>Ga0137395_10001042_pt1 | contig 12513 bp, 12 predicted proteins | sample czobulk216metaG_FD_108283 | JGI IMG/M metagenome (GOLD analysis project Ga0137395, IMG submission 108283) | Vadose zone soil microbial communities from Angelo Coast Range Reserve, California, USA - czobulk2.16 metaG | ecosystem: Environmental > Terrestrial > Soil > Vadose zone | place: USA...
CGCATCCTGCGTGGCAGATCTGGACACAGGCGCTGACTGCGGGGGTAATGGTGTATTTCGCCGCGAAACTTGCGTTGCAACTCATCGCGTAAGACGATTTAAGGGTTCAACGGTTTAACGCTTCCACTTTCATGCCCGAGGGCGAAAAGACGCTGACAATCAACGAAATTTATCACTCGATCCAGGGAGAGAGCACCTGGGTGGGGCGACCGTGTGTTTTTGTGCGGCTGACGTTCTGCAATCTGCGCTGCAACTATTGCGACACGGAGTACGCCTTTTACCAGGGAAAGAAACAAACTCTGAAGGAGATCGTGGATTCGGTCGAGGCCTTTCGATGTCCTCTGGTCGAGATCACAGGCGGCGAGCCGTTATTGCAGAAAAATGTGCTGCCGTTGATGTCGATGTTGGCGGACGGGGCCTACACGGTCCTGCTCGAAACCAGCGGTGCGCACGATATTTCGAAAGTCGATTCGCGCGTCCACCGGATCATGGATTTGAAGACGCCGGGGAGCGGTGAAATGGAAAAGAACCTTTGGTCGAACATCGACCATCTCAACCTGCGCGACGAAGTGAAGTTCGTGATGGGATCGCGCCAAGATTACGAATGGTCGCGCGACAGGGTGCAGCGTTACAACCTGCCTTCACGTTGTCACGCTGTGCTGTTCTCACCGATCTTTGGCCGGATTGATCCCCGCGAAATCGTAGAATGGATCCTGGCAGACAAACTCAATGTCCGTTTTCAACTTCAGATGCACAAGTTTATCTGGAGCCCCACCCAGCGCGGAGTCTGAGCGATGCGCGCGCGGTTGACAAAAGATTTCACTTTCGAAGCGGCACAGACTTTGCCGAATGCGCCAGCGGGCCACAAATGCCGGGGTGTGCATGGACACAGTTTCAAAGTGGAAGTTACTGTCGAAGGCGACGTCGATCCAAAAATCGGATGGGTTTACGATCACGCGAATATCAGCGACGCGATGAAGCCGCTCCTGAAAATGCTGGACCACTCGTATCTCAACGAGATCGAAGGGTTGGAGAATCCAACGATTGAAAGAATGGCGGCGTGGTTCTGGAAAAAACTGGAGTCTAAATGCCCCGGTCTTTGCGAGATCGTCGTGCACGAAACACCGACAGCGCGGTGCGTTTATCGCGGCGAATAAAAGATCGACGCCGGGCCCAGTTTTGAACTTGTCCGCGAGTGTCAATAGCGAGGACCGACCCGACCTTTCTTCCTCTCATTTAAAAAGAGAGTCCTGCGCGGCGCGTTGGAGTCGTTGGGTGAATTCGATAGCTATCTTGGCGGAGTCAGCCCAGATTCGGTTTGTGTTTGCGCCACTCGCTAGCTTGCTCGTAAGCATAGGCGAGACGGAGGACAGTTGCTTCACCGCCAGGTGGACCCGTAATCTGCATACCGATCGGTAAGTCAGCCCGGGTGAATCCACAGGGAATGGAGACCGTCGGCAGACCAAGCATATTGTTGCGGAGCGTGAGCAATTCCTTCTCTCGAAGAGTATTTGGGTCCGCGAGCAGATCGGCAATCGCGAACGAAGGAACGCACGCGGTAGGAGTGATCAAAAGGTCGACGGTCTCGAACACCCGCGCAACGGAGCGCCGAACCTGTTCGAGCTGCTGCCGGCTCTGAATATATGCGGAAGCTGTAACGTCTGCACCGGCCTGAATTCTCTTGAGAGTCTGCGCTTGGTAAAGTTCGGGACTCTTGGAAACGTATTCCTTGTGGTACGCGTAAGCTTCCGCCCGCAGGATGGTGACGTAGGGATCCATGACCGAGGAGTAGGTACCATTGGTCGCCAACGGTGCGATGTCGCGCTGAGTGCCGGTGAGTTTCTTCAGAACTGCCAGGGCCGCTTCCATGGCTGCCTGAATTTCGGGATGAAGTGCCTCGTAGAAGTACGCGCGCGGAATACCGAGGCGCAACGAGGAGGTCGCGACCGCGATGGTCGCGGCGTAATTTGGAACGGGAACATCTACGCTGGCCGTGTCTTGCGCGTCGTAGCCCGCGATTGCCTGAAGCATTAAAGCGGCATCCGTCGCCGAGCGCGCCATCGGCCCCAAGTGATCTAGGGACCACGACAGAGGTATGACGCCGGAGGTACTCACGCGTCCGTAGGTCGGTTTGAGTCCGACGACGCCGCAGTAGCCTGCCGGCTGGCGAATCGAACCTCCAGTGTCGGAACCAATCGCGCCATAACAGAGTTGCGCTGCGACAGCCGCAGCAGATCCGCCGGACGAGCCGCCTGGGCTGTAATCGAGATTCCAAGGATTGTGAACCGGGCCGAAATAACTGGTTGCAGAGCTGCCGCCGTAGGCGAATTCGTGGAGGTTGAGCTTTCCAAGGAACACCGCACCGGCAGCCTTCAAGCGGCGCACAATCTCTGCGTCCTCGGTGGGAACGCGGTCTTTGAATACGCCGCTGCCTCCGGTGGTGCGCACGCCAGCGGTATCTACCAGGTCTTTTAGAGCAATCGGGATTCCATGTAGCGGGCCCCTCCAACCATCGTGCTGGATTTCTCCTTCCGCCTGACGAGCCTCAGCCAGTGCAGAGTCGGCAGTGACAGTGATGAAGGCGTTCAGCTTCGGATTGAGCCGTTCTATGCGACTCAAACACTCATGGGTCAGTTCGACTGGTGACACTTTCTTGTTGCGCACCAGTTGCGAGGCTTCGCTGAGCCCCAGCTGACTGACATTTGATCCCGGTCGCTTTTCCTGGGCGCCGATATAATCGTGAGCCGAGTGTTTGTCGATGCCCGCCATTAACGTACCAGCTGCTCCGGCTAAAGCGTTTTTTATGAACGTCCTGCGAGACCGTGAACTTTCTTCTGGCTCAATCATGGGCTGTAGATTGTCCCACCGTCAGTGTGCGTAGAGTCAGAAAGTATTCCACTTGGAACGAGAAACGGGCAAAATGTTAGACCACGCATATCTTAACGATATCGAAGGACTGGAGAATCCCACGATCGAAAAAATGGCAGAATGGCTCTGGATGAAATTGGAATCTCAATGTCCCGGGCTGTGCTAAGTTGTGATCCACGAAACACCGACCGCGTGCTGCATTTACTGCGGCCGGTAAAAGATGGCGAATGCTGTGGCGCAGAGGGCGCCCCGCTACAGTCAATGTTTTGGTGCGGGAACCGTGCCGGTCTCGATTGCTTCCTTGCGCAGGGCGATTATTCGGTTGGCGGTTTCTTCGGCCATTTGCTCCAGCAGCAGTCGCAGATGAGTGTTTGGCCGGTAATCGGCCGGCGCGATGTGCTTGACGCGATCGGCGTGGGCTGAGAGCTGATAACATTTCCGGAAACTAACGCGCTGCGGATCGTCGGGATTGTAAACGGCGATGGCTTGCCCGCCGTTTTTCTTCATAACCGTAAAGCAGGGGACATCGGTCGGCCCGTCGCCGATGTAGATCATGTTAGGAAATGGGATTGGGCGAATCTCCGGGTCCATGTGGTCGTTGACGTCCTGCGACATATCGAGTAGGCCCTTGTTAATTCGAAACAGGAACTGCGTTTTTTGTGTGTGGCTGATGACCCGCTTGGGGAAAGTTATCCGGCCTTCTCTGTCTTCGGCAAATTCGCATCCGAAAATAGCGCGCAAAGTGTTCGTTGCGGGCATTGCGTGGGCTCCTCGTGGTTTTGATTAGGCGTAAGGCATTGGAAGCTGTCAAGGTGCCGGCAGCGATTGATTGTGGTTATACGAATCGCGGCGCATTTACGTGTTGCTCAATCCTGACCAATGACTCATCAGTGTAGCTACATGTCTTTGAAAATGAACGAGCACTACTTCGATGATTTGAAAGTGGGCGATCGTTTTAAGTCCAAACCGCTTAAAGTGACGGCAAAGCAGGTGATCGAGTTCGCCCGCAAGTTTGATCCGCAGATGTTTCATCTCAACCGTAAAAGTGCCGAGCGAACAATTTTCAAAGGTTTGATTGCAAGCGGCTGGCATACCGCGGCAATGACCATGCGGTTGTTTGTGCAAACACTAAACTTCGCCGAAGGGGCCATCGGGCTGGGTGTCGATAAGCTGCGTTGGCCCAATGTCGTGCGGCCGGGCGATGTACTCACGGTTCAGGCTAAGATTGTCCATCTACGGCCGTCACGCTCGAGACCTAACTACGGGATCATTCGCCTGCGGAAGGTGACGATAAATCAGCGTGGTGAAATTGTGCAGACGATGTTGGCCAGTGTATTGGTGCCGCGGAGGGAGTAGCCCCGCGACTGCAGGGCGAAGGACCTCTGATCTTCACCGATTAACCATCGCCATCGCCCATTCAGGATAACGCGCGCCCGCAAAGGCTTTATGCGGCGCGACGTCGTCGATATGCGCAAGATCCTTAGTTGTAAGCTTGACATCGAGGGCGCCAATATTTTCCTGTAGATATTTGCGCCGTTTCGTGCCGGGGATTGGCACGATGTCGTTCCCTTGTGCCAAGACCCAGGCGAGTGCAAGCTGCGCCGGCGTGCATTTTTTCTCGCGGGCGATTTCTTCGACGCGCTTTACCAGGTCGAGATTGCGCTGAAAATTTTCACCCTGAAATCGCGGCGTAGTACGCCTGTAATCGTCTTCCGGCAAATCCTCCAGCTCTTTGATTTTACCAGTCAGAAACCCGCGGCCAAGTGGACTATATGGCACAAGACCGACGCCAAGCTCACGGCAGACACCGAGAACTTGCTCTTCCGGATCGCGCGTCCAGAGCGAGTATTCGGATTGCAGCGCGGTGATCGGATGAACGGCGTGCGCGCGGCGAATCGTCTCCGCGCCCGCTTCCGAGAGACCAAGAAACCGCACTTTGCCGTGGCGCACCAAGTCTGCCATCGCGCCAACCGTTTCTTCAATTGGCGTGTTTGGATCAACTCGATGCTGGTAATAAAGATCAATTACATCAACACCGAGCCGGCGCAGACTTCCTTCGCAGGCTTTGCGCACGTAATCAGGCTTGCCGCTTACCCCGCGGAAGGCTGGCTTATCTGGATCACGCACGATTCCAAACTTTGTCGCAATGACAACTTGCTCGCGATTTCCTCTTAATGCGCGCCCAAGTAATTGCTCATTCGTGTGAGGACCATACATATCGGCTGTGTCGAAAAATGATACGCCGAGGTCGAGAGCGCGATGGATTGTGGCCAGCGATTCTTCTTCATCTCGCCCGCCATAAAAGTCCGACATCCCCATGCAACCGAGACCGATTGCCGAGACGATCGGTCCGCCGCGTCCAAGTTTTCGCTGTTTCATATTTGTTAAGATTCGGCGGCCATCATCACTGCGGTTGCGAAATCGTTAGGCAATGACGCTTCAAGGCTTTTCCAGTCGCCGGTGCCTGGATGTCGAAACCCAAGTTTCCAGGCATGCAACATCTGTCGTGGAAAATCTTTTGCCGCGCGAGTTGCATAGACTTTATCGCCGAGCACTGGGTGACCCAGGTGATGAAGATGCACACGAACCTGATGGGTGCGTCCGCTATGCAAACGACACTCGACCAAGCTCGCCTGATTTCCCGAGCGAACCACGCGATACTCAGTTTTGGCTGGGCGTCCGCGCGATGAAGACACGCTCATTCGTTGTCGATGGACGGGATGTCGTCCGATTTTTTCTTCGATTACGCCAGCTCTCTTCCTCAATTTTCCGGCAACGAGCGCAAGATAGGTCTTTTCAACGACGCGTTCGGCAAATTGCCTCGACAATTCCCGATGCGCCTCATCATTTTTCGCGACCACAAGACAGCCGCTTGTTTCTTTATCCAGGCGATGAACAATGCCGGGCCGTTCTTTTCCGCCGATTCCCGAAAGGGTAGTGCAATGGCTGAGCAACGCATTGACCAAGGTGTGCTGGCGATGGCCAGCGCCTGGATGAACGACAAGCCCGGCTGGTTTATTGATCACGATGAGATCATTGTCCTCGAAGAGAATCTCGAGCGGAATCGCCTCCGGTTGATTCTCGATCTTTTCGAGTGGCGGCTCGGTTAATTGGACTTTGTCCCCGCTCCGAACAAGCTGGCGCGGCCGTGTCGTCGCACCGTTGAGCCGAACGAAGCCGGTTCGGATCAATTGCTGAAGGCGCGAGCGCGAATAGTCTGGAAGTTGCCTTGCCAGAAAACGATCGAGGCGAAGCTGTGCACCGTCTTTTGACACGACGAACTGGGTCTTGGCCGAACTTTTCGTGGACGCTTTCAATCGACTATCGCCATTTCGTTGCTCCGAAACCTCTGAATGTTACAATTGGCGTTGGTGGCGATTGAACGGAGCCTGCGATGACACAAACATGCCAGGCGTGTGGTACGGCTATCGATACGACGGACGCGGAGCCGCTGGCACGCTTGCCCTGTCCGAACTGCGGCGAGAAAATGCGGGTGGAACGGACGTTTGATCATTTCGTTGTGGTTGAGACGCTGGGTATTGGCGGCATGGGCACCGTTTACAAAGCGCGTGACACGCTTTTGGATCGGTTTGTTGCGCTGAAACTGCTGCGCAAAGATCTCAGCGGCCAAGAGGACCACAACTCTCGCCTGCAACAGGAGGCACGCATTGCTGCCTCTGTAAACCACCCCAATGTGATACAAGTCTTCTCCTCTGGAACCGATCACGGACAATTTTATGTGGTGATGGAGTTGGTCGATCATGGAAGTCTCGATGATCTCATCGAACAGCGAAATCGGTTGCCCGAAAAGCAAGTGCTTGAGTCCGGCGTTCAAGTCGCCAAAGGGTTGCGTGCCGCGCACCGACAGGGTCTCATTCATCGGGACGTTAAACCGGCCAACATTTTTGTTTGTCGATGAGCAGACAGCGAAAATCAGCCACTTTGGCTTGGCGGGCGCCGCGACGCAAGGACTGGAAACGGAAGGCGTGATTTGGGGCACGCCATATTATGTCGCGCCGGAACGATTAAACAATGAGCCGGAAGACTTCCGAAGCGACATTTACAGTCTCGGCGCAACTCTTTTTCACGCGGTCGCAGGGAAAGCTCCAATCGAGGGCAACACAAATTCCGCAATGGTGCTCCTCGATTTGAAAAAGCAGCCGCTCGATTTGCGCGCCGTCGCGCCGGAAGTGTCTGGGGCCACGGCAAGCATTTTTCAGCGAATGATTGCGCCTGATCCTACGCTGCGTTTTTCTTCGTACGACGAGCTCGTCGCAGAGCTTGAGCAGGCGCAGCGCACGTTGCCAGGCATTGTCGATCTTGCGCGCAGGCGACTTCGGCGGTGGCTTCCGATTGGCGCGGTTTTGCTTATCATGCTGGCGGTGATGATGTCCTTTTTTCTTGCTCGCAAACCGTACGAAAATGCTCCAGCGAAGGCGTTGCCGAAACTATCAGGCCCGTTCGTCGAACTCAACCCGGGGGAGAAGAGCTCGGCGCGCCGTATGGTAAATCCCCAACCGGTCGGTGATGGAAACCGTACAGAGGCGGGAAGGAAAATTCGCGATCTTGAGACCGCTTTGTGGAACGCAGCACTCGCGAATTATAGAGAGCAGATAGCCCTCGATAATTTCACCGGCGCGGCTGGGGTGATCAAGAGTGTGCAATTGAGCGACGCGTCGCTGAAACAGGCAAAGGAAACAGCGGAAGAAAAAGCGCAATGGCTGATCGCTTGGAAAAACAACCTGATCTACGATTTCAATCGGGCCCATTTCTCCGGCGCGATTACGGACAGCAGCGGGGCCCAATACACGGGCATAGCCAGCGCGACCGATGAGAGCCTCAGCTTGAGGCTTCGGCACGGCATTGCGCGACTTACGTGGGAGAAACTTTCGCCGAAGACGCTGTTCAAAGTCTCCGCTTCATTCATCCAACCAAGCGCAACCGACGCAGCGGATCGACAATGGCGTTGTGCCGTTTTTGCGAGCGAGTTTGGGCAAACGGAAATTGCTCGACAGTTCGCGGAGGCCGCCGCGAAGGCGAAGCCGCAATACCGGGAGCAGATTTCGAAGGTGTTTCCGGATGTTCCCCAGCCTCCTTAGCGGCAGCTGTAGCTGCGTCTTTGCCCGCCGAGCCGGAGCTGCGCGAAGGCGCGTGAGACGCGTGGCGGCAAAGATTCCAAACACCTCAGCGTCGCGCTTCCCTCAAGGAAGCGGCTGCCGGAGTTGCAGCGACGCGACAGCGGCCTGAAGATGAACGAATTCTGCGCCCAAGAGTCAGATTTTAGACGAATCGTTGCCATAATTGATTTTCGCGCGACTTTTCTTACCGCGACCATGGAGCAAAACCCGCCACCGCCATTTCCTTCACCGGAAGAGCTGAAGGCCAAGATCGCGGAGTTCATGAAACAGAACTTCGGCGATCGGGTCTCAGTGGCGACGTTTACCGAGCCGGAACCAGCCGCCGCGGTTGAGGATGAAAAACCGGAGAAGACAGACCATCCTGAATTCGAATTCAATTTTCTGCCACGCGACATTAAAGGGCATCTCGACCGGTTCGTGATCAAACAGGACGAAGCGAAGAAAGTGCTCGCGATCGCGGTTTGCGATCATTACAACCACGCCAACTACCTGCGCCGGCTTGAAAAAGAAGACGCCAGGCGCGCCGAGGAGACCGAATACATTAAGCAAAATGTGATTTTGGTCGGTCCGACCGGGGTCGGCAAAACGTATCTGATCAAGCACATCGCCGATCTGATCAAAGTGCCGTTTGTGAAAGCGGACGCGACCAAGTTCAGCGAGACAGGTTACGTCGGCGGCGACGTCGAGGATCTCGTTCGCGAGCTCGTGCATAAAGCCGACGGCGACGTCAATCTGGCGCAGTTCGGCATCATTTACATCGACGAGATCGACAAAATCGCATCGGCTGGAAATCTAATTGGCCGCGATGTGAGTGGGCGCGGTGTGCAGACCACGTTATTGAAGTTAATGGAAGAAACGGAAGTGCCGGTGCGAAGCATGAACGATCTCCAGGCGCAGTTGCAGGCCGCATTTGAATTTCAAAGGCGCGGCAAAGCGAAACGTGAAACGATCAATACGCGTCATATTCTTTTTGTGGTGAGCGGCGCGTTCGAGAAGTTGAAAGAGCAGGTCGCCCGGCGCGTCCGACAAAGTCAGATCGGGTTTAGCGCGTCGCCTGTTCAGGTGATGGACAACGAGCTATTTCAGTACGTCACAACGCAGGACTTTATCGAGTACGGATTCGAGCCGGAATTCATTGGCCGGTTGCCGGTGCGCGTGGTCTGCGAAGATCTCGACGCGGATGATCTCTTTAAGATAATGAAATATTCTGAAGGAAGTTTGCTTCGGCAATATGAACGCGCATTTCGCGCCTATGGCATCCAGATCAGCTTCGAAGATGAAGCGTTGAGTCTATTAGCCGAGGCCGCCGCCAGAGAAAAAACCGGAGCGCGCGGATTATTGACGGTGTTTGAAAAATTGTTCCGCGATTACAAATATTATCTCGCCGGGTCGGGCTTGAGTCAGTTGCGGGTCACGGCTGCGCTGGTGCGCGAGCCGAAACGCGTGCTGGATCGGTTGATGGCCGAGGGACAAAAGCTGGAGGTGCAAACGCTCGAAGCCAGCGCGCATCAATTTGCTGAGAAATTCAAAGACGACCATGGATTGGAAATTGTTTTTGATGGGACAGCAGTGCGACGTTTGGTCGAGCGCGCGCAAGCTGAGCGGATGACGATGAACGATCTCTGCGCCCATTTGTTTAAGGATTACCAATTCGGGTTAAACCTGATTCGAAAGAACACTAACCGGACGAAGTTTATCATTAATGCCGGGGCCGTCGATGCCCCCGACAAATTCTTAAGCGAGTTGGTGGTGCAGTCCTACTATCCGGCTGCACTCACCCAAAAAGCCTGATTGTTATGAAGCGGTCGCTGATCACTACGGGGATAATTGGAGTGGTTGTCGCCATCATTGTTACCGCGCTGCACGCCAGCAGACTAATGCTGGGTTTCGAGACTGCTGTCGGGGAGCTTGTAGCTCACTACGCCAGCGCTACGAGAGTCGTCGGTGAGAAATGGCAGTACGTTTTTGTTTTGCTGCTCGCGCTGGGTGTCGCCTGGCTCGGTCTAAGCAGGGTGCCGCCAGGTCACACCCGGCTATTAGCCATTTTCTTGCTGATCGAGTTGCTTGGACTTTCGTGGATCTGCTCGCTCTACAGGGTATTTTTCCAACCGCTACCCTGTATGTCTGCGGTCGTGCTCGCATTGGTTACCGCGGAGGGCTGGATTGCTTTCTTGCGGCGTGATCGCGCGCATTTAGCGCGCGTTCTCTTTGCTAATCGCCTGTCGAGGAAAGAATTCCGCCGTGTCAGAGAGGGGACATTTTGGTTTGATGGTCAGCCGAAGGCATACGAAGTGAGCGTCGTGGCTTGCGATATCGCTAATAAATATGGACTCGCCGAGGATTCCGAGCCTGCGGATTTCTCCAGCACCATGGAAAAATTTATTCGCGACACAGCCGATCGGCTCCTGGAAGGGGGCGCTTATTTACAGGCTGCGGACGGGGAGGGGGTCGTCGCTATTTTTGGATTTCCCGACAGCAATGCCGAGCACGCCGAGAAAGCCGCGCGTGTGGCCATGGATTTGATTCAGTACTTTCGCAAGCAGCGACAGAACAACGGAGAAACTGCAAACTGCGATATCCATGTCGGAATTAATTCCGGCACCATACTTGCCGTTCCGCTGAAGGATAGCAGGTGGCCGGCGTTATTAACCAGCGGCGAACCAATTGAGCTGGCGCGCAGGTTCTGTGCCGCAAATAATCTCTACGGATCAAACATTCTGATTGGTACGCGCACGTTCGATCTAGCGAGCAACGCAATCGTCGCGCGGCCAATTGATTTTGTGAATGGAGTGAATTCGCAGGATCGACATGAAATTTATGAGCCACTATGGCTTACATCCGAAGCCAGGCCGGAGCATATCGCGCGTCGAGATTCTTTCTGGAGTGGAGTCGTTCTGTATCGAGAGAAACGTTGGGCAGAAGCGTATACCGAGTTTCAGAAGGCGCGGGGCTCGGAGGAAGAAGACGATCCTCCGCTGCAATTCTATTTGCGCCGGCTGGAGCCGCTTGCTCTGCAGTTAACGGGAACGCCCCCAGAATAAATCTGCGCGTGTTTTGAGAAAGACGGAATATCCGGTGGCAATCCGGAATTTGATTGCGCAACTGCGACAAATGCCGGGAGTTGGACCTCGCTCGGCGGAGCGGATTGCGCTCTGGATCGTGCGCGCGCGAAACGATCAGCCGGGGCAGATCTCGCGCGCCATCACTGAAACGCGGCAGGCTGTTCATCCTTGCGCGCTCTGCGGATTTTTTACTACCGAAGAGATTTGTGAGATTTGCGCGGATTCCTCACGCCCAACTGAGTTGCTTTGCATCGTTGAACAGCCAACTGACATTCTTCCACTTGAGAAAACCGGCGCGTTTCGCGGTCGGTACCATTCTCTTGGAGGAAAAATTTCGCCGCTCGATCACGTGGGGCCTGAAGATTTGCGGATCAACGAATTGCTCGATCGCCTCGATCGCGAAAGGATTTCCGAGATCATTTTCGCGCTTCCGGCCGATGTCGAAGGCGAAGCGACTACAAATTATCTGGTCGATCTTCTGAAAGGCAAGCCTGTGATGCTAACTCGTATCGCCCGCGGCCTCCCCGCCGGCGCCGGGTTGGAATCGGCTGACGAACTGACCCTTTATCAAGCGCTTTCGGGCCGAACCAAACTGTAGCGAACCTGCAAGCTTTCGGGGTTGGACGAATTTTTGCGAAGCTCACAAAGTACCGCTATGACACGCTTTAACTTTTCAACGCTTCAACGTTACGCTAGCATTTGTCGAGATGTCCTGCGCGAAGATTGATCCGGCGCTACACCAGGCGCAGAAGCCGCCCTGGATCAAGGTGCGGCTGCCGTCGAATCCGGTTTTCTTTTCAACCAAGGCTTTTATTTCCGATTTGCGGTTGCATACTGTTTGCGAAAGCGCGCAATGCCCGAACCGCTGGGAATGCTGGAGTCAGGGCACGGCTACGATGATGATTGCAGGCGATCGATGCACACGGGCGTGCGGATTTTGCGCGGTGACAACCGCGAAGCCTTATGCGCTGGAGCAAGACGAACCGCAGCGTGTCGCGGAAGCCGTGCGCCGGATGAATTTAAAACACATCGTGATCACCGCGGTTGCGCGCGATGATCTGAAAGACGGGGGCGCCAATCACTTCGCCCGCACGATCGGGGCGATTCATGAAATGGATCCCACGGTGATTGTCGAAGTGCTTGTTCCCGATTTTCACGCGCAGGATTGGTGCATCCAGATCGTCCTGGATGCCGGACCAGACATTTACAACCACAACATGGAAACGGTGGAGCGGCTAACCCCGCTCGTGCGCTCCCGTGCCAAATACCACACGTCGCTGCAAGTCTTGCGGCGAGCAAAGGAATTGTCGTCGAAAGTTGTAACCAAAAGCGGTGTGATGCTCGGCCTCGGCGAGAAAGAGACCGAACTTTTTCAGACGATGGACGATTTGCGCGAGGTTGGCTGCGAAGTTTTAACAATGGGCCAGTACTTGCGCCCTACCCCG
>Ga0137395_10001047_pt1 | contig 12483 bp, 10 predicted proteins | sample czobulk216metaG_FD_108283 | JGI IMG/M metagenome (GOLD analysis project Ga0137395, IMG submission 108283) | Vadose zone soil microbial communities from Angelo Coast Range Reserve, California, USA - czobulk2.16 metaG | ecosystem: Environmental > Terrestrial > Soil > Vadose zone | place: USA...
CTCGGCGTCGTAGCCCGAGAAGTTGACGTACCCGGACGTCAGACCCGTGACGCCCGTGTTGTCGATCGACTTGTCGCGGTAGGTGATGCGCGCGTTGGCCCCGTTGTCGGCCATGATCGCGCCGATGTTGGCGCCGCCGTACCGCTGAATCGCGCGCATGTCCTGCAGCGTGATGTTCGGGTTGTTGCGCACGCGATCGAAGTCTTCGTCGGTCCGCGTGACCGGGGGTCGCTGGACCACGAACGAGTCCGTACCCGCCTCGCTCTGGATCGCCTGTTTCACCGACGCGTTCAGACCCTGAATCAGCGACACGACGGCGATGATCGACGTCACGGCGACGATGTTGCCGAGGACAGTCATGAACGACCGAAGTTTGGCTCCCCAGATCGCCGCGAGCGCGATTTTGGCCGATTCGTACAGCTTGTGCATGACCTGAGCGGTGAGAAGGCGCCGCTAGCGATTGGCTGTCGACGCCTGTTTACTGTTGTCGACTTTCACATCGTCGCCATCGGCGATGTTCCGGACGGAGTTGTACGGACCTGTCACGACGTGATCGCCAGGTTTGAGGCCCGAGAGAATCTCGAAGTACTTGTCGCCCGCGATGCCCATCTTGATCGGCACGAACTCGACGTTCTTGCTCTTGTCGCGCACGACGAAGACGCCCTCGGTTTCCTTGCGCGTTTCACCAGGCTTGAGCTCAGCCGCCGACGCCACCGGATCCACGACGCTGTCGCCGCTGCTGCGGCGCCGGCTCTTCTTGTCCTTCGGCTCCTTGATCACCTGTCCGTTCGCATCGAAGATGAGCTCGCGGACGGCGACGGACGGAATCGGCACGGAGGGCACGCCTTGCCTTGTTGCAGTGGTGATGTCGGCGGTGCACGTGAAGCCAGGGCGCACCTCAGGCACTTTTTCATCGAGGACCACGACGACCTTGAAATTGGTTGCCTGCGTCGTCGATCCCGCGGCTGCCTGAATGGGGCTGTTGCCAATTTCACTAACGTGACCCTTGAACGACTTGTCAGGGACGGCGTCGATCGTGATCTTGGCGCTCTGGCCGAGCTTCACGTTCGGAATGTTCGTCTCGTCCACTTCGACCTCGGCCTGGATGATGGACATATCGGCGAGCGTCAACAACACCGTGCCGGCGTTGTTCATCGTGCCGATCATGGCCGTTTCACCCTCCTGGATATTCCGCCGCGTCACGATGCCATCGATCGGTGATTCGATACGGACCTTGCTCAGATCGTACTTCGCGTTTTCGAGCGACGCGCGCTCCTGCATGATGCGGCTGTCCTGCGCCTTCGCGCTCTTGTCGCGCTCCACGAGCGCGGACTCGGCCGCCTTGACGTCGTTTTCCGCCTTCTCGAGCTCGGCCCGTGTCGTGAGCTGCTGTTTCCAGAGCCCCTGTTGCCGCGTGAGGGTCTGGCGCGCCTGCTCGAGCTGCACGCGCGCGGTTTCGACAGCCTGCCGCATCTGTTCAAGCGAGGCGGAGGCGACCTGCAGCGACGCTTCGCTGTTGTCGACGCGTGAGCGCAGCGACTTCGGATCGATCTGAAGAAGGAACTGTCCCGACCTGATGCGGTCGCCTTCGTTGACCGCCAGATTCACGACCCGGCCCGTGGTTTCGGCGGTGATGTTGACGAGACGCTTCGGCTGAATCTTTCCTGATGCCGACACGATCGCCTCGAGGTCGCGCGTCCTGATGGTTTCCGTCGTGACGGTGACGCCCTTGTCACGCTTGAAATACAGGTTGGCGCCGACGATGGCGCCCCCGGCGAGGACGACGGCGAGAGTGATGAGAATGTTTTTCCGCGACATTGATGCTCCAGCGTCGGTTATGAAAGGGCGGCCCTGATCGCAGCGATGGCCGCGACAATCACGAAGTAGATGAGAAACATGGTCGTGGCGATCGGCGTCGTTCGGCGTTTATAGAGAACACCCAGGCCGATCGCGAGCGACAGAATCGACCACACCTGAAACAGATCGAGCATCCCGGTCAGGCGCCCCAGGAACGATTTTTCATCGATGAATGGCAGCAGCACCGAAACGCTCGTGGGGCTCGAGATGGTTTCGCGGATGTAGTCGAGCGGCCTCGAGAACGTGTTCTGGAGCGCGCCGATCAGCGACGAATGCGCGACGATTGCGAACACCTGCTTGAAAGTGGCGTCGCCGCCGAGGATCGCGTTGAAAACACCCAGCAGAATGCCGGCGAAGATCACCGAAACGAGCGGGATGCCAATCAGCTGGCCGATCGGCGTCGTGTATTTCGCTCGCTCGATTCCGCGTTCCATTTGATCGTACGCCGCGTCGTTGAGTTTGACGCCGAACGACTCGATGATCTGCGTCTGCTGATCCAGAGCCGCGCGCTGGCCGACTTCGCTGGAGAGCAGGAGATAGAACCCTCCCGCGATGACCACGGATGACACGGCCAGGGCGCCGAACCAGCGGGGCCGGGCCGCGACCTCGGCATACGTCGCGCGCGGCGCGAAAAACACGCCGACGATACGCGACAGGAGGCCTTTCGATGGCACGGGCGCTGCCGGTGTCGAAGCGCTTGTATTGGTCACGAAGTCCTTCCTATAGACGCTCGCCCCCCGCCAAGTGTTCCCCGCGTAAGCTCCACAAACTACTCAAACTTAAGGGCGCGCACGCCCGGCATGACGCCGGCGTTCGGCGGGAGCCGCCGGGGGCGCCGCAAAGACGTCGCGGAGCACGCCCAGGCCCGCCTGCAGACGCCGAGCGGCAGGGCTGTCCAGCCCCACGAGGGCGTCCGCAAGATGCCGCTCAGCGGAACGGGTAACGCGCTCCAGCGCGGCGCGGCCGCCGGCGGTAACCTCGAGCGTCAGTACTCGCCGGTCGCGTCCAGGTTCTGTTCGCCGGACCCACCCGTGCTCGACCAGCGTGGTCACCGAATTCGACATGCTCGGCAGACTGACGCCCCGCAATGCGGCCAGCTCACTGAGTGTCCGCGGCCCTTCGCTCAGCACATGCAGGAGCGGAAAATGGGCCGGCGCCGGAAGTTCGCCGGCCGCGCGCAGTTCCGCCACCACCGTCCGCATGACGAGCGGCATGATCTCGAGCAGTTTCCGGGCGGTGTCGCGAGCGAGCACACGTGTCATAAGACAACGATCATGGGGAAGAAACTCATTATGATGGCTAATGGTTAACCTACCTAACCTACCACGCCGCCCGGCACTCGGCCCACGGTTTTCTTGACACTCGAAAACTTGGTGTTTACCATGCAGGTTCCCTCGTGAAACAAGGAGCGTGACGTGGTTGGATTCGTCCCCAAGGAGATGTTTTTCACCAAGGGCGTGGGCAAGCACCGAGAGAAGCTCACGTCTTTCGAACTCGCGCTCCGGTCGGCGGGGATCGCCGCCTGCAACCTGGTACGGGTGTCGAGCATCTTTCCGCCCGGATGCCGGATTCTCTCGCGCGCGCAGGGTGCCAAGCGCCTGGAACCCGGCCAGGTGACGTTTGTCGTGATGTCGGAGGCCGCCACCCGCGAGCCGCATCGCCTGATCGCCGCAACGGTGGGCGTCGCCATCCCGCGAAATCGCGATCTCTACGGCTATCTCTCCGAGCATCACAGCTTCGGAGAGAGCGAAGACATCGCGGGCGACTACGCCGAGGAACTGGCCGCCGAGATGCTCGCGACCACGTTGGGGCTGGAGTTCGATCCCGATAAGAGCTGGGACGAGAAGAAGGAAGTGTACCAGCTGTCGAACCAGATCGTCCGCACCCAGAACGTCACGCAAACCGCCGTCGGCGATAAGAAAGGACTCTGGACCACCGTCGTCGCGGCTGCCGTCCTCGTCGGGTAAGCGCCCTCCACCGCCAGCATTTTTCAGAAAGTCACAAAGGACATAAGGTTATGCCCCTATGGGCAAAACCTTGCAGTCCGTCGTGTGTACCGTTCTTTTCTGGACGTGTCTCGTAGTCTGCGCGCCGCTTACCGCCTATGCGCAGCGCGTGGACGAAGTCGGCGTCCGCGCGCAGGGGATGGCCGGCGCGTTTGTCGCCGTGTCAGACGATGCAACGGCGACGTGGTGGAATCCTGCCGGCCTGGCAACCGGGCTGTCGTTCGTCGATTTCACGGCCGAGATTGATCAACACGGAGGACGCGCGGTTGCCGTCGGTTTCCCATCCCTTGGCTTGAGCTATTACCACCGTAATATCAGCCAAATACAGGCATCGAACTCTACAGAAACACCGGGGTCTGACCGACAAGATCTCGGAGCTGCAGGCAGTCGTCTGTCTGTGGTGGAATCCGTTGGCGTCGACCAGATGGGAGTGACGGTTGGACAGTCGTTTGGCGGTCATCTGGTCATCGGGTCGACCCTCAAGCTCGTGCGCGCCAAATCGAATACGCGAGCTGACCTCGATATCGGGGCGCTGGCAACACTTGGCTTCGTGAGGCTGGGAATCGTGTTGCGCGACGTTTCGGAACCGGCGTTTGGTACAGGTGGCGACAGGTTCGAGCTGCGACGGCGAGCCCGTGCGGGCGTGGCGGTAGCGGCGCCGTGGCACGGCAGGCTTGAACGGATCATGGTGTCCGCTGATGCCGATCTGACGGCTGCGACAGTGGAAGGCCGCGATGAAAGGGACGTGTCGGTTGGGGCCGAAGCCTGGGCGTTCGGCCGGCGAGTCGGCGTACGCGGCGGCGTCGGGACGAACACCGCTGGCGCCGGAGGGTCGTTCGGTTCGGGGGGGCTCAGCGTCGCTCCGTATCCGCGGGTGTTCGTCGAGGGATCGATAACCCGCGGTCAGGGCGGCGCGCGCGATCGTTGGGGTATCGACCTAAGGTTGACGTTTTGAGCGGCACATTAACGATTTTTCAGCATTGATTAGTCACTAGTCTCATGGCCGTCCGCATTGGCGAACTCCTGCTGAAGGAGAAGCGCATCACGCCCGAGCAGCTCCAACAGGCCTTGGCCGCACAAAAGGCCAATGGGGGGAAGCTCGGCTTCAACCTCGTGAAAATGGGGTTCGTCAAGGACGAGGAGATCACTGCCCTCCTCAGCAAGCAGTACGGCATTCCGTCGATCAACCTCGCGCAATTCCAGATCGATCCGGCGGTCGTCAAGCTGGTTCCTGCCGAGACCGCGCAGAAGTATCAGGTCATCCCGCTAAGCCGTTCGGGCGCGTCGCTGACGATCGCGATGACCGACCCGACCAACGTCTTCGCGATGGACGACATCAAGTTCATGACCGGCTACAACGTCGAGCCGGTTGTCGCTTCTGAAATCGCGATTACCGAGGCGGTCCAGAAGTACTACCCGATGAAGGCCGGCGCGAAGGGCCCGGCTGGAAAACCTGGCGCGGCCGGCGGCTCGGCGCCGGCGGTGGGGATGAGCGCCCTCGACATGGCCACCAAGGGCCTCGAGGAACTGCAGGCGCTCGATAACAGCGGTGACGTCGAGGTCCTCGAAGAGCTTCAGGAAATCAGCGCAGAGGCGCTGGCCAAGGAAGGAGAGGCCGCGCCGGTCGTCCGGCTGGTCAACGTCGTGCTGATGTCGGCGATTCAGAAGGGCGCGAGCGACATCCACATCGAGCCATACGAGAAGGAATTGCGGATCAGGTACCGCATCGACGGAATTCTCTACAACATCATGAACCCGCCGATGAAGTTCCGCGATGCGATCTCCTCGCGCGTGAAGATCATGTCGAAGCTCGACATCGCGGAGAAGCGCCTTCCGCAGGACGGACGCATCAAGATCCGATTCAGCGACAACGGCCAGCAGAAGGAAATCGACTTCCGCGTCTCGGTGCTGCCCACGCTGTTCGGCGAAAAGATCGTCATGCGCCTCCTCGACAAAGACAAGCTGATGCTCGACATGACGAAGCTCGGCTTCGAGCAGGAGTCGCTGACGAAGTTCGAAGCCGCGATCCTGCGGCCGTGGGGCATGGTCCTGGTGACGGGGCCCACCGGCAGCGGCAAGACGAACACGCTCTATTCGTCGATCTCGAAAATCAACACGCCGGAGACGAACATCATGACGGCGGAAGACCCCGTCGAATTCAACCTGGTCGGTGTCAATCAGGTGCAGATCCGCGAGAGCATCGGCCTGAACTTCGCGGCGGCGCTGCGTTCGTTCCTCCGGCAGGATCCGAACATCATTCTGGTCGGAGAAATCCGAGACTTCGAAACCGCGGAAATCGCCGTCAAGGCGGCGCTCACCGGTCACCTCGTGCTCTCGACGCTCCACACGAACGACGCGCCGAGCACGGTCAATCGTCTGATGAACATGGGCATTGAACCGTTCCTGGTCGCGAGCTCGGTCCATCTGATCTGCGCGCAGCGCCTCGTGCGCCGCGTCTGCTCGGAATGCAAGGAGCCCAATCCGCAGACGCCGCCGGCGCTCGTCCAGGCCGGGTTCACGCCCGAAGAGGCGGAAACGGTGACGCCGATGAAGGGCGCCGGCTGCGAGCGCTGCAACAAGACGGGCTACAAGGGACGCGTCGGGTTGTATGAAGTGCTGGAAGTAACCGAGGAACTGCGCGAGCTGATCCTCGTCGGGGCCTCGGGTCTCGAACTCCGTCGGAAAGCGGTCGACGAGGGAATGATCACCCTGCGCCGCAGCGGACTGCGGAAGGTGATGGAAGGGTTGACGTCGATCGAGGAAGTGGTCCGAGAGACGGTCAAGTAGATGGCGGCCGGTCGACGCCGGCGAGCTGGAGACTGAGATGGCAACGCTGCCTGAATTGCTGAAGACGATGGTCGAGCAGGATGGGTCGGACCTCCACATCGCGACGAACACACCGCCGCAGATCCGCGTGCACGGTCACCTGCATCGTCTGGATCTGCCCGACATGCAGCCGGCCGATACGAAGCAGCTGGTCTACAGCGTGCTGACCGACGCGCAGAAGAAACGGTTCGAGGAGAGCCTCGAGCTCGATTTCTCCTTCGGCATCCGCGGTCTCGCCCGGTTCCGTTGCAACGTGTTCAATCAGCGCGGCGCGGTCGGCGCGGTGTACCGGCTCATCCCCGAGAAGATTCGATCGTTTCAGGACCTCGGGCTCCCGGCGGTGCTCGGCACGCTGTCGGAGCGTCCGCGCGGCCTGGTACTCGTCACCGGTCCGACGGGCAGCGGCAAGTCGACGACGCTGGCGGCGATGCTCGACAAGATCAATACCGAGCGGCACGACCACATTCTGACGATCGAGGATCCGATCGAGTACATCCACCCGCACAAGAACTGTCTGGTGAACCAGCGCGAGGTCCACAGCGACACGAACAGTTTCACGCAGGCGCTGCGCGCGGCGCTCCGCGAGGACCCCGATATCGTGCTGATCGGCGAAATGCGCGATCTGGAAACGGTGGAAGCGGCGCTGAAGATTGCCGAAACAGGCCACTTGACGTTCGGCACGCTGCACACGAACTCGGCCGCGCAGACGATTAACCGCATCATCGATGTCTTTCCGGCGAACCAGCAGGCGCAGATCCGCACGCAGCTCTCGCTGGTGCTCGAGGGCATCGTCTGTCAGGCGCTGCTGCCGAAACCCGACGGCAAAGGCCGCGTGGTCTCGCTCGAGATCATGGTGCCGACGCCGGCCATCAGGAACCTGATCCGCGACGACAAGATTCACCAGATCTACGGCGCGATGCAGGCAGGCCAGGAAAAGCTGGGCATGCAGACGCAGAACCAGTCCCTGGCGAGCCTGCACATGCGCCGGCTCATTTCCCTCGAGACGGCGATGGGCGCGTCATCGAATCGCGACGAGCTGCAGGACATGATCAATCGCGGCGTCGGCGTCGTGGCCGGAGCGGGACTCGGGCAACGGGGCGGTGCGCCGTCGCGGCCGACGGCGGCGGTCAAAGCGTGATGTGCGGCAACTGGCAGTCTTGAGAGTGATATATGGCTACATTTGCTTACTCGGGTAAGACGCGTGCCGGTGAGATGGTCAGCGGGGAACGCGTCGCCGACGACATGGATGCGGCTGTTGCCGCCCTGCGCCGCGATCAGGTCATGGTCACCAAGATCACGCCTGCCAAGGCGGCCGCGAAGGCCGAGGAAAAGAAGAAGACGCCGGGAGGCGGCAGGACCGACAAGACCGTCTCCCCCAAGAACCTGGCCGTCTTCGTCCGGCAGTTCTCGGTGATGATCGACGCGGGGCTGCCGCTCGTCCAGTGCCTCGACATTCTGGGCAACCAGGAAGAGGACAAGAACTTCGCTGAAGTGATTCTCCAGACACGGACCGCGGTCGAAGGGGGAGCGGCGCTGGCCGACGCGATGCGGCGCTATCCGAAGACGTTCGATTCGCTGTTCACGAACATGATCGCCGCCGGCGAGGCGGGCGGTATTCTCGATACGATTCTCAAGCGGCTTGCCGTCTACATCGAGAAGGCGGTCAAGCTGAAGGGGCAGGTCCAGGCGGCGATGATCTATCCCATCGCCGTCATCGTGATCGCCGGCCTCGTCGTGGGCGTCATTCTGTGGAAGGTCATCCCGACGTTCGCCGCGATGTTCGAAGGCCTGGGCGCGGAGTTGCCGCTCCCGACGCGTATCGTCATCGCGCTCAGCAACAACCTCGTACGGTTCGCGCCGTTCGTCATTCCGGCGATCGGACTCGCGGGGTACGGCTTCAAGCAGTACTACAAGACCGATGCCGGCCGCCACGCGGTCGACCGGATTGTTCTGAAAATGCCCGTTCTCGGGATGCTGATGCGGAAGATTGCAGTCGCCCGGTTCTGCCGGACGCTCTCGACGCTCATCGCCTCGGGTGTTCCGATTCTCGACGGGCTTGAAATCACGGCCAAGACGTCTGGAAACGCCATCGTCGAGGACGCGATCATGTCGACGAGGAAGAGCATCGAGCGCGGCGAAACTATTTCCGCGCCTCTTCGCGAGCAGGGGGTGTTTCCGTCGATGGTGACGCAGATGATCAGCGTTGGTGAAGCCACGGGCGCCCTCGACGCGATGCTCGCCAAGATTGCCGACTTCTACGAGGAGGAAGTCGACACGGCCGTTGCCGGCCTGTTGACCCTGCTCGAGCCGATCATGATCGCGTTTCTCGGCGTGATCGTCGGCGGCATCGTCATCGCGATGTACATGCCGATCTTCGACATGATCAGCAAGCTGGCCTGATGCCCACCGGCGATTTGAAGCGGAAGCTCGGCAGGCTCATTGCCATCCGTGTCGTCATCAGCACCGTGCTGCTGGGGACGGGGACGTTCGCCCAAATCACGTCGCCCGGCTCGTTTCCCGTCGATCCGTTCTTCATCCTGATCGGCCTCACGTACGCGCTCACGGCTTTCTACGCCGCGACGTTGCGCCACGTCGATCGACACAGGTGGCTCGTCGATGTCCAGCTGGCCGGCGACGCGATCATCGTGTCGGCGTTCATCTACTTCACGGGGGGCATCACCAGCTTCTTCTCTTCGCTGTACGTGTTGCCCATTATCGCCGCGGCGACGGTGCACCAGCGGAGAGGCGGAATGCTGGTCGCCACGCTGAGCGCCCTCCTGTACGGCGGCGTCGTTCTGGCGCAGTACTTCACGGCGGCGGGCTACCTGCATGATCCGTGGCTGGCTTCACCCTCGCTGCCTCAGCGTTCCGTGGCCCAGTACACCTATCTCCTGAACTCGTTCGGATTCTTCGCGGTCGCGCTGCTCAGCGGCTCGCTTGCCGAAAATGTCCGGTCGACCGGCGCGCGACTCCGGCAGGCGTCGAGTCAGATCGCGGACCTCCAGGCGCTCAATCAGCACGTCATCGACAGCCTCCCGAGCGGGCTGGCGACGACGGACAACGCCGGGCGGATTCTGACGTTCAATCGCGCCGCCGAGCTGATTACCGGACAATCGTTCGCGTCAGTGATCGGGCGTCAGATCGGGTCCGTGCTCCAGTTGCCCGAGGACACGATCGCCGCGCTGACGGCGGATCTCGGCGGGAGCCGCGGCCGCCGTATGGAAGGGCTCTACCTGCGCGCCGGGCAGCATATCGAAATAGGATTGAGCGCCGCGAACCTCGAAACGCCGGGAGGTCGCACCGGGTACCTGTTTTCGTTTCAGGACGTCACCGATTTCAAGAAACTCGAGCGCGACGCGCGTCTTCAGCAGCGCCTCGCGGCGGTCGGCGAAATGGCCGCCGGCATCGCGCATGAGATTCGCAACCCGCTCGCCTCGATGTCGGGATCGATTCAGATCCTGCGCCACGAGCTACCGCTCAGTGCCGAGCAGGGCCAGCTGATGGACATCGTGCTTCGGGAATCGGAGCGGCTCAACACCACCATCGGCTCGTTCCTGGCGTACGCCAGGCCGCAGCGATTCGCGATCGAACGCTTTGACGTGCGCCGTCCGTTGAACGATGCGGCGCTGCTGCTCAGGAACTCGTCGGAGGTCCACGACGGACACATCATCGACGTCAACGTACCGGCCGGCGAGCTCTGGTACGACGCGGACGAAGGGCAAATCAAACAGATCGTCTGGAACCTGGCGACCAATGGCCTCCGCGCCATGCCGGATGGCGGACGTCTTCAGCTGAACGGAACGGCTGACACCGGGTCGGACGGCGTCGTCCTCACGGTTCGCGACGAGGGTGTCGGTATTCCGCCCGAGGAGCTCGACAGCCTGTTCCAGCCGTTTCACGGCCGCTTCGTGAAGGGCAGCGGACTGGGTCTCGCGATCGTCCACCGGATTGTGAGCGACTACAACGGCGAAATTCACGTGAGCTCGCAGCCGGGGCACGGCACGACAGTGGCCGTTCACCTGCCTGCGCGCGTGGCGGTAACGACATGAACGCGAACCCGAACATGGTTGACGGGGCCGCCGACCGCCGCCGCCCACGCATTCTCGTCGTCGACGACGAGCGATCGATGCGGGAGTTGCTGGCGATCGTTCTTCGGCGGGAGGGTTACGAGGTGCTGCTCGCGGAGAACGGCAAGAGCGCCATCGCGACCCTCGAGCGTGAGCCGATCGACATCCTGATCTCCGACATCAAGATGCCCGATTTGAGCGGCGTGGATGTTCTGCGGGCGGCGAAGCGCGTCGATCAGGACATCCTCGGGATCATGATCACCGCGTTCGCGTCGACGGAAACCGCGGTCGAAGCGATGCGGCTAGGCGCCTGCGACTACCTGAGCAAGCCGTTCGACGTCGATCTGCTCCGGATGAAGGTCCGTGAAAAGATCGAGAGCCGCCAACTGCGGCAGGAGAACGTGCTCCTCAAGCGGACACTCGGCCTGACCCATCAGTTCGCCAACATCGTCGGGCGAAGCGAGGTCATGCTCGGTGTCTTCAAGATGATCGAGACGGTCGCTCGCACGAACAGCACGATCCTGCTGACTGGTGAGTCCGGGACCGGCAAAGGGCTTGTCGCGCAGGCGATTCATTTCCACTCGCTGAGGCGCGATCGCCCGGTCGTCGCCGTCAACTGCGGGGCCCTTCCCGAGGCGCTGCTCGAGTCCGAGCTCTTCGGACACATGCGGGGCGCGTTCACCGGAGCCGACTCGAACAAGAAGGGGCTCATCGAAGTCGCCGAGCGAGGCACGGTGTTCCTGGATGAAATCGGCGAGATGAGCGCCGTGATGCAAGTCAAGCTGCTGCGCGTGCTTCAGGAGCGGAAGTTCCGGCGCGTCGGCGGGCTCGAGGAAATGCAGGCGGACATCCGAGTGATTGCCGCGACCAATCAGGATCTGGCCAAGGCCGTTGCCGACGGGCGCTTCCGCGAAGACCTGTTTTATCGGATCAACGTCATCGGCATCCATCTGCCGCCGCTGCGTGAGCGACGCGAGGACATTCCCCTCGTCGCCGAACATTTTCTCGCGAAATACAGCGAGCAGATGGAGAAGACCGTTAACGCCATTTCGCACGACGCATTAGATCTGATGCAACGGTACGACTGGCCGGGCAACATCCGCGAGCTCGAGAACACGATCGAACGCGCCGTCGCCCTGGAGTCGACGCCGACCGTACTGCCCGACAGTCTGCCGCCCGCCGTTCGAGGCGATTCCGTGAGACCATCGCTGATGGCCTCGGCGCCGATGGACGCTGCGCTGCCCCCGTCCGGCTTCGATCTCGAGGCACACGTCCAAGAGATCGAGCGCGGCTACCTCGCGGAGGCGCTCAAACGAGCTGGCGGCGTACAGGTCAAAGCGGCCGAGTTGCTTGGGATGAGTTTCCGGTCGTTTCGCTATTATGTGAAGAAATACAATTTGCGTTGACACTCTCCGGCAGTTGGCGTGACAACGATCGTCACTCCTACTCATCTGGAAAGCCTCTGGCGCCATGGTATGTCAGTAAAATATTGACTTAATGAGACTTACGTAGTTTGTCTGCTCTGGCATAGCCGTTGCTCAAAGCTTGGGCACGGGCCGGCCACGGATGAGCTCGGGCCGCCAAACATATAGTCGAAATCATCATTAAGGAGACAGCAATGAAGGTTAGCAATCAGAAGGGTTTCACGTTGATCGAGCTGCTTATCGTCGTGGCGATCATCGGGATCATCGCGGCGATCGCGGTGCCCGGTCTGCTTCGCGCCCGCA
>Ga0137395_10001048_pt1 | contig 12478 bp, 11 predicted proteins | sample czobulk216metaG_FD_108283 | JGI IMG/M metagenome (GOLD analysis project Ga0137395, IMG submission 108283) | Vadose zone soil microbial communities from Angelo Coast Range Reserve, California, USA - czobulk2.16 metaG | ecosystem: Environmental > Terrestrial > Soil > Vadose zone | place: USA...
CGACGGCGGCGGGCACGGGCGCCGAAGTGATGGCGATGCGGGCGACACACGCAGCACCAGCAACTCTGGCTCGTCGCACCACAGCGGTTCTGACCACAGCTCTGGATCGTCGTCTTCCAGCTCAGGCGGCGGCTCCGGATCGTCAACCGGTTCCTCGTCTTCGAGCTCCGGCTCTTCATCGTCGGGTTCGAGTTCGTCAGGTTCGAGCTCTTCTTCCAACTCAGGCAACAGCTCATCGTCCGGGTCGAGTTATAGTCCGCCGGCGTCATCGTCGCCTGCGCAATCTTCAGCGCCATCGCATGCAGACGCTGGATCCCGGCCAAAATAGAGGCTTCCTTTAAACAATTCGAGCAGGTCATTTCCGGCCTGCTCGACTCGAACATTCGCGCACGCGCCGCTGTTCTATACTGCTGTGCGTGCAGAGCGAAATCAGACTGAGCGAAAAGCCGCCCGATCCTGACGTGCGTTTTCCTTACGGTCAGGACGCAAATCAATTTGTTGAAGTGCGGTTGCCGGCAGGAAAAGGGCCACATCCTGTCGTCTTTTTCATTCATGGCGGCTTCTGGCGCGCCAGATACGACCTGACACACACGGGGCATCTCTGCGACGCGCTCAAGAAAGCCGGCATCGCAACCTGGAACGTGGAGTACCGGCGCGTGGGAAATCCGGGCGGCGGCTGGCCGGGAACTTTTGAAGATATCCGTAGCGCATACCGCGTCCTGCACGGACACCAGAAAGACACGCTCGCCAAACTTGATCTGAAGCGGCTGTGCGTTGCCGGCCATTCCGCCGGCGGGCATCTGGCGCTGTGCCTTGCGGCCTTCGAGAAATCGGTTCCGCGCGTGCTGTCGTTGGCCGGGGTGCTCGATCTGCGCCGCGCCTGGGAACTGCACCTGAGCAACGATGCCGTGGTTGAGTTCCTGGGCGGAACGCCATTGGAAGTTCCGGACCATTACCGTGAAGCTTCACCGGCGGAACGCACGATCCCGCACGCAGTGCAGAAGCTCATCCATGGCACCGCCGACGACACCGTGCCCTACGAGATCAGCAAGAACTACGCCGAGCGCAAGAAGAAAGCCGGAGAAAAAGTCGAGCTCATCGCGCTGCCTGACATCGGCCATTTTGAAATCGTTGATCCCGGCTCCAACGTCTGGAAGAAAGTTCAGGAGACGTTTATTTCCCTCATTCATTCCTAAATAACGAAACAGCCACACATTGGCCTAAACCGCATCTTATGATCAGAACGCGAAGCACCGGCAAAGGAGGCAGCCGTGAACACTATCAATGGCCTGGTCAGCCGCCCAACCAATCACACTGTGGACGAAGCAGTGGAGAGGCTCACAGGCATTCTTCGCACCAAGGACATAAGACTGTTTGCGCTGATAGACCACAGCGGCGAAGCAGAAAAGATCGGTATGAAAATGGCGCCAACCAAGCTCCTGATCTTTGGCAATCCGAAGGCGGGAACGCCTTTGATGCTGGCTGCTCCCACTCTTGCGATCGATCTCCCATTGAAGATTCTGGTGTGGGAAGATTCCCACGGCAAGCGTTGGCTTTCTTACAATAGTCCAAACTACCTGAAGGAACGGCATCACCTGCCAGACAACCTTGTCCAGAACATTGCCGCAATTGAAGCACTGGCCGAAGCGGCCGCTCAGTAAAATAGCGCTGGAGCCAGTCGCAGTTGCTAGGCTCGGTTTCATCGGATCTCAGCTGTCTCCCGCTTCAACAGATTCATCAGCAGAGCCGATACGCTTAGCAAGGTAATCAGCGAAATTATCCCCAGAGAAATCACGCAGTAAATACACCAGACTGCCAGCACATGGGCTTCAATGTGCGCGAGGTAAAGCGAAAATGCCAGCGCAGCCAGTGACGCCGCAGCCAGCACTCGCCACCATTTCTTAAACGCCAGCACTGCCAGCAACAAATAACCGGCAATGCCGAAGTCAGCCACCGGAACGCCTGCAATCACAGCATACGGACTCTTATTGACGGTTCCACAGTCCCATTTTTCATTGATGCTGCAAGGCGAGGTGTCTGTGCGATAGTGCTCGCGCAGAGCCAGGGCTGCCACGACCATGCCCGCGAGCGCCAGTACCATGATCAACCATCTCATAGCATTTATTTAAGACTCCTAAAGGCTTTATAGAGCGAAAATTCTGCAAGATCAAACCGTTGCACTCGTTCTCTTAGCGGGATCATGAACCAACGCACATGTTACGCACCAATAGAAAAACGCGTTCCGCACTCGCTTGGTCGATTTTAGTCCTGGCGCTGTTCCTCAGTTCCTGCTGCTCAGACCGTACCCTGAAGACGAATGAGGCCGTGCTCAAACAAGACCTCTATCGGATGCGCACTGCCATCGATCAATATACACAGGACAAGAGCAAGGCGCCGCAACACCTGCACGACCTGATAACCACAGGCTATCTTCACGCTATTCCTAAAGACCCTTTTACCAACTCGGCCGACACGTGGGTAGAAATCCGTGAGGACGCCTTAGACAGTATCAGTAAAACTGAGCCGGGCCTTGCTGACGTCCGCAGCGGTTCGCACCGCATCTCCAGCGATGGCACTCGCTACGACAGTTGGTGACCACGCGCCTTATTTCGTCAACCCAAACGCACGCGACTGAAACTGCAAGGATTCATCCAAATGCTCAGCTACATATTGCCAATCGTGCCCGCCGAGGTAGATATGGGCTTCATGCGCAACGTGCCGCCCGGTCAGCACTTTGTCCAACTGGCGCGCGCCCGCGTCGAAACCGTAACTATCGTGGTCGCCGCAATCAAAGTAAATCTTCAACGTTTGCAGGTTTGATGATCGCGCGTAAATGAATGGAGTATTGTCCTTCCAGAAGAGCTCGTTCAGGGGCGAACCGAACGCGCTGCCCAGAAAAGCCGCCAGGCCTGCTGAGGCCGATCCGCGGGGAAGCTGCTCCAGCAGTGCTGGCATGTGCGCGGCCACCGACACAAACATCTGCGGATACTTGAAAGCAAACCTCAGCGCGCCATAGCCGCCCATGGAGACGCCTTCGATGGCGCGTCCGGCGCGCCCGCCCGCCAGGTGGAAGCGCCTCTCCATCTGCGGAACAAATTCGCGGATGAAGAAATCTTCGTACAGGACATGACCGTCGCGCGAGTTGATGTAAAAAGAATTTTCGCCTTGCGGCGTGATGATTACAAATTCGCCCAGGCGTTTTTGCTCCCAGGCATCTTCAATCTCATTGGAAGCGCCGCTGGACGCCAGAAAGTTTTGGTCGCCGCCGAGTCCGTGCAGGAAGTAAAGCACGGGAAAGCGTTTGCTCGGTTTCGAGTCATAACTCGGCGGCAGCATGGCGCAGAAGCCAATGCGGCCGGGAACGTACTTGCTCTTCATCGCGCCGCATTGCACGCGCGATTCCGAAAAAGCACTGACCGAAAACAGCAATAAGAAGAATGAAACCCAATATCGGAACATTGATAGTCAAAGATAGCACTCAGCGGTCAGCAACTCAGACGAAGACCTTCTTCAAACCACTACCGCAGAGATCGCGGAGTTGGCAGAGATAGAAAAATGATCTCTCGCGTATTCTTCCCTCTGCATTCTCTGCGTCCTCTGCGGTGAAATTGTCCGGGCTGAATGCTGAATACTGATTGCTGAATGCTTCCCGGCTAATCATGCCGCAGCGCCTGCACGGGATCGAGCCTGGCCGCGCGCGACGCGGGATACAGACCGGCAAACAGGCTCACAAACACTGAGAATGCCAGGGCGGCTCCTACCAACGGCCAGGACACGACCCAGAAATTCTCCGGCCGTATGTCTTGCCGCTGGAGATAGATGTTTGTGGCAAAGTTAATCACGCGGCCGATTGTCCAGCCCAGGCCAGCGCCCAGCGCGCCGCCCAGCACGCCCATGGACCCCGCTTCCACAAAGAAGATGCGCTTCACGTCGCCATCGCTGGCGCCCAGGGCCTTCATGATGCCAATCTCGCGCCGCCGCTCCAGGATCGCCATCACCAGCGTGTTGATGATCCCTAATGACGCCACCGCCAGCGCCAGGCTGCCAAAGATCCCGAGAAAGAGATCCAGAAAGGTAAAGAACTTCGTGATGCCCTTGGACGCATCAAGAATGGAAAATGTACTGAAGCCCTGCTTCTTGATGTCCTCTTCCACCTGAGCAACGGCTTTACTCTTGGCTACGCGCACAATCAACGCGATATACGTTTTGGTCTGCGACGGACGCAGCGTGCTCCACAGCTCGCCGGCCTGGACCATGTTGAGTGACTCGGCCAGGGCCAGCGGCAGAAACACCGGCGTCCTTCCCTGCCGCAGCGCGCGGTTGGGTTCGGTGTTCACAATCCCGACGATCTTCAGCTTGAGTTGCCGCGGCACCAGGTTGTAGGTCTGCATGTCCTCGGTTTGCTTGGCGTCGCCATTGTCGATGTCGTCCGGATCGGGCTCGCCCTTCTTCCTCGCCACTTTGCCGGCTAGCGGCGCGCTCTCACCGGCTTCACGCTGGTGGTAACGCAACACAATGTTCTTGCCCAGCAACTGGTTCGCCTGCTCAGCGGTGAGCTTGGTATCAGAGTTGCGGGGCTCGCGCGGCAGGTCCAGAAGCTCGCGGCCAAAATCTGTCAGGATTATCACTTCTGGCGCGTTATAGGCAGAGAAAAACGTGCCTTGAAAGTCGTCAAACGACTCGCTGGTGCGGGCCGACTGCGGGAGCGTGCCCACCACAGTGAAGTGTCCGTCACCTTTATTAGCTTCCAGGCGCACATCGCCCACCGCGCTGAAATTCGGGTAGACCTCCATCACGTTGGCCATCTGCTCAAAACTATGGCGAGCGGCATCGTCCAGCGGCTTGGGCTGAGCGGTCACGGGCGCCGCCTGCGCAAAACGCGGACCACGCGAATCCTGCCGCGAGGTAACCACCACGGTGTCAAATAATCCGGAGCGGCCAAGCTGCCGTGTGGCCAGCTTCTGCAAACCAATACCGAGCGACAACATGGCCACCAGCGACGCGACGCCCACGCCAATGCCCAGCGTGGTAAGTGAATTACGCAGGCCGGCTTCGCGTAGATTGCGTCCAGCCAGCTCTATCAGATCGTAGGCTCTCACCGTCCCGCTCCAATCTTTTCGAGCTTGGTGTTTTCCAGTTCACCCACCAGCTTGCCATCGCCCAGAAAGACCAGCCGGTTGGCATAACGCTCTGCCAGCGGGCGCTCATGCGTCACCATAATGACGGTCATCTCCAGCGTGCGGTTCAGTTCGCGGATCAGGTCCATGATCTCTTTGCCGGTTTTGCTGTCCAGATTGCCTGTGGGCTCGTCAGCCAGCAGGATTTTTGGCCGGTTTACCAGCGCGCGCGCCAGTGCTGCCCGCTGCTGCTCGCCGCCGGACATCTCGCTGGGCCGGTGCTTCATGCGATCGCTCAGTCCCACGCGCTCCAGCGCTTCCTGCACCCGCGCCCGCCGTTCTCGACGCCGCACCTCAGCAAAGCGCATTGGCAATTCCACGTTTTCATAGAGTGTCATGGTGGGGACCAGGTTGAATGACTGAAAAACCATCCCCACAACGTGCCGTCGATATTGCGCCAGTTGCTCTGACGTCATGGTGGCCAGGTCCGCGCCTTCAGCAACAATCGCGCCGGAGTCTGGCCGATCCAGCCCGGCGATCAGGTTCAGCAGCGTGGACTTGCCCGAGCCCGAGGCGCCCAGCAGCGCGATAAACTCGCCGCGTCCCGCCGCCAGGCTCACGCCATCCACCGCCGGTATGATCGAGCGGCCCAGCTTGTAATGCCGGACCACCGAGACAGTCCTGACCGATTCGGATTCAGTGCCGTTTGTGACCAAGATCAAATGTCTCCAATGCTTCTATCCGCATGTTACTACGCAAATTTGGATTTCGAACCCTGCTGACAGCCTTTCACCTTAGGACAAAGGTGTCCGGCGTAAGTTGTCCATCAAGCCCATTGACTTTGACTTCCGACTCAGCCCTGATGTTACTGACCGTCGTATTTTATTTATCATTCGTATCAATTCTCGCGTGCCTTCGTGTCCTTTGTGGTTAAGTCTTGGTTGCCTATTTTCAATTTTCGGCACTTGCGGCGATTTTGGCAATTTTGGCAATTCTTGCATCCCACCCCGTCATTTTTGATTTCCATTGCAAACAAACAAGTTCTGCAAATCAACCCTTGGGTCTCCCTTGCGTGACCCTTGGGTGACGCTTGGGTGGCCCTTGGGTGACCCTTGGGTCACCCAATCCCAATCCCAATCCCAGATCGGCAGAGGGTCGCAACCCCAAAACTACAAAACGCAACGGTGTCCCGTTGCGCCACATCTTCCATAGATATGAAAAGCCTTCAGAGACGCAGCTCGTATTTGCGTACCGACCGCCGGCTGCTCATTTGCTACGCAATAACTTAGCAAAGAGACTACGAAATATCAATAGCAAAATTTCACCTCGATCGCAGCCAGTTTCTGCACTTATAAATTCTTTCATCAAGCAATCAGTGGTAAGTTTGGTCAGCTCCCATGAGTCCCGTCACACACTTTTTTGCCGGATGGATTCTGGCATCGGTTTCGCCGACCGGTAAACCCCTTCCGCTTACTCGGCGCGAGAAAGCGCTGGTAGTGGCCGCAGCCGTCGCGCCCGATCTCGATGGCCTGGGCATCATTCCGGAGCTCCTGACACGGCATTCGTCGCATCCGCTGCTGTGGTTTTCGCAGTATCACCACGCGCTGCACAGCCTGGCGTTCGCGATTGTCTGCACAGTAGCGGCGTTCTTCATCGCCCGCCCTTTCGCCGACTTCGCCTTCGGCCCGGCCATTCGCGGCCGACAACCTTCAGACCGCCAATCGCCGTCGCACCCATGGCTCACCGCCATGCTGGTCTTCATTAGCTTTCACGTGCATTTGCTGTGCGATCTCATCGGCGCCCGCGGCCCCGACGGCTACCAATGGCCCATCCCGTACCTCAAGCCGTTCTCTGACGCCTGGCAGCTTACATGGCATGGACAGTGGGCCCTGAACGGCTGGCAGAATTTTGTGATTACCGGATTGCTCTTGGTGGCGACGCTGTGGATCGCGTGGAAGTATGGGAGTTCGCCGGTGGAGTTGGTATCGGAGAGGTGGAACGAAAGACTGGTCCACGCTCTGCGAGAGCGGTCTATGGCGAAGACCTCAGCGCGTCAAGAAGCTGAGCGGTGATCACACCACACATGGAGCAGTTTAGGGCTTGGGACAAGAGAGATCGTAGCTAACGTGCTTCTGGAGCGCTTGACACAGCTCTGCATTCTGAAGCACAGACCAGCTTTTGAGCGCCTGGTTTTCATATGTCCGGTGGATTTGGGCGCAGGTCAGGTCGGGATCAGGTGGGACTCCCTTCGGTTCGGAAAAGTATGTCGCGCAACACGTATGAAAGGCTACTATTTGTAGAGGATCTGTTGAACTTCCCTGCGTCAAATCCAGAAGGGCCCCGCCGGATTCTCCTACAGTCGTAGTGGATGGATGCAGAAAAGCGTTCGAATCTTTATTGCAGTTGTCTTTGAGAGCTGCCCCTGACCTGACATATTTCGCATAAAGATAGTCTTTCCGGTTGGGATAATTCACCGCACCAGCTCCGTAGTTGAGGACCAGTTCAGCGTCAAACACCTCGCGCGTATCATAATCAATGAAATGCTTGGAATCTGGATATCCCACAAGGGCCACGGAGGCCACCTCGTCGGGGTTTTGCCGCGAAAGAACCAGAGGAGTGACGTTCTTGATCGCCTTGCACTCCTTCTCGATCTGCAATAAGGCAAAGTCTAAGCCTTTTTCCTTAGAGCACTTCAGCAGACTGGTAACTTTACATTCATATTGTGAACCATATTTGGTGGGATCTTTTTGAAAATCAACGACCATATATTGATCATCGGTTTGAGCAACCAGTTCCAGATCATCGCCTTTCTTCTGAACGTATGAATTCAAGGTATGGCATGTTGTAGCCACCACGTCCGGGGCGACCAATGTGGCGGTCCCCCAAAAAACTGGCGCAACATTTTTGTCTTTGCTGATATGCACGAGCAATCTTCCGACTGACTTCGCTGCGGTAACAATTCTCTGTTGGTTATTTTTAATGGCGTCAGGCAGGCGATCTATTTCGGTCGCATTGCAAACGCTGGGAACATACTTATTCCCATCCTTATCCTTATCCGGATAGGGACGAACTTCGTCTGAATTCAGTTCCAGCGCCAAAGGAAGGAACTTGCAATGGTAAGCGCGACGATTATCGGCACTTGTGTTGGGATAGCGAACTATACTCATTGGGTGAAACCCAACGGCTTCCTTACCCAAGACATTTTCACGAAATTCCTCTTGAGCCTTTTCGACGGGTTGGTTTGCACAACGGTTGCCGTGCTCCGAGGATCCAGGAAAACGGAACGAGATAATTCCGGTTGCGGTAAGTAGAAAAGCTATCCCAGCGACGGCAAGGGATATTCCTGTGACAATAACAATCTGCTTTTGTATTTTTGTCATCACTGCTCTCCCGCCCAGGCATTATTGATTTCTTCTTTACGGGACACTTCTCACCAGACTGCAATTTGTTGGATACGACCCTTCTCCGCCGTTCGCCCACTCGGACCATCCCTGCTCCTCTTCAGGAGACACTCCCAGAACTCCAGTATCTCTGTCCAATGGCGCTGTGTCGTAGGTTTTGAGTCGAAACGCGAGAGGGTGTGTCATCAAACTCAATTTTCGGTAAGCCATACCGGCATGATAGGGTAACAATCTTACCGAAGGCTCCGCCCACAGATGGAGGTTCGCCGTTCCGGTCGCTGGCTCTACTCGCGGCTCCCAATCAAAACTTTTCGTACGATTGTTGGGGGATATCTCCAGCAGATTTACCTCTCGATAGTCAGGCGCGAAGTAGCTGAATACCTGACAGAGCGAAAGGCTTTTGATATAGATTACATTTCCATCCTCGGTATTGGGGCCGTTATTGATGCAACGCAGCAGGCTTATCTTTTCCGGAAAAGGAAGATACACTACATGCCGGCTAAATTGCGGGTGGATGGTAAATTTCTTCTTGCTTTGAGAAAAACGGAGATCGCAGGCTGAATTGCTGGGTTGGGGGCACTCTGATCGGTATTGCACTCCCCGCAAACGATACGCCCTTTGTTTTTCCAAGTCGCGCACTAGGTCCTTGTCCCAGGATCCGGCTTTGTACATATGTTTCTCGTTGAGCTCATCACCCAGCTCAGGCGTAAAGAGCTCCAGCCCGAGGTCGGTGACGTTCATCGCAAAGAGACCATGGCACACGACATTTAGAATGATGCTTCGCTCACTTCCGGCGCTGCTCCCGCCACCGCAACTCGTGAGCAACGGGAACAAGGAAGATAGCGCTCCTAGCGTTGTCAACCGTGCTCCAGTTTTCAGAACCGACCGCCTGCTCAATTTATTCATATTCATCTCGAGATTGAAGTTACTTCTTAAGTCCCGCCAAACACTGCAAAGGCCGCCCAATAGTAAGGATGTCGGGTTTCGTGCCCAGTTCTCATCGCTGACTCAGTAGCCCCCATCGCGGACGAAACCGGCTGACCCGACACCAGGGCCGCATAGAAGCGTTCCATGAACTGGCCGGTAGCGCTGGAATTTACGTTCCAACGGCTGCCCACCGCCGTCGGAACACCTGCCAGCAGGAGCGAGCGCACGAGTTCACCATGTATCTCCTTGCGTCCGCGATAAGTTCTGCCGGTTGAGCAAGCTGACAAGACAACGAGTTTGGCGCGTTTCAATAATCTGGCGTTCACCCGCTGTGCGTCCCAAATTTCGGTATCTGTTTCCCGGCTATTGGCTGACTTGAACATCAGAAGCCCTTCTTTTCGCGCGCTGGAGATGGCGTGACCGGCAAAGTGTACTGCCTCGGCCTGGGGCAGGGCAGACTCCATGGCATCCACTGTGGCCCTGTGCTCCTTCAGGAGGTTGGCGTGAGGAAATAACCCGGCCACATCTTCAGCTTCCTGGACAACGTCAAATGCGGGATCAAGTGTTGAGTCTGGGCCGGCGAAGTTGGCCGTGGAACCGACCACTAGCACGCGGCTGTCGCGTGAAAGCGAACCAGGACGTTCCACATCATGCGCGTACAGCAGCCCCGGAGAATAAACGACCCGGTAGGTCTCCCCGAAATATCGACCGTCGTCAGCAACCAGAGCTTCAAAAGGCAGATCGCCGATAACTTCATCCGGCTCTATGATGATGGTTCGTTCTGCAACCAACCGATTCGCGACCGGGCGCAGCAGGATATCAAATAGGCTTCGACCTCTCGTCTGCAAGCGAACCAGGTCTGATTTAGGATCGCTGCACATTTCAAAAAAATAGGTTGCGAGATCGGCCAGGTCTCCGGAATCGATCTTGACCAGTTGCACATCCATTCCCCGATCATCAAACGTCCAGATAGCCAGACCTTCCGACAAAATGGAATACGAGATCACGGTTTGGTTTTTGAGATTTCCCATCCGTTTCTCTAGCTCGGTAGTGCTCCACAGTGAGCGCAACGATTCCGCGGCCACCAAGGTTCTCCCGAGCAGCGCGGAGCGATACCATTCCCAGGTTGCCAAGGCCTTCTGTCTGTCTCCCTTCGTGAGTTCCAACTGAATCAAAGACCGGTAAAGCCCGGAGTTTTCCTGGGTCCACGAGTAACGTGAGGAAGAACTCGCAAGCCCACTGAGATGGGAGTCAGCGCTTTCAATTGCCCGCTGGAACGCCTGCTCTGCATCGTCAACTCTTCCCTGCTTCTCCAATAACTCGCCGTAGGCTTTGTAGAAGGCCCGCGACACGGTGAAGCTGTCCACTTGAGTGGCTTCCTCGCGAATTGAATTAAGACGTTGTTCGGCCTGCACAATCTTCCCTTCCCGCAAGTCGATCTCGGCAAGACCTGTTTGGGCGTAGATACGGTAGGCCTCCATGCCCGGCTTCGCTGAAAGGGGTTCAAGCAATATGGCCGATCTTTGCAGCTGTTCCGTTGCAAGAGACAATTTTCCGTTACGGGCTGCGATGCCGGCTAAATGCTGCCGCGTCATCGCCTCAAGGGTCCGGTCGCCTGCCAGCGAACTCATCAGCACGCTTTCCTGAGCAAGCGCTACCGCCAGGTCCAGATTATTTGTATTTTCCGCCGCATAAGTGAGGTCATCGTAGAATTGCTGCGCTCGCCGAGCGGGCGAGAAACGATCCTGCCAATAACCGGAGAGTCCGTCCTGATCCTGTTTCCATGCGGAGAGGATTTGTCCTTCGTCGGTTTCCACCGAGGCAGCGATGCCAATACTTCTCAAGAAGGCGACCGGAAATCGCCCCTTCTTCGAATCCTCGAGCGCCCGCGATGCATACGCCCGCGCAAGATCAAACTGTCCCATCATCAGATAGCAGGAGCAAGAATCGACATCAAACTGCGCTCGAATCCAACTGTAGCTCCGGTTTGCAAGTTCTGCCGCCAGCATCTTGGCCTTCCCGAGACACCGCGTTCCCTGCTGGGCGTTGCGCAAGGCATGGATTTGTTCCCATTCAGCGCGTAATTTGCCGGCGTGATTCCCGGTTGCTGTAAAGAACCGGGCAGCCCTTTCCGCTTCAGCGTAAGCTTCCGTGGCATTTCCTTTCTCCCCATCCAGGACCGCTTGGCCCAAGGCATTGATGCCGGCAACCGATCCCGGCGAATCATCTGCGGCCGCAAGGAATTCGTCGAGCCATCGATCATCGTGGCGTGCTTGTAATAACGCTCCCAATGCTTGCAAACCTCCCCAGATTCTGGTGCGAACTTCTGGGTTTGAATTTCGAGAGAACGCCTGCGACAGCCAGTCTTTTAAAGCGATCTCCTGGTAGTCTTCAATTCGCCGGTCTAGCTCAACCGCACTGGTCGGAACGCTGGCTAATGCTGCAAACGTGGGCGCATCAACCAAGGGCTCCTTGACCGCCTGTTCGTGATCTTTCACCAGATTCTCCAACTTATGCAATCGCCCACGCGCCTCATCTGCCCAGGCGCCCGTCGGGTCGAGGAGCAAGTAATGGTGAAGGTCATCTATTGCTTTGTCGGGAATCGAGGACTCTTGATAAAGAATGGCCCGGTTGAACAGGGCAACCCGATCATCGGGATTCAGCTTGAGAACCTTGCCCAAATCGTCTATGGCTTCACCGTAATAAAAACTTGCTTGCGAACCATCCCGTTTGGCCCGCTGGTAAAGCGCGGTGGCCTTATCAATGCGCAATCCTGGATCGTTGGGCTTGAGCATCAACGCGTCATCAAGCTCCTGAATTGCCTTCTCATAGCTCCATTCAAGCAAATGCGCACGGGCCTGCGCCTGAAGCCAGGCTGCATCCTCCGGATGCTTGGCTAATTCAGTTTTGATAATGCCTTGGGCCGTGTAAAACTGCGCCGGCAAGTCCCTCTTGCCGCCACCCCGTTCCACCCTCATCGGCCCATATTTTGCTCCTGGCATTCTCAACTCAATCGTTCTCTGTTCCGTGTAG
>Ga0137395_10001050_pt1 | contig 12474 bp, 14 predicted proteins | sample czobulk216metaG_FD_108283 | JGI IMG/M metagenome (GOLD analysis project Ga0137395, IMG submission 108283) | Vadose zone soil microbial communities from Angelo Coast Range Reserve, California, USA - czobulk2.16 metaG | ecosystem: Environmental > Terrestrial > Soil > Vadose zone | place: USA...
ACCTCCGGGTCGTGCGTGATGACGATGATCGTGTGGCCCTGCTCGTTGAGCTCGCGCAGCACGGCGAGGACGTCGCGGCTGGACGCGGAGTCCAGGTTGCCCGTCGGCTCGTCGGCCAGGATCAGGTCCGGGTCGGTGACCAGCGCCCGCGCGATGGCGACACGCTGCTGCTGGCCACCCGAAAGCTGGTTCGGCCGGTGGTCGACCCGATTGGAGAGGCCCACCTGCTCGAGCGCCTGCAGCGCCAGCGAGCGCCGGTTGCTCACGTTTCGATATAGCAGCGGCAGCTCGACATTGCGCCAGGCGGACAGCTTGGGCAGCAGCTGAAACTGCTGGAAGACGAAGCCGATCCTTCGGTTGCGGACGTGGGCGAGCTGAGTCTCTGTCAGCCGGCTGACGTCCTGGCCGGCAAACCAGTAGCGACCCGAGGAAGGCGTGTCGAGGCAGCCCAGGATGTTCATCAACGTCGACTTGCCCGACCCGGATGGGCCCATCACCGCGACCGACTCCCCGGGTGCGACGGAGAGCGAGAAATCACGCAGGGCCGCGACCGCGGCGTCGCCCGAGCCATAGACCTTGGTCACCGATTCGATCTGGATGAGGCTGTCGGTCTCCACTCGTCAGCCGCCGCCGCCCCGAACGACCCCGCCACCTCCGCGGGTGCCGCTACCGCCCAGGACGCTGTTTCCGCTGCTGCTTGGAACGGAGCTGGTGACGATTGCGATCACGACGACATCGTTGAGCTTGAGCCCCGACAGGATCTGGATCCGCGTCGGGTCCGAGGCGCCCGTCTGCACGGACACGCTCTTCGGCGCGCCGTTGACGAGCACCTGGACCGTGCTGCCTGCGGCCGTCGTGTGGACTGCGCTGGTCGGCACGGTCAGGACGTGCACGACCTGGTTGATGACGATGTTGGCCGAGGCTGAGATGCCGGGCCGGACCGAGTTGCTCGTGTCGATCAGCTGCGCGGTGACCGCGAACGTCGCGACGCCTGAGGAGATAGTGGCGGCGGGCGCGATCGAGGTGATCTTGCCCAGCAGCGCCTGCGTGGATCCTGCCGGCGTGATCTGAGCCGATTGCCCAACCGCCACCAGGTTCACCTGCGAATCGCTCACCGTCCCGGTCACCTGATAGGAGCCGGGAGCAAAGACGACGAAGGCGCTGGTCGCGGCGCCGCTGGAGACCGATTGGCCTGCCTTGACGTTCACCTGGGACACGATGCCGGCGATCGGTGACGTGAGAGTCGCACCGTCGACCTGTCGCTGAAGCGTGTCCACGTTGACCTGGTCGATGGTGATCTGGGCGTTGTCCATCTGGATCGTCTGCGGGGTGGTGCCCGTCTGCAGCGAGGCCAGGGAGCTCTTGGCCGCCGAATATTGCTGCTGCATCGAGGCCAGCTGGGCCGCGGCCTGGTCGTTGCTCTGTTGTGCCTTCGCGGTCGCCGCGGCCAGGGTGTTCTTCGCGGCGTCGAGCGTGGCCTGATCGTGGGCGAGCGTGAGCTGGTCGGCGGCCAGCTTGGCCTGATCACCGCTGACCTTTGCCGGCTCGACCGGAACAGCTGCCTGGTCGGCCGCCAGCGTCGCCTGGTCCTGGGCGACCAGCGCCAGGTCGGCGGTAACCGGGCCCTGAGCCGCGGTCACCGGGGCCTGGGCCGCCGCCACCGACTGGGCGTTGATCGCCTGGGTGTCGGCGAGGCTGGTCTGAGCGTTCGTCATCGAAACCAGCGCGGAAGCCACAGAGTTCTGCGCCGAGGTGACGCTCGACCCCGTGGGGCCGGCTCTGTCCTGGGCGAGCTTGGCCTCGGCGCTGCCCACCGTCGCCTGCGCCTGGAGCAGCTGCGCAGAGAGCAAGGTCGAGTCCAGCGTGGCCAGCGGCGCCCCGGCCCCGACGGCCTGGCCGACCTGCACGTACACGGACTGGACGGTCCCCCCGGACGCGAAGTTGAGGTCGGCCTCGCTCAGCGGCGCCAGGTTGCCCGCCATGCCGATCGACTGGGTGATCGTGCTGTACGTGACCAGTGCTGTGCGGTAGGTGGTGGTCACCTTCGCCGCCTGGGCGTAGACCAGCGTGCCGCCCACGATGGCGGTTCCCAACACGAGAGCAGCGAGCACCCTTCGCCTGAGCAGGCTCCTCAATGGAAGGTTTCTCATCCGAGACAATGCCTAGCAAGGGTCTGGCCGGATGCTTAGAGAAAGCTGTGTGACCACTCACAGGTTGCTGTGGTCGCCCGGCGATTGCGTGCTGCTGTCGCTACCCTGGGGCGGCTTTGCGGGGCCGCTTCGTGGTCGCCGCGCGCCACGTCATGACAAGGGTGTAGATCCCAAGCGAAACCACCAGCCACGCTGCGGCCGCGACGACCAGCGCAGGAATGGCACCGATCGCCTTGATGCCAAACGCCGCCACCACCGCGAACGTGAGCAGCCCAATCGCGCCGATGATCGCTCCCTCCGCGTCGATGCCCGCCTCCTCCTTTCCCAGGTCGCGCTCGATCAGCGTCAACGACGCCGGCAGCACGGCGGGGAAGGCGAGGAACATGCCGCCGAACAGCTGAAACTTCAGGCTGATGAGAGCGGCGATCAACGAGATCGAAGCGCCGAATGCAAAGCGCACCAGGTAGTCCTTGGGGCGCTTGCCGTTGAGCCCGTCGAGATTCAACCGCGGGATCGGGCTCTGCGCGCTCATCGGATGAAAAGCCAGCACACGAGCAATGACGGCACGAGCCAGAAGACATAGGCCAGCGCGCTCCCGGCGACCGCGCCGAACCGTTTGACGAGAGCGCTGGTGGCGATGCAGTAAGCGACCATCCCAGCCGCGCCGGCGATCATGCCTCGCGAGCTTACGGCCGCTGTCGACGGGCCGGAAGTCAGAACCGTGACGGCAAGGCTCGCGACGGCAACCGACGGCGCGGCGGCGAACAGTCCGGCAAACGCCTTCGGCTTCACGCAGTCGCCAATGGCGGACAACGCGACGACCAGGGTTCCGCCGATGAGCGTCTTCACCCCAAGCGCGATCAGCTGCATGGCCTCACAAGAAAAGCAGGCGCGCCCGTGGAGAACGCGCCCGCGCAAGCCGACGAATGGCGATCCTTACCAGCGGTACCAACGCCCGCCGCTCGAGCCTCGCAAGAAAAATCCGAGAAGCCAGAGCACCAGGCCGATCAAAAGCAGGATCCACAGGATGTGCAGCGATGCGGAGAGCAGCCCGCCGCCACCCAGCAGCAACAGCAGGAGTACCAAAACGATCAGCGCAGCTACCAATTTCCCTCACCTCCTTTCGGCCGCGGCCCGAGCGTCAGCCTCAGCCGGTTCTACTAAAAAGAACCGGCCGAAGCTCGGCACTACCTACTCAGGAGTTTGCAAAACCGCGATCGAGCGGGCTGATGTCGTGATCCGCCGCTCCACCTCCTTGGGCTGATCCTCCGGCTCGCGCCTCCGCGTGTCGAGGATCAGCCGCCAGGCGGGCCCGTAGTCTTCGGGAATCGTCCAGCGCACGCCGGCGGTGTGGGCGTTGAACAGCAAGATGAACGAGTCGTCGGTGATGGGGCGGCCGTGCTCGTCGTGGCCCTGGATCGCCTTCCCGTTCAAGAACACTCCCAGGGAGCGCGCATAACCCACGTTCCAGTCCTGGTCGGTCATCGATTTCCCATCCGGCTTGAACCAGCCGATGTCCAGGGTCCCGCGGATCGGCCGGCCCTGGAAGAACCTCCGGCGGCGAAAGGCGGGGTGATCCCGCCGGAACGCGATCACCCAGCGCGTGAAGGCGAGCAGCGATGCATCGATCGAGGACCAGTCAACCCACGACAGCTCGTTGTCCTGGCAGTACGCATTGTTGTTGCCTCTCTGGGTCCGGCCGAGCTCATCGCCGCCGACCAGCATGGGAACCCCCTGGGCCGTGAGGATGGTCGTGAGGAAGTTGCGCTGCTGACGAACGCGACAATTCAAGACCTCGGGGTCTTCCGTCTCGCCTTCCGTACCGCAGTTCCACGATCGGTTGTGGGACTCGCCGTCGGCGTTCTGCTCGCCGTTCGCCTCGTTGTGCTTTTCGTTGTAGGAGACGAGGTCGCGCAGCGTGAAGCCGTCGTGCGCGGTGACGAAGTTGACGCTTGCGAACGGCCGCCGCGTGTCGTTCTGGTAAAGGTCGGAGCTGCCGGTCAGGCGCGAAGCGAACTCCGCGACCGTGGAAGGCTCGCCCCGCCAGAAGTCCCGCACGGTGTCCCGGAATTGGCCGTTCCATTCCGACCAGAGCGGCGGGAAGTTCCCCACCTGGTAGCCGCCCTCGCCGATGTCCCAGGGCTCCGCGATGAGCTTCACGCGGCTGACCACCGGGTCCTGCTGGATGATGTCGAAGAAGGTCGACAGGCGGTCGACCTCGTGAAACTCGCGCGCCAGTGTCGCGGCGAGGTCGAAGCGGAACCCGTCGACGTGCATCTCAGTGATCCAGTAGCGGAGCGAGTCCATGATCAGCTGCAGCGTGTGCGGGTGGCTCACGTTCAGGCTGTTGCCGGTTCCAGTCGTGTCGTAGTAGAACTCCGGCTCGTCGGTCACGACCCGGTAGTAGGCGCGGTTGTCGATGCCCTTGAAGCACAGCGTCGGACCAAGGTGGTTGCCCTCGGCCGTGTGGTTGTAGACAACGTCCAGGATGACCTCGATGCCCGCCTGGTGAAGGGTGCGGACCATGGACTTGAACTCGTTGACCTGCTCGCCACGCTGGCCGGTGCTGGCGTACTCGTTGTGCGGCGCGAAAAATCCGATGGTGTTGTAGCCCCAATAGTTCCGCAGGCCGCGCTCGACCAGGCGCTGGTCGTGAACGAACTGGTGGATCGGCATGAGCTCGACCGCGGTCACGCCCAGCGAGAGCAGGTGCTCGATTACAGCCGGGTGGGCGAATCCCGCGTAGGTGCCGCGCAGCGCTTCGGGTACCTCGGGATGTCGTTTGGTCAGTCCTTTGAGGTGCGCCTCGTAGATGACGGTCTCGTGCAGCGGCCGGTCCGGCGATTTGTCGCCTGCCCAGTCGAAGTGCGGGTGGTGTACGACCGATTTGAAGACGTGCGGGGCGCTGTCCTCGATGTTGATGGCGTTTGGAAACGTCAGGTCGTGGCCGTAGCACGAGGAGTTCCAGTCGACCTGGCCCTCGATGGCGCGAGCGTACGGGTCGAGCAGGAGCTTCCGCGGGTTGCAGCGGATGCCCTCTTCCAGGTCATACGGGCCGTGGACCCGATAGCCGTACCGCTGGCCCGGTGCAACGCTGGGCAGATAGGCGTGCCACGAGAAGGCGTCGACCTCTTCCAACCGAACCCTGCGCTCCGTGCCGGCGTCATCGAAGAGGCAGAGGTCGACCGCCTCGGCCACCTCGGAGAACAGAGCGAAGTTGGTCCCGGCTCCGTCGAATGACGGCCCAAGGGGATAGGCGCGACCCGGCCAGGCCTCGATCGGATCGCCGCTCGCCTCGGACATTTGCAAACGCTATCTTGAAGATCACGTCATGCCCGCGTTGATCTCCGAAGACGGACGTTGGTGGTGGGACGGCACTCAGTGGCGCACGCGCCTGGTCGAAGACAAGCCCGACCTGTTCTGGTTCACCACCACGCCGGAATGGTTCAACCGAATCGTCATCACCGGCCTGATCGGCCTCATTCCGATCGTCGGCGCGATCAACATGCTGGGCTGGGCTCTGACCGCCACCGACATGCACCGCAATCGCTGGAAAGAGCTGCCGCCGGCCGGATTCCAGCACCTCGAGCGCGGCGTCCCTCCCTTCGTTGTGAGCCTCGTGTACGGGGTCGTGCTGTTCGTGGTGATCGGCATGGTGGCCCTGTTCACGGTGCTCCTCGCCATGCCGGGAGGCGCCCGCCTGGTGGTGGCGATCGGGATCGCCTTTGTGATCTTCCTCGTCTTGATGGCCTGGTGGCTTTTCTGGCTGTACCTCTTTGCGGCCCTTCTGATCGTGTCCGACAAGCTCGGCATCGCCAGGGCGCTCGACCCCCGCCGCCTCTTCGCGCTGGCGCGTGCGAACCACGAGGTCTCGCTGCGTGCCGCGCTGATTTACGGCGGAGGGACGATCGCGCTCGTCGTGGTGTTCTCGACGGTCGGCTTCGTCATACCGTTCGCGGGGCTGTTGGTGTCGATCGTCTTGCCTGCGCTCTACGCCGTCCTCGTGCCGAGCCTCGCCGCCTTCCGGGTTGAGGTGCCGGCCGTCTCGGAAACTGGCCTGCGGCCGGCGGATGAGCTTCCCGCCTAGTTCTTTCGGTTGTCCCCGCCGGCCTTGCGGACCACCTTGTCCACCTCGTCTCCCAGGTCGCGGAACGTCTCGGCGATGGCGGAGCCGAAAGACCTGGCCGCCTGCTTGGTCCTCATACGTACCTCGGGGTCCCGGGTGGCTGTCTCGAGCGAGGTGAAGACGGCGTCGGCCGCTTGCCGGAGCTGCTCCAGCGAACGATTCAGCTCCGCTTTGCGCTGCTCATCCCCGGCCCCCTTGTAGTGGCGCCGCAGCTCCCCGGCCAGGCCTTTGATGTCCGTCTCGAAACGATCCCAGGCGTTGTGGGTGTCGTCTTCTGCCATCGCGGTCGTCCTCCTTCGGTAATTGATCGACGCTAAGTGCTGACTTTAGTGCGGAAACTGCGCAAGATCGTGCGCAGGGGTGAGGAGCCAAGGAGGGCTGGGCCCTGGTGGTGGCAAGCGGAGTGCGGGCCGCCACCAGGCGTACACCCCTCAAGCCTCCTACCCGTCAGCTTCTCCCGTGACCGTTGAGCGCCTCTACACGCTGCTTCCAATGGGCCCGCCGGTATCGGAACATCTGCAGGTGCTCGTTGATCATCGGCAGATTGGTCAGCTCCGCCTCACGCTTTGCGGCCGGCGACAGCCGCGGCAGCATGGCTTCAAGCTGGGCGAGCAGCTGCTCTTCCATTCTCACGAGCTCGTCGTAGGCGCCCTGCCAGAAGCGGGCGACCTCGACCGACATCGTCGCCAGGTCTTCGCTTTCCGAATGCGCCAGCGCAGACGGTTTCTTCCGGCCGCCGCCTCGCCGAGCCTGAGTCACAACACTCGCATCTTTGTCCTGAACGCGCACCAAAAGCTGCATCAATGCACGAGTGGGCTTAAATGATCGCGTGGCGCAGGCAGACCGGTTGCTCGAAGGCGAAGACCCGGCTACCTCGTTCACGCAGGATGCACGTCACTGGATCGCCGTGTACCGGCAGATGATCGCCTTCAAAGACGAGCTGCTGGGCCGGATTCGGGCCAATGTCAAGACGCTCCCGCCCTCGGGCCGGCAGGACGTGATGGAAAACGACGTCGCCGTGATCGAGCAGCAGCTGATGCGCTACCGGCGACGGATCGAATTCTGGTTTGCGCGCCAGTGGGAGCTGGAAGGCCTGTCGATCGACGAGCGCACCCGGACGATAGCGTACCGCGAGCGCTCGATCCATCTGACCAGGCGGGAATACCAGCTTTTCAGCGAGCTCGCCGGCCGGTCGCCTGCCTACACCAGCGCGACGCAGCTGCTCGCCGAGGCGTGGCACGATTCGCGGCTGCCGGAAGAGACGGTGCGTACCTACATCGTCCGCCTGCGCCGCAAGCTGGTCGAGCTGGGCGCCCCCGCCGAGATCGCCAACCGGCCGAGGTACGGCTACTCGCTGGTCTTCGACAGCCGGCCGGCGCACCACAATGGCGAGTACTACTCCGCGACCTGACACCGCGGTCGGCTCAGCTTCGCGAGGTCTTGTCCCACTCCGGGTGATTGCGAAACAGGCCTCCCCAGCCGATGTGGAACCAGTGCTCCTCCCGATACGGCTGAAGGGCAGCCACGTCGTCTTCCGTCAGGTCCGTGACGACGTGCTTGTCGGTGATCTTCTGAATTCGCGCGGCGGGGATCTCGAGGTGCTTGCCGCGCCCACCGTGCTTCACCACGATCCCGTGAAAGATGTCCTCGCTTTCATCGCCCAACAGCGACTCGGCTGTTCCGATCTCTGAACCGTCGGCCGCCACGACCGGCACCCGGTACGGCATCGCCCGCCACGCCACCTGGGTCTCATCTTCGAACATGCTGACAACGATAGAACCGGCGAAGGTGCAACACTCCCCGCGTCGATGAACGCGCTGCTCACCGACCTGTACGAGCTGAACATGGTGGCCAGCTACCTGCGCCGCGGCATGGACGGCGTGGCCACGTTCAGCCTCTTCGTGCGCCGGCTCCCGGCCACGCGTGGGTTCATCGTCACCGCGGGCCTGGAATCGTGCCTGGACTACCTGGAGCAGCTGCGCTTCGACGAAGACGACCTGCGCTACCTCCGGGAAGGCCTCGGGTTCACCGCGGCCGACGCGGAAGCCTTCCGGAGCTTCCGGTTCACCGGCGACGTCTGGGCCATCCCCGAAGGGCGGATCGCGTTTGCGGGCGAGCCCCTCCTCGAGGTCACCGCGCCTCTACCCGAGGCGCAGCTGATCGAGACATTCCTGCTCAACCGTGTGACCTTCGAGTCGACGATTGCGAGCAAGGCGGCCCGCTGCGTGATCGCGGCCGCCGGGCGGGACGCTGTCGATTTCTCGTTCCGCCGCACGCAGGGGATCGAAGCGGGGATCGACGTGGCGCGTCTGTCAGCAATGGTTGGATTCGCCGCCACGAGCAATGTCGAAGCCGCGCGGCGATTTGGCCTCGTGGCGGCCGGCACGATGGCACACTCGTACATCGAAGCTTTTCCCAGCGTGGTCGAAGCCTTTCGGGCATTTGCGCGGGACTTTCCGGAACGCGTCACGTTCCTCGTCGACACGTACGACACCATGTCAGGCGTCAAGAACGCAATCGACGTCATGCATGAGCTGACGCTCGGTGGGCGGCTCGGCATCCGGCTCGACAGCGGGGACCTCGCCGAGCTCTCGAAGAAGGCGCGCCGGATGCTCGACCGCGCGGGGCTCGAACAAGTACGCATCTTCGTGAGCGGGAGCCTGGACGAAATTGCGATCGACGACCTGATGCGGGCTGGCGCGCCGATCGATGCCTTTGGAGTGGGGACCCGGATGGGCGTGTCGGCCGACTACCCGTACCTCGACACCGCCTACAAGCTGGTCATTTACGGCGGCCGGCCGGTGATGAAACTGGCCCGCGGCAAGGTGACGGCGCCAGGGCGCAAGCAGGTGTTCAGGCGCACGAGGCCGTTCAGGGACGTGATCGGGCTGAGCGACGAGGCCCCACCTCCCGGCTACGAGCGCTTGCTCGCGCCGGTGATGACCAAGGGAAGGAGACGCACGAGCCGCCCGCCGCTGTCGGAATCGCGCGCGCTTTTCGAGTCGGACCTCGCCGCGCTGCCGCGGGGAGCGCGTGAGCTGAGGGAGCCGAAACCGCCACCGGTACGATCCACGGACGCGCTGCGAAAACTGACGACCGAAACGAAGAGGAAGTTGCAACATCCCTCTCCCCTTCGGGGCCGGGCGCGCGCAGGGCGCGCTTTCGAACGAGAGGGGTGAGGGGAGAGGGGCTTAAGCTGGGCTAGCGTTTCGGCCGCAGCACCATCTGCGTTTGCGTCACCTTCGCGACCATCCGGCCGGCACCGTCGTGCACAGAGGTCTCGACCACTATGGTGGTCCCGCCCGCATGAAGGGGTCTGGCGGTCGCGGTGACCTTCCCCGACCGCACCGCGCCAAGGAAGTTGGTCTTGGACTCGATCGTCGCCGTGCCCGATGCATCCTTCGGCAGGTTGAGAAAAGCGCACGCGGCACCCGCTGAATCGGCCAACGCCATGATCACGCCGCCGTGCATGATGCCGCCGGTCGTGCACAGTCCCGGCGCCCAGTCGACTGACAACACGACCTCCACCGATGTGTATTTGTCCGCACGCGCGCCCAGCGTCGCGCAAAAGGGCATTGCCTCTTGCATGAGCTCGGTGGCTGAGCGATCCGTCACAGGTCTCCGTTCCCGGGTGCGCCCCGCTCCAGCTTCTGGCGCACCTCCTGGATGAACGCCGCGATGACCTCCTCGTCCGCGCCCGCTTTGGCGCCGCGCAGCCGCTCCGCCGCCACGCCCGCCATGAAGCACGCCAGCGGGGCGAACCGCCGCTCGCGCGTGTGCGCGGCCACGCGCGCCAGCTCGAGCAGCTCGAGCGCCACGCGCGGATCCAGGACCGGGGCTGCGATCTTGGCGCCGCGATGCTCCGCCTCCATCACCCAAAGACCGCCGAGCTCGTCGAAAAACTGATTCATGGATCACCTATATCACGCGCCCTGGAGCGGCGGGTGTCCGGTCAGCGATTCGTTACCAGCAGCTCAAGCATGTTGCCTAGCCGGGTCCAGGGCTCATCCGGCGGCACGTTCTTCCTCCAACCGGTCGAGAACCTCTTTGAAAGCTTCATAGGGCTGGGCACCCATCACCAGGTAGCGGCGGCCAAAGATGTGGGCGGGGATGGCGTTGATCCCCACCGACTCGGCTTCGCGGCGGTTGGCGTCGATCAGGTCGGCGTAACGGTTCTCTTCGATCGCCTTGCGCAGCTCCGCTCCGTCCAGTCCCACCGCCTCCCCGATCCGCACGAGGTCGTCGACATCCTCGAGCCGGCCGGTCAGCTCCCAATGCGCCTTCAGCAGGGCCTCGTGCATCTCGGCGAACTTGCCGTGCTCGCGCGCGAACTCAGCCGCGCCGAGCGCGCGACGTGAGTTGATGATCACGTCACGCTGCTCCATCACGAGGCCAACTTGAGCGGCTACCGACTGCAGACGCCCGCGCATCTGCTCGCTGCGGCCGCGTCCGAAATACTGTTCAAACGGCATACCTTCAACGGGCGCTTCGGGATGGAGCTCGAACGGCAGCCACGTCACGCTGACCAGACCTTCGTTCTCGAGCTGTTCGACTCGGACCGAGTCGATGTAGCACCAGGGTCAAACATAGTCAGAGAAGACGATCAGCTCGACCGGTTCGGTTGGCGCAGACATCTGTCGCCAAGAACGGTACCGGGAGAGGGGCAGTTCCGTTCACCGAGCCTTAACCCTGTGGTGGCAGAATGGCATTGAGACCGAGCGTGCGTATGGTGCGGCTCGGCGGAGATCTCCGTGGTTACAGGAGGCAGTGACTATGTCAGATACGAAGACGTTCGTCGCGAACGCGCCGGTGTGGGTGGACCTGTCCAGCACCGACGCTGCCAAGGCCAGGGATTACTACGCGAAGCTATTCGGCTGGAAGGTCGAGCTGGCGCCCGACCCCAAGGCGGGCGGGTACGCGCTGGCCAAGCTGAACGGCAAGGATGTCGCCGGCATCGGGCCGGCGCAGACAACGGACGGACCCTCGGCGTGGATGATCTACATCGGCACTAAGAACGCCGATGAGACGGCGCGCAAGGTCGAGGCAGCCGGTGGAATGGTGATCGCGCCGCCCTTCGACGTCCTGAAGTCAGGCCGCATGGCCGTGTTCCAGGACCCGACCGGTGCATTCATCTCAGCCTGGCAACCTGCCGAGATGCAGGGCGCGCAGCTGATGAACGCGCCGGGCTCGTTCGCCTGGGCGGAGCTCAGCTCGCGCGGATTCGAGAAGGCGAAGCCGTTCTACACCAACGTGTTCGGATGGGGCAACAAGGACAGCGCTATGCCCGCGGGCGAAGCTCCGTACACCGAGTTCTTGCTGGACGGGGAGAGCATCGCCGGCGGGATGGAGATGAACTCGATGGTCCCGTCCGAAGTGCCGTCTTACTGGACCGTGTACTTCGCGGTCGACGACGTCGACAAGTCATTCAAGAAGGCGGTCGACGCCGGTGGACACGAAATGCTGGCGCCGCAGGACTTTCCGGGAGGACGGTTTGGGATCCTCTCCGACCCACAGGGCGCGACGTTCGGCCTGCTCAAGATGAAGCAGTAACCAGACCGCCGATGAACCGGCGGGCCGCGGGCCCGCCGGTTTCTTTCTTTTGGGAGCAGATGGGTTAACCGGCTGCTTTCGCCACCCGCGCCGCGATCCTCGCGTTGTTTACCACCAGCTCGACGTTCAGGTCGAGGGAACGTCCGCCGGACAGCTCCGCCATGCGCGCCAGTAGCCGGGGCGTGACCTCCGGCCCCGCCACACCTTCGAGCTCCCGCGCGGCACGCCGCGCCATCTCTTCGGCGCCGTCCAGCTCCCAGGGTGGCGGCACCGCCACGACGATTCCCCGCGCCCCGGTCTCCCACGCGGTGCGCAGGACGCGCGCGGCCTGCTCCGGATCGTCGACCCTGGCGCTGACCCGGAAGCCGCTGCGACTGGAGTAGAACGCCGGGAACTCGTCGCAGCCGTAACCAATCACCGGCACCGCCAGGCTTTCGAGGCGCTCGAGCGTGTATGGGAGGTCGAGGATGATCTTGGCGCCGGCACAGAAGACGGCGACGGGCGTGCGTCCCAACTCCTCGAGGTCCGCCGATTGGTCTTCGGGATGCCCGCGGTGGACGCCTCCAATCCCGCCGGTGGCGAAAAAGCGGATGCCCGCTATCGCGGCCATACGCATCGTCGCCGCCACAGTCGTGGCGCCAACCGCTC
>Ga0137395_10001051_pt1 | contig 12471 bp, 7 predicted proteins | sample czobulk216metaG_FD_108283 | JGI IMG/M metagenome (GOLD analysis project Ga0137395, IMG submission 108283) | Vadose zone soil microbial communities from Angelo Coast Range Reserve, California, USA - czobulk2.16 metaG | ecosystem: Environmental > Terrestrial > Soil > Vadose zone | place: USA...
GCTATTGCTCAAGCCTTGGAAGCATCCTAGCGAGGTGTTTAGCATGCCGCTCCTTGTGAAAGTTCGAAGTTTTCTGAGAAATCTCTTTTTATCCCGGCGTGTGGAAGCAGACCTCGACCAGGAGGTTCATTCGCACCTCGAAATGCTGACGGAGGAAAACATTCGGGCAGGCATGACGGCGCACGAAGCGCAACGCGCTGCGCGAATCGAATTGAACGGCGTCGAACAGGTGAAAGAACAGGTTCGCGAAGAGCGGCTTGGCAGCTGGCTCCAGTCCGTGGTCTCCGATTGCAGCTACGGTCTCCGCCAACTCCGGAAGAACCCCGGTGCCACCGCAGTGATGGTCTTTACGCTCGCGCTGGCCATCGGCGCGGCTACGGCAATCTTCAGCGTTGTATACGGCGTGTTGCTGCGGCCATTGCCGTACACCGATTCGAACAGGATCATGGCCGTCTTCGAGGTCAACTCGCAGGGCCGGCGGTCACATCTTGCAGACCCGAACTTCGACGACTTTCGCGATCAAAGCCGCAGCTTCCAGGCCATGGCCAAGTACAATGACTATGTCGTATCCGTCTCGGGGGCTTCACAACCGTCGCGCACGATGGTTGCACACGTCTCGCCCGACTTTCTCAAAATTTTCGGTATTCAACCGATCCTCGGACGCGACTTCACCGCCGACGACGCGAAAAAAGGCGCTGGCCGCAGCGTTCTTGCCAGCTATGGATACTGGAAGCAGTACCTCGGGTCGGCGCCGGACCTCTCGCAGTCGCACCTGAAGATCGATGGCGCGGTCTACTCCGTTATCGGAGTACTCCCTGCCGGTTTTCGTTTCCCGGCGGAGGTCGATCTGTGGCTGCCGACCGACGTGGACGGAGAAAACCGAAGCCGGACGGCGCACAACTATCATGCAGTCGGGCGTCTCCGCGACGGTGTGACGGTCGAGCAAGCGAATCAAGATATCAGCGCGATAGCTCGGCGCATTCACGATACCTCGAGCGAGCAAAACGATTATCTCCTCAAAGATGGAACTGTTCTCCCGCTGCAGGACTCGATCACCGGCAATGTTCGCCCCGCGCTGCTGGTCCTGCTCGGCGCGGTAGGATTTCTGTTGCTGGTGGCGTGCGCGAACGTGGCGAATTTGCTGCTGGCACAAGCGTCGGTGAGAGAGCGTGAGCTAGCCATTCGCAGCGCGCTCGGTGCGGCACGCGGACGGCTGATCCGTCAATTCCTTACCGAAGCAGTGCTGCTTTCACTGGTCGGCGGCAGCCTTGGCGTACTGGGAGCGTTGTGGGGCGTGGCGGGATTAGTTGCGCTGGCGCCAGAAAACCTCCCGCGGCTCGACAGCGTCTCGATCAGTATTCCAGTACTTGTGTTCGCGTTCCTGCTTTCCGCTGCGGTCGCCGCCGGCCTCGGAGCATTCACCGCCGCTCGTGCAACTTCCGGCGACCTCCGCAAGGGCCTCGTGGAAGGCGGGCGTGGACAAGCGGGTTCGCAAGGCAGCCAGCGCATTGGGCGAGTAATCGTGGCGGCGCAGATCGCGATCACCTTGGTTCTCGTGGTCGGAGCGGGGTTGCTCGGCCGCAGCCTGATGAAGGTGCTCGAAGTGAATCCTGGATTCCGCGTGGATCAGATTGTCACCATGGACGTCTCGCTTCCGGAGGTGGAGGATCCCAAAGCAAAGTCGGCTCAGGCGATTTTCTATTCCAACCTGATTGACCGGCTCAAGCAAGTCCCGGGCATGCGCAAGGTTGGCGCGACTAGCGGCCTGCCGATGGAGGGCGGCCTTCCCGACGGAATGTTTCTACTCATGACTCAGAATGAAGTTCCCAAGACCATGGATGATTTTGGCGCACTGTTCCAGCAAAAAGAACGTATAGGCAATGCGGATTTTTGCGTCGCAAGCGAAGGTTACTTCCAGGTTCTCGGAATTCCCCTGATTCGAGGGCGCGCGTTCGACCAGCGTGACGGCGCGGATTCTCCGCATGTTGCCGTGATCAGCGAATCGCTTGCGAGCGACCGGTGGCCAAGTCAGGATCCCATCGGCCACACCATCGAGTTTGGAAACATGGATGGCGACTTGCGCTTGCTAACGATTGTCGGGATCGTGGCAGACATTCACGAATATGGTCTCGATGCGCCCCCGCGTCCGACCGTTTACGTGAATTTGTTCCAGCGGCCGCGCGCAGCGATCACCGTAACGATGCTGAGCGATGCCGACACGCGCTTGGTCACATCGGCAGCGCGAGGAATGCTGCAGGACCTCAACCCGGAGATTCCGGCGAAGTTCCGGACGTTTTCGCAAGTGTATTCCGCTTCGCTGGGCTCGCGGAGATTCAACGTCATTCTCATCGGATTCTTCGGAATGGTCGCGCTGCTTCTGGCAACGGCAGGCGTGTTTGGCGTGATGGCCTATTCGGTCAGCCGCCGCACGCGCGAGATTGGCGTCCGTGTCGCTCTCGGCGCGGGTTCGAGCGACGTTCTGAAAATGATCTTGGGCCAGGGATTGCGCACGATTTTCATTGGCGTGGCGATTGGGATTGCCGGTTCGCTGGCCCTCACACGCACCGTGGAGTCACTGCTCTTTGGCGTGACGGCCACCGATCCGTTGACTTTTGGCGGGGTGACACTGCTCCTCGTCGCTGCAGCGCTAGTGGCATGTTTTGTTCCGGCGCGGCGAGCCACGAAAGTAGATCCGCTGGTTGCGTTGCGTTACGAATAGAATCTGGTTTCTGGCCGTTTCGATTCTGGGGGAGTTGATAAATTCCATCGGATTGCCGGAGAGAATTGGCGAGCGGCCAGAGGCGTTAGTTCTCGGCGGGCTCCATGTTGTACTGCTTGAGCTTGCGGTAGAGAGTGGTCTTTCCGATGCCAAGCATGCGCGCCGCGGACAGCTTGTCGCCGCCGGTTTCACGGAGCGTGCGGAGAATGGCGCGGCGCTCCAGTTCTTCAAGAGGCAAGATCTCATCCTTCTCGGGCACCCGTTCAGTGGTGGGATATTGCAGGTTGGACGGCAGATCTCCCATGTGGAGGACGGGGCCCGATCCGAGCGCGGCCGCGTGTTCGATGGCGTTTTCCAGTTCGCGAACATTTCCCGGCCAATCGTAGGCAATGAGGCGGCGCATGGCTTCCCCGGAAATGGTGCGCACAGGTCCGTGGGGATTGGAGAATTTTTCGAGAAACGCGGTGACCAGAATCGGAATGTCGCTCTTGCGGTCGCGCAGCGGCGGCAGCTTAATCTGTACAACGTTCAGACGAAAATAAAGGTCCTGGCGGAAAGTTCCGGAGCGGATGGCGGTTTCAGGGTCGCGGTTGGTGGCGGCAATGATACGCACGTTGATGTGGCGGCGCTCGGTAGAGCCCACGGGCTTAACCTCGCGCTCCTCGAGCGCCCTCAAGAGCTTCGATTGCAGATCCACGGGCATGTCCCCGATTTCATCGAGGAAGAGCGTGCCTCCCTGGGCGGCCTCGAGCGAACCCTGCTTGGCTTGCATGGCGCCCGTGAAGGCGCCTGTGACGTAGCCGAACAACTCGGATTCGATCAGCGTGGGCACCAGCGCCGAGCAATCCACCGGCGCAAAGGGCCGGTCGCGGCGCGGGCCTGAAAAGTGAATGCTGCGGGCTACAAGCTCTTTTCCGGTGCCGCTCTCTCCGAGGACCAGCACCGGATACTCGTGCTGGCTGACTTTTTCAATCATCTTGTAGACGCGCTGCATTTTCATGGAGACGCCGATCAAACCGCCGAACCCCGGGCGAGACCGCAACTGCTCACGAAGCAGGCGGTTTTCCTGCTGCAGGTCTACGGCTCGCGCCACGTGTTCGAGCCGGGAGCGCAACTCCTCAATGCGGAACGGCTTGGTGACATAGTCCACGGCACCCATGCGAGTGACTTCCACGGCCGATTCGATCGTTCCGTACTGCGTCAGGACCACGACGGCTACTTCCGGATGCGAGTCCTGGACTTGCTTTAAGAGCTCCACTCCGTTGGATTGCTGGAGTTTCAAATCCATCAGAACGATATCAATGGGCGAATGTTCGAGAATCTCCAGCGCTTCCTCGGCGGTGGCCACCGCCACAGCATTCATCCCGCACTGTTCGGAGACCGTGGCGCAGGTCTCGCGGATGGTCTGTTCGTCATCCACGATGAGAATATTCATCGGGACCACGTCACGGCGCGCAGACGCTTCCTCACCTGTGGCTGAAATCATGAAAGCCTCCGGATGGCTTCATCTGCATCTCAAGTTCCATTTCAGGAACCACCCACCGAACTATTCATAAATACGGTAGTAAAAATACCAGGTCGCTCGCAAGTCCCAGTTTGGTACCCGGTCGCGGCGCATGAGCGTCTAGGGTTCCCATTCGGGAATTCGCATGGCGACAGTCGCCAAAACCTGAACCCAAAGCGAAACAGGCTCCTCGAATCCCTGAGGAGCCTGTCTGTTCATTCTGCCATGGTTCCAGTTCGCTGGATGGAAGTTACAAGTCACTTCCACCGAGTTAACTTTGTCCTCCGGCTGGGCCGTTAGGGCTTGGTCTTTTTTGCCGGCGCGGGAGTAGCCGTTTTCTTCTTGGGTGTCTCGCCACCGCCCCGGCTGAGCAGCGTCAAGGCATCCTTGGCGCTGAAGGGGAAGCGGCGCACGGACTGTTCACCGGTAGTGCTTAGGGTGACATCGACGCGGCGGTTGTTGGCCAGGCGCACGGTCAGGAGATTTTTCACAATCTTCTGCTTCTCCGCTGCGCTCAGTTCCGTATCAGCTTCAATCAGTGCCTTGACCTCCTCGGAGGTCATGTTCTTTTCAAAGCCGAAGGCCTTGGTTTCAAGATGATCGGCCGGGACGCCCTTTTCCACCAGGTAGCTCTTGGTGCGTTCGACGCGCCGCTCGGAGAGCTTGACGTTGTAATCTTTGGCTCCGCGAACGTCGGCGTGGCCTTCGAGAATCAATTTGGCGTCGGGTCTAAAAGTCAAATATTGCTTGTAGTTGCTCGCCAGCTCATCCAGCGTTACTTCCTGGCTGGGCAGCAAACCGCCCGTGGGCTTGGCCACACTAGGCTGAGCCGTCGGGAAGTAAATGCTGTGGAGCGCCAGCTTCGCTTCCAGTTGCTTGATTTGTGGAGGCTCCTTCACTTCCACGTTGCCGGAAGCATCGGCAACGCCTCCACGGCCATCGTTGACGCCGCACTTCACGCTGTAGCTGCCGGGCTTCAAGCCGGTAGCATCAAACTGCACGTTCGAGCCGCTCCCGACGATCTGTCCGCCGGTGGCGGTGTAGCTGTAGGTGAGTGGATCGTTGTCGGGATCGCTGCCGTTGCAAGTGACGCCGGTGCGTTCGCCTGGAAGAATCGGGCTGCGTTCGACTGTGAGTGAAGCTGTCGGCGGGTGATTGGGCTTTTCTTCGACCTTGATGTCCGCCGCGCAGGAAGCCGAGCCTCCCTTGCCGTCATCCACTTTCACATTGACGGTGTAGGAGCCCACGGCCACGCCCGCTGAATTCCAGCGCGCTTCAGGGCCGGTACCTTCGACCGTGCCGCCGGTTGCCGAATACGAATAGGTCATGGGATCGTTGTCCGGGTCACTGGCGGTGACATGGACCGCCACAACATCACTCGCGCCGGCGTACACCGAAGCCGGGTTTACCGAGCATGCCGCGACAGGCGGGTGGTTCGGAGGAGGCGGAGGATTAGGAATGCCAAATCGCAATACGACACCGGTACCGGCGCGGAAGCTGTTCTGCCGCCCCGTGGCCCCCACCGCAAGACCGGAAAAACTGGTGAGCAAATAATCCAACTGCGCCACACGCCAGGCAAGATTCCTCGTCAGAACCATATCAATGCCGCCGCCGGTGGCCAACGCGAAGGCATTCTGACTCTGCCCGCCGACCATTTCCGAACCGCCATGCACGCCGCCGACCAGAAATTCGCCGAACGGAACAAAATAATCGAACTTCCGCAAGTTTAGTCTTGGGCCAAAGAGGTAGGAACTGAAACCACCGTTCACGCCTGCATTGCTCCCTGTTACCGGAAACAGATTGCGGTTGAACCGGTAGCCTCCCCCTTCCACTGTCAACCCCAGCCATCTGGAAGCGTTATAGGTGAACGAGCCAGTTGCGCCATGATTACCAAAATCAGCAAACGGCGTTCCAGGTGCAAAATTAATGTAGTCATACATGCCGGCGATCTCATAACGAGGAAGGAGGCCGCCGGGGGGACGCGTGTCCGCAGAGGCGGCGGCTGGACCGGGAAAGGGTCTCGGCTTCGGCGTTGCTGGCAGGGCAAAAATTACTTTAGCCGTTACCGGCTTGCTGCTCGCCGCACGGTTACTCGTAGTTGCGCTCTTCTCTGCGGCCACGGCAGCGTTGGTGGTTTCGTCGCCCTCCCGGCTGGTCATCTGCTGCGCGCACAACGGCAAAGCCAATAGAGCGTTTATCGCGAGTGCTGCACACCAATTGCGCATCTCCATCCTCCTCAGCATTGCACATTGAATCCCATTTGGTTGACGCGCCCGCCTGCTGCTTCCGGCGGGCTCCGTTAGACGCATCGCAACTTTCCACTTCTCGCTTCTTGCTCCCCAGGTACCGGCCTCACCCCACATCAATGTCGGGACCCAGGCGAAATCAGAACAAGCAAAAGGCTGCGGCAAACAAGGTTATTCCACTATTCACGCTCGGTGCAACTATTTCCTGCGTTCCAGCACAGATTCTGCAGCGAGACTTATCGGCTCTGGTCTGCAGCGCTGACGCGCCGCCGGGCTTTCAACAGCACGTCGGCGGAATCTGGCCGCGCATTCCAGAAATCGAGCCGGATGCGATCGTCTGAGAGTTGGATGACGGTCGCGGGGATGGCGCTGGCGGTTAGATACCATCCCAAAGGAAGAACAACCGCATTGCGCGACCGGCCAAAGCTTCGGTCAAAGACCAGATCGTCCCGGTCCAATCGGTAGCTTGCGGGGGCAGTGTAAGTCTCGGAGATTCGCAGACGAATCGACTGTCCGTTTTGGACTGGAGGAAATGAAATCAGGACAATTTGAGTCGCCGGCTTTACCGGTTCGCCGGATTCGATTTTGGCAGCGACAAGATCGGCTCCCGTCATCAGCCGCGTCGGAAGTTTTTCACCGGTATCGAGAATGTACGCCGATGGCCCTGAAACGGTGCTGCCCTCGCGAACGACGTTGAGATATTTGTCGATGCCCGGACGGGACTCAGTGTAATCGTGATACAGGCTGAAGGCGTGCGTCTCCGGTTGCTGCAAGAAGTAGACGATATCGCGATCCTGATGAGCTCTCTCAGAGAGCCGTTCCTGCTCTGTTTCTCCGGAAAAAGGCGCTTCCCAACTGCGATTCTTCGTTAATGGATGGGGCGCGGCGGATGGTCCGATCTGCGCGCCGGGCTTTGCCCGCAGGATCAGGGACGCTTCACTTGGACCAGCGTTCATGAAACTGATGGCGATGCGCCCATCTGCCTCCGACAAGACTTGCGAGGGCACGTTACAGCCCACCAATTCGTATCCCTTGGGCAAAATAACGCTGTTGCGCTTGATGCCCAGCCCGCGTTTGAAAACGACCGCATCGCCATCACGGTAATAGCTATTCCCGTCCTTATATGTCTTGATGATGAGAATACGGCTCTGTCCTTCGAGCGGAACGGGACGCGCAAGTTGGATCTTAATGTAGCTTCCGGCAGGATCGGCGGTGGTCATCAACGGGTCCTTGCTGGCCTCCGCACCATTGACAACTTCAAAGCGCAGCGGTTCGCCGGTCATGGCGTCGTAGACGGCTTCGTCGCTCGCTGCGCTGCCCTTGCGGATCGGATTAAAGTACACCTTAGCTCCGGCCGTCGTTGCGGTCACTTCATAGTGGATCTTGAAGCTGGCGGTCTCGGGCGCGAGCAATTCGTAACGGGTGTATTCGTCAGATTCGGTTTGCTGGGCCAATCGCGGGGCCGGAATGGCGGCAGGCTGCTGAACATGGAGGGCTGGGGCACAGAAGAGCAACGTGACAATGACACTTGCAGTTGTCTTGATCATCGAGGTTCGCTCCATTGGCAGCAGGAATTCCGTATTCAGCCCAAGATAATCCCTGATTCAATCCCCATAGTAAATGGACTAAATCTTCGACCGGGCTGGCATCACACCTTAGATGATTCCGCGTGGATGCGCGGAATCCGAATTCATCCCAGGCATCATGGATTTTTGCGTTCGTCCATACTGAGCTACACTAATCGTTCCTCATGGACTCGATCACCATACTCGACGATCTCTGGATGGGAAGGCCGCATACCATTGCTACCGCGCTCCTCGAATCGGGCGGGCACCGCGCAGTGATCGATCCGGGGCCGGGTTCCACGCTGGCAACTTTGCGGGAGCAACTCGAGACCCGCGGCCTTGGCGTGGGCGATCTCGAGGCCGTTCTCCTGACCCACATCCATCTGGACCACGCCGGAGCGACCGGCGCACTGGTCCGCGAAAATCCGCGGCTCGCCGTGTACGTGCACAAGAATGGCGCTCCACACATGATCGACCCGTCCAAGCTCTTGGCCAGCGCGCAACGGCTGTGGCCGAACGATTTGCAGAGACTTTTCGGCGAAGCCCTGCCGGTTCCGGCGGAGAATCTGCACATCCTCGACGGTGGCGAAACTCTTACGATTGGCACGCGCAGGGTCGAAGTCGTCTACACACCGGGCCATGCTTCGCATCACGTGAGTTACTTCGACCAGGCCGAACGCGTAGCATTCGTGGGCGACACAGCGGGCGTGCGCATCGAAGGAAATTCCTACGTCATGCCCGCGACTCCGCCGCCGGACATTGATCTGGGCATCTGGGATAAGTCTTTCGCCGCTATTTTCGAACGCAACCCGGCACGGTTGTTTCTCACGCACTTCGGATATTCCGACAATCCTTCCGAGCATATTTTATTGTTTCGAGAACGGCTGCATCGCTGGGCCGCACTCACCGCGGAAATCCTGCGCACCGCCGCGAGCGATTCCGCGGCGATGGATTCGTTCATGTCCGCCACGTTTGCGGAGATTTCACAATACCTTCCCGCCGGCGAAGCCGAACACTACGCTTTCAGCGCTGGCCTGAATCTTTCCTTTCTGGGACTGGCACGCTATCTGCGCAAGCGCGCCACCGCCGCTTCCTGAATCGCAGGCAAATTGGGGATTGGAAACGAACTACGCGGACTACGCGGTCGTTTCCGAGGAGGACACTTCTTCCGGCCCCGCCGCGGATTCGGCTGCGGGCGCCGTGAGGGTTTCGAGCCGCGTCGAAAGCGCTTCGGCCAGCAGATCAACAAGCTTTTTGGCGGCCCTTCCGTCGGAATCCCTGTCGGGGTTGTACTGCGCCACATCGAGGCCCAGCAGGTTCTTGTGTTTCACGAATTCGATGAAGGAAGTGCGGACGTCGTCGAAGCGCAATCCGCCGCTGCCGGGAACGTTTACGGCGGGAAATTCCTCTTGCGTGATGACATCGATGTCGAGGTGCAGTACGAATTCGCGCGCATCCGCGTGCACTTGCGCAAGCGCCTCGTGCGCAGCTTTGCTGCTGCCCTTGGATTGAATGTCCGCGGCGTAAAGATGCCGCATCGGCGATTTGCTGAGGAATTCCTGTTCGGGCGGATCGAGGCGTTCGAGCCCGAAAAGGGTGACGTCCGGTTCGCGCACCAGGGGAGCTTCGCTCCAGAAGCGCACCAGTTCCGGCGCACCTTTCCCTATGATGTGAGCGACAACCATTCCATCAATGCGGCCGGAAGGAGTGCTGGCAGGTGTGTTCAGATCGGCGTCGCGGTCAAACCACAGAAGATTCAAGTGCTTGTAGTAACGCCGCGCGCCGGTTAGCAAGCCAATGACCTGGGCGCAGTCGCCGCCGAGGACCAGAACCAGCGCGCCGCTCTTCACGGCGAGTTCGGCGCGCGTTTTCAAATCGTTCAGCCCGGCCACGATTTCGGTGAGATTGCGGGCGCGCCGGTGTTCGTCGTCGTCCGCGAAGAGCCGCGGAGCGCAGTCACCATAATCGACAACTTCAAAGCCCACCGCTTGCAGCTTTTCAGCAAGCCCTGCCTCGCGCAGAGCTGCGGGAGCCTTTTCGCTCCCTACGGAAAATGCCGCGGCGCTGGAGGGCGCGCCAATCAAAGCAATTTTCTTCGGCTGACGGACGATTTTGACCGCCAAGATCTGGCTCCTTAGTCTTGTTTTTCCCGTCTACCGCGCGGGGGCACCGATGACCGGATCATTTATGACTCAGGCCGGCAAATCATTCCGGTCATGCACTGCGTTCCCCTGCCGGGCACTGCAAACTCTTTAGCGGCGCGGCGCCGGTGCGATGGTCGCCAGTTCCGGCGGCAGCGTGAAGCGCACATCCTCGCGGATCAGATCGAGGTCGCGCTGATCCGTGAAGCCGAATTCCGCCAGCCGTTCGCTCACTTGCTCGACGAGGACTTCCGGAGCGGAGGCGCCAGCCGTCAAGCCCACTCGTGAAACGCCTTCGAGCCACTTCACATCACTGTCCTTGGCCGAGTCAATCAATTGCGCCTTTACGCCGCTGCGCTGTGCAACCTCCACAAGACGGTTGGAATTGGAACTGTTCGGCGATCCCACCACCAGGATCAGGTCAACGTCCTTGGCGACTTGTTCGACGGCTTCCTGGCGGTTCTGCGTGGCGTAGCAAATGTCGTCGCTCGCTGGACCCTGAATCAGAGGAAATTTCTGCCGGAGCCGCGCCACGATTTCCTGTGTGTCGTAAAGGCTGAGTGTGGTTTGTGTGAGGAACGAAAGCTTTCCCGGATCATCGACTTCAAGAGCATCCACGGCGGCGACGGAATCCACAACGATGGTGCGGTCCGGCGCTTCCCCCGACGTGCCGACGATTTCTTGATGGTCGCGATGACCGATCAGGATAATAGTGCGCTTTTCACGGGCAAACTTGAGCGCTTCGAGATGCACTTTGGTCACCAAGGGGCAAGTGGCGTCAATTACTTTCAAGGCGCGGGACTTGGCTTCGTCACGAACCGTGGGCGGAACGCCGTGGGCGCTGAACACCAGCACCGCGCCGTGCGGCACTTCCTCGATCGCTTCGACAAAAATCGCGCCGCGGCGGCGCAACTGTTCTACGACGTAAGTGTTATGGACGATTTCATGGTGCACGTAGACGGGCGCACCATAGGCTTCGAGGGCCAGCTCGACGATATCCACCGCGCGCACTACTCCCGCGCAGAAACCTCGCGGCCTTACCCGCAGTAAAACTTTCCCATTCGTGGCAGTCAACATTGTTGTCCCAAATATATGATTTCCGAAGACTCTATCATACCTTACGGTGCGCCCTGCCTGCATCCCGTTTCCTAAATGTTCCTTTTCCGTCTTTGTTCCCGCAAGCCCTCCGGAAGGAATTCATCAGAAAGGCGAAGAGGGATCGAAATGGAGCCGGACATAGAGCCGTATCAGGTAAACATTGGAGGTACCATGAAAATTATTCCTTACCGCGGCCCGTCGCGACCACCTCGAAACACGCTGCAACACCCTAATTCTCAGCCATTTGTCTGCCTGCCCGTTTTGGCACTCCATTAGCACTACTCTTTCCTGCCGAGCCACCTCATTCCTTCTCGTCCCCGAGAAGCGGAGTCAAACCTCCGCAAACAGGGATTGGAGATCACAAGCAATTCCAATCCTTCGCAAGAATTTCTATTTGCCGTGGGGTGTGGTGTGCCCGACCCTCTTCGCGTGCTGAGGAATAACGAGGGACTTATGAACTCGGCCATATTGCTTGTGGATGTTGGTTCGGCAAGCCGCGATTCGTGGAAATCATTCCTGCAGAGTCATGACTACGATGTCTTCACCGCGGAAGACGGAGAATCCGCCTTGCGTGAGTGTCTCGAGCTTCAGCCCGATTTGATACTACTTCACGACACTTTGCCGGATGCCGATGGGTTCGAGCTGTGTCGCCGAATGAAGGGAAATCCGCTCAATCAGCAGATTCCCATAGTGTTGATCAAACCCTCCTCGGATCCAGCGGATCTTGCCCGCGCACGCAAGGCAGGCGCCGCCGAATTCTGGGGAACTTCCACCTCGCTTGGAGATGCCCTGAGCCGCGTGGAGTCTCTGTTGCGGCTGAGGGGATACATTGACGAGCAGGCCAGGTCCGTAGTGCTCTCGCTGGCGCGCAGCATCGAGGCGAAGAGCCCGCTCATGAACGGGCACTCGGACCGCATCGTGAAATACGCCTTGCAACTCGGAAGTGGTATGGACTTGCCGGAAGAAGATCTACACGAGCTGCGGATCGCCTGCTTGCTTCACGATATTGGAAAAGTTTCAGTACCGGATGAGATACTCCTCAAGCCTGGACCCCTGAACGCGGAAGAAACCGCGATCATCAGGCAGCATCCCATCATCGGAGAAACCATTTGCGCACCGCTGAGATCAATGCGCCGCATCCTGCCAGTGATACGGCACCACCATGAACGAATGGACGGGAGCGGCTACCCGGACGGCC
>Ga0137395_10001056_pt1 | contig 12443 bp, 14 predicted proteins | sample czobulk216metaG_FD_108283 | JGI IMG/M metagenome (GOLD analysis project Ga0137395, IMG submission 108283) | Vadose zone soil microbial communities from Angelo Coast Range Reserve, California, USA - czobulk2.16 metaG | ecosystem: Environmental > Terrestrial > Soil > Vadose zone | place: USA...
CGGCGCGTCGTGCGGAGAGAGGTTCACGCCGCAAATCCTTACCATCGTGAAAAAGGCAATCAAAGACCGCGTACACCGGTTTACCCTGGTCCTGCTGAAGGAGGACGCGCGCCTACCGGACGGGCGGCAATCGCAGGGAATCGCAGTCGGCTAGCAGCTTCACCCAAGTTCAGGCGGCGATGGGGGGTGAGTGCTTCGAGTCGCTTTGTCAGGGGTCCTAAGTGTTCCTCAAGTAGGCCACCGCCGAGGTCCTTGAGGAGTCGCTGCCGGACGGTGAGGGCTTGGAGTTCGGCCGCCGTGAACCAGAGTCCGGGCAGCTCGTAGCGCCCGTCATTGCTGGCATAGCGGAATCCGCCCCGTTCCTTGTCGAAGAGCACGGGAGCGTTCAAGGTGTCTTTGAGGGTGGCGATGGCTCGATACAGACTGGGCTTCGAGCATTCAAGCTGGGCCATTAGGTCCTCGGGCCGGATCACAGTGCGGCGGCCGTTCACGATCGAATGAAGCCTAAAGATGCGATCGAACTTGTCCATCTGTAAGCCCTTTCCTCCCCGCCCTAGGTCTTGAGATCGATCGTCCACGTGACGGGCGCGTCTGTGATGAGGGAGGATCGCACGCTGCAATACTTGGTAACCGAGAGTTCGACCGCCCTCTTCGCCTTCTCAAGGGTGATGCCTGCACCTCGGTCACCCGCGTGGCTTCGACGGTGACTTTGAGCGACCGTGTGGGTGTGCGCTGTTTCCGGAAAATCGTGAGCAGGTCGGTAGAAGCGCAGGAGGCTATTGCAGCGAGTAGCAAATCGAAAGATATCGCGGCGCTGGGGCTCGGGGGCGGTTGCAAGTTTAGACGTTCGGCGGCGACCGCCACGCGACCCACGTTGTGCGTTCACACTAGAACTTACCCTCGCGTAAAGCAGGCCGACGAAAAGGCGGCTCGAAGCCAGCGACGATGTCGTGTCACGCCGGCGTTTGATTGACCGACGACTGAGGCTCAGATTGGAAGGGAGCCACTCAGAGAACTTCGAAGATGCTATAAATTGGCCCATCTGCCCGGCGATGGCCGATGCCGACCGCGACCACGCCATTGAGCCACGCGTAGTTCGCATTCGCGGTCTCAAATAGCGGATTGATTCGGAAATAATGGCTCGTCGGATCCACCACTTCCCCTTTTTCGATTCTCGCCACGACATCGGGCGGCCCATAGCGAATGCCGCGATAGGTCATGCCGATCAGGGCTTTATCCTTGGTCTTAAGGACTAGCCGCACATTCAATGTCGTGGCGCCATCGCTCCGTACTGTCTGCCAGTCGCTGCCCCCCCTCCAACACCTCGCCTGAAAGCCGCTCTCCCTCGAACGAACCTCCTGGCACCACGCCGATGCGACGGTATCCGCCCGGCGTCGCGCCGACAATCTGGAGCTTTCGGACATCCAAGCGCATCACGAACAACGACTGCGTTCTCAGACTTTTGAGAACCTCGGGCAGGTTGTCGTTCAGACTAGTGGACATGATGGCTCTATCTCCAATGGCTTCGCTGTTCCAGTCGTGGCCGCATAGGTCTCGGCAGATTGCTCGGTCAACGGCCCGGGTTGGCCTTCGGTACCGGCGTTGTTGACCGCCACGTCCAGACGTCCAAAGCGCGCGACCGTCTTGTTGACGAGATTGCGCACGTCGTCCTCGCGGCGGACATCGGCGCGCACGAATTCGGCCTCGGCGCCGAGAGCGCGCAGTTCAGTGACCAGTGCCTGCCCGGCATCGTCGCGTCGACCGGAGACCACTACGCGCGAACCTTCCTGGGCGAATGCGAACTCGGTTGGGCGGCCGATGCCGGTCAGCGCGCCGGTGACCAGGGCGGTCTTTCCCGAAAGACCGCTCATGACTGCTTCACTCGGACAGAAAGTCCGAGACGTGGCGGACGAAGCGCTGCGGGTACTGGAACTGCGAACCATGATTGGAGTCGCGGTAGATGACCAGCTCCGCATTCGGGATGTTCTGCTCCATGATGAAGGAGTTGACCGTGGGCATGATCACGTCGTTACTGCCGTTCACGACGAGTGTTGGCTGCTTGATCGTCTTCAGATAGCCGTAGGAGCCCTCTTGCTGGACGCCCCACTTGTCCATCGCTTCGATCTGGGCGGGCGAAACCTTGTCGTTGACCTCGGGATCGCGCCCCTCCTGACGAAGATGCTTGCGCTTCAGGAACTCCTTTCCCGCCGCCTGGGCCGCCTCGGACGGACTGAAGAGGACAGCGAGCCACAGATGCTCGGGCGGATCGTAGGCGGCACCGAAGATCCGCTTTGCGACCTGGGTCAGCGACTCCATTCCCTGGCCGCCGCGCGGACCGGTGCCGACTAGGATCAACTTGCGGACGACATCTGGCGCCTGCAGCGTGATTTCCTGCGCGACCATGCCACCGATCGAGAAGCCGAGCACATCCATCTTGTTTAACCCCAGCGCTCGGCTGAACGCGACCGCATTGGCGCCCATTTGTTCGAACGTGGTCGGGACCTCGCCAGAACTGCTGGAGACGCCTGCGTTGTTGAACAAGATCACCTCACGGTCGCGCGCCAATCCATCCGTCACCGCCGGGTCCCAATAGTCCATCGTGCCGATGTAGTGCATGTTGAAGACGAGCGGCACGTTGCCGGCCTTGCCGAAGCGGCGGTAGGCAAAGCGAATGCCCCGCGCTTCAACGTATTGGGTCGGCGCCGTTTGGTGTGTGTACGTGTTCATGTCGAATCTCCTTTGCGGCACTCTGGGATCGGCGCATCACGCGACTGGGCGCTCGTCTATCGCGTCGACTCGATGTGGATAGAAGGCAACGTGGTCCTTGATCGCGGCAACGGCTGCATACGGCGCTTCGTAAGTCCAGACCGCATTCACCGATCGGTCTCCGCCGAGAGGAATGCTGTAGTAAGCGCAGTCGCCCTTGTAGGGGCAATAGGTGTGATAGTCCGTGCGTTCCAGCAGCGTCATGTCGACATCCTCTCGGGGAATGTACTGGACAGCCGCGTAAGAAGCTTCTGTCAATGTCAGTGCACTTCGGGTGTCGGCGATCGTGCGACCCGCTACCGACACGGTGACCCGCGCCGGATTCGGTTCGATCGAAATCGAATGGTGGGGTCCCGGCAGCTTTGTCGATTTGGCTTCCATGGCTAGGGTAAGCGCGCTAGGGCGGCTTGCGCGCAATCGATGTCGTTCTCCACCGTGGGCGCCCCGCTCACCCCGATCGCGCCGACAATTTCTCCGTCCACCTTGATGGGAAACCCTCCGCCCCACGCCGCCACGCGCGCAAGCGTGGGCATGCCGGCTAAAAGCGATGGGTCGGCTTGGATAAACTTGAAGAGGTCGTGCGTGGAGACGCCAAACAGAGCGGTGTAAGCCTTGTTCTGCGCAATCTCGATGCACAGGATCGGCGCCCCATCCATCCGGCCAAAGGCCTTGAGATTGCCGCCGTCATCCATGATCGCGACGTTCTCGCTCACGCCAATTGCTTTGGCTTTCGCCACCGCCGCATCCACCATCTTCTGTGCGAGCTCAGAAGAGATGCTGTGTTTTTTTATCACGTTGGCCATTTGAATCCTTCCTTCACTTTGTATGTAGTGCGCGATCAGTTGGCGGTGTGACCACCGTCGACATTGAGGATATGGCCGGTGATGAATGAGGCTTCGTCGGAGGCGATGAAGACGATAGCGTTGGCAAGCTCTTCCGAGAGGGCGAGGCGACCCATCGGAACACCCGATACCAGCGCCGCCTTGTTCTGCGGCGTGCCCGTAAAACGGGTCAACATGCCGGTATCGGTAGGACCCGGCGCCACGGCATTCACACGGATTCCCGACTTGGCAATCTCGAGCGCCACCGACTTGGTGATGCCTGCGACGGCATGCTTGCTGCCGACATAGACAGAGGCTCCCGCCGCACCCTCGTGTCCGTAGGTCGAGGAGATATTGACGATGCTGCCGACGCCCTGACCCTGCATAGCCAGCACCTCATGCTTCATGGTCAGCAGGACGCCAAGCACGTTGGTATCGAAGGTGGCCGCAAAGCTCCTCGCGGTCTGCTCCGTGATCGGACCGCCCTCGCCTTCGGTTCCCGCGTTGTTCACAGCGATGTCGAGGCGACCGAAGCGCGCGACGGTCTTCGCGCCAAGATCGCGGATCTCGTCCTGGTTGAGAACATCCGCCCAGACGAATTCAGCCTCTGAGCCGAGTGAGCGCAATTCATTGGCGAGCTCCTCGCCCGCCTCGTCGCGGCGACCGGATACGACCACCTTGGCGCCTTTCCTAGCGAAGGCGAATGCGGCCCCTCGGCCGATCCCGGTGAGGCGCCTGTGATGAGAGCAACTTTGTCTTTCATAGGTCCTTGTCCTCGTTCGAGGAGGCGAGAGGCCGGCTGCGATGGGCGGGTAATATGCTCGTCTAGGACGCTGACAGATTGAACGAGCGTGCTGCATCGGGTTGCTTCGTGCCGCCCCGACGCGATCGAGGGATGGGTGCGCAAACCAGCGCGCCGATCGGTCCTTGCCTTCGAGGAGCGCGCTAAATCAAGGATATAATAGAAGCTAGCGTGCTCGGCCAGCTACGGACCGTGACGAGGTCGCCGTGACGGAGCTATCCGGATACCAGTTCAGGATGCTGCGCGAGGACAGCGAACTCGCTCTCTTCCGGGGCGAAAGAGCGGGCGATGCTGTCTCAATCCTGGTATTGGAGCCTGTCGCGGGACGGCCGGCGCCCGCGACTCTTGCCCGGCTCGAGCATGAGTGCTCGCTCGCAGCCGAGCTTGATCCCGAGTGGTCGGCGCAGCCTCAGACACTTGCCCGGCACCAGGGCCGCACGGTCCTCGTACTGGCGGACCCCGGAGGAGAGCCAGTTGGTAAGACTGTCGGGCGACCGCTGGAACTAACGCGCTTCTAACGGTAGAACCACGGCCCAATCAACATGCGCGCCGCGCCGCGCGCCGACACGCTCAAGGGAAACGACGTGACAGCCCAATACGAGAGCCGGGCGCTGCCGCTCGCCGTGATTCTGATCGTCCCGATGTGCCTCTTGTTTGCGATGCTCGGCGTCTAGCTCAAGGAATCCGACTACACTGTCCTCAGGCAGATTGGCTTCAGTCTTCGAATTTGCGCGCAAGCGCGCCGAGCACGGCGTGTCGCCGCTCGAGGCTCGAGGCGGCCGTCGAGCGTGTCGGCTAGTAGGCTGGCAGAAGAGTCCCAAAGACCGGGGTGCGGCGAGTCCAGTGCCGATCAATCCGCGCTGCGCAATTTTGCGACGCGTTCGGCGGTGAGTGCGGACGGCAGTGCGCCGAACCGGGAAGTGACGTAGTTGGCCACGCTCGCGATCTCGAAGTCCGAGTAGGCGTTGCCGAAAGCGGGCATTTCGGCTTGCGCGTTGATACCGTGTCCGCGGGCGCCCGATATGACGACCTGAGCCACGTTGATCGCCGCAGGATCGTTCACCGCGCGAGCACCCGTCAACGTTGCGAGGGGGATCACCGGACTGACGCCACTCCAACCGTGACAACTCGCGCATGCGCCCTCATAGACCGCCTTACCGAGTGGGCTCACGTTGGCAGCCACGCCTTCGTCGGGAGATGACGGCGCGACGCGAGTGTTGGGCCTCGGTAAATCTTTCCTCGCAACCGCAGGAACCGACCGCAAATAAGTTACGATCGCTGCGACATCGGACTGCGTCAAATACCTGAAGCTGGCGTCAACGGCCTCTCCCATAGGACCTGCGGCCGTTCCATGTCCGTCCGCGTGGCCCGTTAAGAGATAGTTCGTGATGTCGGCGTCGCTCCAGTAACCCAGTCCAGTGATCGGATCGGGGGTGATGTTGTATGCACGCCAACCGGCTTGAGCGGTGCCCGAGAACTTCGCACGATTATTCAGCGCCTGAAGCAGGTTTCGTGGGGTGTGGCATTCGCCGCAGTGCGCCATGGCTTCGGTAAGGTAAGCGCCGCGATTCCATTGCGCGTCGCGCTGCGTGTTCGGTTCGAAGCGCTTGTCGGGATTAAAAAGGAAAGCCCAGATGCCCATCAGCCACCGCTGGTTGAACGGGAATTTCAGACTCGTTTGCGGCGCCGCTGAAGGTATCGGCTCCAGCCTGAAAAGATAGGCCTTGATCGCCAGTGCGTCTGCGTCCGACATATATGTGTAGCTGGCATACGGCATCGCCGGGTAGAGCCGCTTGCCGCCGGGGCCGATACCCCGGTGGAGGACCTTGACAAAGTCGGCATCGGTGTAGGTACCGATACCAGTCTCCGGGTCAGGCGTAATATTCGTTGAATACACCGTGCCGAATGGCAGAACGAAGGCGCGCCCCCCGGAGTACGGAGCGCCGCTCTTGGACGTATGACACGCTTCGCAGTCGGCCGCGCGTGCGAGGTATCGGCCGCGCTCGATCAGGGAAGCGCCTGAGAGCTCTTGCGGAACACCCGTGGGATCACCGCCACCGTAGTTCGCGATCGGAACGCGCTTGCCGCCCGCAAAATGCATCGGACCGGGGCCCAGAACGGTCCAAAGCAAGTAGATGAATACCGCTGCAGCAGCGGCCGCAAGGGCGTAGAACCCAAACCGCAGCCGCCGAGACTGCACAGTCACGCTGACTTCCCCGCAGCCAACGCCTGGCGATCAATCGGCAGTTTCCGCAAGCGTACCCCGGTTGCCGCAAACAGTGCGTTGGCAAGCGCGGGCGCTGCAGCGGCGGTGCCCGGCTCGCCAATGCCACCGGGAGCCTCGACGCTTTGAATCAGATGAACTTCAATTTTCGGCGTTTCATTGATGCGCATCATCCGATAATTATTGAAGTTGCTCTGCTGAACGCGGCCCTTGGCGAGCGTGATCTCGCCATGAAGCGCTGCAGTGAGCCCAAAGATGAGACCTCCCTCAATTTGAGCGACAACCGTGTCTGGATTCACCACAATTCCGCAGTCGACCGCGCAGACGAAACGCCTCACGTAGACCTCGCCGTGCTCGTCAGCTTCGGCTTCAGCGACCGTCGCGAGGTAAGAACCAAAGACATTCTGAATCGCGACACCCCGCCCCACGCGCTTAGGCAAAGCTTGACCCCACTCAGCTTTCCTGGCTACCAAATCGAGGCAGGCGAGCAGGCGCGGCGCTTTCCCTAACTGGTCACGCCGGAATTTGACAGCGTCTTTGCCAGCTTTATGCGCGAGTTCATCGATAAAGCTTTCAGTCACAAAAATATTGTGAGTTGGTCCCACACCGCGCCAAAAGCAGGTCTGAACGCCTGGGGGCTCCTCGCGGACGTATTCCACGCGGATATTGGGCACGTCGTACGGCAAGTTGGCCGCTCCGTCCACCGCGTCGAAGTCGAGCCCGTTGACGAACAGGGCCGGAGCCCACCGTGCCAGGACGGACGAACCGACCACGCGGTGCTTCCAGGCCGTGATTTTTGCGCCAGAGAGGCTCGCTTCGAAGCGGTCGAAATAAAATGGCCGGTACAGCGCCTTCTGAATATCCTCCTCTCGCGTCCACATGACTTTGACAGGTCCGTCGACCTTCTGGGCGATGCGCACGGACTTCGCAACACCATCAACCTCAAACCTGCGACCAAAACCGCCGCCGATGAGATGGTTGTGCACAATTACCTTCCCTTTTGGCATGCCGGTTAACTTGGCCGCGATCGCCTGAGCTCGCGTTAGTGCCTGGTGGCCCACCCAGATCTCGCAGCCATCCGGTTTGACATGCACGGTACAGTTCATCGGTTCCATGGGCGCGTGCGCGAGAAACGGTACGTGATAAGTCGCCTCTAACCTGTCGGCGCCGCTAAGTCCTTTGGCGACATCGCCGACTGACTTGGCGACAACGCCTGTGCGCTCGCTTGCGGACTTGAGTTGATCGAAGATGTCTTCGGTCGTCACGTGGGCGTTTGGACCGTCGTCCCAGGCTATGGTGAGCGCGTCGAGGCCTTGCTTTGCGGCCCAAGTATGATCGGCGACCACGGCAACCAGATCATCGAGCACGACGATCTGCCGGACACCTCCTATCGCTCGGGCTGCTGCGTCATCAACCCGGATAACCTTGCCCCCTAAGACCGGGCTTGCCATCAGCGTGGCAAACTTGACACCGACGGGCAGCGCGTCGATCCCGAACAGTGCCTTTCCAGTGACCTTATCCGGAGTGTCGAGGCGCCGCGCCGCCGTTCCGATCAACCGAAATTCCTTGAGCGTCTTTAGCGTTGGGTTCTGAGGCGGCTTGAGCTGCACGGCGCGATCGACCAACGAGCCGTACGGCAGTCGACGCCCGCTTGCCGCGTGGATAACCTCGCCAGCGGCGGTACTACATGCTGCCGGATCAACGTTCCAACCCGGCGCTGCGGCCGCTATTAACATTGCGCGAGCGCTGGCGCCAGCCCGACGCAGGGGAATCCAGAATCCACGGATCGTGGTCGAACCGCCGGTCACCTGAAAGCCCAGAATCGGGTTGGCGTAGAGCGCGTCGTTTGGAGGCGCAGCCTCTAACGTCACGGATTCGAGCCGGACGTCTAGTTCTTCCGCCAAAATCATGGCCATTGATGTGTAAACGCCCTGCCCCATCTCCACTTGCGGCATTGTCAACGTGACGCCGCCGGCTCGATCGATACGAATAAACGCGTTCGGAGAAAACGCGGGATTGCCCAGCACGCTCACTTTCGCTCCGCGAGCCGATGGGATGGCGAATTCCAGGAGTAATCCCCCACCTGCGGCGACTCCGACTTTGAGAAAGTCCCGGCGCGAGATTTGGGTTTTGCCGGGCGCAGACCAGCGTGGTGTCGGGCGCTCAGACATCGTCCGCCCCGTCACCATCTTTCGTACGCACTGCTCCGAATTGAGCTGCGTTTTTTATCGCGGCTCGAATGCGCACATAGGTACCGCAGCGACAAATGTTACCGGCCATCGCCGCATCGATATCGGCATCCGTGGGATGCGGAGTCGTCCGCAGCAGCGCACTAGCCGACATGATCTGCCCCGGCTGGCAGTAGCCGCACTGCACGACCTCAGCGTCAAGCCACGCCTTCTGCACGCTCGCGCCTGAGGGGGTCGCACCGACGCCCTCAATCGTGGTGACAGCTCTGTGCCCGATCGAGCCAATCGCTAGAACGCAAGAACGCACCGGGCTGCCGTCCAGATGGACGGTGCAGGCGCCGCATTGCGCAATGCCGCAACCGAACTTGGTACCTGTCAAGCCCAACAGGTCCCGCAGGACCCACAGCAACGGCATCTTGGCGGGAGCCTCGACGTGCTTGAGTTCGCCGTTAATTTGCAGATCGATCATGCAGTCCCTCGGAGTTAGGCCTAGTGCAAACGCAAGAACCCAACGTGCATGCATCCGCACTACTGCACTTCACTTAAAAATTAGTACGCCGGCCAATCGCCGTATTGGACATTCGTGCGGGCCTTTTTGCGGACGTGCGCCGCCTCGGCGCTTCGATATTTCGCACTCGGCGACAATTGTCGGCACGAAGGCGCAATCAGACACGCCCATCGCCCCGTAGCCTTAGCCCGAGGACAGTGAGCGGTTTTCGGGAGACCACCACCATGCAACTCGGCTCGGAATTGTTCGATCGAGCGCTACGAACGGTCCTGGCAGTTACACTGCTAACTGCTCTCCTTGCCGGGAGTCCTTCGAGAGCAGAGCCCGCCGTTATCGAGCCCGTCGACGGCACGCGTATTGCGAACAGTGATGTTGAGGCTCGCAACTGGCTATCCTACGGACGAACTTACAGCGAACAGCGCTACAGTCCTCTCAATCGAATCAACGTTGACAACGCCAAGAGCCTCGGCCTCGCCTGGTTCGCCGACCTCGATACGAATCGCGGGCAAGAAGCGACACCACTCGTGGTCGATGGGATCGTCTACATCTCCACCGCGTGGAGCCTGGTCAAGGCTTATGACGGCCGCTCTGGGCGGTTGCTCTGGTCCTACGACCCGGCGGTGCACCGAGAAGTGGGTGTCAAGGCGTGCTGCGATGCCGTGAACCGCGGAGTGGCAGCCTGGAACGGAAAGATCTTTGTCGCCACCCTAGACGGTCGGCTGGTGGGACTCAGCGCTGCAACCGGGAAGCTGATCTGGTCTACCTACACCGTCGAGGAGCACAAGCCCTACACCATTACCCAAGCTCCTCGAGTCATCAAAGGTCGCGTCATCATCGGCAACAGCGGCGGCGAGTATGGATCACGCGGCTATATTTCCGCCTACGATGCCCAAACGGGGAAGCTCGACTGGCGCTTCTTCACGGTTCCGGGCGATCCCTCCAAGCCGTTCGAGAGCGAAGCCATGGCGCGGGCCGCAAAAACGTGGTCGGGAGAGTGGTGGAAGCTCGGCGGCGGCGCGATGGTATGGGATTCCATCTCGTTCGACCCGGAGCTCAATCTGCTTTACTTCGGTACCGGCAATGGAATCCAGTGGGATCAGGGTCAGCGAAGCCTGGACAAGGGCGACAACCTGTTCATTGATTCGATCGTCGCTCTTAACGCTGATACCGGATCGTACGTGTGGCACTACCAAACTACACCGGGTGACGAATGGGACTACGACGCGACGCAGCAGCTCGTGCTCGCGGACCTGACCATTCAAGGCCAATTGCGCCACGTGCTCATGCAGGCGAACAAGAACGGGTTTTTCTATGTCCTCGATCGCAAGACCGGGGGGCTGATTTCGGCCGCTCCCTTCGTGCCCGTTACCTGGGCCAAAGGCATCGACGCCAACACCGGACGTCCGATCGAGAACAAGGACGTTCGTTACAGCGCTACCGGCAAGCCGGTAGACATCATGCCCGGCCCGGTCGGCGCACACTCTTGGCAGGCCATGGCTTACAGCCCAAGCGCAGGTTTGGTCTACGTACCCGCGCAGGAGGTATTCAATCGCTTCTTTCCCGTGAAGCCTTCCGTGCCCTCCCCGATCGGTTTCAATTTGGGCGTCGGTTTGATCGGATCCCCGCTGCGCAACCAGGGCTTTCTGTTGGCTTGGGATCCGGTGTGTCAACGTGCGGCATGGCGCGTGACTTACGAGGGCCCATGGAACGGAGGTGTCGTGAGTACTGCTGGAAACATCGTCGCTCAGGGCAACGCGGCTGGTAACTTCAACGTCTATCGCGCGGATAACGGTCAGAAATTGTGGTCCATGTTTGCTCAATCCGGGATCATCGCCGCGCCCAGCACCTACGAGATTGATGGACAGCAATACATCGCAGTACTGAGCGGTTGGGGCGGCACTTATGCTCTGGCCACCGGCAGACAGGCGGCCGCATCAGGAAATTTACGCAACGTTAGCCGCTTGCTCGTCTTTACGCTTGGTGGCGATGTAACGCTGCCACCGCTTGAGCCAATACAACTCCGAATCAATCCTCCTCCCGAGTCCGCCGATGTCGCGTCAAGCCGCCGTGGCGAACAACTGTATGGCGCGCACTGCGCGGAATGTCACGGCGAGGATGCCGTGGGCGGCGGAGTAGTTCCGGATCTGCGCGCGTCCGGTTTCCTGGGAAGCGAAGCTTTCTACCGAATCGTGTTGGACGGCGCCCTGAAAGACGCCGGTATGGTCTCCTTCAGCGCCGTTCTGAGTCACGAGGATGCCACTGCAATTCAGAACTTCCTCGTCCACAGGGCGAATCAGGACAAATCCCGTGGAGAGACCACGAAAGCGTCCCCATGAATGGTGCAATCGCTCACACCCGACCCTACGGTAAGGGCGGCCGACCCTCGCTCCGGAATCCCGAAAAGGGGACCCTTTATCGGATCGGGCTCCGGGTCAGACAACTTGTTATCGGAACACGGGGCGGCTGTTCGCACGGGGCGACCCGACAAGACTCCAAGAATACCCCCTCATCGTCACGCGAGCGAATTACCACTTGACCCCTCGAGTGGTCGCAATCGTCTTGGTAATTGCGACCACTGTGGTCGCGTGTGCCGTGTCCATTGCGGTCTCAATTTTTTGCGGGCTGGATTTGACCCCCATCGGCGAAGAGCCCGATCCGAATTTGGACCCAGAGCCTGACGGAAAGCCCTTGCTGACCGATCGCTCGACGACTCACTTCCCGCCCTCCACGTCACCTTCAAGGACTCAGACCTAACGTGCGAGCTGCTTGCACCTAGGTTGAGGCACGGGGCGCGGAGGTCCACGAATGTGACGTGGCACTGGAAGCGCGTGTGGAGCGCCGGTGCGCCGCGAGGAGGAGGCCTGCTCAGCCGAGGTCTTCGCGCTACCGGGGCACATCCGCCTGGTGCGCGCGTAGCAGGAACGCGAGGACGCCCCATTGAACCCAACCGACTCGGACTCTTCACCTTGGCTGCCGCTTCAAAATCGGTTGTTTCGAAGCATTTGGATTACCTCCCTAGTATCGGAAATGGGCGGGTGGATGCAGGACGTCGGCTCCGGCTGGCTGATAACTTCTCTCTCCTCGTCACCTTCAATGGTTGCGCTGGTGGAAGCGGCCAACACCCTTCCCGTCA
>Ga0137395_10001057_pt1 | contig 12435 bp, 9 predicted proteins | sample czobulk216metaG_FD_108283 | JGI IMG/M metagenome (GOLD analysis project Ga0137395, IMG submission 108283) | Vadose zone soil microbial communities from Angelo Coast Range Reserve, California, USA - czobulk2.16 metaG | ecosystem: Environmental > Terrestrial > Soil > Vadose zone | place: USA...
CAAGAGATGACCAAGAGTCCCGCTTCACGCGAGACCTCTTTCCCGGCTACGCATTTCTTCCCGGCGGCAAGGAAATCGTCTATACCAACGACGGAAAGCTTCATCGCTTGAATATCGCCACCGGCGAGGAGAAGCTGATCCCTTTTACAGCGCAGGTGTCGCAGGAGTTGGGTCCCAAGCTGTACTTCCCTCGCAAGGTGGAAGAAGGGCCGGTGAAGGTGCGATTGATCCAAGATGCGGTTGAATCCCCAGACGGAAAGAAGCTGGTTTTCTCGGCACTGACGCATCTCTACGTGATGGACATTCCCGGCGGAAAGCCGCAGCGTCTCACCAGCGGCAAAGCCAGGGAATTTCAGCCGGTATGGTCGCCGGACGGAAAATGGATCGCCTATGTGACATGGTCGGCCGCCGCCGGCGAAATCTGGAAGGTGGCCGCGTCCGGCGGCGCGCCGAAATTGCTGACGGAAAACTCGGCGTTCTACAGTGATCCCGCGTGGTCGCCGGACGGTGATCGTATCGTGGCGTTGCGCGGCAACGCTTACGATCGCGACAACAGCACGTTTGATTTCGGCATTGCCGGCAGTCCGGACCTAATCTGGCTTCCCGCCGACGGTGGACCCGCAAATCTCATTATTCCCGCGCGCGGAGCGGGCAAGCCGCATTTCACGCATGAGAAGGACCGCATCTATCTTTACACGGAGGGAGGCTTAATCTCACTGCGTTATGACGGGACGGACCGCCGCACGCACCTTCAAGTGAAGGCGCCCCCGCTGGGCTTTTCCGATGAGCCCGGCCCGGCCGACGATGTGCGCGTCAGCCCTGACGGAAACTGGGTCCTGGCACACATCATGAACCAGCTCTATGTCACAGCCATGCCGGCTGTCGGCGGGGAAGCGCCTACCATCATGATCACTACGGCATCCGTCCCCGCGAAGAAACTAACTGATATCGGCGCCGATTATTTTGCCTGGGCTGACGACGGCAAGACCATGACCTGGGCGGTAGGCGCGAGCTTTTTCCGCCAACCCCTCTCGGCTATCTCTTTCGAGCCCCCAAAGGAAGAGAAGAAGGAAGGCGAGAAAAAGGAAGAGGCCAAGAAAGAGGACGACAAGAAAGACGAGCAAACCGAGAAAAAGCCCGAAAAGTTCAAGGAGCAGGAAGAGTCCGTGGAAGAGTTTGCCGTGGACCTGGAATTTCCGCGGAAGACGCCGAAAGGCACCATCGTTTTGCGAGGTGCCACGGTCATCACCATGAAGCGCGACGAAGTCCTGAAAAATGCGGACATCGTCGTTGAGAATAACCGGATCAAGAGCGTCGGAGCGCGCGGGAGCGTCCCGGCCGGGGCCAAGGTGTTCGACGTGAATGGCAAGACCATCACTCCCGGTTTCGTCGATACACATGCCCACTGGTTCGAGATTCGCCGGGGCATATTGGACACGCAGAACTGGAACTTTCTGGCTAACGTTGCTTATGGGGTGACGGCTGGCCTCGACGTCCAGACCGCGACGAACGACATGTTCGCGTACGAAGATCTGGTCGACACCGGCGAGATCATCGGCCTGCGCGCGTTTTCAACCGGCCCAGGAGTCTTCTCCGACAACAATTTTCAATCCGTGGAGGAAGTGAAGGGCGTACTCACGCGGTACAAGAAGTATTACGGGACGCCCAACATTAAGAGTTACGTTGTGGGCAACCGCAAACAACGCCAGTTCATGGTGCAGGCTTCCAAAGAGCTCGAGATGATGCCTACGACCGAAGGCGCGCTCGATCTAAAGCTCAATCTCACCCATGTCATCGACGGCTTCCACGGCAACGAGCATACGCTGCCTATCGCGCCGTTGTACAAGGATGTAATCCAAATGTTTGCGCAGTCGGGAATCGCCGAGACGCCGACGCTGATCGTGAACTATGGCGGCCCTTTCGGCGAGGACTACTGGTACCTCAACACCGAAGTACACGATAACGCCAAGCTGAACCATTTCACGCCCCACCGGGTCATCGACGAAAAAACCAAGCGGCGCCCCGGGTGGTTCCGCAAGGACGAATTCGCGTTTCCGAAACTCTCTGCGCAGATGGCCAAGCTGGTGCGCGCCGGGGGAATCGTTGGCGTGGGCAGCCACGGCCAACTGCAGGGTCTGGGCTATCACTGGGAGATGTGGATGCTCGCGAGCGGCGGCATGACTCCGCTCGAAGTGCTGCGGTGCGCCACCGTCAACGGCTCGAAAATTATCGGCAGGCCCGCGGACCTGGGCTCCATTGGGCCGGGCAAGCTCGCGGACCTGGTGATCATGGACAAGAACCCGCTCGACGATATCCACAACACCAACACGATTCATTGGGTCATGAAGAACGGTGAATTGTTTGAGGGTGACACGCTGAACGAGGTCTGGCCGGAACCGAAGAAACTCGAGCCTCTCTGGTTCTGGAACAACTACGACACTCCGAAAGCCGGGGACCCGCTCAGCTATGGAAAGACCACTCCACCGTAGCTATTTCGACATTCAAGAGTGGTCGTTGTAGGGGGCAGCACTGCTGCGCCCTGTCTTGCTCAAACGTATTAATCCCTCGGCTTTGTGTTTGCTACCATGCGCTTCCTCACAAGCCAGGGGTTAAGAGTCACGATGACTTCTCCGCCTTCGCCGCGGCCTTGGCCTGCGTCTCCCGATACCACTCGAACGTCCGCGCCAGTCCTTCCTCAAAGCTCACTTGCGGCTCATAGCCAAGAAATTCCCGCGCCTGCGAAATGTCCGCCTGCGAATCACGGATGTCGCCATCGCGCGGCGGATCGTACTTCGCCTCAAGCGTTTTGCACGTGATTTTTCCCAGTTCGCGGAGCACCTCATTGAGGGAAACTCTTCCCCCCACTCCAACATTGAAAACTTTCCCGGATACGTTGGGCGCTTCGCATCCCAGTAAATTCGCTTGTACCGCGTTGTCCACGTACGTAAAATCCCGCGTCTGTTCGCCATCTCCAAAAACAACCGGCTGCGCATCCTCAAGAAACGCCGTGCAGAACTTGGCCAGCACGCCCGAATAAGGCGAACTCGGATCCTGCCGCGGCCCAAAAATGTTGAAATAACGCAGTGCCACGTTTTCCAGGCCATAGCAGCGTCCAAACGTCTGTCCGTAAAGCTCGCCCACGAACTTGGTTACGCCGTAAGGCGAAATCGGCTGCGGTTGCATGGTTTCGACTTTAGGCAGCGTTGGCGTCTCTCCATAAGCAGAAGACGAAGCCGCAAACACCACGCGTTTCACTTTCAGTTCTTTTGCGGCCACCAGAACGTTCAGCGTTCCGTCGATATTGATTTTGTTCGTCTCAATGGGATCCTTCACCGAACGTGGCACCGAGGTGCGTGCAGCGAGGTGTAGCACGTATTCCGCATCGTGCATGGCCTTCCGCACCACTTCAATATCCGTGATGCTGCCCTTGATGAAGGTGATTTTGTTGCGGACTTCCGCCAGGTTGTCTTCCTTGCCGGAGGAAAGGTCGTCGAGCACGACCACGCTGTGGCCGCGGCGCACAAGTTCGTCCACGGTGTTTGAGCCGATAAAGCCGGCGCCGCCAGTGACGAGGTAGCGCATTCAGGAAGCCCTCCCAGCTCTTCCGGCCCTTCTGCGGCCGGGGATCGTGCTGCCACCGCAGCCATCGGCGCGAGCCCCACAAAGACGACCGGCCCGCGTTTTGATACGCTCATAGTTCGCGGCGAGCCGGCGAATGGCGCCGGTGGTTTCCGCGCCCGGAAGAGTATTGTACGACGGAAGCGCGCCGGGCAAACGTTTGATTCATGGGAGCGTCCCACAAAGGGCATGAGTCGCAGATCGACTGTTGTTCTTGCAGCAGTGGCCGCATTGGCTTGCGGCGCCATGGCCTTTTATTGGATACATGTGCGTGCGCAACGGCCCGCTCCGGAAGTCGTCTCGGCGGAGCCGCCCGGTTTCCATGAGTCGCCTCCGGCGAAAAAGCCCGTTGGCGCGCCGGCAAAGAAGTCCGCTGCCCAAACCTTGCCCGCCAATTCGAAGAAGGTTGTGCTTCCTGCTGAGTTTGAGTTGCCGCTGCGGGCCGGCGAGGTTCTCGAATATTCAGCCAACGTTTCCAAGCTCGAGAATGTGGCCACTCTGAAGCTGCAAGTTGTTGATCGAGGCAATTTTCTGGGAAAGGGCACCTGGCATTTAAAGGCTTTCGCGCACACGGAGAATCCGTTGCGCATGGTTTTCGAGCTTGACGACCAGTTCGATTCCTACAGCGATGCCGCCACCCTCGCAAGCATGCAATATGAAATGCATTTGAGCGAGCGCGGCCAGAAAGTGGAGTCCGTCCAGCGCATGACCGCCACGGGCAAGGAACCGGCGCTGCCTGGCGCCACGCAAACGCGCGTGCTTCCGGGCACCCGCGATCCGCTCGGCATGATGCAGTACCTTCGCAATGTCGATTGGACAAAAACGCCCGAAGTGCGCAGCCCGGTCTACGACGGTCACAAGCTATACGACCTTCGCGCCAAACGGGTACCGGGTTCGGAAACGGTGGAAATACCGGCCGGGAATTACATCGCATCAAAAATTGCCATTCGCATCTTCGAAGACGGAGTCGAGAAGAAAGACGCCTCCTTCACGCTGTACCTTGCCAACAATGCCGTGCACACACCGGTCGTGCTCGAAGCCATCCTGCCTTTCGCCACTGCCCGCGTCGAGCTGCTGAAATCCAAGTAGAGCTCGCCAGGCCGCCTGGGGTCGCTACTCCTAGCCAAGTTAGGGGAGTTTGTGCTATCCTTCCTAAGTTAGTTAGGAGAGCATTATGGCCGAACAGGCGCAACTCCTCCCCGGCACGCTCGATCTGCTAATCCTAAAGGCTGCCTCGCTCGGCGCTCTTCACGGCTACGGCATACTCTTGCGCATCGAGCAGATCACTCGCGGCGCCCTGCTCGCCGAGCAAGGTGCGCTTTACCCCGCACTCTCCCGTCTCGAGCACCAAGGTCTTCTCTCTTCCGAGTGGGGCATCTCCGACAACAACCGCCGCGCCAAGTTCTACCGCCTCACCACTTCGGGTCGCCGCAGGCTGCGTGAAGAAACTCAAAGCTGGAATCGCCTGGTAACAGCGATCGGCGCGGCGCTGGGCGCCAAGCCACAGGAGGGATGAAATGTTTGCTCAACTACAGTCACTCTGGAAGGCGCTCTGGAACCGCTCGCAAATGGAGAGCGAACTTGACGACGAAATGCGCTTTCACGTCGAAAGCAGAGCGCAAGACCTGCTGGGCTCTGGGCTGTCCCGCGAAGAAGCCCATCGCCGCGCGCGCATCGAGTTTGGTTCGATGGTGTCCTGTGAGGAAAAAGTCCGCGAAACGCGCCGCGTAACCTGGCTGGAGGACTTAGCTCAGGATTTGCGCTACGGGTGGCGCGTACTTCGCAAAAATCCCGGGTTTGCGACGGTGGCCGTACTGACCCTGGCTCTGGGCATCGGCGCAAACACGGCTATTTTCAGTGTCGTTTATGCAGTGCTCTTGAAGCCGCTACCTTACACGAATCCCGAGCAATTGTTCACCGCGTTTCAAGCCAACGCGCAACAGGGAATAGCGGAGACGGGCTGCTCGTATCTGAATTTCGAAGAGTGGCGGGCACAGAATCATGTTTTTAGCGAACTGGCGGGAATCCTAGCGCACCAGCTCACGTTGACGGGGCGCGGCGAGCCTTCGGTTGTGAACACCTCGGTCGTGACTCCGGAGCTCTTTGCACTTCTGGATGTTAAGCCAGTGGCGGGACGCATCTTTTTCCCCCAAGACGGCAAACAGGGTGCGCCGTCCGTGGTTCTCGTGAGCGAAGATCTGTGGCGGGGCCGATTCGGCGCAGATCCCAGGATCATAGGAACTTCAATTGACCTGGACAAACGTCCGTTCACCGTGATTGGAATCATACCCACCGCTTTTCGCACCCCTTTTTTCAACACCAAGCAAGAAGTCTGGATCCCGCTCGTTCAGGACCCCCTCTTTAGCACCTTCATGCCTCAGCGGGGAGTGCACCTTCTACCAGCCCTGGGGCGGCTGAAGCCGGGCGTTTCCGTGGCGCAGGCTCAGGCCGAGATGGACGCTATCAGCGGGAGGCTGGCCGGGGAATTTCCCGCCGAGAACAAGGGCTGGTCAGTCCGCCTGGTGCCGCTGCAGAAAGAAATTGTGGGAGACGTAAAAACCGCGCTGCTGGTGCTCCTGGGCGCCGTCGGCCTGGTGCTATTGATCGCCTGCGTCAACATTGCCAACTTGCTTCTGACGCGCGCAACTTCTCGATCACGCGAGATTGCTGTTCGCATCACGCTGGGGGCCGGGCGAACCCGGATCGTTCGCCAATTGCTGAGTGAAGCCGCAGTGCTCGGGCTGTTTGGAGGAGTAGCGGGGATAGGTCTGGCTTACTGGGGCGTCGAGGTTCTGAGCTCACTCCTGCCGCGGAATTTGCCGCTGGTGAACGTCATTCGCGTGGACAACGTGGTATTGGGTTTTGCGTTGCTCCTTTCCGCTGTTGCAAGTGTGGTGTTTGGCCTGGCCCCGGCGCTGTTGGCGGCAAATTCAGACTTGCTGACGAGCCTTCGGGAAGGTGACATACGCTCGGGAGAAAGTGGCAACCGCCGCCGTGCGCGCAGTTTTCTGGCGGCAGGAGAAATTGCGCTCGCAATGGTCTTGCTGGTGACGGCGGGCCTGCTGCTGCGGAGCTTTTCGAAGCTCATGTCGGTCAGCCTGGGGTTCAACGTCCAGCGCATCGTGAAGGCGGATGTGTCGTTGCCACGATTTCAGTATTCCACGCCGCAGCAATGGACCTCTTTCTCGGGCGAATTGCTGGCGCGAATCCAGGCTCAGCCTGGTTTGCAAGATTCAGCCGTAGCTGTTCCCCGGCCAATAATCGACAGGCAGGTGAACCTGAGATTCGAGATTGTGGGGAATCCCCCGTTTTCCGCGGGCGCGTCCAGAACGGCGGACTATGTTTCGATCAGTCCGGACTATTTCCGCGTGATGGGTATCCCGCTAATTGCCGGACGTTTCTTCAACCAACACGATGTTATGTCCGCCCCCCGCGTTTCGGTCATTAGCCAGGCAATGGCACGACTTTATTTCCCGAATCAAGATGCCCTCGGGAAGCGGCTCACATTTGGTTTTCCTCCCAGTGGCGCAGCCGAGCGCGAGATCGTCGGAATCGTTGGCGATGTGCGGGACGTTGCGTTGGGCCAGGCTCCCGGACCGATGATGTACGTGCCCTACGCACAAGCCCCTTTTTGGGGTGCGAATTTAATCGTAAAGAGCACCATGAGCCCATCCAGCGTGGCCGGCGCGATTCGGCAAGAAGTGCGAATGATAGATAAAGATTTGCCTGTGACGGATGTCGCGTTGATGCCGGGCATTATCGAAGCTTCGATCGCCCAGCCCAGGCTGGGTACCTCCTTGCTTAGCCTGTTCGCCGCCATGGCGTTGGTATTGGCTGCAATCGGGATTTTCGGAGTGATTTCCTATTCGGTGTCGCAGAGAACGAGGGAGATTGGGATTCGTATGGCGCTCGGTGCGCAGCGGGAAAACGTGTTGAAGCAAGTGCTCGAGGAAGGCGCCCGGTTGGCGGCGATTGGTTTGGCGGCCGGTCTGGCGGGCTCATTCGCCGCAACGCGGCTGATCACGAGGCTGCTCTTCGGCGTGAAGCCGACCGATCCGCTTACATTTGCCGCCGTGGCGGTGATCCTCATAGGCGTCACGCTCGCGGCAAGCTACATCCCTGCGCGGAAGGCTACGCGCGTCGATCCGATAGTCGCGTTGAGATACGAATAAATCATGCCGCCTTCGGCGTCACAAGCAAACCATGAAAATAGCCGCAACGTGCCCTTTGAAAATAAAGGGGTTATGGCTATTTTCTAAGGAATAGTCTGGGGACACCTCTGCACTTCGTGTGCGGGACAGCCTATCCACAAACAAGGCGCTCAATCAGGCCGCAAGCGATGTGGCCGATGGTGATGTGACATTCCTGGATGCGCTGAGCATCGGGCGACGGAACATTCAACAGAAGATCAACCTTGCCGGCAAGTTGCCCGCCAGTCTCCCCCGTGAAGCCAACGAGATAAGCCCCGCGAGGGCGTCCGGCTTCCAATCCGCGAATGACGTTGGGGCTATTGCCGCTGGTAGAAAGCGCCACAAGAACATCCTGCTTCGCGACCAGCGATTCAATCTGCCGGGAAAAGATTCGTTCGAATCCGTAGTCGTTGCCTGCTGCCGTCAATACCGAAGGATTTGTAGTGAGTGCCAGAGCCGCCAGGCCGGCTCGTTCCGTTCGAAGCCGCACCACCAGTTCCGCGGCGAGATGCAGCGCATCCGCGGCGCTCCCGCCGTTTCCGAAAAAAACGATCTTGCCGCCCGCCCGAAGGGCGGCGGCGGATTTCTCCGCGAATTGCGCGATCCGGCCGACCAGTTCGTCAGAAAAACTTTGTTTGACGCGAGCGCTTTCCGCAAGCTGGCGGCGAATTTCTTCGGCAGGCGAGGTCATCGCTGCACTAGCAGAGCACGATTTTTTCGCGGTGGCGCACCACGCGGCGCGTGGCGTTGCGCGTATCGATCACCAGTTTTGCGGCATCCGCAATCGCCGCATAGTCATAGCTCGTATGATCGGTGGCGATAATCACGGCATCGTAACTTCCGAGCGTCTGCGGATTCAGCGGCACCGATTTCATGCCCTCGTAATTGAAGTGCCGCATCTTGTGCAGTTTCGGGAAATACGGATCGTTGTAATCCAGCGCCGCGCCGCGCTGCTGCAGAAGCTGCATGATTTTCAGCGTCGGCGATTCCCGCAAATCATCCACGTCTTTCTTATAAGCCACGCCCAGCACCAGAATCTTCGAGCCTTTCATGCTCTTCTTGTGATCGTTCAGGGCGTTTGCGACCGCGTTCACCACGTGGTAAGGCATTTCCGTATTGACTTCACCTGCCAACTCGATAAAGCGGGTCGCGAAATCGTATTCGCGCGCTTTCCAGGAAAGATAATATGGGTCCACCGGAATGCAGTGCCCGCCCAAGCCCGGTCCCGGATAAAACGGCATGTAGCCAAACGGCTTCGTCGCGGCCGCGTCGATCACTTCCCAGATGTCAATGTTCATCCGCAAGCTAAGCTGCTTGAGCTCGTTGACCAGGGCGATGTTCACGCATCGGAATATGTTTTCGAGCAGCTTGGCCATTTCCGCGGCGCGTGTCGAACTCACCGGAACCACGCGCGCCACCACCTGCGTGTACAGCGCTTGCGCTGCTCGCCCGCTCGGGGGATTCAATCCGCCAACCACCTTCGGAATCTGCGCCAGCCCGTACTGTTTGTTCCCGGGATCTTCGCGCTCGGGCGAAAACGCCAGGTAGAAATCGCACGCCATATTTTCATTTTCAGGGCCGGACCCCGCGATCGCGCATCGTAATCCGCTTTTCTCCAGAATCGGCAGAACCAATTCTTCCGTCGTCCCCGGATAAGTCGTGGATTCGAGAACCACCAGCTGCCCCTTTTGCAGATGCGGATAAATCGAAATCGCAGTTTGCTCTACGTAGGTCAAATCCGGCTCGCGCCGCTCATCGAGTGGCGTGGGAACACAGATGAGGATCGCGTCGACATCTTTCAATTTCGCGAAATCGTTGGTTGCGCTGAAGTGCCTGCTGTTCACAAACTGCTGAATTTTGTTTTGCGGGATGTGCTCGATGTATGATTTGCCGGCATTGAGCATCGATATTTTGTGCGGATCAACGTCAAATCCCGTGACTTTGTGCCCCGCCTCGGCGAAGCGCAGCGCCAGCGGCAAGCCAACATAGCCGCAGCCGATGATGCCTACTTTTAGCTGCGCGCCTTTGAAAAACTCGGGTTTCCGGTCGATTGGCATGGGTTCCGTCGCACTCCTCTTTTTTCTCTGACTCTGGCCCGGCAGGGGCCATAGGATTCGCCTTTTTGGGGTTACTGTCTTGCGATCGGCTGCGCAACCGCCAGCAGGCCACAGGGCCAACGCGACAAAGACAAGTAAATATAGCAGGTTCCGCGCAAACAAAAAAAGCCGTACATCTCCTGGCGTTACTGCTTGTCAACTCCGGTTGCCGCCAGCGGGCCGGAAGGTGGAAAATAGAAGAGAGCTGATTTGCATCAACGAGGCGATACAAGCAGAGCCATCCAATCACGATGACATTCATCATTCTTCTGCTGGGACTGGGCGTTGGTGTGCTGGTGGGCTTGCTGGGCATCGGCGGTGGCGTCGTTCTCGTGCCGGCCATGGTCTATCTTTTGCACATGGATCAGCACATGGCACAAGGCACCTCGCTCTTTATTTTGCTGCCGCCCATCGGGCTCGGCGCCTTGCGCGAATACTGGAAGCAGGACCAGGTGGACTTGCGCGCCGGAATCTTGTGCGCGCTGGGAATGCTTTTCGGCGCTTACGCAGGTAGCTTGGTCGCGCTCCCCATGCTATCACGCCACTTGAAAGGTGCATTCGGCTGTTTCCTCATGCTGGCGGCGTTCCTCCTCTGGAGAAAGACGCAGCGCGATGCGAATGCGGCCCGCACCGGCGTGGTGAACGCTCGTGCCTGAGCCCATGGTTCGCAGCGCGGGAATCTTCGTGGTCGCTTGCGTGTGCGGAGTTGCGGCGGGAATGTTTGGCGTTGGAGGCGGCGTACTCCTGGTGCCGCTCCTCGCGCTGTTTTTCTCATTCGAACAGCATCGGGCGCAGGGAACTTCGTTGATTGCTCTAATTCCGCCCACGGGAGTATTGGCACTGCTGGCTTATTCCAAGGAAGGATTCGTCTCTTGGAAAACGGGCTTGCTGCTGATTCCCGGCGTATTCTTAGGTGGCATCGCCGGAGGAAAAGTCGCCAAATGGATCGAGCCTCGTCTGATGCGCCAGATTTTTGCCGGAATTCTTTTCGCGCTCGGCGCTATGCAAGCTTTCAGTGCTTGGTGGCACTAAGGGCGGTTAATTCGAATGGTCGATCTGCACTGTCACATTCTGCCCGGTCTCGATGATGGCCCCGCCACCATCGAAGAATCTATCGCCATGGCGGAATCGGCGATTGCCGATGGAATTTCGCATGTCGTCGCCACACCGCACTCCAACAGCCGATATTTTTTCGACTTTTCGCATGTGCGCCTTCTTCGCGATGAGCTGCAAGCAAGAATCGGTGACCGCCTGAATATAGCCACGGGCTGCGATTTTCATTTGAATCCGGAGAATCTCGAATCCTTGCGCAACGAGCCCAGCCACTTTTGCATCAACCAGCGCGATTTCCTGCTTGTGGAGTTCAACGAATTCTCAATTCCCCCTGCGATGGACCAGGCGTTGCACGAAATTCAGCTTGCCGGGGTACGGCCGGTAATCACCCACCCGGAACGTAACGGAATTTTGCGCGCGCATCCGGAGCGCTTGAAAAAGTGGGTGCGCCACGGCTGCTTCGCGCAGGTCACCGGGGGCGCACTGACTGGAGGATTCAGCACCGGTTCGCAGCAGGATGCGCTGCGGTGGATCGGTGAAGGCCTCATTCATTTTGTCGCCAGCGATGCGCACGGAACGCGAAGCCGGCCACTTCGTTTGCAACCTGCCTACAACGTGGTTGTTGACCGGTTTGGCCAGCAGAAGGCGCGCGCTTTGTTTCATGACAATCCACTTGCGGCATTCGAGGGGCGAGAGTTGCCGCACGTTCCGGAAGTGGAAGATGAATTTCCGCCGCCACGCCGCAAGCGTTTTTTCTTTTTTTGAGAATTCCTCGGCATTTTTCACCAGGAAATTCTCAATTCATCGCGCCGGATGAAGCGGCAGGCCCGCCCACGCATTCAAGAGTCCTAGGAGTTCGCGCACCACGTCGAGAGCATCGCTGCTGGTGCTCCACCAGTGCCGGGGATCGAAAGGATCGGCGGAAGCGGCACGCACGATGGCGTGGGCCTGGTCCGCAGCGAGCCGGTGCCACAGCAGGTGAACGCGGCGGGTGTGAACTTTTGTCGTGACAAGAATCACGGCAGCGTCCTTTCCGGGCTTGAGCGTGGCAGCGGCGACTTTAATTTCGTCCACGGTATTTACGATCGGCGGGTCGAGGACGTGAATCGCTTCCGGGGGCACACCTTCGTGAATCAGGACCAGCTTGTTGTATTGGTCCTCGCCGAAGAAAGGAATGCCCATTTTTTCCAGAGTTTCCCCAGGCTCCGTGGAGTGAGTCAGCCAGATTTCCGGCGCGTATCCTTCGCGGTAGAGCTTCGCCGCTTCGACGGCGCGCAGCGGCATCGCCCCGCTAAGCACCATGATTGCCTGGGCTTTCGCAAGCGGATCCTCGACTACCAGCCAGCGCCCCAAGCCCAAGAAAATCACTGCAGCCAGGACCAAGCCCGCGCCACCGCCGATGAAAAGCCAGCGCAGAACGCGAGAACGCCAGCGCGAAACCACAGCGGGATTGTCCGCAGTCGCCATTGGGGAATCGG
>Ga0137395_10001060_pt1 | contig 12412 bp, 9 predicted proteins | sample czobulk216metaG_FD_108283 | JGI IMG/M metagenome (GOLD analysis project Ga0137395, IMG submission 108283) | Vadose zone soil microbial communities from Angelo Coast Range Reserve, California, USA - czobulk2.16 metaG | ecosystem: Environmental > Terrestrial > Soil > Vadose zone | place: USA...
GCTATGCGCGAACAAGAGAGCATCAGTCACATGCAGACGAAACCGATCGATTCGATAGATTCTGGGCAACGCGGGCTTACTCGGAAGTAATCTGAAGTGACTAACAAGACTCGCATTCCAAAAACATCTGTTTACGGAACGATGACGTGCGATGATCCAAACGCTGTGAAATCCGTATCTCAACCGACGGTCCAAACTTGAGGCGTCGGGAAGGCGAGCTGACTGTAGGCAAATTTGTGACAGCAAAAGCCTCCAATTTCAGTAAAGGTCAACAGCTTTCCACGAACGGCCTGCAACAGGTTCAATATCAGTCACTTAGAAACAATAAATTTAAACAACTCTCAATAGGGTCTGGAATCTGGTTCGGAGCTAGGGGGATGACCCTCGATAAGTCCCTTAGATTCAATGAGCAAAGACAATGTTTGGCAGTCCCTCTTGTGCTGGAGGTGCTCTACCACGGAGGGTTACTCGGAGCCCTCGTTACGTCGTTACGCGACGAATTGGAAACCGGATTTGGGATTATCCGCGAGAGCGGCCCTGAAGGGTCTTTTCAAATTTATTTTTGTAGCGTCATGAAACGCTTTCCGCTACCAAGTCACCAGTAAATGGGACCCGATTCCCTTCAATTCAATCAAGCAGGCGTTTGACGTTTCCCGGGAGCGAGACGCACATGCTCAAATCTCCGACAATGCGGGTAGGAGTTCTGGCCTTTACATCCCTTTGTCTTGTTTTCCTGTTTGCCGTGCGGCCAATGCGTCTAATTGCGCCGCTCACAACCTATGGACAGGCGCCGGCCTCATTCCCACTGACGCCGGCAATGCAGGAACTCATCAAAGCTGAAACACAAAAAGCCAATGATGAGATCAAATTGTGGATACAGTTGCAGAATGACTGGTTCCACTACAAGTTCCTCCTGGTCGGAGCGGTGGTGGCGATCCTGATTGGCTTTGCGAAATTGACCAAGGAAAAAGAGCCGGACAAAGATCTTGCCGAAGTCTTCATGGGTGAGGTTAGTTGTTTGATTTTTGCGGCGGCGTGTGTCATCGCGCTCGCCATCGACATGCATCTCCGAAACAACATCGTCGTCGTCCAGCAATTGGCGCTTTGGATTACCAATTACGCCGAGCCTGCCCTCCTGCAAGTTCCTGCGGCGAGCCATCCTGGCGGTTTTTTACCGTGGGAGCAGTTTTTACGTGTTCAGATACCCGGGGTTGCGGGCATGCACCGTGATGATTGGTACGGGTTTGCCTTCTATCCGTATCTGCACTTCCTAACCTGGGTCATTTATGTGATCTATCTCTGGATTCTGTTCGAGGCATGGGAGACTCATCCGCAAAGGAAAGGACTGCTGATGAGCAGTTTTGTCGTGGTGCAAACCACGCTTGCGGTCTTCACCTGGCTCGCGCATGCGGCGCCGACTGCCTTCGAGTTCAAGTTATTTCCCTGGAGCGATCGATGGGTCAATGGCCATCTCTGCGCAGCCATCTATTTGTTGTTCTGGGTGGCGATAACGGTCCTGAGTTGGCCACCGCTCATGAGCTGGCTTTGTCGCGACAAGGTATCTGCATGAACGGCTCAGCCCGATTACGCCGCCCTGCGTTCAGGATGCTGGCTATCATCCTGATTTGCATTTCCACGGGCAGCCTGAGCCACTGCTCTGCGCTTCAGGAAGAAGATGCGCGGCAATCTGCGGCGCGAAGCCTTGAGTGGATGCGGCGGGTCATGGACCAGTTCCACACCAGTTTTTGGGTGTATCAGGATTCTGGATCGGCCGGCAATCACTTCTTTGAATGGGTGAGGTTCCCGGATGCAGAAGCGGCCGTCGACATCAGCGGATCGTGGACAGAGACAAAGCATTCCGGTGCAACTGCCATCCGTTGCACGTTCCGCAACCTCGACGGCCGAAACTACGGCGGGTTCCTCTTTCAAAATGGAATTCTGAAAGGCGCTGAGAAAGCGCCTGGAATGAATTTTGGGACGGAAGCCAATGCCGGCCTGAACCTGACGGGCGCAACCCAATTGAGTTTTTGGGCTCGTGGCGAAAGCGGCGGGGAAGTTGTGCGATTTTTTATGGGCGGCATTGGCTGGGATACCACGGGTTTGCGGAGACCGCAAAAACCTTGTACGGAAAAGGTGCAAGGGCCCTGTCCTTATCCTGATTCCACGCCGCGGGCAATGATTCAGCAGGTCCTTACTAGGGAATGGAAGAGATACGTCATCGATCTCAGAGGACGGGACCTGCATTATCTTCTGGGCGGATTTGGCTGGTATGCGGACGCTGTTTCCAACCCGGAAGGCGCTGTGTTTTACCTCGACGACATCCAGTATGAGTTGGACGACAATGCGCGCAATCAAAGACTCCAGCAGCCCCGTTTTCTTGTCAGTTACCAAACTGAATCGGACCCACGGGATCAATCCATTGTAGGACGGTTTGATCTGGCCCAGCGGAATACCGCTTATACATATGACAACGCCCTGGCGATTCTCGCATTCATTGCGGACGGTACTCCGGACAGCATTCGCCGAGCGCGCCTGATCGGTGACGCGTTCGTTTGGGCTTCCCGCCATGATCGGACTTTCACCGATGGCCGGCTCCGCAGCGCCTACCAGGCTGGTGACGTCGAGTTGCCGCCCGGATGGCTGCCTCATGATCGTCCGGGTACAGCGCGCGTTCCCGGTTTCTACAATGAAGCTCCTGATTTTCATCTGAGCCCTAATGAGATCATTGATCTTCCGGCGCTCGCGCGGCGGCTTCTGGCCGGCGGCCCTGATTTGAAGCTCGTACGGGCCGGGCTTTCGGATGAAGCTGTCAGGGTGCTTGCAAAATATGCAACCATTCCACCGGCTGATAAGCCGGATCGTTCCTGCTGGTCAGTGAACCCGCCTCCTATACCTCCCGCGGAAGATCTGAAGCCGCTGATCAGAGACTTGAATCTCCTGATCGACAGGAACATTTTGCAGCCTCCCAAGGCTCCTGCCCAGGGTGCTCCGGCCCTGCAGCTTTCGCAAAGGCTGGCATGGGCTCGCGATAATCGTGCGGCGCTGGACGGATTATTCCCGCAGGAACTACTGGCCAGCCAGTCCTTCATTGAGGTCCGCCAGGTAGCGATAGATATTGGTGATAATGCATGGACCATGATTGCTTTATTGGCGCTTTACCAGAGATCGCATGATGCTCAATACCTGGAAACGGCGAAACGGATCGGGGAATTTCTTGGGAAATTCAAAAATGGGTCGGACGGGTATCAAGGGTTTCTCGGAGGAATCGATTCCCCGGAAAAGAAATCTTCTGAAAAGACGTCTCCCCAGACCCAGCCATCTGAAAATGAATCTCGCGAGAATGACAAATGTCCGCGTCCCTGGGCCAGCACAGAGCATAACCTTGACGTGTATGCCGCATTCACAAGAATGTTTCAGATCACCGCTGATGATCGTGGCGTGACGGCGCAGCGCACGCCCGCCGGTTTGTGGAAGCCATGTGGGACGATGATCCTCAAGACAAAGAGCAACGGGGCTGCTTCCTGGCCGGCACGCTCAATTCCCGGACACGCAATACTGCTGCAAACAGGCGGAGACTGAGACCGAAAGATCCGTATCAGTTACCTTTGGATACGCAGAGTTGGAGCGTTTTGTCCCTAAAAAACATACTCGAGACGCACCCTGAGTTGCTGCATTGCCCCGAAACAAACCATTCTGTTATCAAAACAGCCGGTTCTCAGGCGGAAAGCTACTCTGGATTTGATTTCAATGAAGACAAGGACGGAATCTGGGTCGAAGGCACCGCACAAATGGCGGTCGCATATAAACTTGCCGGGCGCGCTGACCAATCCGCGATCTATCGAAAAGAGCTTCGCCGGATGCAACAGGATCCTTCACTAGGAAAAAACGATGGAAGTCTTCCAGCCGCATTGCAGGAGCGGCTGACGTCAGGATTCGAGTTCAATTATTTCCGGCGCCCTCACGTTGGCGCGACCGCCTGGAATGTATTCGCGCAGCTCGGCTTTAATCCTTATTACCAGGAATTCAAGTAATCGAAGAGAGGCAGAATGTTCCACGCAAATGCCTTAGTTCGGCTGCAACAAAAGTTCGCGAAGCTCTGGGTGTTGGCTTTGTGCGTGACGCTCCTGTCGGCGGTCTGTTATGGCAAAGAAAATGGAGATGAAAAGGACAACCCTTTTGCCTGTCAGGGCCAAGCCGAAGGGCTTAGCGTCAAGAAAATGCGCGACACCATCAAAAAGCGCGTTGCCGCAAACTATTCAGACGCTCTGAACAACTGCATTACCGCGGACTTGATGCGCAGAGTCGGCGACAACCGGACCAGCCAATACTTTCGCAAGACAATTGACGCTGCCCCACCCGATGAAGGCGCTTACGAATCATTCTATGCTGATTACTTGCGCAACTTTCGCGGTCCTGGGCGTCCTTTGTTCTCAGAGGCGGAGAAGCATTACTTCCGTGCGCTCAACGCAGTGGACCGGAGAAAAACGCCTAAATCGTGGGACAGCGTGACCAGGAGCCGCGTGCAGCGGGCGCTGATCGCGCTCTATCAGGAAGACGGGGTTACGCTCGCGCATTCGGGCGCAGGCCTCTCGGACCCCGCCGAAGAACAAAAGCCGGTTGCATTCTTCTCCAGCATCAATCGCTTCGCGCAATCGACTGCCGACCTGGATCGGGAACAGGATGATATTCGCGATTACACATCAGAAGCTCTTTTTTCGGCCAGCACATTCAGAAACGGAAAGCCGTTGGATAGAGCGGCCCTAAAGGATCTGGTACGGCTGAAAACGCCTTTTGAGACCTTCAACCGGGTCCGCTTCCGCTTCGGGGATCTTCCCTCTGTGGACATGTTTGGCACTTACCGGCATACTCCGAATGAAGCAGTCAACAGCTTTTTTGTTCCCGATGTATTCAACGGACTGGTCTTATACGACTATGGCGTGGCCGCTGAAAAACCCTTTTCCCTGGGCAAGAACGTGGACGTCGACTTTGCTGGATCATTCAGGAACATTCACCAGCGCGGGCTCCTGGAGTTCAGTCCTCGCGGGATAGAAGCCATCCACCAATACGAAGTGAAAGCGGCAGTTTCAAAATTTGTTGGGCCGGACAAAGTGATCTTGCAGCTCAACTACGCTTATCAGGCGATCCATGCTCAGACAGACGACCGTCCTGACCGCGACCGGGAACTCACGGGGGCTGTCCTTACTTATCAGCTCTTAAGACCGCATGGCTTCAAGTCTCCTTACGACCGGCGCTTTGAGATCCGCAGCTGGGATTTTTTTGGCGGATTTCTCCTCGACAACGAGGCTTTCAACGATAAGATCCCGGCCAACAACGTTACCGATATCCGGCGGGACTACTTTGCCGGAGCCGCATTGAAAGGCATGGGGCCCTTTGACCTCACAATCCAGCCGACACTATTCTCCCTGTCATCCAGCAACCCGAATCGAGCTCCGGCAAGCAACTCACAGTATCGGACGAACATGACGGTCCTCTACCGGATTGTCGATGAGGAGTGCACGCCGGGCCTTCCAGCGGAAAATCCTAGCGATGAAAATGTAGGAAATGCTTGTCGTTCAAATGCCATCAAGCGATTTGCCCAGAGACGGCATGCTTTGAATCTGGCTTTCTGGCAGCTTGTAGTTCCAATTCGCCATGACGTTGCTTTGCATAATTTGAATGCATTTGAAAATTATGAAGCCGGAATAGAGTCTGACTGGAAACTGTTCACTGTCCCTCGCCGGACAACATTTCTTGCTTCCATCGGGTACGGATTTCAGCGGTTCTACAGGCTCAATAAGAACGAAAGTATTTTTACTATCAGCTTAAAAATGGGCTTCAATTAAGATTAGATCGATTCGCAAAGCAAGTTTGTGACGTATGAGAACTGATTGAGCAGCCGTAGGTAAAAATGTGACACACAGAGCCTCAAACACGCAAAACGCTCAACTGATTTCCACAAGCGGGCTGTAAAATTCTCAACAACAAGCACTTACAAACCGCAGATTTCCACAAATCGCAATATAGTCTGGAATCTGGTTCGGGACCAGGGGGTTGACCTCGAAGAAGTTCTTTAGATTCAACATCGATAATTGCAAAAGTGTTGAACGATGTTGAACCATGAGGCTTTCAGTGTCACATTTTTGCCTCATTATCAGTTGGAGTCTAAGCACTTCAGACTCAAGATGTTTATTCAAAGGGACTTTTCTGAATGCCAGCGATGCTAGACCCCCTGGTGTTTGCCCAGATGCTTTATTCGGGAGAGAAGCATACTTGACGTGAAGCAATTCCTCACTGGTTTGTTATTTGCCTACCCCCAGAAGGCTGGGCCGCTCAAATTCTCTGGAGATGAAGCAGCGCGAGCTTGCGTTCGAGCTTTTTTGACCATGTGGGACAATCTGCTGCTATTTCCTGCAAAAGCCGGCCAACTCAGTGACGAGGAAAGATGCGATGCCGAGAGCGACTGGCTGCAACTGGTTCAACATCAACCTGTCACTCGCCAAAATTGAAAACGCACCAAGCGCTGAGCAGTCTGCAGGATCTTGCGTAGCCGGAGAATCTCGTGAATGGAGACAGATCCGCAAGCTGGGATACCGACTCACTAAGGCAGACGGCCGCAGCACAGAGTCCCCGGCAAAAGTCTGCCATCATTCTCGTGATACGAACGATTGGACGAGTTTAGGCGGCAAAATCGTAGCGATGATGCAAGCCGCCAAGGCGAGGAAACGACATGATTTTGGATTTTCGGCTCGGACTCGTAGTCGGGCGGTGGTCGGGTGTGTCCTTTTTCAGTCCAAGATGCGTTCGGTCCGCATGATAGTAACAAACATATTCAGACAGCAATCGCCTCAAGTGACGAATCTTAGTGCATCCTTATACTTAGATCGATCCTGTCTATTCCCGAATTGGTTCTGTTTTCCCAAATTCATCCTGCCTATTCGTAGATTGCACTTTACTTTATGGAATATTCTTGCTTAGAGTGTACGCAGAGCCTAGACTAAGACGAAACAACAAGAACCATAATGACTCGGCAGTCCTAAGATCTTTGTATGAGTGCTGCATCAGAACATTGTGATCTGAATCCGGCGTCGGCAGGGAAATGGCCTGCCGTCTCCATAGCCCTGCCGCCACAAAAAAACGAGTTGGAGAATATTGGCGTGTCCGGGAAGCCGGGAGTTTCCCCGAGTTATGCCAGGTGCAACACCGATGTAGAGATGGATCAAAAAAACGCTGCAACCTCCGTAGTTATCAAGTTATTTCTTCGTGCAATTGAGCTGCTGCGAGCGTCTATTTATGCTCAAAAGTTCGGGTGTGATGTCGCTCACGGGTGGCGGGGACACGAACCTTCGTCTTGCTCCGAGACTAATATTCAATGTTCCACATCCCTTCCCGAATCTCGAAATCTGCTTCCCAAAAAGCGCGAATTTCTCAAAAGTCACCTATTGAAAGGAGGTGAGACAAATGCAGAACATTCTGGAGCTTCAGAGGCTCGTGGTTCCTGTGGATGACAGCCCGATCGGCGTAATCAGTTGTACCAGCAGCAGCAGCGATTGCTGCAAACCAGCTCAGCAGTAATTAAACGATGTTGTAAAGCTGTAAGTCCTTTATGGGGGCAGGCCTCGGCAGCGTACCAACGATGCCCCATGCCTGTCCCCAGTGAAGGAGCTTTATCCACTCGGAGGCAGTTTGACTAGAGGCGCGAAATATCTCAGAGATGTTCGTCACGTGGACAAGTTCATGTATATGTTCAGTGACAAGCTTTTCTACGAGCCATTAGAAGTGCACTACCAGCCATTGCAGGAATATATAGATCTTGTCACAACTCTGTTGCAGGAGGTTGCCAATGACTGGGTAGCTGCACGTGATGGGTTCTGGTTTCATGTCCACCCCCGGCAGTTCGTTTTGCCAGTTCAGGGGTGGAAGGTGCATGTGTCTGCAACGGCGCAAAATGGCACGTCGATATTGAAAAGAACTGCAAAGATAGCCCTCTCGAACGACGTCCCCTTCAAATTCGCTCTTGATAGGAATGTTTTATCAACGATGAGTTCCAAGAGATGGCACCGGGGCGGCTCGGGAAAATTCATAACGATGTATCCATCGGACCTCTCCTGCTTCAAGCGTCTGCTCGAGCAGCTCTATGCGGAATTACATGATGAAAAAGGCCCTTACATTCTTTCTGATAGACGCTACATGGATTGCCGGGTCCTATATTACCGTTTTGGAGGGATGGCGAGAAATATACGAATGGATATAACGGGCCAGAAGGTCCCGGTACTTGTCTCACCGGGCGGAGAAGATATACCTGATGTTCGAACTCCCTATTTCGCCCCTCCTGCCTGGGTGTCTGACCCTTTCCCTTGCCAAGAATCGCAACATCAGGAGCCCGGTCTCAATGCCGGCAGATATCTTGTTAAGAAGGCGTTAGCATTTTCCAACTCAGGCGGTGTTTATCTAGCAGAGGATCGCCAAACAGGCAAAGACGTAGTGATCAAGGAAGCAAGAGCGCTTACGGTAGTGGACGATCATGGGAATGACGCCATTCAGCGACTCAAGAAGGAGCAGGAAATTCTTGAACGGCTTCGAGACACGGGTATCACTCCCAAGCCTGTGGAATCATTCCATGAGTGGGAAAATTTCTTCCTGGCCGAAGAGTTTGTAGACGGAGTTGACGTTCGGGAGCTTATGCTTTCTCGGAGCCCTGTTCTGCAGGTAAGACCATCGCTGGAAGATAGCAGCCAGTACTACGAGAGTTTCAGGAAAGTATTTATAAATCTTGCACAAGCAGTGGATCATTTGCATAAACACGGTGTCATATTTGGAGATTTATCTCCCGTCAATATCAAAATCGATCTTTCAACTTATGCTGTGCGGCTGATCGATTGCGAGGTGGCTTTTAGGCCGGGCGTGGACAAACCAACATATCTTTATACACCTGGGTTCAGAAATGCCTTGAGCATACACAAAGACAGGCAAGGATTTGAAGATGATCTTTACAGCCTGGCAGCCGTAATGTTGTATTCTCTATTTCCCATCGCCGCTTTTGCCTCACTTAGATCCGATCTCTTTCAGGCAGTTCTTAAGACCGTACTTGTTGATATCGGGTGGGCGCAGACTGAGGTCTACAATATTATTAGCGGTCTTTCGAAAAATGAGATCAGCTGCACTCGTGCCTGTGAGCTGCTCGACAAGCCGGCGCGAATACTACCGCCGCATTTCACTGATGACATTGCGGCTGATACTTGCGACAAGATTTCACAGGAACTTGGTTGCTTCATTCTGGCAAACATGCGCCCAGGTAAACAAAATAGCCTGTTTCCTGCAGATCCATTCATGCATCAGACGAATTCTCTAAGCTTAGGCTTTGGTGCTTGCGGCGTCCTTTCCGCTCTCAAGAGGTGCGGCTTTGAGATTCCACAATCCGCATATGACTGGCTCCAGCAAGAACTGGATAGCGTGACGCATGAAAACTTGCCCGCCGGGCTTTTCACAGGCGCTTCTGGCATTGCCTGGAGCCTCTGGGACCTTGGCTTTGAGGATCGCGCGGCTGAGTTTATGAAAATGGCGAACGAAAGTGCGCTCCTGAAGCGTCACCATTCATATCTCTACGGAATGGCCGGAGTAGGGATGGCGAACCTATTTTTTCACCTCCGCACGGCAAAGCCCGAGTATCTAGCGACGGCGAACGATCTGGCGGAGACCCTTCTTAAGTGCAGGCAAGAGAGTGACAGGGGAATCTATTGGGAAAGCGACAAGTTGGTTCAGTTGGGCTACGGGTATGGTCAGAGCGGCGTCGCATTGTTCTTTCTCCGCTTGTTCCAGCTCTCAGGAAGAGAAAACTTTCTATCCGAGGGTAGACGTGCCCTGGAGTTTGATTTATCTCACGGCGTTGAGAACGAAAAGGGCATCCTGTCCTTTCCGCGCGGGCCTTCAGATCGCACTATTGAACCTTATCTCGAAGAAGGCAGCGCAGGGATAGCTAAGGTTGCTATCAGATATGGCATGTGGGACCAAATGGAAATGATAATGTCAGACGTACACAGGAAATATACTGTCTTTCCCGGCTTGTTTTATGGTTTAGGAAGCTTTGTTGACATTCTTACAGATGCCTTCATGTTCTCAAATGACGCGAAATATCTGGAGATGGCGAAACGACCGATCACAGGGATTCGCGACATCTATCTCATGAAGCAACCACGCGGTTCGGCAACGCCGGGTGACGGTCTTTTCAAAATCTCATGTGATTACGCTACGGGGGTCGCAGGCGTGATGCGAGCATTATATCGATTCACACATCTTGACGAAGCCGACTTTGTACTTGACGACATCACTTCTGCGGCCAAATACAGCACCAGCCCGGTCGATTCAATGCACACTAGTTCACCATCCGCTATCAAGTGACTCGAGCGCGCAGCTGCGAAGCGCACCCGCAAGGTAACGCTTCGTATAATATAAGACATAATGGCAGGGTGAGAAAATGTTTTTACAGCTCAAAAACGTCGCATGCGCAATGAAGTCGTGGAGTCTCTTTGTACGGATGGGGCAGAGCACTCCCTCCCTGTACTTCATCCGCCGGACAAAACGTCGTCGTTTACATCCAAGAATTGACATACAATGCGCGAATTGATCAAAGCCAAAAAAGGATCCAGCACCCGTGCTTTATTGACGGCTCTGTTTGATTTGCTGGGCGGATTCAGACTTGAGTATTCCAGTCTTGTATTGGTGTCGTCACTTCTGTCCGGTATTGAAGGCGTATTGCACCCTCTTCTGGTGAAATCCATTTTTGATGAGGGTGTAATTAAGGGGGGATTTCGGAGATTTCTGATTTTTGTAATCTGCTACCTGGCTTTGGGTGTATTCATCAATCTTTTCAATGCCATTACCGGGCTCTGGGGCAAGTCGCTCGAGAATCGGCTTGTGAAGGCAATGAGCCAGCGAATGCTCGAATCTTATTACAAGGCTGAGTACACATCGGTACTAAAAAACGGCCATGGGTATTTCATTAATAGAGTATACGGAGATGTGCGCGAGGGCTTGGTTCCGCTGTTGTCTCTGGTTCAACTGACAATCAAGCAGAGCGTACTTCTGGCCTCATTTTCAGCGGTTCTCGTGTATCTTTCATGGAAAGCATTCCTTTTTCTGGTGGCAATCATACCCATCTCAGCCGCTGTAGGTGCTCTGTTGGGAAGAAAAATTAAGGCCTTAACTTCGCAAGAAAGAGAACAAGAAGGGGCAGTGCTGGCAATTCTGAATAAGGCGCTCGGTGCCTTTCGAATGGTCAAGACATTCGAGTTTGTTCCCCAAACAGTTCATGCTTTTAATCATCGCCTGGAGGAATATTTATCAACTAGTTATCGAAGGTATAGAATCACACGGCTATTCCAGGCCCTGAACGATTTGACAATGGTTATTTCGGACTTTCTATCATTGTTTGTGGGGGCTTTATTTGTTTTGAAGGGGGCGCTCACTTTCGGAGGTTTCCTTGCTTTTGTAAACACTTTCTGGAGAGCGGTAACCACCCTCATGCAGCTTTTCAACCGTATGGCTGATTTTCACACGGTTGCAGCCGTCACGGATCGAATAATGTCATTTTTGTCGCCATCTCCAAATATATATTACCGCCAAGGCCACGCACCATCTGTCAACAATATTAGTTTTTCTTATGGCGATATGCCGACGTTGAGAAATATCTCTCTGCAACTATATCCGAAAGAACGGGTAGTAATAGTAGGACCCAATGGTTCTGGTAAAACAACGCTTGCTAACATCTTTTCTGGATTCTTAGCTCCATCTCAAGGAGAGGTTGTTTTGCCAGACAGAATCAGCTCAGTTACTTTGCCGATCTCATTCCCGCCGCTGAAGGTAAAAGACTTGGTTAGCGATATTTCTCTGCTTTCTGCGTTCAGGCTTCGAGATGAGGCAGTGCTGGAGGCATTTGCGGACGAGCTTTCTGCTGGGCAACAGCAAAAATTAGCGCTCTCGTTGGCGCTATCGCGAAAGGCAGATCTTTATGTAATTGATGAGCCACTTGCAAACCTCGACCCGGAAAGCAGAGACACTGCAATTAGGCTCATCCTCGAGCGGACAAAAGAGAAGGCCCTAATCCTCGTTATGCATGGATCGGAGGAGTACCACAAACTCTTTGATAGGGTGATCAAGATTGACCCGGTATCTAGCGTTGGCAGCATGGACCATGAAAAGTCGCTAGCGATCTAGATTAGCGAACTGTATTCCCTCAATCCCTTCCCCGGACCGTTGTAAACTATCTAGATGCTAACGGATGTGAAGCTGGGTCGACTGAAATATGATTCTCAAATTCTGACTTCACGGCGCAAACAGGAAGAACAATTGAAAAAAGACGTTCGCAGTCACTCGCAAATCGCAACAGGGCAACACATCGCAACCGATGAAGGAATCA
>Ga0137395_10001062_pt1 | contig 12397 bp, 15 predicted proteins | sample czobulk216metaG_FD_108283 | JGI IMG/M metagenome (GOLD analysis project Ga0137395, IMG submission 108283) | Vadose zone soil microbial communities from Angelo Coast Range Reserve, California, USA - czobulk2.16 metaG | ecosystem: Environmental > Terrestrial > Soil > Vadose zone | place: USA...
CTTCCATGGACGGCGGCATCTTCGCCTGCTGCTCCGGGGAGAGGGACGTGGCCTTGTTTGCCGCGCTCAGGCCAGAATCAATTGCCTCAACGGCACCCTGACCGCCCTCGGAGCGGGGTGAGTACGTGGCCGCTTCCGCCCATCGGCGCGACCGGTCCATGTCGCCAGTAAGCGCGCCGGCCGCACCAGCGACCAGACCCGAGGTGGCGCCGGTGAGGTAATGAGCCCCGGCCTCGCCGCCACCGACCTCACCAGCGATCTGCGTGTTCAGCGCCTCCTCCTCATCCGATAGAGGAGAAGGCGGCGGCGGCATGTCGCTGATGTCTGGTACGCCGGGTGGCGGCGGCATCATGCTGATGTCTACCGCGGCGGAGCCCATCTACTCCATCCCGAGGTGCTGTCTGGCGGTGACGCCCGCGCGCCGGAGCGCGTCCGCGTGCACGCGCCCGTACTCCGCGACCTGCTCGTTCGAGTACTTCGAGCCACCGGGCGTCACGATATTCGCACGGGGGAAGAAGCGTGCGTTCCATGTCTTGAAGTCACCGGGCTCGAAGTTTCTGCCCGCGTACTGTGTCGCGCGCTGTGCCGTATCCTTCAGGTACTGGGCCTGTGTGATCTGTGAGTCGAGCAGATTGCGCACGGCGCCGATACTCATACCTTCCAGGCTAGGGAAGGCCTTCTCGACGTTGATCTTCACGTCGAACACGCCGGGGCGCGCGCCATATGTTTCCTTCAACCCAGAGACCGCACCCTGGATCATGTACTTGGCCGCCTCCTGGCGAACGCGCACGTCGTTGGTGTCGAAGATGCCGAGCGTGGACGCCGCCTTCTGCAAGGCCGCGCCAATGACGCCGGTAATAGGAAGCAAGGTGTCGCCCGCGAGCAGCCGCTTCGCGGCGTTGAAATTCTGGAGCGACTGGTCTGAGCTAGTAGCCATTTCGGCGCCATACTCACGTAGATCTTTCTGCTGACCCTGAAATACCTTGATGCCCTCAGCCTGACCGGCGACAGGCATACCGACCCTGGTCTGCGTGTTCTGTGGAACGTACTGGGCCGGTGTAGCGTTCGCGAGCGCGACCTTCATGCGCTGGCCGTACTCTGGTGTACCAACCGGGGGAGCGGTCCCGTACTGCGCGGCCGGGGGTGGTGTCTGTGCCGCGGCGTGCTTGGCGGTGAGCGCCTGCTGTCGGGGGGCGGCCCCAACGGCTGTTGGCCCAGAGGCCGGTACGGCGGGCTTGGTCGTAGTCCCTGGCTGTTGCGGTACCGGCTGCGCCGTGGGGGGCTGGGACGGAACCTGTACGGGCGCGCCACCCGGATCTTTACTCTGCTCGGCCGCTGGAAGTTTACGACGCGCCTGATCCTGCTGAAGTGCATACTGATCGGCCGTGAGTTTTTCACCGTTAGGGCCTCGGACACCGCCGTACTCTACTGGCGCGTCCAGCCGGGACATCTTGATCGATGTACCGGACGTGGTCGGGACATCAACCTGTCCAACGGCAAATTTTCTGTCTTCGCCGAGCTGTTCCGCGGTCGATCCGCGGTAGACCTGATGCTGGCCGATCACGCTCTGGTCGGTCTTGTCGTCCACGAGCTGGCCGTTGACGTCGTGGGTGGGACGTCCGGCATACAGGTGCGACACGGCCGCGCCGTGTTCGAGGAACGCCTTCGCCTCCGCCCGTGCACCGGCTTTATCGTCCGGGTGCCGCTTGTTGATGGCGGCGGCCACGGGACTTCCGCCGGGAACGGACGCGAGAGCACGTAAGGGGTCGGGGGCGGTAGAGGCCGCCCCCCACATGTCGTACATGTTCCCCATGCGCTGTTGGTTCGCTATGGTCGTGTTTTCAATTCGCGCCTGACGCTGGGTCTGCAGCGCCGCCATTTTAGCCTTCGCCATGTCCCCGGCCATGCCGGGTAGTCCCGCAAGCCCGGTCCATCGCGTGAGCTGCTGCTGCTCGTCCGGGGTCCAGGGTTGGATGGTGTTCTGATCACGGAACGTGGTCTCGATGTCGGCGCCGTCGAATCCGTGGCCGGTCCCGGTCTGATCATCGGACGCGCTCTGGCCATTAATCTTGCGCGGGTTGCTAGAGTTCACGCCGCTCTGACCCGCGCCCGTCTCATCGAGGGCCTGCATGACCATCGGCATCGACGCCGCCATGATCTTGTTCTGCATGGCGGCGGTCTGGGCCTGCTGCCCCACGAGCGCAGCGTCGGCCTGCGCCTTCCCCTGCTCTGCCTGAGAGAGGCCGTAGTTGATGAAAGGCTGTGACGCGATGTCGGCCATGTTGGTCCTTAGGACATTTTTACGCCACCAGCGAACGCCAGATTAGGACCGTTGCCCGCTGATGGAAGGTTTGCAAAGTTTCCCGAGAGCGCCTCTTGCGCCCACGAATCCATGCTTTTTGCGTACTGCTCTGCGGCGGCCGCGTACATCGGGTTGTAACCACGAGATCCGGGCGCGTTGTAGGGCGTCAACTGGGCCGCGCGAATTCCGGCGGCGCTGTTCTTCGCGTCGTTCGCATACGCGAGCGGGCTGTACACCGACTGCTTCTGATCAAGTCCATACAGCGCGTAAAGGGCCGCGAGTGGCCCCGCATAAGCGCCTACCGCGCTAGCCGCGCCCGCCCCCGCAAAACCCGCTCCGCCGGCTGCGACGTCAGCTGTACTGGCCGCGCCATACAGTTGTGCCGCCCCAAGGGCCGCGCCGGTGTAGCCCTTGACGCCGCCTTGCTTGATGCCGTTGTATATTCCGAGTGCGCCACCGAGGCCACCGAGGGCCGCGCCCGCGCCAGCCGAGGGTGCGTAAGCTCCGGCCTGTCGAGCTAAGTTAGCCCCCGACAGTGCCGCGCCACCGTACCCGGACACGCCGCCGCGCTGGAGCCCGTTATAGATACCCAGCGCGCTGCCTGCTTCCCCGGCGAGGTTGCCGAGGTTCCAGTTTCCGCTTGTATCTGCGCCACCGACCCCTGCGGGGTTAGTCTGTGGCGCTACAGAAAACCCTGGGTGTCGCCGCTGAACCCGCCGTTCATACCTCCCGTATCCCAGAACGGGTTGTTGTTAGAGTCCATCGGGATGTTGCCGTAGTTGCTGCTGAAATCTTGTCCGGGGTATCCGCCGGTTGAAGGATCAAAGTACGGGGCGCCGCCACCGAAGGCGCCGCCGTTGTACTGACCCCCGGTCATATCTCCGGAGTTGTTAGGATCAAGGCGGTTGTTTCCTCCGCCGAACATCGAACCGATACCCTTGACGATGTTGCCGATACCGCCAACGAGACCGCCGACACCGCTGGCACCAGCGGCGCCGTAGCCACCGCCGCCACCGTACCCGGGTAGGTAGCCTCCCAGGGCTCCACCGGCGCTCTGTCCCATACCGGTGTACTTGCCCGCTTCGGCCTGACCGGTGTTAGCCATTAGCTGTGAGGTGTTGGCGCCGGTATTGTAGGTGATGTTGCCGAGCTGATTGGAGGCAGTTTCACCCATGCCGGCGGTGCGCTGGAGCTGATCGATGTAGGTGTTGTAGTCCTGCATCGCGGTGCCGGTCACGTACTGACCGATCGCGGCCCCGGTGTTGGGTGTGTAGGCGCTGCCGCTTGCGGCTGCCTGACGTCTGATCGCCTGCGTGCCCTGGTCAATAGCGAACTGGTACCCGGGCATGTGCTCGAAGCCGGAGTAGTCCGGTGCGCCGCCGTTGATGCCTTCGGCCTTACCGAGCGCGCCCACGGCGCCTTTACCGGCACTGATGTAGGGGTCGTAGATCTTGCCGATGTTGCCGAGGTAGTTGGTCTGGTTACCGATGGCGGCGGTGTTAGCCTTAGAGACCGCCTCGGCGGCGTTCTGCTGGCCGTACATCTGCGCCGCCGGGCCAGCTACCTGACCAACCCCACCAAGGAATGTCCGCCAATCCATACTAGTACGCTCCCATGAACGCGCTACCGCCAGCGCGACTCATCGGTTGTGGTTGCATCGTCGACGGCATAGGACGCCAGCCGCTTTGTGGGTGTATTGCGGGCCCACCGCGCGCTTGCGCGCCATAGTTAGTCTGTTGCAGGTGCTGAAGTATCGAGGACCACAGCTGAGAGTTCACGCCAGCGGGAGCCTGATTGGGCAACCCGGAACTGTGGAGCGCCGACGACCCGGTAGGGCTCGGTTGCGGCGGTGACGGGTCGGACGGCGGAGTCAGCTGCAGACCGGGTGTAACAAGGCCGCCATTAAATCCACCCGTTCCGACGCCACCACCGGGACCGGGCGGCATAACCCCGCCGAAACTACCGGCTCCGAATCCGTTGCGAGCGCCGACGCCCATCAACCCAAAGAGGCCACCCGCGGGATTGCTGGATGCCTGGAGATTGGTTCCGGTGCTGTTGGGGCTCGATCCGCCGAACGGAGAGCCGGGTCGCAGGGCGGTGCCGATGTTGCCGAACATTTATTTTCCTGTCACGGAGTCGCGCTCGGCGTAGCACTTGCCGAGGTCCTCTCGTGCGTCTCGCAATGAACCAGCGAGTTCTGCAGACACGTACCCCAGTCCGATAAGGCTTGATCGCCCGGGATCGGTCGGTGAGCCGGGGCCGGCGGGACCTTGTAGTGCTCTACTTTCACCGCCGTTACCAGCGGAGGCGAGCTGGCGCAAGCGCTGCAGATCAGCAGCGTGATTGACAGCATCGAGATGAGATTGGTTCGCATAGGTCTCGTTCACCTGTTTGAGGTTGGCCGCGTAGCGCGCGGCCTGTGCGTTCATTTCTTTCGCCGCGCTGGCGATCAGCGCGTTACTGGCGTCTGTGACGGCGGTCTTCACGGCGGCCACCTGTTTGGCGGCGTAGTGGACTTCGAGGTTGTGCACGTGCACGTTGTAGAAGATCACCGCGGCAATCGCCACCCCGGCATAGACGTAGTCGCGGAACGGGATCAATTTACTTAGGGTCGCGAGGCTGAACACTGGGTCCCTTCCACGCTGTGAGCACCGTAGCGAGATTATGGCCCGCGAGGCACCCGAGCATTAGATAGACGAAGTTGGAATCCGACAGGTTGTGCCGTTCCAACTCCACGGTAGCGATCGCCACGAGCGCGACCGTTAGAACCTTACGACCCGTGAGCCACTTGGTCATATTCACCCTGGAGGAACTGGTTTGCGATACGCGCCGCGCGCCCGTGCACGATGCCAGTGCAGTAGCTGTACGGCGGTTGCGGGGCCTGAACGTGCCCGCACCGTACGCAGGTGTGCCCCAGGTAGTGGTGCGGCTGGATCTCTGAGGCCCACAGCGAATTCAGGAGATGGTCATGAACCATCTGCCAGTCCTGTAGCTCGATGAGTTTGCGCGTCGGCCCCCAGGCCTCCCACTTGCCGCCCATGTTGAAACAGATCTCCACGAGCGCGTCCTGACGGGCCTGGGTGTCACATTTCGGCCATTCGGACAACTTATCGGCCAGTCTCATGGCCAATAAGAGGTCGTCGTTGTAGTAGCGGTCGCTGGTGCTCTGGAGGATCGTGAACCCGACCCAGGAACGACCCGGCGCCGCAGGCGGCAAAAGATGCCCGCGGCCGATGGTCCAGTTCCCAAGAGAATCCAAGTACGCCTCCAGGCGATCGGTCTCGGCGGCGTCGACGTTGACCGCGAGCTGCCGCGAGATACGTGGATCGAGCTGAGTATCCGCGGTGATGGTCACTTTCGTCTCACTCCGTTGTCGCGCATGTCGTGTACCGTGTCCTTGATGTCGTCGACTGATTGCCTGATCGCCGCGGTCTGCTGTTGGATCGCGCTCAGCTGGTCATCGTGACGCGCGACGTGCGCGACCGTATCGGCCTGCTTCTGCTGCAGTTCGGAGATCTGCGCGGCGCTCGCGCCCGAATGGTACACCGTCGTGTAGAGGCCGCCGCCGAGTGATGCAGTTATGGCGATCGCCGCCATCACGGCCTCTATTGTCCACTTCATGGTCATGGCTGCTTCGGCGGCAGACCGGTGAACGGAATACCTTGCTGCGGGGCGTGCTGCTGCAGGAACTGGTAGGCCTCGACCCACGCGATCGCCTCCAACCCCTCGGACTTCACCCGCCGCAAAAACTCCAGGAGATTTCCTGCGATGTGCGGCGGAATCGCCGGTGGAGGTGGCGGAGACGCATCGGTCACTGCGCTGGGAGATCCTTTTTCAAACGCTGCTTTCACAGCTTCCTCTATCGTGGTCATGTATGTCTCACCTCTCGTTGGTTAACTTAAACGGTACGTGACAAACGTGTTCGCCGCGGTCTTTCGTGTGCGCCACTGAGACGATGTCAAAGTCGCCGTAGTGGTTGTTCCCACAATCGTGTGCGCCGTGCCCGCCGCCAGTGTCACTAAACTCGGGCCGGTGTTGATGATCGACCAGTCGAAACAGATATTGACAAATCCAATTCCCGCCAGTATGCCAGCATCTGCCAGGGTGCCCGTCGGCAACGTCATCGTCACCGCCGCGGCGGAGGTGGACGTGATGATCAGCGTCCGCATCTGCGCTATGGTCAGCGTGGCCGTGGCATTGACGGCTGTCGGAGTGGGCTGAAACGGATACAGGATGCCGCCAGTATCTAGTGCCAATCGCCCTGTTCCGAGACCTGTAGTGGCGCTAAAAATGAACGCGCCGCCGCCGCCGCGGGAATTGCCGAAAGACCAGTCGGTAATCCCGAGCGTGGTTGTCTGGATATAGGCATCACCCAAGGTAACCGACGCGACAGACATTCGCGTGTCATGGGTGCCATCGCCCTGAATCGCGAGCCCTGTAGATGGGCTAACCGCCGAGGAGGCGTTGATGGTGAGGTTAGCTACGCCAGTTGTCGTCTGACCGATGGTAATTGCACCGGTGCCGAGAACTGTCAAAAAGGTAGAAGTGCGGGCCTGATTTATAATCGAAAGAACAGTATCGGCTGCGGTAGTGCCGGCGGCAATTAGTAAGCCATATGATTGTCCGACTGTCGCGCTACCAGAAATCTCAACTGTGTATGCGTTCGGCCCTCCAACAAATAACGCGGCGCGCCCAGTGCCCGTAGATGTACCATCTGCTCCAGCGGCGTTGATAGTAATTTGGCCTTTAATCGGAAACCCGGGACCGCCGATGCTGATCGTCGCGTACGGGCTCGTGATGTTGCCGCTGATCGTGATCCCGTTCGCGCCGACCGCGTTCCGAACGTCTCCACCCTTAAGATAGTCCGACACGAAGTCACGGAACCAGTTCTGGCTCCAGGCCTTCGGGACGCCGGTGCTGATGGCGACGCGTGTGATCCCAGGCTTCGAGATCAGCGCGGCCACTAGTAGCCCTCCATCCCTTCCTCGACGTCTGCAGTGATAGTCACCGCGAACAATGGAGACGGGTCGCTCACCCGGAACTGCGGCACGAGGCTACGGTGCTGACCGAGATCGAACCAGACCGCACGGTTGTCAGTATCTCCCGGGACGCCGAGTGTCTGGCTCTCGTCATCAAACGTGTAGAACGTGGTTCCCCAGTTGTCTGACAGCAGCAACTGCACGGAGGGGGCGTTGGCACCGACCGCCGCGCCACCGGCGGTGATCACGGCCTCGACGCGCCAGACCGTAAGCAGGAGGTTCCTGTCGAAGATCGGCTGCGCCATGAACAGACAGATAACCGGGGACGCACCAAACTCTGTCGACATGGTCTGGTCGAGGTAGCCTATGCTAGGCCCCTGCGCGTCCCCGATGAGCTGCAATCCAAAACCGTTGAAGAATACCTGCGCCCGCCACTGCTGCTGGATCCCGTTAATGAACGAGGACAGCTCGAACCACTTCTGTGTGACGCAGTTGTACACGAGCGTCCGCTGCATAAGCGGGATAGTCAGGACGTAGAGCGGCGCGCCCGCAAAGGTTGGCGCCATCGCGTACGCACCCGTGAGAAGGTTCCCTTGGGCCGCGGTCTGTAGGATATTCTCGATCCCTTCATCGCTAACGCGGACCGGAGTCTGCCCTTCGCGACGGCGCACGGTCAGGTCGTTCGCCACCCAGAACACGCTGTTGTCCTGGAGCGCGATCGTAAAGGCCGCGCTCGGATGCATCCCGTAGGGCATGTACGTGTCCGGCGCCGTGCTGAACGGCGACCCGGTCGTGTTGCCGGTGTTGACGTACCCCTCGGTCGTACGCGAGCCAAAGGCAAGTACCTCGCGGTGGTCGACGCAGATCCCGAAGAACGGGTCCGTGCCAAACTGGCGCGTGAAGCTCGCGGCGGTCGTGAACGTGATCTGCGCGTTACCAGAGACCTGACGACCGTCGTCGTTGAAGAATGTGTACGATCCGTTGCCGCCGTTGTTGTTAGCCAGGAATACGATGTACGTGTCCACGAACCAGCAATCGATCGCCCCGCCAAGGTTCAAAAAGAACGAGGACGTGAGCTGTTGGAATCCGCCTCCACCGGTGAAGGGCGTGTACGTGTAGCAGTTGTTTGTTCCTGGAACAAGGATCACGAGGCAGGCGCCGTTGTCGGTCATGCGCACGAAGCCTGTTCCAGGGATCGGCGTGATAGTGTTCAGCTGCGTAAAGATTCCCCCAGGGGACAGCTGAGCGAACACGGACCCAATAACCACGTAGACCGTCCCGCCCATTTCCCAGATCCCGCGAACACCGCCGTTGCCGCCGATGTAGTTGGCGAACGTGGTGATCCCGGGCCAGCGCCGTAGCGTGATGATCTGCTGCTGGTCCTTAGTGTCGTCCGGCTGAGGGGCCTGGGACGGCATCACCGGAAAGCAATTGACCAGCCGCTTCGCTCCCGCACGAAGATCGGGAAGCTGGTAGGACGCGATGGGAAGTGGGATCGGGCGAATAGCCATCGCGCTACAAGAAGTTGGGGCCGCCCCACGGGCCGCCCTGCGGTCGCGACAGCTCTCCGAGGTCAGATTCAGTGCGCTGGAGGTAGCGCTTGCTGAGGCGCCGGTGGGCGTCCTTGATCTGACTATAGAGGGAGGTTGGGTCGAGGTGATCAGGGGAGGGTTCAATCTTTCGGCCGAACTTGGGCGCGAGCCAACCGGAGAGAACCAGCTTGATGTCGCCAACGTCCTGGTCCTGCAACGGCGCCGCGCTGTTGAGCTGCGATTGCGTCTGCGGGTACCAGCCAAGGTTCCACCAACCGTCACGCATCTGCGTGAGCAGGTTGTCATTCAGCACAGTGAGCGCCGTATTTGACTGTGTACTAGTAGGCGAACGTCCAGATGCCACGACGCCAATGTTGAGAAAGGCCTCGGTTATGATCTGTTGATTCGTCTGGGTCGTCTGTGCAGCCAACTACGCCACTCCTAAAATAAGTGCCGGTCTCTCCCGGCTGTCACGCGTTCTCCGCGTTTAAGGGCGCCCTCAGGGTGAGGGCTGGGGCGCCAGTTCTTCTTTTACTGTACGCGCAGCCACGTACGCGGATTGATAGCGGCACCGCTAGCCGGCTGGAAGCCGTTCAGGGTGTATCGCCATCGAACCGTTACCGTCGCCAAACCGGCCGTGGTCGCCACCTGTAGAGCGGTGGGAGCGGTCGCGCCAGACACGAACGAATCGCCCGTGTTAGCGTTTACAGCGGTCAAGGTGATGATGCTGCCGGATGCGTTACTGATCGCGGCCTCCGCCCCGTCAACCGGGTTCAGCGGAAGATTGACCGTAACGGACACAGCACCGGCGGGATTCAAAATCAAAATACCGGTCTGCATCGTGAAGGTTGAGCCGGTGGGAACACCGGCGGCACCTGCGTAGAAGTCAAACGGAACGCCAACAACGTCGCCGTGACCGTAGCCTGTCTGATAGTTAGCCATATGATTTCTCCTATGGTGTCAGGTTAGGACGCCGACGCGACTTCGATGTTGCGGACAGCCAGCTCGGGGTAAGCGAGCACGGCGCCGACTATCGAGTCGAGACGAGCCGGTAGGACGTCGTTAGACGGATCCCACTGTTGCGCGAAGCGCATGTTGTAACCCTCGAAGGCCTCCGCAGCCGTCATCTTGACGAGTGGGCTGAGGTCGAGCATGGGAGGATTTGCGAACACGACAGCGTCGCGGTACCAGCCGAGGGACTGCTTGATCAACTGGCCGGAGATCGCTGCCAGGGCCGCGGCACCGCTCTGACCGAAGATGCTGATGACAGCACCCGAGGCCGGGACAGCGTCCACGTTCTGGTAAGATCCGCCGGTGATGATCCCCGGGGCAATGGAGATGGTGTTTGCACCGCTCGCCATCGTCTGGGTTGCCGTCACTACGAACTGCTTTGGCCGACCAAGGGACGCTTTCGTCTCCGGATCGACTTCATTGACACCGGCGATGCTTATCACGTCGCCCGCGTTCAGCACGTCCGTACTCGTCCAACCCGTGGTATTCAGGGAGAACGTTGAAACGAACGCGTTGCCCGCGCCAGGGTTGCTCTGACCGGCGCCATTGACAGTCGGCGCGGAGGTCGTGAACGTCCCTATGACGTGAGTCGGCAGCTTCGTGTTACGGAAGCAGATATAGCCGGCCGCTTTGTCGGAGATTACACCTTCGAGCCACTGATCGGAGATCGTGCTTTCAGGCTGGAACAGACCCTTGTTGTCCTTGACGAGGTACCGCGAGGTCTGGGGGGTGGCGGTAAACGTACGCCGATCGTCCTCGGGAGCGAGCGCTTCCGTGAGGTACTGCTCATTCTGCAGCAGCTGATCGTACGTGGCGGTGGTGGAAACCGCGCCGGTAAACTTCGGCACGTTGTTCACCTGACCGGTCGTGAAGTTTTCCACACCGGCACCGAGGCGAGCCATAGCGGGTTCGAGAACCTGCTCTTCGAAGTTGTTCAGCAACATCGCCCGCTCAACGCTGGTGAAGTTGATGTCAACGCCGAGCTGCTGGTTGACCAGCAAGGTGGCGAAACGCTGAACCGAGTTCTGGGCGTTCATCTGCGGGCCGGTACGCAGAACGTACTGGAACGGCAGACGGATCGAGAGCTGCTGACCAAGGATGACACCGTTGATCGGTCCAGGCAGCAAGCTCTGGTAGTCGCGATTGCAACGGCCTGTAAAGTTGCTCTTGGCGTGGAGTAGTACCAGCGCCTTACGAGCGACCCACTGGGCCGTGATGAGTGAATTAGCCATTTAACCCTTCCGGAGTTGTTAGCTCAGCCCTCGGAGACGTCGATTCTCCTTACGAGCTGATTCTTTTCCCCCGCGATGATCACGCACGAAGTCCTCCATCCGAGTGCTCGGATCGAGAGGATCTATGCGCTTATTCGCCCCTCCGCCCGTTGTTGCACGGGGTGGAGGCGGGGCCTGTGAGACGGACTTCCGTGCAGCGGGTTGCGCACCGCCGCGAGTAGCTGTGGTCGACTTGTTCGTTGGCGTGGTTGTGGTGGTAGTCTTTCCAGCTTTCTTTTCTGCTCGGATCTCGGCGACCATTGCGCCGACTTCCAGAAGCTGGTCCGCCGGGTGCATCTTCGCGATACGAATCGCGAAGGCCGGATCGTTACCGAACTTCATGAGCAGTTCTGCCGTGTACGGGGACCGTGCCACGGCGAGACCGGCGTCCGGGGCCAACTGATTGGCCTTCAGAACCGGGTTGTTGGTTACGACTTCCTGAAACTCCGGGTGCTCCTTGGAGAAGGTATCCACTTTCGTGTTCACCTGTTCCATGAGCGTATTCGCCTGTGCGGCACCCGTCATCTCTCGGACGATAGCGCGTGCCTCGCGGCGCGCGTTTTTCGTTGACCACTCCTGCATCTTTGCACGGTACTTGTCGTTGTCAAACTGGATCTCATCGTCCGCCATATCGGGCATCGGACCTGGATCCTCAGAGACAACCGTAGGAGCGGCGGCAGTAGCACCCGACGATGTAGAGGAGCGTTCCGCGGCAAGCCGCGCATTCTCCGCCATCGTCGCCTTCAGCTGCTCCTGCATAGCCTTACCAAATACCATCGCGCCTTCGAGCTTATCGTTCAGCTCAACTATGCGCTCACGGGCCGATCCCTTCGCTGGCTCGTCCACTACTTCTTCCTCGTCAGAAGTGGCGGTCAAGTCAGTCGTGGTGTCAGCGTCATCGCCGTGATCGACGGTGTCGGTGGACGAATCCGACGTCAGATCGTCCGAAGTCCCCTCGCCAGTACCGGACTGGTCGCCGAGCGTGCCGTCCTCGTCAACGACTAAATCGTCAACGACGGCTGCGGCACCGGCACTCTTGGCGGCAGGGGCTCCGCCTGGAGTGGCATCAACATTTCCGGCCGCTACAGCGGCTACGGCATTTGGGTCGGCGGCCTTCGCGGGCGTCGAACCCTTCATGAAATTTGCAACCATCACCTTGTCAGGAACCTGCTTCTGCGGGTTCTTCTCGTACGCGGCGAGGCTGTCTCGCGAAAAGGAATCGGCCATGTTATATCTCCGTTACGCGGAATACGCTTCCGTGGGGCGTGGAGAGTCTCACCTCATCCAATGGATCAAGCGGCC
>Ga0137395_10001063_pt1 | contig 12394 bp, 12 predicted proteins | sample czobulk216metaG_FD_108283 | JGI IMG/M metagenome (GOLD analysis project Ga0137395, IMG submission 108283) | Vadose zone soil microbial communities from Angelo Coast Range Reserve, California, USA - czobulk2.16 metaG | ecosystem: Environmental > Terrestrial > Soil > Vadose zone | place: USA...
CCGGCAACCGGGCCGGTGCCGCTGAGCCACAGCGTGTCATTGGCGTCGTAGCCGAACTGCAGGTGATGGGTGGCAAAGCAGGTGTCGATAAAGCTGTACTTCATCGTCTTGGGATCGAGCATCGCCACCTGGCGCGCCGATTTTTCCAGTGGGAACAGCTTGGCCGACGGATGGTCGGAACCCTGTTTGCAGAACGCCGGGTCATCCATGCCGCGCACGGTGGCGGAGAGCCAGAGCCGGCCCTTCTTGTCGAACATGGAGTTGTGGTTGTTGGCTCGCGTATCCCAGAGCTTTTCCTCGCCCCAATAGGCCGACGGCTCCAACGGCTTCACGCTGGCGGCATGTCCGGGACCTAGCGATTCCGGCATCTCGGGATCTGCGACCGGCATCTTGAAAAACGACACTTTATTCGTCTTCGGATCCAGGATCGGCATGTTGTCGGTCGAATATTCCGGCGAGCCGTAAAGCGGGCCATAGGCATTGACCATCGGATTGCGCCGGTCTGACGAAATCAGGTCGTGCAGGTATTTGTCGGGCGTCGACCACTCCCATGAAGTGATCACGATATTGCGTTCGACGCCTTGCGGACGTGGCGGCTTGGCCTTGGGTAGTTCGCCCTTGGCGATCCGGTCGGTCCAATCTCCGAGATATTTGAAGGGCGCGCCGCCGAAATTCCCGGCAAGCTGGTTGGTCATCTGTTCGCCGGACTGTCCTGATTGAACGCGCCGCACCCAGGCAGCTTCGCCGGAATCGAACTTGCCGAAAGCCGAAGGAATCGTACGAGTAGCTTCCTGGCCGATCTGATGACAACCGATGCAGCCGATGTTCTTCATCTGCTTCAACCAGTCGGTCTGCGTCAGCTTTTCGGGAATGTCGCTCTTGCCGCCGAACTCGCTCGTGGGCGGAATCTTCATCATCGCGTACCAGTAGAGCGCTGGATAATAATGCGCCGCCGCTGCTTCGTTCGGTGCCGGCACCGCGGTGTGGTCAAGATGCTGGCCCGGCCTTGCGGTGAGCTTGGCCGAATCCACCAGACCATAGCCGCGCACCCAGACGCTGTAATTCGCTGTCGGCAGATCGGGCACGAGGTAGCGGCCCTGATCGTCGGTCACGACGATGCGCGCGAACTTGGTCGGCAGGTCGGTGGTTTCGGCGATCACCCAGACCCCAGCTTCGGGACCTGCCGCGCTGACGACGGTGCCGCCGATCCCGGTGGCGCCGACCGTCACGGCCTGCTGGGCATAAACCGCGGTGGGGATTGCACTTGGCAGCGCCATCAAGCCGGCGCACATCGTCAACCGCGCAAGCGCTTTGGTCACGAACATAGCTCGCCTCCCGACATGGAACCGGCTCTTCGGCCGGTTTTTCGATACCACCACTTTAGCAAAAAGGTCGGCAGCGTTCCAGTCGCTTCAACCGGCGTTTTCGTCAGCACCAGGACCTCTCCTAGATTTCACTACCTTAAAAAGGCAAACGCCCAAGGTAGTCCGTCGGCGAGGCCGCCGATTTCTTCCGCCGGTGGCGTCGTCCCTCTCCCCCCAAGCCGGCCTATCCGTAGACCTGATTCGAGCGCCGGTCCCGGGATACTACGGATTTACCGTCGGCCGAGTATCGGGGATGATGGAGACCAAACATGTAGGAGGCGTACCATGAAGTCACCTGTCGTGAAGCGCTCGATCGTGGTTCGCGGTCACAAGACCAGCGTCAGCCTCGAAGAGGCGTTCTGGAATAGCATGAAGGAGATTTCCCGCGAGCGCAGCGTGACGTTGTCCGAGCTGGTTGGCGAGATCGACACCAATCGTCAACAAGGCAACCTGTCGTCCGCGATCCGCCTGTTCGTGCTCGACCACTTCAGGACCCTCGCCGTGGGCCCGACCAGCGGGACCAGGCCGCGCGCTAGTCACGCTCAAGGTCTGGAAGAGTCGTCTCTTGAAAGAAGCTAGTTAGAAAGCCAAACGCCCAAGGTAGTGCCGTTGAGTGCGCTGCCAATTTCGTGCCAGCTCGGCGGCCATCTGAGACGGCCAAACTAACTCATTGTAAATTGCTGGTGCCGGTTGAGAGGATTGAACTCCCGACCTTCGGTTTACAAAACCGCTGCTCTACCGCTGAGCTAAACCGGCTGACCCATTGAGAGCTTCTGATTTCGGCGGCTGGTTTTGCAAGCTTGGCGCCTGCTGCCGAATGGCGACCCAATGGCTTTGGTGCGCCTGTTTATTGCAGCCCCCTGGGCTCCGTCAACGCGTTCGGCGGGATCTTCTTGCATCGCCGCTGCCCATCCCCGGTGTCCGATGGCTGTTCAGGTCCGGTATTCCCCGTCTTTGAACCGGTCGGCCGCGCGCATCGCAACCTTGGGATGGGCACCTTGGCCGTCTCGCGAGAAAGCGTCGCGACGGCGGAGCGGCATCCGTAACTCTACGGGGCCGAAAATTAACGGTTCGAAGAGCGCGGGTTCCCTAAAGCTGCAAGAGGCGCATTTTCGAACGCAAGGCCGATTGGAGCGGCTCAACCGTTGGGCGGGGTGGCCGGCATTCGCGGCCGCCAACCAGCCCAAAAGCTTCGCGCGGTGACCGCCCGGCAGGTCGGCAACCCCGTCGCAATTTGGGATCGCCGACGCTGAATTGGCCGGGGTTGTTCTGATTTAAGGTCTGCCAAATGAGCCAGTCAAAATCCTTCCTGCAAGATCTCGACGAGGCCATCTCGCGAGGCACGCCCGAGAGCCGCGCGCGGGCGTTGTGGCACGCGACCGATTTGTTGATCGCCGGCCGCTATAGCGATGACGAAATATGGACCTTCGGCGAGGTCATCGGGCGGCTGGCGGATGAGATTGAAGTCGCGGCCCGCGCCCAGCTTGCAAAGCGGCTGGCGCGCACCGACCATGCCCCGGCCAACATCATCCGCAAACTGGCCTTCGACGATTCGATCGATGTCGCCGGCCCCGTGCTGCGCGAGTCCGGGCAACTCGATGCCAAGGCGCTGGTCGCCAACGCGCGGACCCGAAGTCAGCCGCATCTGCTCGCGATCTCGAAACGAAAATCCATCGAGGAAACCGTCACGGACGTGCTCGTGACACGCGGCAATCGGGAGGTCGTGAATTCAGTCGCCAACAACGGCGGTGCGCAGTTCTCGGGTTTCGGCTTTTTGCACATGGTCAAACGCGCCGAAGGCGATTCCATCCTCGCCGAGCAGCTTGGTCTGCGCAAGGACATCCCGAGGCATCTGTTCCAGCAGCTGATCGCAAAGGCATCGGACGACGTCAGAAAGCGGCTCGAACGCGAGCGTCCCAAGATGGTTGGCCACATTCAGACCTCGGTGACCGATGTCACGGGCGCGCTGCATTCCAAATTCGGCCCTGCCTCGAAAAGCTATTTTGCCGCAAAAAGGACCGTGGCGGCGCAGCATCGCTACGGCAATCTGAACGAGGACAGCATCTCCGGCTACGCGCGATCCCATAAATGGGAGGAGGTCACGATCGGACTATCCTTGTTGTGCGCCTTGCCGGGCGACGTGATCGAGCGCGCCTTGGCGGACAACAGCCGGGAAATGGTATTGGTTCTGGCCAAAGCCCTCGACTTTTCGTGGGATACGACGATGGCGTTGCTTTTCCTCGGCGCAAAAGATCACCGCATCACCGCAAAAGACCTGAATGAGATGAAAAGCGAGTTCGGTCGCCTAAACATCGAGACATCCCGCAGCGTTCTCAAATTCTATCAATCCCGGAAGAATGCCGCGCGGGCTAATTCGGGTCCAAGGCGGCTACCGCCGCTTCATGTCCATTGAGATTGCCAGTGAGATTGCTAGCTGAAACCGGCTGCGCACTGTCGATAAGCGAATGCGACCCGGTTCGGCGCAGTGGCGCGCGAACGGCTCGGGCTCGGGCCTTACCGGCGCGACAGTCTGGAGCCTGAGGGCCGGAGTCCTAGACTTCGGCCCTCTGCTTTTTCACAAAGCAATTCAAGCTCGCATAGCCGCACGAGGTTGCCCTTAAAAGCCCGACAGATAACCGTCGACGGCGTGGGCGATGAATATGCCTACGCTCATAATTCCGAAGAATGCAGTGACAGCTTCCAACATGACGATGATCCTAATTCCCAGCGATCAGACCTAACGGCATGGGTCTCTACACAGTCAAAAGGATTCCTTTCGAAGCTGAACTTCGAAAGCGAGTGATGATTTGATGCAACAGGGTTCAAGGACAACCTGTGATCAAACGCGGGCACAAAAAAGGCGGTCTTGCAATCGCCTTTTTTGCTTTCGTTTTTTTGAGCTGCTCTACTGGCAGAGATGGCGACGGCCGTCTTCGCCCTTGAACCAGGTGCCGGGCTGGCAGACGAAGCCGTTCCGGGCCGCGTAGCTGTCATTGTATCCGTATTGGCCGTACCCGCCGCGGTAGCGGTTGTCGTAGGCATATGAATCGCCGCGGAAAGGCGCCGTCGCGATCGCACCAGCGGTGCCGATGTTGGCATCGCCGTTCCGGCGGTAGCTGTTTTGATAGGCCGTCCGGCGCTGATAGTCTCCGGTGTAGGGATTTCCCGGTCCCTTGTTCTGGCAATTGGCGTTCGGATAAAACTGGGCGCAATAGCCGGGGCTATAGATCACCTCCTGTGCCATTACGGGGCTCGCCAGCGCGGATGAAAGAATCAGGGCGGCCGCGCCGAGAAGTCTGAGCTTTGTCATGCGTTTCTCCGTTTTTTGTCGGGACGCAGGGCTAAGCGCAGACACGGGGCAGACGTTCCGATTTTCCTCGCCGATTTTCCTCGGCGATTTTCCTCGATTGCCGCTTCAAACCGACGTGACGATCGGAACATCAAAAGGCGGCCTTTCGCGGGCTACCTTTTCGGTTCATGTCACGCGTCCATCTTTCTGTTTGCGCATGAATCTTTCGGAAAACCGGCTGCCGCCCCCGGATCAAGTCCGAGGGCATGCTTTTCCGGATTATGCTTTAGCAGGGATACCAGCGTCCATCCGGGCCGAGATAGGTTGCGCCCGGTTGCAGGCCGCAGGTCGTCCTGGGGTACACAGGCCGGGTCTGGTAATAGGTGTAAGAATCGTCATACGTTCGGCCGCCGTCATAGTAGTCGTAGGCATCATAACCGTAGCGATAGCCACCGCGGAACGGCGCCGTTACGATCGCATCCGCCGTTCCGATCGCGCCACCGATTACATCCGCTGCGACGTCGCCCGGCCAGAAGCCGGAGCGTCCGTAGCGATAGTGATAGTCGTTCGCCCACGGGTGGGCCTGCATGTAGGCGCCAGGTTCCTGCAGCACTTCTTGCGCCATCGCAGGCGTTGCGATCACCGCGGCCAGCATCGCCGCCGTACCCAGAAGTCTCGATTTCGTCATGGTTGATCTCTCCGAAACGGTTGCGGGGGCAAAACAGCCAGGAGGTACCGGATGTTCCGAATTCCAGGTTGTGCCGTTTTCACTCCGGTGTGAAGTTCCACGGCCATGTTCCCTTGAGGAAGCCGACCATCCATGCAAGCGCGCGACATCGACTACCGCGACCAAGCCGTCAATTTGCGCGGATATCTCGCCTGGGATCAAACCGCGACGGCGCGGCGGCCGGGCGTGCTGGTCTTTCACGAGGGATTGGGATTGGGCGAGTTCGCGATGGCGCGTGCGCGGATGTTGGCCGAGCTTGGCTATGTGGCGCTGGCCGCGGACATGTTCGGCGATCGCCGGCAGGCGCGCAATGCGGAGGAGGTGGGCGAACTGCTCGGCGGCCTCCGTAAAGAACCGGAATTGATCCGCGCCCGTGGCCGCGCCGCGCTGGCGACGCTCGCCGCATTGCCCGAGGTCGATGCGAGCAGGCTCGCCGCAATCGGCTTCTGCTTCGGCGGCTCGGTGGCGCTGGAGCTCGCACGCGGCGGCGCCGATCCTCAAGGCTGTCGTCAGTTTCCACGGTGTTCTCGCCACCAGGACGCCCGCGGTTTCCGGCGCGGTGAAGGCCAGCGTGCTGGTCTGCACCGGCGCGGACGATCCGCTGGCACCGCCCGACCACGTCAAGGTCTTCGAGGACGAGATGCGCGCCGCAGCGGTCCGCGACTGGCAGCTCATCAGTTACGGCAACACCCTGCACGGGTTCACCAATCCGGAGGCCGACGGCTCGATCATGCGCGCCGCGCTCTACAGCGCGCAGGCCGACCGCCGCTCATGGGCGTCGATGCGAAGCCTGTTTGAGGAAGTGCTTTGAAACGAGGGCGGCAGGCTTGGATTGAGTCTGGAATCCTTGCTCCTCGCGATGACAAAAAGCAAGGTTGTCGGCAGACGTTAACGTTTCCGTAGTGCCATTTCTCGGAGTTGAACGAAGGCGGGTGCGTGGGCGTTAGGCTTATCCGCAGTTTGAGCCGCGGCCTTAACCCTTCATGCGGCCCGTTGCATTAGGCTGCCGTCTGCAACCGGAACCTGAAACCATGCGTGCGGGCCTCGCACTGGCCATTTTGATCGGTACGAGCTGGGCCGCCGTGGCCGACAGCGGTCCTGTCATCGTCATTCCCGGCCGGCCCGGTGTGCCCATCATCATTAACGGCGTCGACGCATCCTATGCCGTGGTCGAAGGCGACTGGGGTCTCGGCAAGGGCGTGCATCGGCAGCCCACCGTTTATGGTGGCCGCCCTGTCGATCCCGATCTGCATGTCGGTCATTTCTATCCGACGGCCGGTCACTCGCCGGGCTACGGGCGCCTCGAAATCCAGCCGCCGGCCGACCGCAAGCTGCCGCAGCCCGCGGAGAGCTATCATGAATCGTGGTCCTCGCACTCAGCTCCGCCCCAAGCGCAGCCTGAGGTGCCGTTCTATCCGCCGCCGCTGATCATCGCGCCGCAAAACAGCGGCATGCCGCAGGATTTCTCGGGGTCGCCGCAGGATTTCCGAGGTCGAAAACCGGGCAACGTCCCTCGCTGAAACGCCAACAAGAAACAGATCCACAGGAGAGAGTGTAATGCGTCAGACGATTGCAGGAGTGGCGGCGGCGATCGCCGTGACGACCGTGAGCGCTGTGCCCGCGATGGCGTGCGGCGGGCTTTATCCGGGCTATGGCGGCCCCTGCGTGCAGAGCTACGTCCCGATCCAGTATGATCATGGCGGCTGCTACGGTAGCTGCGGCGGCTGGACCTATGCGCGGTTGCCCGATCCGGTGCAGCAGTATCATTCGGTCAGTCCGGTGCAGCAGTATTATTACGTCAACCAGGGCCCGACCTATACCGGCCCCGGCGCTTTTGCGCCGTATCCGACCTATCAGGAAAGCGCGGTATCCGGCTGGGATGCCTATCGTCGTCGCCCGCATCATTATGGCTATGATGGCGGCCGCTACGCCAATGCCGTCAATCATCGCTATGACAGCGCCCCCAACATCCAAGGGCCGGTGATCTACAGCTACCACGCGCACCGGCACCATCCCTGGCGCACCCGCGTCGGCTACCGGTATCGGGTGGGTCCGAGCTTCCGTTACGGCTACGCGCCGCATCACGGCATGCGCTATGGTGCCCACACGGGCACGCCCCATGATGATGGCCATCGCGAGCGCACGATGCGCCGCGACGACTGATCGCCGGCTTGATCCAGGAAACTGATCCAAGAAACTGATCCAAGAAACTGATCCAAGAAACTGATCCAGGAAATTGGCGCCCGCTCGCAATCATGTGAGCGGGCGCTCTTCTTTGGGGCGCTCAGAGCCCCGTTTCGACAGAATCGAAACGGGGCTCTGGATTCCTGATTTGACGCGCTTTCTTGATGCGAACCGGTCTCCACTTCGCTTGAAAACGCTTTAGCCCATCAGCCCGAGCCTGCTGGCGCCGATATAGAGCGCCAGCACCGCGGCATTCGAGACGTTGAGGCTTTTGATTTCGCCGGGCATATCGAGCCGCGCCACCACGCTGCAGGTCTCGCGCGTCAACTGTCGCAAGCCCTTGCCCTCCGCGCCCAGCACCAGCGCCAAGGGCTGCCGCAAGGCAACCGTGCCGAGATTCTCGCTGCCCTGGCTGTCGAGCCCGACCGTCATGAACCCCTGGTCATTCAACCCGGTGAGCGCGCGCGCCAGATTTTGCACCGTGACCAGCGGCACCATCTCGAGCGCACCCGAGGCGGATTTCGCCAGCACGCCGGTTGCCTCGGGGCTGTGACGGGCCGTGGTGACGATGGCCTTGACCGCGAACGCCGCCGCCGAGCGCATGATGGCGCCGACATTGTGGGGATCGGTGATCTGGTCGAGCACCAGCACGATGCCTTCCTGCGGCAGGGCATCGATATCCGGCGAGGGCAGGGGATCGGCCTCCGCCAGCAGGCCCTGATGCACGGCGTCGGGCCCCAGCCGCTGATCGATCAGGCTTGGGCGGACGATTTCCGGCGTCACGCGGGTGTCGATGTTGTCGTCGGCCAGCCGCCGCGCGGCGTTTTCGGTCAGCAACAATTTGCGAATCTGCCGCTGCGGATTGGCCAGCGCCGCCGCCACCGTGTGCCAGCCATACAGGATAACCGGGCCATCCGGGCTGCTGTCGCGGTCGCGCCAGGCCGGCCGGCGGCCGGTTTCGCGCCCCCGATCGGCTCCTTTACCGCCTCCGCGCCTAAAATGCTGCTTTCGATCGCGATCGCTCATGGCAGGCTTGTGTCATGGGTTCCGGATTATGGCAATTTGCGCCCCGCGGGCCACGTATTAACGGCCGGCGTTGGTTGACTTTGCCAGGTTGATTCCCCCATAAACCGCCCGACCGGGAGCCCGCCATCGGTGCCCGGTTTTAGCATCATCCACGGCCTTATCTGTCGCCATTTCGGCGGATGAGCCAGCGATGGGGTTGAGCGGGGGAGTGTCCCGAGTGGCAAAGGGAGCTGACTGTAAATCAGCCGTCTTATGACTTCGAAGGTTCGAGTCCTTCTTCCCCCACCACGCTTCGCCCTGACGGGCTACGCGTCACGCAGCCAGGCGCAGACCGTCAGGAAGGCCGACGCTGGCTCTCGCTTCCAGCTAAAATATCGAAAACAACCCCATGCAAAGTAGCATGGTGGTCACTGGCATGGATGCTTTGAGCGAATCCTACGAAAACATTTTGACACGTCGGGCAAATCAGCGGCACTATTCCATCATCGCGCGATTTGTAAAACGCCCATGGCCCTGTCCGACAACGGGTTTCTCGGCGCGATTGCAGGCAAAAAATCCTTACCCACAATTGAAGTAGCACCGGCTCGTCACAGCGAAGGGTCGCCTCTCGCGTTGCCGAGCCGCGCGCGCTTCCGATGCGCGTGCCCGAGGAGATATCGACGTGAACACAGTTCCAGACCTCAACAAGGCAATGGCACTAGCCGCAACCGGTCAAACCAAGGCTGCCACACCGAAGGCTGCCGCAGCCCCGCGGATAAAGCTCTTGTCACATGGATTCTGCATCGACCATCCAGATCCGGAGCTTGGCGAACAGCTCATGGCGGACGCATTGGGGGTCGCCGATCGTGACGCAATGCATGGCATCCTGCGACAATTGGTGAAGGCCAGCGTGAAGGGCGAGCGGCCTGACGAGGTCAACCTCGCCTTCATGATTTCGATGGTGAAGAGCATCAAGCCCAGGGATTCCGTCGAGGCCATGCTGGCGGCGCAGATGGTTTCCGTTCATGTGATGGCGATGCGATGTGCCTATCACCTCGCGAATGCGGAAGACGTCGCTCAGCAAGACAGTGCCGGGCGGGCATTCGGCAGGTTGGCCCGGACGTTTCCGGCCCAGATCGAGGCGCTCAACCGCTATCGCACCAATGGCGAGCCTGCCATCACCGTGCAGAACGTGTCGGTCGGGGATGGCGGCAAGGCCATTGTCGGCAACGTCACGCAGAATGCGAGCGTCATCGTCTCGGACAAAAACGGGGCGACCGCGGTGACGGCAGCGCGGAGCGTCCCCATGCCCGACCTTTCCGAACGGAAGCACGAACCCGTGGACGCCAGGCGGGAAGCAAAGACATGAGCGATCACGCCCGCAATACCGGCCCGATGCTGGCCAGCCCCCGTTGCGGCGCCAAAATCCGTTCCGGCGGCTTGTGTCGCTCGCCGGCGGTGCGCGGCAAGAAGCGTTGCCGCATGCACGGCGGCGCGCCGGGATCCGGCCCGCCAAGGGACAACCGCAACGCGCGCAAGCACGGTCTGTTCACCAGGGAAGCGATCGCCGAGCGAAAGCGGATTCAGGCCTTGTTGGGCGAAGCGCGGAAGTTTTTGCAGGAGATGAAGTGATCTGTTTTCGCAACCTTTGAGGCAATTTCAGCGGCGCTGGCCGTTGGTGGCCTGCTGTTTCTCGAAGCGATACCGACACGCCCGACGTTGGCGAAGTTCGAGAAACGAAGAAGTCTCTCATCCTATCCGTTTGTCGAGCATGTCGGGCAAACGCACCAGTTTCGCACCAGACACGACCTCGCCAAAACTCACGAACGCGATCGAGCTCAAACGAAAATGCAGCAAAATCAATGATAATCCGGCGCTCACAACGGCCTGGTTGCTGGTTCGAGTCCTGCCGCGCCCACCATCGCTGGAATGTACATCACAAAATCGCAGTTTAGCAGCTGTGGGGCGCCCTCCTTTTTCACTCCGGGCGTATAGGGTATTTGATCAAGTCTGCCCTCAACGAAGACGCAGCGGAAGTTAACTCGTCCGGGGATGGCGAGAAGCGGAGATAGAATTCTTCCGTGTTGTCCTCCGAAGCCCACGAGGGTCGGGATTCAAGGTCCAAATGGACTTGCAAAACACCTTGGCGCCATTTGAAGGAAAGGTTTGGCTCGATAAATCCAAATTCATCATCGTTCGAAGCTTTGGATCGCGCTTCGAACCATTCTGCTAAGGCCAATACCTCGTTGGTCAGCAAACAAGGGTCTCGAAACTTCCATTCCCGACCGCCCAACGCGACGTGTCCGGCGATGATGAGCCAATTGGAATCATATGGCACTCCTACAAGCTGTGGGAATTGATAACCCACAACATTCAATTCCAGCGATGTACCGTCGTCGGCCAAGAGGCGCATTGGAAAAGGTTACTCTTGAGGGTGCTTTCGCGCCACTTTAATGACCAAAACCCAGTGCCCAGTTTGATCCCGGTTGGTCCACCACGCTTCGCCGTTACCGGCTACTCGGCGCAGCCCTGCGGAGATCGTCAGGCCGAGGCCTGTCCGGCGTAGCCAGAGCGAAGCGAAAGCGTGGACAGACCGTTACGTTCGGCGAAATTCGCATCCGCCGCTGTCGGGAAACACGGTGCCTCTCGATCCTCGGCGAAGAGATTGCGCAGATGCGTTTGCGCTCAAACCCCGCCGGCCTGATCCTCGACCGCTGCCTCCGTTCTCGGAAAAGCCACTCCGGGAACATAGAGGGAGACGGGACGGATCTCGTAAACTGCTGAAGGATTGACGCGGCGCAGATCGCGCGCCGCCTCGATCGCGGCTTCTTCCGTGGCGCAGTCCAGGATGTAAAAGCCCAGCAACTGTTCCTTGGTCTCGGCAAACGGCCCGTCGATGGCAAGGCCGGCGCCCGGGCCTCGCAAGGTGCGGGCCTTCTTCGTCCATCCCAACCGCGCGGCCGGGCCGAGGCGCACGTTTTGATTAAGTCGGTCATGGACCCGATGCAGATCGGTCATGACAGCGGCATCCTCTTTCGGTGTCCAGGACGCAACATCCGCTTCGACGTGATAGGCCAGCAGGGCGTAAAGCATCGGTACCTCTTTCTTGTTGCGGGACAGGCCCTAAGGGATCGCACGATTGCGTTTGCCGGTAGGACGTTTTGGCGGAGCCGATCCCGACAATCCCGCATGCGCGTGAAGGCGGAAATCCCGGGATTTTCGGGGGTCGGCCCGGAGCCGGTCATCGGGGCGGCGCGGCGCGCCGAGGCGCTGCGGCAGCCGCGGAACGAAGAACGTCCGAATCAAAAAAGCGCGACGGGATGGCTCCCGTCGCGCCCCAACTTTTGCAAACTCGCTGGTCCAGGCGCTGAGAGCGCCCCGGTGCCAGGCTTGAACAAGCCTAGCGGGCGATCCCAGCGAGGTGACAGCGCTTGGTGTAAGACACTGGATCACCTCCTTTCGTTGTTGATGGAAGCCTCAGTATAGGCATCGAATCGGCCCGTGTTAAGGGCCCCGCCGGGCGCAAAGGACGGCGAGGGAACATAGGTCGCTTGGGGGGGCCGTCCGAGCGGGCCAAATCCACTCATGGCGGTTGAGGCGGCCTGCCTGCCGTGATAGTTGATCGGCCGCGCGCGGGTGTAGCTCAATGGTAGAGCAGCAGCCTTCCAAGCTGAATACGAGGGTTCGATTCCCTTCACCCGCTCCAATGTTTTCAATGGCTTAACTCGTCAACAATTTTTCATTCTGACAAGCCGTACATTTCCATTCTGACAAATGTTCACTTTACGGTCGCCTGCTTCGCTAGTTTTGCACGCCGCTTGATGC
>Ga0137395_10001064_pt1 | contig 12391 bp, 10 predicted proteins | sample czobulk216metaG_FD_108283 | JGI IMG/M metagenome (GOLD analysis project Ga0137395, IMG submission 108283) | Vadose zone soil microbial communities from Angelo Coast Range Reserve, California, USA - czobulk2.16 metaG | ecosystem: Environmental > Terrestrial > Soil > Vadose zone | place: USA...
AATAAGAGCGGGATTCGCCGCTGAGCGCAGAGCTCGACGAAGTGGGCCCCCTTGAGCGCGCTCTCGGAAAAGAGAACCCCGTTGTTCGCGACGATGCCGACCGGGTATCCCATCCACCGCGCGAACCCGGTGACGAGCGTCGGGCCATAGTTGGCCTTGAACTCGTGGAAGCGGCTCCCGTCGATCAGCCGGGCGAGAAGCTCGCGCACGTCGTACGGCTGTTTCGTATCGGTCGGGAGCACGCCGTAGAGCTCCTCGGCGGGATAGAGCGGGTCCTGAGGCTCGGCCAGATCGAGATCGACGCGCTTCACGGTCCCCAGCCGCTCCACGATGTCGCGGACCGTGTGGAGCGCCTCCTCCTCGGTCGCCGCCATGTGGTCGGTGACACCGCTCACGCGGGAATGGACCTCCGCGCCGCCCAGCTCCTCGGCGGAAACCTCCTCCCCGGTCGCCGCCTTCACGAGCGGCGGTCCGGCCAGGTAGATCGTGCCCGTTCCGCGAACGATCACGTTCTCGTCCGACATCGCCGGAACGTAGGCGCCGCCCGCGGTGCACATGCCGAGCACGGCGGCAACCTGTGGAATCCCCCGGGCGGACATGATCGCCTGGTTGTAGAAGATCCTGCCGAAGTGCTCCTTGTCGGGAAACACCTCCGCCTGGAGCGGAAGGAAGACGCCGCCCGAGTCGACCAGGTAGACCGCGGGCATCCGGTTCTCGAGCGCGATCTCCTGCGCGCGGATGTGCTTCTTGATGGTGACCGGGTAGTAGGTCCCGCCCTTCACCGTGGCGTCGTTCGCGACGATCACGCACTCGCGCCCGGAGATCACGCCCACGCCGGTCACGATCCCCGCGGAGGGGACCTCGTTGTCGTAGAGGCCGCCCGCCGCCAGGGCCGAGAGCTCGAGGAACGGGGTGTCGGGATCGAGGAGGCGCTCGATCCGCTCGCGCGCCAGGAGCTTCCCCCTGCTCCGGTGGAGCTCGACTGCCTGCCCCGAGCCGCCCCGCCGGACCGCCTCGAGGCGCTGCCTCAAATCGCTCGCCAAGGCCTGATGGTGCTTCCGATTGGCCTGAAATTCGGGGCTCTGCGGCTTCAGGTGGCTCTTCAGGACGCTCATGGGTTGGTCACTCTAACCGCCCCAGCCGCAAAGGGAAAGCAGAGAAGATCGGAGCCAATTCGGCTCGAGAACGTCCCCGGCGTTGCCGATAGAAAGGCGAATCGATCGACCAAAGCAACGGAGGGGGAAAGAGCGCGATGTCGAGCCCGCACGTCCATGTGACTCAGTCGCAATACGATCGGAAGACCTGGTGGCTCCTTGGTCTCGCGATCTTCATCATCATCGGCTTCTGCGTCACCGTCCCGACGCTCTACGTGGCGCTGGCGCGGTCCGGGTTCCTAGGAGACCTGCTCCCGCCCAGCTCGGGTCCCCTGCTGATCGGGCTTGTGGGCCTCACCGCCATCTACTGTCTGCTCATGATCCGCCAGCAGTCCCAGATCAACCGGATCCGGCGGAGCATGCTCGTGGATCAAATGGAGCTCGAGCAATCGCGCGGCCGCCTGGCGGAGCTCACGTCGCTCTTCCAGCTCGGCAACACGCTTCACATGGATCTCCCCTTGGAGACCATCTTGGAGATCACGGTGCGCCGCCTCGCCAGCACCCTTCACTCTCACGACGTCTCGCTCTTTCTCTACGATCCCACGTCGCGCAATCTTCCGTGCAAGGCGATGTTCGGCCTGACCGCGCGCGGCGCCGAACCCGAGGTGACGATGGGCGAGGGCGCGGTCGGTTGGGTCGCGCGGCACCACGAGCCTATCATGATGCGCGTGACCGACAAGGAGGCGCGCTTCGCGAATTTCTTCGTGTCGCATCCCGACACGGGCTCCGTCCTCCTGCTCCCCGTTACCGTCGAGAAGCGCTGCGTCGCCGTCCTTCAAGTATGCCGGGCGCCCAAGGCCGAGCCGTTCCGCCTCGAGCACCGCGACATCGGCCAGCTCTTCGCGGACAACGTGGCCGCGGTGATCGACCGGGCGCAGGCGATGGTGCGGATCCGCCAGACGGCCGCGGCCGCGGGCAACGAGCCGCCGCCGACCGGGGAGAGCGCGACCGGCCCGTTCCGCGACGTATTCCTCACGGCGGCGACGTCGGAGCTCAAGTCCCCGCTTTCGACGATCGTGGCTTACTCCGAGGTCCTCGACCAGAACGAGGGGAAGATGACGCCCGCGATGCGGAAGGAGTTCTCGGACCGGCTGCGGACCGAGGCTCAACGGACGATGGTGCTGGTCGACGATGTGCTCGATCTCGTCCGTCTCGAGATGGGGCGTTACTTACTCGACCTTCACTTCACCGGCGTGAACCAGATCGCCCGCGCGGCGATCGACCTCGCGAAGCCGATGGCCGAAGCGCGCGGGATCGCAGTCGATGCGGATCTCGATCCGGCCATTCCGGACCAGCATCTCGATCCCGCGAAGCTCCGCCAGTCGATTCTTCACCTGCTTCGAAACGCCATCCGCCTCTCGCCCGCGAAGGGTCGCGTGCGCCTCAGGACCGCGCTCAACGAGCAGGGCGTCCAGGTCGAGGTCCAGGATGCGGGCCCCTCGATTCCGGCCGAGAGCGCCGATTCGGTCTTCGATCTCGAGTGCATCGCGGAGCATCACAGCAAGCGCTGCGGGGACGGCATGGGCTTCGGACTTCACCTGACGCGCCGATTCGTGGAACTGCACGGCGGGCACGTGGGGGCGGGGCCATCGCCGGAAGGGGGCGCGACGTTCTGGTTCGTGCTGCCCCGCGGCGACGATGTCAGCAACCTGATCGGCTCCGATCCGTTCGCCGAGGAGCTGTCGAAGAAGTAGCTCTACGCCGCGCCCGGACCCCTGGATCGTCGTCCGCCGAGCGCGGCCTGCACCATCGCGAGCTCCCCGACGTTCTCCAGCGTCACCAGCCCGACGAGCGAGCCGTCCGCCTCGATCACGGGCACCGCGGGGCACCCGTTCTCCTGCATCCGGCGAAACACGCCTTCCAGCATCTCGCGCGGGTGCGCGGTGCCGCAGGAGCGCTTCGCGACGTCCCCAATTTTACGGTCGGTCCGGCCGTTCGCGAGCGACGTGAGGAGGTCGGCCCGCGTCAGGATCCCGAGAACCGGGCCCAGCGGACCCGACCCCAGAACCGGAAAGTCCTGCTGGTGCCCGCCCAGGAGCAGCTCCACGGCGCGGGAGAGCGGCTCGTCGCCGCGCAGCGTCTGGAAATCGCGGATCATCGCCCGCGAGACCGGCACCCCCTCGAAGGCGGAGCGCATTTGGACGGCCTGCGCCTCCTGGCCGGCGCCGATGAACACGAACAGAGCGATGAAGAGCAGGAACGGGTTCCCGAAGAGCCCCGCGAGCCCGAAGAGAAGCGCGATCCCCTGCCCGACGTTGGCGGCGATCTGGGTCGCCCGCAGGTAGTCGAGCCGGGTCGCCAGGAGGGCGCGCAGCACCCGGCCGCCGTCCATCGGGAATGCCGGGATGAGGTTGAAGATCGCGAGAAACACGTTATACGCGAGCAGGCGCGCGAAGAAATTCCCCTGAAGCGCCGCGGGATCGCTCAGGAGCCGGGCTCCTCCGCTGCCCTGAAGAATCGCCAGGAGGACTCCGGCGATCAAGAAGTTCACCGCGGGACCGGCGAGCGCCACCGCGATCTCCTGGCTTGGCTTCTCGGGAATCCGCTCCAGCCGCGCGACCCCGCCGATCGGCAGGAGCGTGATGTCCCGGGTGCGGACCCCGTAGTGGCGTGCCGTCAAGGCGTGGCCCAGCTCATGGAGGACCACGCACCCGAAGAGGGCCAGGAAGAAGCCGACCGTCTCGAGGGCGAGGGCCGTGCCCTGCCCTCGCGCCAGCACGGCGAAGACGAAGACGAGAAAAATGAGGAAGGTCGCGTGGACCCGAATCGGAATCCCCGCGACCTTCGCAATCTGCCAGGACCAGCGCATGAAACTTCTTCCGCGGCTCCGGACGCTATGCCGCGATGGGCTTGACGACGATCGTGACCGGACCGTCGAGCGTGACCTTGATCTTCTGGCCGGCCGGCAGCACGATCTGCTTCCCCTTGGTGGCCACGGCCACGCCGGTTCCCACCGCGGCGCCCACGGCCGCGCCCTTCCCGATGTCGCCCTTGCCTCCCAGAATGCCGCCCAAGACCCCGCCCGCCAAGGCGCCGCCGCCGATCTGGAGAGCGCTCTTCTTGGCGTCGCCCTTCCCTTCAAGGCGAAGAGGCGTCGCGGAGATCGGGTAGCTCTTTCCGTCGGTCGTCACGAGCTCGGTGAACCGAAGCGTGAGCTCGGCGCCGCCCGCGAGCCGACCCGCCGGGTCGATGTGCGTGACCTCGCCGTTGATGGTCGCGCCGGCGGGGACCACCGTCACCTCGTTGACCCGCACGTCTTCCACCGTCCGGAGCGACACCTTGTCGCCGACCTTGTTGTGCCCCGTGTCGATCGTGTTCTGGAGCTCCGAGACGAGCTCCGTCCCCGCGGTCAGAGTCTCGGACTTCTCCTTCTCCGCCGTGGCCGACTGTTGCTGGCCGCAGCCCGCCGCCCAGAGCGCGACGGCCACGAGAGCCGTACCGACGAAGGCGCGGTGCGTCGTGGCGTTCCGTGTCCCGAGATTCATCGTGTCTCCTTTCGTTTCGTTCGCCTTACGCGAACGACTACACCAACCCCCCAGCGTTCGTCACGCCGTTAGGTGCGGCGTCTGTCGATCATCAGGAGCGCGACCCCGCCGATCAGCGCGATCACTCCCACTACCGGCGAGATGGGAATGGTTTTCTGCTCCGTCGCCGTCGCTTTGAAGTCACCCACTTCGAGGACGGTCTTCTGGTCCTTGTAGTGGATGCCGCCATAGACCAGCGAGACGATGCCCAGAATCATGAGCGCGATGCCGATCAGCTTCATCATGTCACAGGCTCCCCTTGGCCGCGCCTAAGTACCGGCCCAGCCACTCGCTCACTTCACGATTCCACACGATCGAGTTGCGCGGCTTCAGGATCAAGTGATTCTCGTCCGGGAAGAAGACGAGCCGCGCATCCACCCGCTTCGCCTTGTAGATGTTGTACACCGCGAGCGCCTGCGTGTGCGGCACCCGATAATCGCGCTCGCCGTGGATCACGAGCATCGGCGTGGTGAACCCGCGCGCGAAGCGTGCGGGACTCCAGCGGTCGATCGCCTCCAGGCGATCCCACGGCTCCCCGCCGTACGCCTGGTGGCGCCCCTGCGTGACGTCGCTTCCGTATTCGGCCAGCAGATCGAATACGCCCGCGTGGTTCACGAGGCAGCGGAACCGGTCGGTGTTCCCCGCGATCCAGCAGACCAAGTACCCGCCGTAGGAGCCCCCGGTCGCGGCCATTCGCCGCTCGTCGATGAAGCCGGTCTCGAGCAGCGCATCGGTCGCCCTCATGATGTCCGTAAACGGTTTGTCTCCGTGGCCGCCCTGGATAACGGCCGCGTACTCCTGGCCCCAAGAGGTCGAGCCGTGGAAGTTCACCGTCGCGACGACGTACCCGGGCGCCGCGAAGAGCTGCGGATTCCACCGGAAATGGAAGTTGTCCCCGGCGATCGCGTGCGGCCCGCCGTGAATGACGTGGATGAGCGGCCACTTCTTGGAAGCATCGAAGCCGGGCGGCAGGACCACGAACATCTGAACCGGATCGCCGTCCGCTCCTTCGAAGATCATCTCCCGCACCTCGCCCAGGGAGAGCTCCGACAGGATCGATTCGTTGAACCGCGTATGGGCCTTGAAATCGCTCCCGTCCGGCCGGCTGCTCACGACCTCCGCGGGCACGGAGAGGGTCTGGTGCGTGAAGTAGATCCGCCCGTCCTTGCCGGGGGCGAGCCCGGCGGACGCGCCGCCCTCCCGAGCCATCTGCGGCGTCGCCGCGCCGGGCTTCATCGCGAACAGGTTCAAGCGCCCGCGGTCCTCGGCCTCGATCATGAGGGTGCCGTCGGCCAGGAACTCCCACGCGGCGGGCGAGCGGTCCCACGCCTCGGTGAGCACGGTGTGGGTTCCCGCCGCGCGGTCGTAGCGCACGAGGCGGACCTTGTCCGCGTAGAAGTAGGGATCGCGCTGGAGGCCGTAGACGATCGAGCGTCCATCCGGCGCGTAGCGCGGACTGTGCGCGTCCGACGAGTTCTTCGGCGTTCCCTCCGGCGTCAGGCAACGTATCGGCCCCTTCCCCGAGGTCGGTACCGTGAAGAGTGCCCAGCGGAGCAGGTGATGGGGCGCCTTGCTCGAGTTCGCGACATAGGCGATCTCGGACCCGTCCGGCGCGACGTCGTACTGACCCGCGGGCTCCATGAAGTCGAACCAGCCGGCTCCCTCGGGCGTGAGATCCGTGAGCGCGCGCGACTCGAGATCCAGGACGAAGAGGTGCGGGACCTCGCCGCCTACGAGCCACCGGTCCCAGAATCGGTAGAGCCGGTCCTCCGTCACGTGGACCTTGACCGGATCCTTCGCGCGCCGCTCGGCCAGGTCCTTCGTTCCCTCGGGCGTCGGGGCCTCGGTGTAGAGATACGTCCCGAAGGCGATCCTCTTCCCGTCGGGGAGCCACTTCGGGTCGAAGACCCCCAGCGGCATGTCCGTGAGGCGCTCCGCCTCCCCGCCCTCGAGCGGGAGGACAAAGAGCTGCGGCTTTTCCTCGCCCTGCCCCCGCACGAACGCGATCCGCTTGCCGTCGGGCGAGTAGGCGGGATCTGCCGAGGAATATTCCTCCGTCGTGATGGGTCGCGGCTCGCCGCCCTTGGGCCCGACCGGAACCAGCCAGAGCCGGGAGCGTCCACGGTTTTGCTCCATGTCGTACGTCGTGACCGGCACCACGACCGACGAGCCGTCCGGAGCCGGCGCGGGACTGCCGACGCGCGAGAACCTCCAGAGGTCCTCGGCCGTGATCGGTCGCTTGCCCGGATTCGTGGCCGGATAGAGAACCGCGGTTCGTCCTGTCTTCGATTTCGGCTCGGCAACGTGCAAGAGAGACCTCCGATTTATTTCGCCGCTTGCTTCTGGTTCCTCGGATCATCCGTGGCATTCACGTAGGTGATTCCCCAGGGACCCATCCCGTGGATCTGTAGGACGGTCGCCTTCTTCGTCCAGGCGAAGTGCCGCGCCCCAGCAACCATGTAGGAGAACGAGCCCGGCGCCAGCTCGTGGCCCTTCGACTCGTCGAACGTCTCGCCCATACCCATGAAGAAGGAGCCGGATAGCACGGTCACGTGCTCGATGCCCGGATGAAAGTGCGGCGGAATCTTGTAACCGGCCGGCACCATGGCGCGCATCGTGAACGGCCCCGGCGAGGCGAGGTCTCCCTCCAGCACCGCGACCTTCGCGCCCTTCGGGAGCGAGGGCGGAGCGTCCGTCCACTTGATGTCCGCGGGAGTGAAATACCGGTGCTCCGAAGCCTGGGCCATCGCCTCGGATTGCGGCGTGGGCGTCGCCTCCGTGATCCCGCTCGTCGCCTGCGGGTTGCCGGTCTTGCCGGTTTGGGACGGATCACCCGCGAGCGCAAGCGCCGCGGCGAGCAGGGTGCCAAGTCCAATCGCGATCAGGATTCGCTTCATGGGCGTTCCCTCCTTGGGAGTGACTGCGAGCCTAGTACCGGAAGACCGCCGCGATGGGGCTTGGCGTCGGCATCGACTCGCGCGGGATGACGTACACCTGGGCCCGTCGCTTGAGCGACTCTTCGCAGATCTCGTCCACGAGGTCGTCGTCACCGGGCCCGAGCTGCTTCGGGTGGCGGAGCACCGATCCGGTCACGCGGTCCAGCATGCCCCACACCGCCACGCCTTCCTCGGCCAGGACGCAGGCGACGCGGCCGGCGATCGCAGTCGCCGCGATTTCCTCGAGCTTGTCCGTTGCGAGACCCTTGGAGGCAAGCTCGCGGTATCGGTCGATCCACTCGTCGACGCGCTTCTTGAATTCACGGCTCACGATCGGCCACGCCTCGGAGTGGATGCGGGCGCCGTTCGCGCGTTCGTAGTTCCCCACGACGCGATCCGGGAGCAGGTGCGCGTACGTGTTCGCCTCGCGGTAGATCGGATGGTAGTACTCGACGGCGGCCAGGATAAGCGGCGCGCTCTCGCCGCGCAGGAATTCGTGGAGGCCCTTGTCGATCTCCCGGAAAAATTTGAGCAGGTCGATCTTTGTCTTCTCCCCGCCGGGCCCCCGCCCGTGGAGGATGGGGCCGGAAGGCGGCGCGCCGTGCTGGGAAACCAGATGCTCGTACTCGGGCACGCCCAGCGCCTCGCGCAGGCTGTCGGGCACGCCCCGAAGCTCCAAAGGCTCCGCCCCGAAGGGGCCGCCCTCGTACAAGGTCACGGCGTTCTCGCTCACGGCGAGCACGAGGTAGCGGCGGTTCGCGTGCAGGAACGGGATCAGCGGCTTCACATGGAATGTGTCCGCGACCACCACCCGCTCCGAAACGTGGATCGGAAGGCGATACGCGGCCCCGAAGGACGGTGAGAGGAACGCGGCGAAGCCGTCGAGCGAGTATTCCCAGTGCGCCGATTCGATGAGCTCGCGGAGCGGCGCGACGACACGCGCCGCATCGCGCGGCGCGGGCCCCTCGGCGAGGAGGCGCTCTGCCTCGCTCACGAGCGCGCGAAAGCGCACGGGGTCCTGCTTCCACCCGGGAAAGCCGCGGTGCGCCGGAAGGTGGATCGAGACGCACGGGGTCTCGCTGGGCTCGAGGAGGCGCTCCAGCTCCTCCGCTCGAAACGGTGCGACTGGAATCGGCTGCTTCACTTTCAGGCGGGTCGCCATGGTTCCCTACGCCGGCTTGGGGGCCGGGGGAGGCAGAGCACGCGCTTGGACGGCCGATTCGAAGCCGCACTCCTTGTGCGTTCCGTCGCAGAACGGCTTGTTCGACGACTGGCCGCAGCGGCAAAGCGAAATGACGGTCCGCCCGGCGAGATCGAACGGGCGGCCGTCTTGATCGACGACCTGGAAATCTCCCTCGATCCGGACGGGGCCATTGTTGCGAATCGTGATCTTGGCCGGCAAATAGCCTCCTGTGCGGGTGGATGTCGTAGATTCCAGAGTATATACTCCTTTTCGAGTTCCGTGGCACGCTGCAGAGGTCCAACCCGCCGCAATCTAATTCGATTCCAGAGAGGGATTTAGCGTCATGGCGCCCCAGTACATCTTCACGATGGTCAACCTCGGGAAGGTCCACCCGCCGAACAAGGAGGTCCTGAAGGGGATCTATCTCTCCTTCTTTCCCGGCGCCAAGATCGGGGTCCTGGGCCAGAACGGGGCCGGAAAGAGCACGCTCCTCCGCATCATGGCCGGGGTGGAGGAGCCGACGAGCGGAGAGGCGCGCCCCGCGAAGGGAATCCGCGTCGGCTTCCTGCCGCAGGAGCCTCTCCTCGATCCCAAGAAGGACGTGCGAGGGAACATCGAGGAGGGCGTCGCGGAGACTCGCGCGCTGCTCGACCGGTTCAATCAGCTGAACGTGAAATTGGGCGAGAGCCTCTCCGAGACCGAGATGGAGAAGGTCTTGGAAGAGCACGGCCGCGTGATGGCCGAGATCGAAATGAAGAACGCGTGGGAGCTGGATCGGACGCTCGAGATCGCGATGGACGCGCTCCGGGTCCCTCCGGGGGACGCCGACGTGAAGACGCTCTCCGGCGGAGAGCGGCGCCGGGTCGCGCTCTGCCGGCTCCTCCTCACGCGCCCCGACCTGCTCCTGCTCGATGAGCCGACGAACCACCTGGACGCCGAGTCGGTCGCGTGGCTCGAGCGATTTCTCCACGAATATCCCGGGACGGTCGTCGCGGTCACGCACGACCGGTACTTCCTGGACAACGTGGCGGGCTGGATCCTGGAGCTCGACCGCGGTCAGGGAATCCCGTGGGAGGGAAACTACTCCTCCTGGCTCGATCAGAAGCGCCAGCGCCTCGCGCTCGAGGAGAAGGCGGAGTCGGCCCGGCAACGGACCCTCGGCCGCGAGCTCGAGTGGATCCGGATGTCTCCGCGCGCCCGGCAGGCGAAGAGCAAGGCGCGCGTCACCGCATACGAAGAGCTCTTGAGGCAGGAGGGCGAGAAGCGGAGCGAGATCGCCGAGATCTCGATCCCCGCGGGACCGCGGCTCGGGAGCCTGGTGGTCGAGGCCAAGGAGCTTTCAAAGGGCTATGGCGACCGGGTCCTGATCGACGGGCTCACCTTTCACCTCCCCCCCGGCGGCATCGTGGGGATCATCGGCCCGAACGGCGCCGGAAAGACGACGCTCTTCCGGCTCATCGCCGGTCTCGAGAAGGCCGACGCGGGGATTCTCCGCGTTGGCGATACCGTTCAGATTGCCTATGTGGACCAATCGCGGGACAGCCTCGACGGAGCCAAGAACGTGTGGGAGGAGATCTCGGGAGGCCAGGATCTGATCGAGCTCGGTCCACGCAACGTTCCCTCGCGCTCCTACGTCGCCGCGTTCAACTTCAAGGGAGCCGATCAGCAGAAGCTCGTGAAGAACCTCTCCGGCGGAGAGCGGAACCGCGTCCACCTGGCGAAGCTCCTGCGCTCGGGCGGCAACCTGCTTCTACTCGACGAGCCGACCAACGACCTGGACGTCGATACGCTCCGCGCGCTGGAGGAGGCTGTCTTGGGATTCGCCGGGTGCGTCTGCGTGATCAGCCACGACCGCTGGTTCCTGGATCGGATCGCCACGCACATGATCGCCTTCGAGGAGGACGGGAGCACCGTCTGGTTCGAGGGCAACTTCCAGGACTACGAGGCCAACCGCCACATGCGGCTGGGGGCGGCCGCGGATCAGCCGCACCGGCTCAAATACAAGAAGCTCGTTCGGGAGTAGACCCGCTTCATCCCCCCGCAAGTGGCTACTGAATAATGCGTTAACTCCGACCGTATTTCCCTTGAATCTTTGCTATCATCTAGATATCATAATGACATCACAACGGTCGCCACGGTGGCGGCCGCCGAACCGGAAGAGGGGATCTACCATGACGAAGGATCGCGAGGTATCGGCCCTGGGCGGGGCGCTGGGCCTCACGGTGACCATTGCCCTCATCGCCTCCACCATTTACATGACGGTCGGCGCCGTCACGCAGGGGCGACCCCTCCTGCTCCTGACCGTGGTGCTTCCGCTGGCCGTCCTGAGCTTCCTCTCGGCGGCGGGCCTCTTCACGGTCCAGCCCAACCAGGCCGCGGTCCTGATTCTCTTCGGAAGCTACGTCGGGACGGTGAAGCGGAGCGGATGGTGGTGGAGCAATCCGTTCAATACGCGGAAGCGCATCTCGCTTCGCGTGCGAAGCCTGAACGGGCACATGATCAAGGTGAACGACCACGCCGGAAATCCGGTGGAGATCGCCGCCGTGGTGGTCTGGAGGGTGCACGACGCCGCGCAGGCGACGTTCGACGTGGAGACCTTCGAGGATTTCGTCTCGGTCCAGAGCGAGACCGCGGTCCGGCACCTGGCGAGCGCCTACCCCTATGACGAGTACGATCACGACGCGATCTCGCTCCGGGGAAGCACCGACAAGGTGTCGGAGTTCCTCCGCGTCGAGCTCTCGGAGCGCCTCCGTCCAGCGGGCGTCGAGATCATCGAGGCGCGCCTCAGCCACCTCGCGTACGCCCCCGAGATCGCGGGCGCCATGCTCCAGCGCCAGCAGGCCTCCGCGATCATCGCCGCGCGGCAGCGCATCGTGGATGGCGCGGTCGGAATGGTGGAGATGGCGCTCGACCGCCTGAGCGCGAACAAGGTCGTCACGCTCGACGACGAGCGAAAAGCCGCCATGGTATCGAACCTGCTGGTCGTTCTCTGTGGAGAGCGCGCGGCAACGCCCGTTCTCAACACCGGCACGCTCCACAACTAGGCCCCCGCGATGGCGGCGCGGAAGGCCTTTCTCCTACGCATCGATCCGGAGCTCTGGGGCGCGCTCGAGAAGTGGGCGGCCGACGAGCTCCGGAGCGTGAACGGACAGACCGAGTACCTTCTCGCGCGCGCCGTTCGCGACGCGGGGCGCGGACCGAAGCGGAGCCCTACCGGGGCTCCGCCGACTCCTGGCGGTCGTCCCGCCGCTCCCGTCGATCCTCGCGAAGCTCCCGGCGATCTTCCCGAAGCTCTCGACCAGTAGCGGCGGCGTCTTCGCGCGAGATCCGCAGAAACTCCTCGTACAGCGACCGCTCACTCGCGAGCGCGGATGGGTCCCCGTGGTCCACATTGGGCTCGATCTTCCGCAGCTCTGCCAGGATTTCCCGCTGGCGGTCGAGCCGGCGGCGGCTCGCCGCGCGGTCGCGGCGGTCGTCGCGCCGATCCCGGCGATCGTCACGGAGATCCGCGCGATCGTTGGCCAGATCGCGCCGCGCATCCAATTGCTCCGCGCCGGTGCCATTCTCGCGCGCCTGGTCCAGCTCGCGCTTGTC
>Ga0137395_10001065_pt1 | contig 12386 bp, 8 predicted proteins | sample czobulk216metaG_FD_108283 | JGI IMG/M metagenome (GOLD analysis project Ga0137395, IMG submission 108283) | Vadose zone soil microbial communities from Angelo Coast Range Reserve, California, USA - czobulk2.16 metaG | ecosystem: Environmental > Terrestrial > Soil > Vadose zone | place: USA...
AACAGCCAGCGACACGCCGGTGATCTGCCAGACCTCGACGTCGCGATGGACGATGAGCGCCAGCGCACGGCCGACTTCAGCGAGCATTCGCGAATTCGCGTGGAGGCAGATCCGACGGTCGGCCGCGAGACACGCCGGGCGGCCAGATCTTGAAGACGCTTTGCCCGCGCGCGACGAAGCTGGAGATCTGGCGCCGGCCCTCACCATCAGCAAACCAGCGCGTCAGGGCCGCGGCCTCGGCCTGTCCGGCTCCTGTCAGTCCGGCGCGAACGAAGATCGCGTACGTGTTCAACAGTGCTGGACCGCCTTCGTACAGCGAGGCGAGACGCAGTCCGGATCGAAACTGCTCGAACGTCGCCCGATCGCTCAGCGTATAGGCGCTGCGCTCGCTGGCCACGCGCAGGGTTCCACCCATTCCCTGCCCGGTTTCGAGCAGACGATTCTGTGCCGGGCGGCATTTCGCCAGCGCCCAGAGCGCCTGCTCTCTGGAGTACGTGCCGGACGCATCTCCACGGGAAACGAACAAGCCATCGTTGTTGACGATGCGGACGAATGCGCCGGCTGCATCAGAAGACCGCGCGATCCCCGCGGGATCGTTCGTCGGCCCGACGATGACGAAGTCATTGAACATGATCTTCTGATAATCGGTGATGGTGCCGGCCGCGAGCGCCGCGGCTTCCGCGTCCGGATCGTGCGTCAGGCCGACCGACGCCTCGCCTCGTTTGACGAGGTTCAACGCCTGACCGCTGCCAACCGCCACGACTTCGACTCTGATGTGGGATTGCTGTTCAAACGCCGGCAGCACCGCCGCAAGCAGTCCGGAGTTCTCGACGCTCGTGGTCGTCGCCATGCGTACCGCTTCCGGAGTGGACTGGCAGGCTGACGCCGCCAGCGCAAGCAGGAGTGCCGTTCGTGTCACACGAAGTTTTTCTCGCAATATCACAGCGAATATAGCGCAGCGCGTAACAAAACACGTAAAACGGGCGGCTGCCTATGACCGGGTGGGCTTCCTGGGGCTTCTTCGCAGCGCCGGCCGGAGATTCCGCTCGAGGGCGGCCACGTCTTTGGCGATGGCGCGCCGCGTCGCGCGTTCCATCGCGCGATACCGGCGAATGAGGCTCAGGCCGAAGTCTGTCAGCGTGGCGGAACCGCCGCCCTGACCGCCGAGCGTGGTGCTGACCACCGGCTTCTTGAACTGCGAGTTCATGCTGTCGACCAGCAGCCAGGCGGAGCGGTACGACATCCTCATCCCGCGCGCGGCCTCGCTGATCGATCCGCCGTCGCGGATCGATTCCAGAATCTTGACCTTTCCGGGGCCAAGAGGCCGGTCTGAGTCCAGGTAGAGCCGCAGCAGCACTCGCGCCATCGCAACAACCGCGCAGATTCTGATGCGCGGATATCGCCGCCGCTAGTGCGCGCCTGCGGCGAGTGGCAACGCGGGATCGATGCTGTACGTCAATCCCGTGAACATCATCTCTTCGAACGTCTGATCGCCCCACCAGACGTCCTTCGTCGGATCGGGGTTCGACCTGTTCGACGGCGAGTTGTCGTACCAGGCTGTCGCGTGGAGCGTGCTGCCCTTCGGCAGTTTCAGCGGCTGCTTGAAGATGTAGTCCGTCTGCCAGTCGAAGTCGTATCGCGGCACCGCGAGGATCGTCTGCGTGCGGCCGTCGGGGAACGTGACGTCGTAGCTCCAGCGCCTGCCGCGCACGTGCGTGTGCGGAAGCATGCCCCACAACGTGACATCGCGATTGATCGTCATCTCGGCGTCAACGCGGTAGTCCTTCGCGCCGGCCGGAATATGGAGCGCGCCGTTGATGAGCGCGGTCCCGCGCAGCTCGGTTGCCGGCGGCGTTTTGGAGAAGACGAAGCCGATGCTCGTGCGATCGGTTGTCGGCTTGCCGCTCGCCGTGTAGTGCATTTGAAAAATCAGCGTTGAGCCGGCGACCAGGCGGACGGCCGTGCCGGGCTGATAGACACGGCTGCCGTTGCCGGGCACATAGGCGCCAATCGACGGTCCCAGCGTTTTCGGCGCGGGTCGATCGTTTGGTCCGAGGGGCTTCCGCTGATCCGGCGGCAGTTCCCCACCTCCGGTCTGGCCCGCCGGAATGTCCATCCCGTCGGCAAACGAAAACGACGGCGCCGGCCGGCGCGCCGGTTGCGCGGACGGCTGCGCCGGAGCTGCCGGCGCGGGGGCACGCGTGTAGACGATCACGTGATGCACCGCGGCCCGATTGCCCGGGCGCACTTCGAAGGCCTGCACCCACCGGTCTTCCGCGAAGTTTGTCGGCACCTCGAAGTACTGGTACGCAACCGTCCCGTTGGCCGGAATGGGATAGTCCTCGCCCATTTTCACGACGGCGTCGGGTTGGCCGATGGCCCAGCCCTCGGCGAAGCGAGGCGCCGCGGGCAAGTCTTTCGGATCGCCTTCGGGCGCTCCGTTCGCGATCCACTTCAGGAGCGTGGCCTTGTCGCGCGGATCGAGGCGACGGTCGTTCGAGAACTCGCCCGTCGACGGATCGGCATGCCATGGAGGCATCGTTTCGGCCGACACGCGCGCCGCGATGGATTTAGCCCACGGGTACGTGTTCGTGTAGGTCAGCAGTGACATCGGTCCGATCTCGCCCGGCCGGTGGCAGCCGGCGCAGTTCTTATAGATGATTGAGGCCACATCCCGGCTGTAGGTCGGCCCCGACTGCGGATCTCCGGATTGCGCCCGGATCTGCAGCGTGCTCGCGCCAAGGGCCGCCAGCGCGGCCACCAGAATCACCTTGCGTGTCATCAGTTACCTCGGTCGTATTTTAGCGTTATCCCGCCGCGGACCGGGCCGCGATAAAGCGTACAAAGTCGGGCAGTTCGTGCAGCGACACGATGCCGCCGGCCGGGTTGAGCGACGTCAGCCGCATCGCTTCGTCGGGGTCGTTCATCATCAGCACGGGATGGACGCCGGCGGCTTTCGCCGCGCGAAGCCCCTGCTCGGTATGGGTGAGACAGATGACGCGATCCGCCGAAAGCGCCGACTCCGCCACGGCTTTCGTCAGCTCGGCAACCGAGAGCGAAGTCACCGCGATCATCTTCACGCCGAGCGTCTCGAGCTCGGCGAGCGCAGGCGCGGCATCCCCGTAGATCTCGCCCTGCTCATCGACGAGGATGCCGACGGGATCGAACAGAATCGCGTCGACGGCTTTCACGCGCTCAGTGCCGCGAGGCCAGAAGCCAGCAGGCCCTTCGCCATCTCGATTTTCATGGCGTTGTACTTGAGAGGCGCGGCGTTTGCGAGCGCGCGCGAGACGAGGTCGCCTGCGAGGCCGGCGCCGGCTGTCCTGCCGGCCAGGAGACCCTCGACCGTCGTTTCGCGCAGCGGCTTTCCGGCGATGCCGCCGAAGACCACGCGCGCACGGGCAATCGTGTTGCCCTGCATCTGGAGGCTCATCGCCAGCGAAGCCATCGCGAAATCCCAGACGCCGCGCGGCCGCAGCTTCTCGAACGACGTGCGCAAGCCTGGCACCGGCGCCGGAATCACGACCTCCGTCAGGATCTCGTTCGATCGGACGACGTGCGACTGGATCCGGCCGTCGACCATCATGTCGCCGGGGACGAGCTGTTCGAGGGTGAGCGTTTTGACACCTGCGGGCGTCGCCAGCTTCACCGTCGCGTCGAATGGAATCAGCGCCGTCGCCGCGTCGCCTGGATACACTGCGTAGCAGAGACGCCCGCCCATCGCGGAGTGGTAGTAGCTGTTGTCGCCAATCGCGCCGTAACAGAGGTAGCCGCCGTTGCGCCAGCACGAGTAGCCGCCGCGCAGATACTGGCACCACACTTCCTGCAGCAGGTCGCCGCCAATCGTCGAGGCGTTCCGCAGCTCCGGCGACGAGATCATTCCGATCGCCTTGACGAGCATCGGGTACTTTTTCGCGAGGAGATCAGACTCGGCCATCTCCGCGAGCTTCGTCAGCGCGCCGATGCGCACGCCGCCGTCGGCTTCTTCCCTGATATAGCGCAGGTTGTCGATCTTCTTGATGTCGACCAGATAGCTCGGCGCCTGCGTCAGCCCGTTCTTCAAGCGAATCAGCACGTCGGTGCCGCCTGCGTACACGGCAGCCTCGTGTCCATGACGCGTCAGAATCGCAGACGCTTCTTCAATCGTCGTGGGCCGGTACACTTCGACCTTTTTCACTTCTTCACTTACTTTCCACTTTAACCTTTGAGCTTTACGCTTTCTTCAATCCGGCCATGATCTTGTCTCTCGTAATCGGATGCTCGCGAATGCGGACGCCGCAGGCGTTGTAGATGGCATTCGCCAGCGCGCCCGGAACCGAGCCGATGCTCGTCTCGCTGAAACTCTTGATCCCGTAGAACCAGCGCGGTTCGAGGCTGTCGATGTAGACCTGTGTCTGCGCAGGCACGTCCATGATCGTCGGCAGGCGATACGAGAGATAGCCCACGCTGTAGTGCTTCGTGCCGGGGAACTCGCGGTCCCACGGGATCGGATCGGTGGTGATCTGCGTGCTCTCGACGAGCGATCCGATCATGTCGGCTTCGGCGACGAGCGGGTTGATCACGATGCCCGTGTCGTGAACGTACGTGGCGCGTAGAAACCGCCAGTCGCCGGTCCACGTGTCGACTTCAACCTCGGCGAAGCAGGCGCCCACGCCCTTGTTCTGCCCCGTCCGCTCGCCACCGGCGACGCCGCGGCCGTGCATCTTGATAGCGCCGCCATTCGCCTTCACCAGCGCCGCGAATGTCGTGGCTTGCCGCGGATTCGAGGTCGCGGCAATTCGTCCATCCCGCAGCTGGAGCTGCGAGACGTCAACCTTCAACAGCCGCGAGGCGCGCTCGAGCAGATCCTTCCTGAGCTTGTCGGCCGCGCTGCAGATCGCCGCGCCTTGCAGCGTGATCGTCCGTCCGCCGAACCACTCGTCGCTCGACGGCGCGATGTCCGTGTCGCCCCACTGAATGCGGATCCGGTCGCGGGTCGTGAAGCCCAGCATCTCGGCCACGACGTGTGCCAGCGCTGTACCGGCATTCGATCCGCTATCCGGCAGCGCGATCTTCATGATCACGCCTCCATCCCTGGCAACTTCGAGCTCGGCGCCGAACACCGATGCATCAGGGGCGGCGGCGAGGTCGGCAAACGCCGCTTCGCCCTCGTGGTAACCCATCAGGCCGCCGTGATGCTGTGTCATCCCGAGGCCGACGCCGCGCTTGAATCGACCCGGCGCGCCGCCCGGCTTCGCGTTCCGCTTCTCCCATCCGAACACCTTCGCGCCCTCGTTCAGTACCTCGACGGAGGCAAACGAATCGTACGGATAGCGATCGTCCCCAGGCGTGGGCCGCGTGATGTGCTTCATCCGGAACTCGATGGGATCGAGGGCGAGCACCTCGGCCATCTCGTCCATCATCGCTTCCCACGACCACTTCGTTTCCTGCTGGATGTAGCTGCGCGAAGGCCCGGGACGCGGCGCATTGGTTTTGTACGCCGACCAGGTCGATCGCCAATTGGGCACGCGCGACGTGTAGAGCTCGAGCTGGTTCGTCGCGTTCCCTGGACCTGACGCGTGATAGCCGGTTTCGACGTCGCCGACACTGAGGGAGATCTCATGCTGCAGCGCGACGATGCGCCCGTCGTTTTTCGCGCCGACCTTGAAGCGCGTCAGCGTCTCCGGCTTGATCAGCAGGAGTGAGAGCTCCTGGTCCTTCGGCAGCATGATCTTCACGGGCCTGCCGGTGAGCTTCGACAGATGCGCGATGAGCGGGTAGAACCGCTCCGCGGCGAGCCGTCCCGACCCGAACGTCGAGCCGTTCCACTTGTTGATGAAGCGAATCTTCGCCGGGTCCATGCCGAGCGAGGCCGCCAGCGCATTCCGCACGGGATAGATGCCCTGGCCCATGCCCCACACCGTCAACCGGTCGCCTTCCCACTTCGCGACACTGCCGCTGGGCTGCATCGGCACCGACACTGCGCCGGCGAAGTGATACTCGAACTCCTTGACGACGTCGGCTTCAGCAAACCCCCGCTCGACGTCGCCTGACTTCGATTCCCACGTGCGGATCAGATTGCCCTTCCCGCCGCGCAGGTCCGGCGCGCCGGGCGCCATCACTTCTTTCAATGTCGACACGAACGGCAACACTTCGTACTCGACGCCAATCGCCTTGATCGCATCGTCGGCCAGATCCTCGGTTTCGGCCGCGACGATGGCGACGACCTCGCCCTGAAGATTGAGGTCGCGAGGCAATGCGGGCGGGACGAGGCGGTTGCCGTTAGGGCTGGTGGTAACTGTCGCTGGCGAGTCTTTCGCAGCGACCAGCGCGGGTGCGTTCTTATAAGTAAGGATGTGCGCGATGCCCGGCATCTTCTCGGCCGCCGAGGTATCGATGCTTGTGATGCGGGCGCGCGGATGCGGACACGTCAGGAACCGCGCGTGAAGCATGTCCGGGAAACGCACGCGGCTCGCGTATTCGGCCTTGCCGGTAAAGCGCGGAATGGACACCTCGGGCAGCGCCGGTGTCGACTGGCCGATGACGTTCAGGTTTTCCGGCGCGTAACCCTGCCACTTCTTCGTCACTGTCCGGCGGGCGCCCCCGATGAACTCGTCCAGTTGGTCGCCCGGGGCGTGGCCGCCGTGCGTGCCGTAGTCGCGCACCATCGGCTGCTTGATGTGCACAATCGAATGCGGCTCGACGGCCGGTTCCTTCTCGCCGCGCATGACGGCCGCGCTGTCGAGCACGGTGCGAATGATCGAGGGGTACGCGGCGCACCGGCAGATGTGGCCCGCGAGCGCCGCCTTCACGTCGCCTTCGGTCGGATTACGATTCGTGTCGAGCAGCCCTTTCGCCGTGACGACCCAGCCGGCAGTGCAGAAGCCGCAGTCGGCGGCCACGTGCATGTGGCCGATGCGCTGCAGCGGATGCAGATGCTCCGCCGTGCCGACGCCTTCGATCGTCAGCAGCTTTTTCCCGACGGCTTCCATCGCGAGCATGTGGCAGGAGTAGAAGGGACGGCCGTCCACGAGCACGCTGCACGCGCCGCAGCTTGCCTTGTTGCAGCTGCGGTTCGTGCCGGTCAACCCGAGCTTGACCGCCAGGACTTCCCAGAGGGTCGTCCTGGCTTCGTACTCAGCCGCGAACGACTTGCCGTTGATCAGGAAGGTGCCCGCCTCCCGCGCGATGGGCGGTGGCAGCGACAATCTGCGCACAGGCGTGTCGAGTGCGGCGGCGACAGAGGCGGACCGCTCCGCCGCAATCGCGGTCAACGCGATCCCCTGTCCCGCCGCCTTGAGAAAATCTCTGCGCGAAAACGGCATCGACGCGGCTCCTCGCTCCTCGTGCGCTGCTGCGGCGCCGCATGCTCGCACAACGGACGACGCTTTTCAATCAGAAGGCCGGCAACCACCAAAGCTGATCGCAACGTCTCAGAACGGGCGCGACGGCTCGATCACGAATTGGGTCTGCAGGTCATCAGTACGCGACGAGTGCAGCTACCGCATGGTCGCAAACCCTCACATCCTGATCGTTCCGAGTCGCTCGAGTCTCACCGCCGCGTACGTACCAATTCTGATCGCTCCGCCTCGCACGCTTCTTGCGGATCGGCCTTACGGTTCGGAAAGGCAAAGGTGCGTACTGTGGTGGCAGCGACGGCGAGCTGCTTGCGGCGGCTGTGTGTCGGCTGTGTGTTCGCCGCGCTGCTGCTGACAACGACCGCGACGGCTGGCGCCGACGATGAGTTGGCGTCCGCGCGCGATCTGTATATGGCGGCCGCGTACGAAGACGCATTGACGCGTCTGAATGCGCTTCATGCAGGTGGCCGCGGTACGGCCGACGAGCGTGCCATCGAGCAGTACCGCGCGTTCTGTCTGCTTGCGCTCGGTCGAAACGCCGAGGCGGAGCAGGCGATTGAAGCAATTATTCTTGCGGCGCCAGCCTATCGGCCTTCCGAGGCCGACGCATCGCCGCGCATGCGCACGGTGTTTCGAGATGCCCGGCGGCGCACGCTGCCAAAGGCGATTGAGCAGGTGTACGCGAAAGCGAAGATCGCGCTCGATCGAAAAGACGTGCCGGCTGCCGCCGCGGGATTCCGGCAGGTTCTCGACCTGCTCGACGATCCCGACGTGGGGCCGGCGGCCTCAGAGCCGCCGCTCTCGGCGATCCGGGCGCTGGCCAGCGAGTTCCGCGACCTCACTGCGGCGGTCGCCGTGCCGCCTCGGCCGCCGGTTCTCCGAGCGAAGCCGGACGCGCCGCCCAGGACGCCTTCAACGCCAGTGGCGGGTTCGACCGCGGGCGCCGCGATTCCTCAGTGGCCTGAGCGCCGCCTCTATTCGACCGGCGATTCCGACGTGGTGCCTCCTGTCGTCGTGCGGCAGTCGTGGGCGTCGCTCGCTGATGTCTTCGCGCCGCGGCCGGGCGTTGTCGAAATCGTGATTGACGAGGACGGCACGGTCGAGAGCGCGGTCATGCGAGTCTCGGTCAATCCGGTCTACGACCGCCTGGCGATCGCGACGGCCAAAAACTGGCGGTACAAGCCGGCCACCGTCCGAGGCATGCCGGTGAAATACCAGAAGCTGGTGCCCCTCGATCCCAGGGTCACGCGATGATCTCGAATTTCGCTGTCAGCTTTTTGAGTCGAGACGACAGATGTGTGGTTGCGGATCCCTCGGGACGTCGCGTCCGGCGTTTTTCGTTGTTACACGCGTGACGCGCAGCGGACTTGATGGACCACAGCGCGTCAGCGGCGTGCGTGGCATAAGGGTTGCCGTCGGGGTCGAGAACTGTGGTTCGTCAGGAGGCTGGTGTGATGACTGACAGGTTCATTCGAATTTCGCTCGCTCGCGCAGCCGCCGCGCTGCTCGCGCTCGTACTGAGTGGCACGTCCGTACCACTTGCCGCACAGTCGGGCTCGGGTGTCGCGGGTGTCGAGGGCACCGTGAGCGATCCAGATGACGCAGCAGTGCGTGGCGCACTCGTCATCGTCGTCAGCATCGAGACCGGCTACACGCGAACGGTCTACACGGATGATCGCGGGCGGTATTTCGTGTCGTCGCTGCCCGTCGGCAGGTACCTGGTCGCGGCGTCGGCAACCGGGTTCGCCCGGACGCGGCGTGACGACGTCGTGCTGGCGGTCGGCAGCACCGAGACGGTCAACTTCGCGTTGAAGATCGCTCTGGTGTCGGAAACGGTGACGGTCAAGGGGGCCGCGCCGCTCCTCGACAAAGACAGCACCGCAGCCGGCGACGTCGTCGGCGAGCGAGCGGTATCGCAGCTGCCGATCCGCGGCCGCGATTTCACGGAATTCGCCCAGCTGACCCCGGCGATCGTTCAGGAATCGGACCGCAACGGTCTCGTGATCTCCGGTCAACGGTCGATCAATTCCAACATCGCCATCGACGGCACCGACTTCAACGACGCGCTGCAAGGCAATCAGCGTGGCGGCAACGAAGGCGTGTTCTTCTTCCCGCAGGCGGCGATACGCGAATTCCAGGTCGTCCGCAGCGGCGTGTCGGCCGAAGTAGGCCGCACGAGCAGCGGGTTCATCAACGTCGTCACCAAGTCGGGATCGAACGCCGCCCACGGCGAGGCTTTCGTGTTCGGGCGTGACAAAGCCCTGACGTCGCCAGACGCGTTTGGCCGCACGTTGAACAACCAGCAGAGCCAGTTCGGCGGATCGATGGGCGGTCCGCTCATTCACGATCGGGCGTTCCTGTTCGTGGCCGCGGAACAGAGTCTGCTCAAGGTCCCGTACGCGGTGCAGTTCGACGCCCAGGCGCCTGGCGTCGTCGTGCCCAGTGATCTGCTTGCGCAGCAGGGCGAGCAGCGTGCGACAAACAATCCGACGGCGGCCTTTGCGCGCGCCGACGTCGTCGTTGGTTCGGCCGGGTTGCTGAACCTGCAGGGCACGTACACCCGGCTGCTCGGTGAGAACTTCAATTTCGATTCGCTCCAGCTCAATTCGGCGGTCACCACGAACTTCACCAGGAAGAGCGACAGCGTCGGCCTGAAGGTCGGGCTGACCACGGTGTTCGGAAACGGGTTGCTGAACGAGGTGCGCGGCCAGGTCGCGACCGACAATCGCGACGAGCTGCCGAACGTCCGCACCGCCTCGATCGTGATCACGGGCTTCGGGAGCCTCGGTGGCGACTCAGGCCGCCCGCGCGCGTACGAAACGACGCGCTACGAGGGCAGCGATCAGCTGAGCGCGACGTGGGGCGCCCATCGCGTGCGCCTCGGCGTCGATTACAACCTCAATCAAGCGCGCCAGCAGCGCGAAGACAACGTCCAGGGCCGCTACGACTTCAAATCGCTGCCCGACTACCTGGCGCGCAAGGTCAGCCGCTATCGACAAACGGTGCTGGTGTTCGATCCCGATCACCCGTTCTTCGACGCGAGCCAGCGTGAGCTCGCCGGGTTCGTGCAGGACAAGATCTCCGCCGGATCGGACGTGACGCTGACAGCCGGCCTGCGCTGGGAAGGTCAGTGGAATCCGCAGCCAACCAAGCCCAATCCGGCGATTCCGTCCACGGCGTTCATTCCGAACGACCTCAAGCAGTGGCAGCCGCGGGGCGGCGTCGCGTGGGACGTGAAGGGCGCGGGCACGACGGTCGTGCGCGTCTCCAGCGGTCTCTACATCGCTCGAACGCCGGCGACGCTGTTTCAGCGCGTGTTCACCGACAACGGCATCACCACGTTCGCGGTCGACAGCAAGTTCGACCCCAGCATCCTCACCGCGCTGACGTTCCCGAACCCGCTGACCACGGTGCCGACCGGCGTCAAGATCGCCGCGCCTCGCATCTTCGGATTCGATCCGAATTTTCAGAATCCGCGGACGTGGCAGAGCTCGGCGACCGTGGAGCAGATGGTCGCCAGCGAGATGGCGCTGTCGATCGGTTACATCTACAGCGCGACCAACAATCTGCAGCGACGCGTCGATCGGAATCTGTTCGCGCCCACGATCGACGCGACCGGGATGCCGATCTTTCCGCTCGTGCGTCCGGACCCGACCATCGGTGCGCTGTCGATCAACGAATCAACCGCGCAATCGCGGTACCACGCGCTCGTGGTCTCGCTGACGCGCCGCATGGCGGATCGCTACCAGTTCACGGCGAACTACACGCTGGCGCGCAACATGGATGACGACACGAACGAGCATCTCTTCAGGCGCGAGCCGGCGCTCAATCCGTTCGACCTCGCGGCCGAATGGGCCTACGCGAAGAACGACGTCCGCCACAGCGTGAACGTCAACTCATTGGTGGACGTGGGTGGCGGGTTCACGGTCGGCGCGATCGCGTTCGCGCGCACGGCAATGCCGTATACGCCGGTCATCGGGTTCGATACGCAGAACGACGCGAACGATGACAACGATCGCGCGATCGTCAACGGCCGCGTCGTCGGCCGCAATTCATACCGTCAGCCGTCGTTCTTCGATCTCGACCTGCGCCTGCTGAAGGCGTTCCACTTCGGCGAGAGTCGCAGGATCGAGCTCATCGCCGAAGCGTTCAACGTGACCGGCGCATCGAACCTCAACTTCGGCGTGGACGGCGTTGGGTTGTTTGGCACGGCCGCGCAGCCGGTGGCGACCGCGGGGCAACCGCTCTTCGCGCCGTCGACCGCGCGGTTCGGCGGTCCGCGGCAGGTTCAACTCGGAATGCGAGTGATCTTCTAAATGACGCGAAACGAGAGGACAACGACGATGAGACGCATGATGAGGCTAGTTCTGCCGCTGGTGGCGAGCGCCACGGTGCTTTCCGCCGGTCTTTCGGCTGACGATGGAGGCGCGGTCCGTTACGGTCAGGTCCTGCTCATCAGCGTCGACGGCCTTCACAAGGTCGATCTCGAACAGTTCGTCGCGGCGCACCCGGAATCGGCGCTCGCGTGGCTCAGCTCACACGGCCGGACATACCGGAACGCGACCTCGACGAGACCCTCGGACTCGTTTCCAGGCCTGCTGGCGATGGTCACGGGCGGCACGCCGCGGTCGACTGGCGTCTATTACGACGACGGGTACGACCGGACGCTGGCGACGGCATCGGGTGCCTGCGTTCCCGGAGCGCGCGTGCAGTGGAAGCAGAACCTCGACGTGCTGCCCTTCACGTTCACGACGACGATCGATCCGCTGAAGCTGCCGCGCGACCCGGCAACTGGCTGCACGACTCGGGTGTATCCGCATCAGTTCCCGCGCGTCAACAACGTGTTCGAGCTGATTAAAGCGGCCGGTGGCCGCACCGCCTGGTCGGACAAACACCCGGCGTACGAGTTCCTCAACGGGCCGTCGGGCAACTGTATCGACGACTTGTACACGCCGGAGATCACGACCAACAACACGACGACCAGCTTCTCGCTGACAATGGCGTACGACGATATGAAGGTGGCCGCCATCCTCAACGAGATCAATGGAT
>Ga0137395_10001067_pt1 | contig 12382 bp, 10 predicted proteins | sample czobulk216metaG_FD_108283 | JGI IMG/M metagenome (GOLD analysis project Ga0137395, IMG submission 108283) | Vadose zone soil microbial communities from Angelo Coast Range Reserve, California, USA - czobulk2.16 metaG | ecosystem: Environmental > Terrestrial > Soil > Vadose zone | place: USA...
GATCGAGGCGACCATCAACAACGCCAGGCGTTTCGGCGACCTGGTCTCCGAGTTCGGCACCTTTGCGGCCTACGCGTGGAGGTTCGAGCCGAAGCCTCGTCGCAGGCTGCTTGACCAGGAAGCGCTCATGGCGCTGGGCACTTCGCCGGAGGCCGTCGCCATGAGCAAGGACCTGCGCAAACGGGGTTGGGGCTTTGTCGGCCCGACCACGGTCTACTCGTTCATACAGGCGATGGGGCTTGTCAACGACCACCTGCGGGGATGCGCCGCGGGAGTTGAGGTTGAGCGCCTGCGCCGGTCGTTCGAGCGTCCGGCGGTACGGTGACGCTTCGTCCGATGAAGTCGTTGCGCTACCTCCACCTCGACGTCTTCACTGAACGGCCGCTGGAGGGAAACCAGCTGGCGGTGTTCACGGACGGCGTTGGTCTGGACGCCAGGGTCATGCAACAGATCGCGCGCGAGATGGCGTTCCCGGAGTCCACCTTCTTGCTGCCTAAAGAGGATCTGTCGACCGACGTGCGGATGCGAATCTTCACTCTATCGCGCGAGCTGCCGATGGCTGGCCACCCGACTGTCGGCTCGACGTTTGCGCTGGCGCATACGGGAGTCATCAAACCCGGTCAGGAACGCTTCGTGTTCGGACTCGGCGTCGGCCCGACCCGGGTAGACCTGCGACCGGCGACCGGCTCGCGTTCGCGTGGATGTATCAGCAGCGCCCGACCTTCGGCGATCCCATCGGCGACGTCGATGGCCTGGCCAGAGCGCTCGGCCTCGATCCGAGCGCGATGCTCTCAGGCCTGCCCGTTCACGTCGTTTCGTGCGGCCTGCCGTTCCTGATGGTCCCGATCGCCACCGCGGAGGCCGTCGACTCGATTGAGGTCGATGGGTCGAAGCTGAGGGCGTTCGAGCGTGAGCAGGGCCTGGAAGGCGTCGGGTTCTTCGTGTTCTCGCCGTCAGTCGCCGGTGGGAGCGCAACCGCGCACCGCCGCATGTTCGCACCGGACTTCGGGATGCTCGAGGACCCTGCCACCGGCGCAGCCAGCGGGCCGCTCGGCTCCTATCTCGTCCACCATGGAGTCGTGCCCGCGGCGCTGGCGGGGAAGATCGTCAGCAACCAGGGCGTGCGCATGGGACGCCCCAGCCAGATCCACATCGCGATCGGCCTGGAGGGAAAGGAGACAGTCGAGGTCAAGGTCGGCGGCGAGGCGGTCGTCCTGGGTGAGGGGACCCTCCAGGTCGCCTAGCGCTTACGGGTGCGAGGGGTTGGGCGGCGCGTCCTCGAGCTCGAACATGAGGTCGTCGGGGTAGCAGTAGTACCAATCCTCGTCCGGCTCATAGGAGCGGATGATCGGGTGCTGGGTGCTTCGGTTGTGGCCTGTGGCGTGCTTGCCGGGAGAGTTGTCGCAGCATCCGACATGGCCGCACTCCTGGCACCATCGAAGGTGAACCCAGTCGTGCTTGCCTGCGGCGAGGCATTCGACGCAACCGGGACCTGACGGCCCCACGTCCTTCATCTGACCGATGTGCTTGCACGACCTGGCCATGAACGAGATTCTGAAGCCCCCCGCGGTGCTCGCGCGCGCGTGTCTATCTATGTGGAGCGGTCGCCGCGTCGATAGCGCCTCACCGCAGACGACGATCACGCAGATTCGCCTTCTGCCGCCGGCTGCCGCGCTCCGGCCGAGAGCATCCAGGGAAGCGCAACTAGCGCAAAGATGACACCGGCACCCGCAGCTGCGAGAAACGGAATCGCGACGCCGAGCGCGAAGAGGGCTCCGCCAACTAGCGATCCGACCGCGGCGGCGCTGCTCAGCGCCGTTCCGACGATGCCCTGCGCCTCAGCCCTGCGCTCCGCGACCGCATCCATCAGGAACGAGTTCATGGACGGCGTCGTGAACGCCCAGAGCGCGCCCTCGAAGAGACCGACGAACAGGATCGTGGGGATGCTGGTCAGGTTCGGGTAGATCGGGCTCATCAGCGACCCGAGCACGACCGAGCCGACAGCCAGCCAGCGGCGGTCCCAGCGGTCGGAGCTCCAGCCGGCGAGCGGCGTCGCCACCAGCAGCGGGAGTGCGAAGAGCGTGAAAGAGAGCCCCACGACCGGGTCGCTTGCCCCGCGGGAGCGCATGTACAGGCTCCAGACCACGTCGTAGATCCCGATCAGCAGCCCGAGGCCGATCGATAGCGTGGCGACCGCGATCACAGCGGACTTCGCGCGAGACGGGCCGCTCATCGTGAGTCGCGGCATGTTGCCGGCGTGCACGCGAGGCGAAGTTCGCAGCGTGACCGCGATCACGGCCGCCGCCGCCAGCAGGGCTGCGCCGGTCACCGTGAAGACGGTCCAGCGTCCGAATACGGCGAGGAATCCGCCGATGGCCGGCCCGCCGATGTATCCGGCCTGCTGCGCGCCTGACACCCAGCCGTAGGCGCGGCCGAGGCTGGCGCGTGGAACGACGTCGGCGACCGCGGCGAGCTGCGCCGGGATGACCGCGGCGAAGCCGAGGCCCTGCACGAGCCGGAGCCCGATCAGCCACTCGATGGGCAGCGGGATGATGAATGTGAGCGACGCCGCGGCGGCCACCACGAGGCCGCCGATCATCATCGCCTTCGCGCCGACGCGTTCGGCAAGGATCCCGGCAGGCCACTGGCCGATGGCCTGGGCGAACAGCGCCGCTCCGACGATGACACCGACCAGCCCGTACGATGCGCCGCGCTCGCGGAGATAAAGCGGAAGGATCGGCAGCAGCGATCCGATGCCCGTGCCGGACACGAAGATGCCCGCGACAATTCCAAAAAGAGCAGAACGGCTCTCCGATTGGCGCACCCCCGGCAAGCCTAAGCTCTAGCGAACCGGCCTCGTGGTCGCAGGCATCTAGGAGGTAGCAGAGTGAAGTGGATCACGCGCCAGAACGCGAGCGTCGATCGCATTGCATGTCCATGGCTCATCAAGCGGTTCGTAGACGCGGACGCTGAATTCCTTTATGTCCCCGCGGACGAGGTCATGGCTGTTGCGGCACGAGAGAGCGCGACGCCCTACGACGTCAAGAACGTCGAGCTCGGGCACGTCGACGGACGCTGCAGCTTCGAGTCGATCATGGCCAAGTACGGGCTGGACGATCCGGGCTTGAAGCGGCTGGCGCAAATCGTTCACGGCGCTGACGTGAAGGCGGACCGAGCGGCCAGCCCGGAGGCCGCAGGCCTTTACGCGATCGCTAACGGATTCGCGTTGGTCCACGGCGAGGACGACCACAGAAAGATCCAGCTCGAGACGCCGATGTACGACGCCCTCTATACATGGTGCCAGGCGGAGGCTGCATCAGGCCGCCTCGGCTAGCGCTGCGGGCGCTTTGGTCGGGCGCACGCGGATCACAAGCAGCGCAAGCAGAAAGCCGGCGAGCGCGATGGGCACGCCGACCTCGAACGCGGTCGTGAACCCGGCGGTGAGCGCGCTGTTTATCAGCGCGTGAGTCGGCCGGGCTCCTGCGAGGTGATCGCTCGTGACGTTGGAGGCAACCGTGCCGAGGACCGCGAGCCCGATCGAACCACCGAGCTGCTGGCTCACATTCAACACAGCGGACGCGAGGCCCGACTCGTGCCTGGCCGCGCCGGAGATCGCCACCAATGTGGTGGGGAAGAAGATGAGCCCGAGACCAACTGACAGGACCACGAGCGGGCCGAGAATGTCAGGCACGTAGCTCACCTGGTCGCCGATTCGCGACAGCCAGAACAGGCCGCCGGCGACGGCAAGCGCACCGATGGTCATGGGCAGCTTTGGCCCGATGCGTCCCAAGAGTCGCGATGTGACTTGGGCGGTGAGGATAATTCCCACGCCGAGCGGCAGGAACGCAAACCCCGCCTGCAGCGGACTGTAGCCCAGCACGTTCTGGACGATCTGGCCCAAGAAGAAGAGGACGGCAAGCGTGGTGGAGCCGGCCACCATTCGCAGCGCGAAAGCGCCGCTGCGGTTCCGGTTCGCGAAGATGCTCAGCGGCATCAGCGGCTGCCGGCTGCGCAGCTCGATCAGCAGAAACAGCACGAGCAACACGGCGCCCAGGCCGAGCGTCGCGACGGTGACGTTGTCGGTCCAGCTGTGTGCGGCTGCGCGCGATAGGCCGTAGACCAGGAGCGTCATGGCGCCCGTGACTGTGATCGCGCCGGGCAGATCGAGGCGGCCGGAGCGGGCTTCCGCGGCGGGGAGCACAGTCGGAGCGGCAACCGCGAGCACCAGCGCGATGGGGACGTTGACGAACAGGACCCACCGCCACGACAGGTAGTTGACGATGATGCCGCCGAGGATCAGGCCGATCGCGGCGCCGCTACCCGCCGCGCCGGCGTACACGCCAAGGGCGCGGTTGCGCGCGGCGCCTTCCTGGAAGGTGTCGGCGACCAGGGAGAGCGCGGTGGGGGCGACAATCGCGCCACCGGCGCCCTGGATGACACGAGCCGCGATGAGGCCTGCCGAGGTCGTGGCCAGCCCGCCTGCAAACGATCCGGCCGCGAACACCAGGACGCCGATGATGAACATGCGCCGCCGGCCGTACAGATCGCCGGCGCGCCCGCCCAGCAGGAGCAATCCGCCGAATGCGAGGGCGTAGCCGTTAACCACCCACTCGAGGTCGGTGGCGGTGAAGTGAAGTGCGCGCTGCACCGAAGGCAGCGCCACGTTGACGATGGTCGTGTCGAGAACCACCATCAGCTGAGCGAACGCGATGACGATCAGCGCGAGCGTGAGGTTGCGAGGCCGGGTCATGGCTTTGTTCTCCTGGAGAATCCCCATTCGGAGGTACTGGGCGATGCCGACGAACCGGAACTGCAGCAGCTCGTAGCGCGGGAAGGCCGGCGCCGCGGTCTCGTAGTCGATGACCTCTGGATCGGTCAGGGTGTAGTCACGGCCCATGTAGGTCACCTCGCACGAGCCGGCCGCGGCGACGTTGCGATACCAGGCGGCTCTGTCACCGAACGTGAGAGGCATGACGAAGCTGTCGCCGAGGCGACGCATGCCGAGCGGCGTGGCGTGGATCCGGCCCGACTTACGGCCGCGGTGGCGGATCACGCCGACGATCCGCATCCAGCTCCGGCCCGCGACAAGAAGCGTCAGCGGGTTGACAAACCTGGCGACAAAGCGAATCGCGTTGCGAGCTCGTGGTCCGAGGGTCAGGTGTCTCATGACCCAACAGAAGGGGAGCTCAGAGGCGATTATTCCCTTAAGCGGATAATTCCTTTAAGGACCGATTCAGTATTAACCCAGCTTGGCCTGGGCCGCCAGGATCATGCGTGTCAGCATGTCCGCCAGCGCCCTGCGCTCGGACGAAGTCAAAGGCCCGAAGAACTCGTCTGCGGCCGCGTCGAAGGCCGATGCCGCCCGTTTTTGGACCGTCCGGCCCTTGGCCGTCAGATGGAGGGCGTACGAACGCCGGTCGGCCGGGTTCCGGCGCCGGTCGACGACTCCCTGCTTCTCGAGGTGGTCGATCAGCTCCACCACTGTCGTGCGATCGATTCCCAGCTGCTCCCCGAGCTCATGCTGGGATACCGGGCCGCCGGCGAGCACGGTCATCACGCCACACATCTGCACGGTCAGGCCGATCGGGTTCAAGCGGCGCCTGGCCAGCTCCTGGCCCGTGCGTGCGGCGATTGTGATCAGGGCGCCAGGACGGTTGATCAGCGAAGGAGGAATCGGCATCCTGCAGCATTATCCCCATAACCAGCCCGAACTGATCCTCACGCTGACGATCACCTCGTGGGCCGGTCGTGCCCTGCGGCTGCAGACGTCTATCGTGGACTCATGACCCGCGTGCTCAGGGTTGTGGCGCGCCCGCAGTCCGAAGCCGCAATCGTGTACCGCCGGGCGATCGGCCGTCCCGAGGCGATCGCACCCGGCATCGCGCCGCATCCCGAGCTCGACCTCGTCAATCACGGTGGCAAGACGATCGCCAGCCTGACCTTCGTCAGCTTCTATCTCAGCGGTGCGGCGTGGCCTGCAGACGACAGGAAGTCGATCGATGCCGCGCTCGAGGCGGCGATGGCCGACTCAAGGCTCAACAACGTGATGGCCCAGTACTTCGACGGCGTCCCGCCGCCGTCGACAGCGATGCCCTCGCAGAGCGTGAGCCTGGTCGCGCCCCCGACCACCGACAATGCGGCCGTCCAATCGATCGTGGCGCAGCTCGCAAATGGGAGCTTCCTCGACGGGCTCGACCTCAATCGCTCGGTCGTCAACCTGATGCTGCCGCCCGGGATCGTGCTGGCGGACACGGGCGGGGCCGACTCGCTCCACGGACTGGGCGGGTACCACGGGTCTGTGCACGCGCGGGGCGCCAGCGTCTACTACGCGGTGGGCGCCTATTCGCAGGTCCTGGCGGACGGACGCCAGAACGGGATCGTGGCGTTCGACAAGCCCTGGAAGAACGTGGTCGCGACCTTCTTTCACGAGCTGAACGAGGTGAGGACCGATGCGAACGTGGACGACGCGATCAGCACTGGCAACGATGCGCTACTCGGCTGGACGTCGTCGCAGGGCTATGAGGTGGGGGACGAGCCGGTCTTCGAGGCAAGCGGCGACCTGTCACTGGTGTTCCAGGAGGTTCCGCTGGCGGATGGCACTGGGACGGTGCCGGTCCAGCTCATGTGGTCCAACACCGTGCACGGACCGGAGGGTCCGGTCGATACTCCAGAGGTCCCAGCGAACTGACCGCGACCGCGGCCGTCAAGCGAGTCGTGATCATGATCCAGGAGAACCACACGACCGACAACTACTTCCGCGACCTTGCGCCGTGGGGCGCCAACGTCGCGACCGGGTGGCCGACATCCGCGAACCCGCCCCCGCAGCCGCCCTTCAGCCCGTACTACCCGCCGCATGACCGGCGCGCCTACTTCAACTGGCTGACGAAAGGCACGGCCGAGCATTCGCAGTACGACACAGCCGCCGACATCCCGTTTTATCTGTACCTGGCGATCACCGGCGCCTTCCTCGAGAACCACTGCGCGGGATACGGCACCAACTCCACGCCCAACCATCTGCTCTTGATCGGCGGGCAGAGTCCGACGCTCGGCAACCCGCCCCGGCGCTCGCAGCCGGTATGGGACCTACCCTCGCTGCCCGGCCTGGCTGAAGACAGCAAGGTCGGATGGCGCTGCTATGTGCCACCCGATCACTTTCCGGTCTCGTTCTACAAGCAGCTGCACGCCTCGCCCAACGTCCTTCCGTCGTCGCAGTTCATCGCCGATGCGAGGGCGGGCGGGCTGCCGGCCCTTGTCTATCTCTGGCACCCGAGCGGTCAGGACGAGCACCCGCCCGCGAACATCACCGACGGGATGAGCCTGATCTGGCCGTCCGTCGACGCGGTCGTGCACGGCGGCGGGTGGGAGGAAACGGTATTCATGCTCACGTGGGACGACTGGGGCGGCTTCGACGACCACGTCGCCACGCCGGCAGTCGAGTACACGCCGGACAATGTGCAGCTCGCGTTCGGGCCGCGCGTGCCGCTGCTCATGTTCGGCGGTCGCGTGAAGCCCGGCATCGACAGCCGGTGGTGCTCGCATGTCAGCGTGCCGCGAACGGCGATCCAGCTGCTCGGCCTGCCGAAGCTCGGCGTGCCCAGGCTGGATGAGGACGCCGGCCTGAGCGACCTGGTCGACCCGTCGATGAAAACGAATCCGCCGCCGCCAGCGTTCGGCACGCTGATCACGTTCCCCGCCGCACCAAGCCCGACGCCTTCGGTGCATCCGCTTCCTCCGCGACCGCCTGGCCCGCCCGCCCCCGTGGGGCCAGTGCTGCTGCGAAAGGGCAAGACTTTGCCGCCACCGAACGACGCGCCGCTGCCCCAGCAGCCCAAGCCCCCGGCCTAGGTCAGCTCACAACACTTCGGCGATCATCGAGGCCGCCCGCGCCGCCGTGCCGGTTTCGACATCGAGGAAGCTGACCGGTTCTGACAGCAGCGACTCGATCTCCGTCGCGAGCCTCTCCGGCGTGGCCGCCTCGAAATCCATGCAGCGCCCGGCCCGGTATCGCTCGAGTCGGTGCCTGACGTGGAAGTTCTGCTCGCAGTGATCGATGAGCGGGAAGTAGATGAACGGGCGTCGAGCGGCCACCAGCTCCATGGTCGTGCTCAGACCGCCCTGGGTCAGGGCAACGTCGCACGCGGCCAGGTGGAGGTTCAGGTCAGACACGAACGCCCGCACCTCGACACCATCGATTTTCGTCAGGAAAGCTGGATCGATGCGAGGGCCCGCAACGGCGATCATGCGCAGGTTGGGGATCCGACGCTTCACGGCCGGGTACGCGCCCATGACTTTCTCCAGCAGAGCGGTACCGACTCCTGAACCGCCCACAGAGGCGATGCATACGATCTCATCGTCCGCGTATCCGAGGCTGCGGCGAAGGTCGGCGCGGTCGCCGAGCTGCTCGCGTTCCAGGCCCAGGATGTAGCCGCCGCTGAACTGGTAGTGGCGTTCGGTCCACTCACGGATCTCTGGCAGCCCGGGACCAAATGTGCCTGGGACGATGTCCTCCGGCCGGCCGATGAATATCGCGCGGTCGCGGAGGCGAGGGAACCGCTCGATGTGCTCGATCATCTCGGCGTTGTAATCCGCAGCGAGAAACGCGTCGCGTTCGCCGAGGTTGGGCATAGGCAGCCACCCAACGAAATCCGTGAGCCAGGCATAAGCGGCCTGCTTGAGCTCGGGATTCTCGTGCAGGTAGTAATCGACCTCCCACGCCTCGTCCCCTATCCACAGGTCGTAGTCGCGCTCGCGAACCGCTTCTAGAAACACCATGAAGTTGTGGAGCAGGATCTCGTCCATTCGCCGCCACGCCTCGAACACATGCAGGCGGTGCGGCCCGGATTCCATCTCGATGTGTCTTGATTCGAGGGCGAGGTCCTTGCTGTTGGGATGGATCTTCTCGCCGTGCGCTGCGAGGACGCGCGTGACCGGGTCCTGCGCGAGCCACTCGATCTCGAGGCCAGGAACCTGCTTGCGCAGCTCGTCCGCGATCGCCACGTCGCGGCGCGCGTGTCCGAGGCCGATGGGTGAGGACACGTAGAGGGCGCGTCGCGGCCGCTTGAGCGCGCGCCGTACCGCCGGCCGAGACGGTGTGGGCAGCAGGAATTCGCCCAGTGCAAGGTTCACGGCCACCGGATCGCGCAAGTGCGGCCCGTGCCCGGAGCCTTCCATTGTCCGGAGGCGACCGCCGGTCAGCTCAGCGAGGGCCACCCCGTTGGCGTGGAGAACGATCTCGTCCTCATCCCCGTGAATGACGAGCACCGGGCACGTGATTGCCCGCGCCAGCCGCTCCGATTCAGCCCGGTCGAGTCCCGCGGCGCGCTCTGTCGCGATCAGCACCTGCGGCGTCGTCTCGAGGCCCCAGTTGACCGCATCCTCGATGGGCTTGGTCGAGTGAGGCTCGGGAAACATGCTGCTGAAGAAGGTTTCGAGGAAGCCGCGATGATCCTGGAGCCAGTAGTTGGCGTTGAACTTCTGCCAGCTGTCGTATTCGTCGCGGACGTCATCGAAGGTGACGTTGACCGCGTCTCTAAGCGCCTGCCACGGCTCGAGCCTGACGCCGGGACCGATGAATGCGATCCGCGTTACAAGCTCTGGGTGTCGCGCCGCGATCATCAGCGCCCAGCGCGCACCGGCCGAAAGGCAGACCAGCGCTGCCGACCCGATGCCGCAGTCGTCCATCACCGCGAGCGCGTCTGCGACGAACTCCTCATCGGCGTACGCCTCCGGCTCGACTGGCCGATCGGATCTGCCGTTGCCGCGTCCATCCATGACCAGCACGCGGCACTGGCTCGCCAGGTATGGGATCTGTTGCTTCCAGTGGCGCGAGTGGATGATCGACCACGTCGGCAGGAGGAACACGGTCGGCTCGCCCTTGCCGTAGATCTCCCAGTGCAGGCGGACCCCTCCGCGCGTCGTGTAGCCATCCTGGACCGGCTCAATCGCTCTCATTGCATTCGGACCTATTAGTTTGGAAGGGCGGGCGGTGATGCAACCGCCCGCCCCATGATGCAGGCCGGCTAGGGCCGGACTTCGTAGACCAGGTTGAACGGTGTCTCGCCGATGCGGCGAAAGCGGGTGAACCCCGCGGCGGTGACGACGTCGCGGATCTTCTTCTCGCCGGCCTGAGCGCCTAGCGCCAGCCCGACCTCCTGGGACAGTGAGTTGGGGACGCATAGGAACGTGGAGAACGCGTAGTACGCCCGCCCGACCGGGTTCAGGTTCTGCTCGACCGAGTCTCCGGCGATTGGCTCGACGATGAGCCAGGTGCCGTCGGCGGCCAGCGCCTGCTTGATGTGCTTGGCCACGCCCACCGGGTCGCCCATGTCGTGCAGCGAGTCGAAAACGGCGATGAGGTCGTAGCCCGAGCCGGGGAACGACGACGCGGACGCGACGTCGAATTGCAGGCGGTCGCTGAGGCCTGCATCCTTAGCCTTCTTGCGGGCCAGCTCGATCGATTCCTTGTGGTAGTCGAAGCCGGTCACCTTTGAGCGCGGGTAGGCCTCGCCCATCAGTCGTGAGGACGCGCCCAGGCCACAGCCGATGTCGGCAATCCGCGCGCCGACGCGCAGCTTTTCCTCCACGCCGTCGAGCGCGGGGATCCAGGTTGAGACGAGGTTGGCGTTGTAGCCCGGGCGGAAGAACCGCTCGCAGCCCGTCGGCACGCCGGTGTCGTGCTGGTGCCATCCAAACCCGGCGCCAGTGCGGAAGCTGTCCTCGATCTGCCTCTCCGCCTTGATCGTCGCGGTGGCCAGTTCGAACGCACCACACACAAACGCTGGGCTGTTCTCATCCGCCAGCGCCATCGCCTGCTCGGCCGGGAGCTCGTACCTCTGGGTCGCCGGGTCGTATGTCACGTAACCGCCGGCCGCCTGGGCGTTGAGCCACTCGCGGACGTAGCGCTCGGCCGTCCCGGTCTTCTCCGCCAGGTCGCCTGACGAGATCGGACCCGCGCCGGCCATCGCCCGGTAGAGCCCCAGCCGGTCACCGGCCACGATGAGCCCCGCGTTCACGGTCGCGCCGAGCTCGCCAATGACCTGGCCGAGGAACGCCATCAGCTTGTCCATGTCGGGAGCCTGAGTCTGTACTGCCATTTCGGCACCTCCAAGAATTGAGATGCGACGACCGTAGGTTCGGCGGGGCCGCATCGCATCAGGGGCCCCACCTAGTAGTTGGCGTGACAATTACGCCGTGCTCTTCGGCCGCGAAGACGAGGTACGCGTGGTGGGCCAGGCGCTGGCGGCGGCGCGGGTGGGCAAGAGCGCCCGGCTCGTCATTCGGGGTGAGCCGGGTATCGGCAAGTCGGCGCTGCTCGAGCAGGCGATGGCGGACGCGGGGCCGATGCGGCTGCTCTCGGCGCACGGCGTCGAGTTCGAGGCGGACGTGCCTTTCGCGGGGCTGCACGAGCTGCTCGGGCCGGCGCTTCCTCTCGTCGACAAGCTGCCGCCGGTCCATGCCGCGGCCCTGAGGTCGTCGCTCGGCCTCGGTGAGCGAATAGAGGCCGACCGGCTGATCGTCGGCGCCGCCGTGCTGGGCCTGATCTCCTCGTACGCCGAGGACGGACCGCTACTGTTGACTGTGGACGACGCGCACTGGCTGGACGCGGCATCGGCCGAGGCGATCGCCTTCGCGGCCCGCCGGCTGGTGGCCGACCCAGTAGCCATCCTGGTCGCCGTGCGCGAGGGGCACGACTCGCCATTTCTTACGGCGGGCTGGCCGGAGATCGAGCTGCGCGGGCTGGACCGGAACGCTGCGACACGCCTCCTCGAGCAGCTCGCGACCGCACCAACCAGTGATTCGGTTGACCGGCTGCTGCGGGCTACCGACGGCAATCCGCTGGCGCTGGTCGAGCTTGCGCGGAGCGATCCGCAGCCTGCCGGCGCGCCGCACCTCGACCTGCCGGTCGTGACCAGCGTGGAGCGCGCTTACCTCCGCCGGGCCGACGGGCTCTCCGGTGGTGCCCGGCAGGTCCTGCTCCTGATGGCTGCTTCCGGGGTCTCGGACATGGGGCTCCTGCGCCGTGCCGCTGCCGCGCTCGAGATCGGCGAAAAAACCGTCGAGGAGGCGGAGGCCGCCGGCTCCCTCGTACAGGTGAGCGGCGATCACGCCGACTTCGTCCATCCCCTTGCGCGAGCGGCGGTCTACCACGCGGCGTCCCCAGCACAGCGACGCGCCGCGCACGGCGCACTGGCCGGCGTGATGGTCGGACCGGACGACCTCGAGCGGCGCGCCTGGCACCTCGCGGCAGCCGCCACGGGCTGGGACACGGAGGCAGCGGCAGCGCTGGCCCAGGCGGCGCAGAAGGCGCGCGAGAGCACGGCTTACAGGTCCGCGGCCGCGGCGCTCACGGAGTCGGCTCGCCTCACCGAAGCCCTCGACCTGC
>Ga0137395_10001069_pt1 | contig 12376 bp, 6 predicted proteins | sample czobulk216metaG_FD_108283 | JGI IMG/M metagenome (GOLD analysis project Ga0137395, IMG submission 108283) | Vadose zone soil microbial communities from Angelo Coast Range Reserve, California, USA - czobulk2.16 metaG | ecosystem: Environmental > Terrestrial > Soil > Vadose zone | place: USA...
ATCGCAAGTCGAGCGTAGAACCTCTTGGCGCCTATTTGCCGAACATCGCGCGCACGAGATCCAACTCGTGACGGACGTCTTGTGCTCGGATGCCCAGGACGGTGGCCACCGCCGTCAGCGCTGCTCCGAAGAGCCCCGCGACCATGAGCATGTGGGCGAGCGAATCCATCGGCACAAGGTTTCTAATCGTGTATCCGAATGCAACCGTGGCAATTGACAAAAGCCAACTTTTGAGGCCCAGACGCAGCCAGGAAGAACTAATGAAGGAATAGGAAAAACGGCCTAAGGTCAGCACCAGGCATGTTTGCGCCAGGACGGTGGCCAGAGCGATGCCGACAATGGAACCGAGTTTCATCGAAAGATACGACAGGCTGAAATTGAGCGCCGCCGTCAGCACAACGACGGTGCCGCCGAAGCGCAGCCCTCGATCGCCGCACCGCACGGTCAACTCGTACCCGGCCAGGCCCGAGGCCGTAACGGCCAGGTTAGCGGCAAACGCCGCCTGCCAGAGCAGGGGAACCCGGTAATGCTCGCCCAACCACAATTTGATAAACCAATCGTTGACGGCGAGATAGCCCAACGCTGCTGCACATCCGAGGAAGGTCTGGAATCGGTTCAACCGCTCCGTCTCGTGGACCGCCCGCGCGCGATCCGCGGCAGCGGGCGACGCCAGCCATTGGCCGATCTTTGGCATGCTCATTAAGCTGGCGCTCCCGATTACGAACATGGCCATCTCGCACAGCTTGGAATTGAATTGATAGGCTGGGATCTGGCCCGCGCCGAAGCCGGCATTGATGAGCAGCCGATCCGTGGTGATGTAAATGCCGTTGGCCAGGCAATAGAGATACACCCAAAAACTCCTTTCCACGAGCGAGAGAAATCGCGCTCGGTTGAACGCCAGCGGAAAAAACTCAGCCAGGGCCGGATACGACACTTGCAAAAAGAACCAGCCCAGCGCGACGCCCAAACCGGCGCTAAGCAGATAAGGCGAATACTGCAGCCAAAGTGGTGAGTTTTGCCGCGCCAGCAGCCAGTGGCAGAGAATACTCGCCTGCAGTAAAAAAAATGTCGGCAGCACCGGCCATGTCAGGTTGCTGACGCCGTAATTTACATTCGTGATATAGCTTGCGAGGATGAGAAAACCAGCGCCGAAGGCTCCAATCGCAAACAGGCTGGGGAGCGAGCCGGCGCCGGGAATGCTTTTGAACTGCAGCCAACTTGGAAGCCACGGCGCCAGCGCCAGCAAGACTCCGGTCACTATTACCGCCAGCAAGAGGAACATCGTTCGCGCTCCGGAGAGGAAGAAACGCAGCTCGGCTTGGTTGTCCTGACCCGCCAGCCTGCTGGTCTGAAGGTTGACCACGCCGCCCATCCCCAAGTCTCCCAGGCCCCCCAGCGTGGCCACGGCTTGGAAGCTGGAGAACAACCCGAACAAGCCATCACCCATGCTCCGCAGCAACAGTGGACTCCACACGAGCGACATCACCGAGGAGAGAACACGGCAAAGCGTTTGGAGCATGAAGGCCAGGCGCGTGGAATTCCGATGACGCCGGAGCCAAGTTGCCAAGCGGCATCCTCTCATTTCCTCAGAGGCTCGCGATACGGGGTTGCAGCACTCAAGTTCAAATGCGAATTTCTTCGTCTGTTTTGGTCGTCTTTGACAAGACCCACTCCAATAAAGCTCAACATCCAGCCACCTGTGAAGCAGAAACTGAATTTGCAGCACCCGCGATACCCAAACGAGGCCGCGTCACGCCCACAACGGACGCCAGCGCGTGGCCACGATCCGCCACGGGCCTGGTCCTGTCTGTTGGCTCGCCGGTTGCCTCCAAGGATGATACAGGATCGTTCTCATCAGCTTCGCCATTAGCTCTGGCACAAATTCTTGCAGACAATTTCGCGGGAAAATGAATGAATACGTGCATGACAAAGTCCGGCCCGCCCACGTCACAAATCGGACGATCCTCATGCTGAGCCGCACCGCAACATTGCGCCGGACCTGTCGCCTTCCCGAGACCGCAGCAGTGCAGGCCGTGTTCGTATTTGCCTGCGGCCTGCTAGCCGCGCCACGGGATGGAGTCAATCGGCAAAAATTCGCGCCAAGCGATGGCAGGGGCGATCCTGTGGCGCTGGAGCGCGATGGACTCCTGCCCGGGTCTGGTGATCAAGAGGCGAAGAGGCCCGCAGAACCGCCGCGCTTCGAAATCCTCATCGCCGGTGGCGCAAAGATGCTTGCTGCGGACTCCTCCGAAGTTCACCGCGCCAGTCCCACCGCCCAACTGGCGGTTTCTTCCTTGCCGCCACCGGCGCGGAGAAAAATTGATTTCATCGAGGAAATCCAGCCGCTGTTGGCCAAAAACTGCTACGCGTGCCACGGTCCCGACAAACACGAAAACGACTTGCGCTGGGACCTCAAGGCGGCGGCATTGAGAGGAGGGGTCTCCGGCCCCGCGATTGTTCCCGGCAAGAGCGCCGCGAGTCGGATGATTTGGCTGGTCGCTGGGCTGGACAAGGGACTCGTGATGCCTCGGAAGGGCGAGCGGCTGAGCGCCGATCAAATCGGCCTGCTCCGCGCCTGGATCGATCAGGGCGCGCATTGGCCGGACGGACTCGACCCGGCTCGGGCGCCATCGGACATGGCGGATCATTGGGCCTTCAAACCAGGGCGGCGCCCGGCTGAACCGAGTGTGAAAAACTCCAGTTGGGCGCGCAATCCCGTCGATCGGTTCGTGCTCGCAAAATTGGAAGCGGAGGGACTGGCGCCGTCGCCCGAAGCCGACCGGCGGACCCTGATCCGCCGCCTCAGCTTTGACCTAACCGGCCTCCCGCCGTCACCGGAGGAAGTCGGGCGGTTCATCGCCGACCCGAATCCGCGCGCCTACGAAGAGCTGTTGGATCGCCTGCTCGCCTCCCCGCGCTACGGCGAGCGCTGGGGACGACATTGGCTCGACGTGGTCCACTACGGAGAATCACACGGTTACGACAAAGACAAGCTCCGCCCCAACTCCTGGCCGTACCGCGATTATGTCATCCGTTCCTTCAATTCGGACAAACCTTACTCGCGATTTGTCGCCGAACAACTGGCCGGCGACGTGTTGTACCCCGACGAACCGGACGGTGTCGTCGCCACCGGCTTCCTGGCGGCCGGGCCGTGGGATTTCGTGGGCCACGTCGAGTTGCCGATCACCAAGACCGACGGCCTCATCGCCCGCTACAATGACCGCGACGACATGGTGATGACCACGATGTCCACCTTCCAAAGCCTCACGGTCCATTGCGCGCGCTGCCACGACCACAAGTTCGATCCCATCACGCAAAAGGATTATTACAGCTTGCAAGCCGTCTTCGCCGGAGTGGACCGCGCCAACCATCCGTATGACGCGGACAAAGCGGTGTTTCAAACCCGGCGGAAATTGAGCCGGGAAAGGGAAACGCTGGAAGCCCGCAAAAGAGAGATTGACGCGGCCGTCGCCAAACTTTCCAACGCCGAAATCCAACCCCGCGACCGCCGCTTGAAGGAAATCGGAGCCGGGCAGGCCGGTCCGGAAAAACCGGGGCGGGAGCAGGATCAGCAATCGGAGGCGTTGATCGACGCGGCGACCCGCGCCGAAATCAACCGGATAACCGCGCGGCTGGTGGAAGTGAACCGAAGCCTCGCCGCGCTGCCGCCGCCCGGTTTGGTTTATGCCGCGGCGCATAACTTCACGCCTGAAGGCAGCTTCGTCCCTGCTGGCAAGCCGCGGCCGGTGCATCTGTTGTGGCGCGGGGACGTGAAGCGTCCCGGCCAGCTCATGACGCCGGCGGGGCTTGAAGCCGTTCCGGGGCCGGACCCGAATTTTGAATTGCGCGACCTCGATGACGAAGGGGCGCGCCGCGCGGCGCTGGCCAGATGGCTGACGGATCGGCGGAATTTTTTGACTCGCCGTTCCCTGGTGAACCGCGTCTGGCAATACCATTTCGGCCGCGGCATCGTCGATTCACCGAACGATTTCGGGCAGATGGGATCGTTGCCGAGCCATCCCGCATTGCTCGACTGGCTGGCCGGTTGGTTCGCCGACCGCGGCGAATCGATTAAACAGCTTCACCGGCTCCTGGTCACCAGTTCGACCTATCGCCAGTCTTCGCGGAATCATCCTGCGTCCGCCAGAATCGACGGCGACAATCGTTATCTCTGGCGCATGAACCGGACGCGGCTTGAGGCCGAGGAAATCCGTGACACGATGCTGGCCGTCAGCGGCAAGCTCGACCTGACCATGGGCGGCCCTTCGGTCCGGCAGTTTTACTTCAAGGACGATCATTCGCCCGGTTACGATTACACTCGCTACGATGTGGACAATCCGGGCAGTTATCGTCGTTGCGTCTATCGCCACATCATCCGGAGCGTGAGCGATCCTTTCCTGGATTGCCTCGATGCGGCGGACCCTTCGCTCCTGACACCCAAACGCAACACTACGCTCACGGCGTTGCAGGCGCTGGCGACGCTGAACAATCCGTTCGTGTTGCGTCAGTGCGAGCACTTTGCGGGGCGGTTGAGCGCGAGCGGCCCGGAGGTTGAAAAGCAAATCCAGGCGGCGTGTGAGCTGGCCTGGTCACGCCCGCCGACGGAGGAAGAGACCCGCACCCTGGCTGCCTACGCGCGGAGACACGGCCTGGTCAACTTCTGCCGCCTGATCTTCAACAGCACGGAATTTTTTTTCATCGACTGAGCGACATGAACTCAAACCCCCACTTCCCCGTTCCACTGCCATCCGGCAAGCGAGCTGCCGGGAGCGAGGCGCGGCTTGTGGACCGCCGCGAATTTCTCTGGCGCTTCGGCGGCGGGTTGGGGGGCGTCGCGCTCGCGCATCTGCTCGGCGCCCAAGGGCTGCTGGCGGAGACAACCGCGCCGCGCCCTGAGTTCAACGGCGGGCTGCACCATCGCGCCCGGGCGCGTCGCGTCGTGCAATTGTTCATGTCCGGCGCCGCCAGCCAGTGCGACACCTTTGATTACAAGCCGGAGCTGATCAAACAACACGGCACGAAATTCGACCCCGGCAGCCAGGTGGAATTGTTCCAAAGTTCGCCCGAGAATTGCATGAAAAGCCCCTGGAATTGGAAAGCGCGCGGCCAATGCGGCAAATGGATCAGCGAGCTGGTGCCGCACCTCGGTTCGTGCGCCGATGACTTGGCGTTCATCCACTCGTTGGTGTCCAAATCCAATGTCCACGGCCCCGCCACGTACCTGCAGAACACCGGTTTCGTGCTGCCGGGCTTCCCCAACATGGGCGCGTGGATTTCCTATGGCCTGGGCAGTCTCAACGAAAACCTTCCGGCCTTTGTCGTGCTGCCGGACCCGCGCGGCTTCGGCCCGAACGGGCCGGCCAATTGGAGCGCCGGTTTTCTGCCGGCGACGCACCAGGGCACGATGATACGAATCGGCAGACCGAATCCGATTTTCGATCTGTTTCCGCCCGAAAACGCCCGTTTCATTACCAAGGAAAGCCAGCAGGAAGGACTGGCGTTGCTGGAACAGATCAACCGCCGGCACGCGTCGCAGCGCGATGGGGATTCGCGGCTGGACGCCCGCATCGCCTCTTATGAACTGGCCGCGCGACTCCAACTCAGCGCGCCGGAAGCGCTGGACCTCTCTGGCGAATCCGAAGCCACCAAGAAGCTCTACGGTCTCGATGAAAAGATCACCGAGGATTTCGGCACGCGTTGCCTCATCGCCCGCCGTCTGCTCGAACGGGGTGTTCGTTTCGTGCAGGTCTGGAGTGGGGCGGACAACGGTTTTCCCCGCCGCAATTGGGACAGCCACGAAGACTTGGCGCGAGACCACCTCGAAATGGGAACGAGCATGGACAAACCCGCTGCCGCGCTGGTGAAAGACTTGAAAGCGCGCGGGATGCTGGAAGAGACGATTGTGTTGTGGACGACGGAGTTCGGCCGGATGCCGTGCAGCCAGGCGGGCAAGGGCCGCGACCATAATCCGTTTGGCTTCACCAACTGGCTCGCCGGCGGTGGCATAAAAGGCGGCGTGAGCTACGGCGCGACCGACCAATGGTCTTACAAAGTGGTGGAACACCCAACCTACTGCTACGACGTGCACGCGACGATCCTGCACCAACTCGGCATCGACCACACCAAGCTGACGTTCCGTCACAACGGCATCGACCGCAGGCTGACGGACGTGCACGGCGACGTCATTGAAGCACTGCTGGGTTGATCCGGCGTGAGCACGGCTGGAGACGAACCTGGCCAGTCAACGCGTCCGGCGGACGCCAAGCCGTTGGCCTGTCGCTCCAATGAGTATCCCGACTTATGAGGGCCATTAAGGAGACCGAAATCGTGAAAAATTTCACAATCTTTCTTGTCAGGGAGGAAAACCGAGGTTAAGAGTCAATTGCGGTCAAAAAGTTATTCTAATTCTTTGATCGACGCAGATGTGAAAAACTAATGTATCGAAACGAGGTTGTAAAAAACGATTGACGCTGCGCGGCCAATCGCAAAAATGCCCGGCTGGCGGCGGCGGAGCGGGACGAGTCAACCAAACGAGTCATTCGGCGGAGCAGACGACGATTTTGAAATGCCTTACATCTTCCCCAGGTGGACGAACCGGCTCCCGTTGATAGTCATCACGGTTCTGATGCTGGGCGGCGGCGGAGTCACGGCGGGCATGTGGTATTATTTCTCGCCGAAATACACGCGCGTGGGTTACCAGCCGATTCAACCGGTGGGGTTCCCGCATTCGGTGCACGTCAATCAACTGGGCTTGGATTGCCGCTATTGTCACAACGCGGTGGAGAAGTCGTGGTATTCGAACGTGCCGGCCAGTTCCACTTGCTTCAATTGCCACAACCAGGTGTTAAAAGACGATTCGCGGCTGGCGTTGGTGCGCGAGAGCGTCGCCACGGGCAAGCCAATCGCCTGGGTGCAGATCCATAAACTGCCGGACTACGTTTATTTCAACCACTCGGTTCACGTCAACCGGGGGGTCAGTTGCGTCCATTGCCATGACCGGATCGATACCATGGATGAAGTGTATCACGCCAAGCCGTTGAGCATGACCTTCTGCCTGGATTGCCACCGGCAGCCGGCGGCGAAGTTGCGCCCCCTGGACAAGATCACTGATCTGGGGTGGAACTGGGACGACGATCCCAAAGTTGCTGCCGCCCGCCAGAGCGTCAAAGGAAACGAATTCGTCGAGCATTGGAAGGTTCAATCCTTGCAAAGCTGCTCCGCCTGTCACCGATGAAAACCATACCGCCCCCTTGTCCGGAACCGGAAAGCGGCCTGAAATACTGGCGCAGTCTCGATCAATTGGCGGACACGCCGGAGTTTCGCCAGTGGGTGGAACGGGAATTTCCGGCGGGGGCGAGCGAGTTTGCCGACCCGGTGTCGCGGCGTCATTTCGTCAAAATCATGTCGGCCTCGTTTCTCCTGGCCGGTTTCGGGCTGACCGGCTGCCGCCGCCCGGAGGAAAAGATCCTGCCGTTCGCCCGCATGCCGGAGAATTATGCGCACGGCGTGCCGCAATTTTACGCCACCGCCATGCCGACGCGCGGCAGCGCGATCCCGCTGGTGGTCAAGTCCCACGAAGGGCGTCCGACCAAGATCGAGGGCAACCCGGAACACCCGGATAGCAACGGCGCCACGAACGCGCACGCGCAAGCGTCCCTGCTGGACCTCTACGACCCGGATCGCGCGCAGCGCTTCACCAAGGGGGGCAACGGCGTGGCGAGTGAGGCGGCGCTCGATTTTCTGGCGGCGGTGGCGAAGCAATTCGCCGCCACCGCCGGCGAAGGTCTTTGCTTTTTGATGGAGCAAAGCAGTTCGCCTTCGCGCGAGCGTTTGCAATCCCTCCTCAGCCAGAAATGGCCCAAGTCGCGCTGGTTTGTCTATGAACCGGTTGATTTCACCGCTGCCCGCGCCGCGGCGAGCGCGATCGCCGGCCACCCGATCAGTCCGTATGTCAAACTCGAGTCGGCCAGCGTAATTCTTTCGCTCGATTGCGACTTCCTGGGCGACGAAGAGGACAGTTGCCGGTTGATCCGCGGTTTTGCCAGCGGCCGCCGGATTGCCAAGCCTGCGGGCACGATGAGCCGCCTCTACGCGGTGGAAGGGCTGATGACTTTGACGGGCGCCAACGCCGATCATCGCCTGCGGGCGCCGACCAGCGCTGTGATTTCGATCGCGTCGGCCATCGCCGCCCAAGTCGCGCCCGGCAACAACGACCTCAAGTCGTTCGCGCAAAAATTTCCGCTGCCGGGAGGCGTCAAGCCGGATTGGGTGGTCGGATGCGCGAAGGATTTGCTCGCGAACAAAGGCGCTTCGCTCGTGCTGGCCGGTTATCGCCAGCCGCCGGCTGTGCACGTGATCGCACATCTGCTGAACGCGGAGCTTGGCAACAAGGGCAAGACGATCTTGTATCGCGAGGCGCCGCCGCCGCCGGCATCCCTTTCCGATTTGAAGCAGGCGCTGGACGCCAACCAGGTCGATACGCTGGTGATTCTCGGGGGCAATCCGGTCTATAACGCGCCGGCAGATTTCGATTGGGAGAAGACGCAGCGGAAGGCCAAAACGGTGATTCGCCTCGGCTATTACGAAGATGAGACCTTCACCCGGTCCGACTGGCATTTGCCGCTGGCTCATTATTTGGAATCCTGGGGTGACGCGCGCACCAGCGATGGCACGCTGGTGCCGGTCCAGCCGCTGATCGCCCCGCTGTTCGGCGGGTTGACCGAGCTTGAAGTTCTGGCCCGGCTCGGCGGTCTGGAAGCGGCCAAGCCGTACGACATTGTTCGGGAAACGTTCCGGGCCATTGCGGGCGCGGGGGACTTTGAAGAGAAGTGGAAGAAATTCCTGCACGACGGCTTTCTGGCGGGCAGCGCGGCCAACCCGGTGGAGGTGCAGTTCATTCCCGAACGCGCCGCGGCCGTGCTTGCCGCCGCCGTCGCCCTGCCGGGGCCGACCACGGACAGTCTCGAAGTCGTGTTCCATCGCGATTACCGGGTGGATGACGGCCGTTATATCAACAATGGCTGGCTGCAAGAGCTGCCCGATCCGATCACCAAGATGACGTGGGAAAACGTGATTCTGATGAGCATCCAAACGGCGAAGAGCCTGGGGTTGGACGTGCGCAACCGGGAAAACAACCGGCTCACGGTGCCGCGGGTCAAAATCCAGCTCGCCGGGCGGTTGATCGAAGGTCCGGTGTGGATTCAGCCGGGACAAGCGGAGAACACGCTAGCGTTAGCGCTGGGCTATGGCCACAAACCAACACAAACCGGGCGCGTTGGCCGCAACTCCGGATACGATGCCGGCCCGTTGCGCGTCTCCAGCGCGCCCTATTTTGCGGTGGGCGCCAAGCTCAGCCCGACTGGGGAGACGCAACTGCTTTCCTGCACGCAGGACCATTGGGCGATGGAGGGCCGCCCCATCATTCGCGAGGCGAATCTGGAGCAGTATCGCCAGCATCCGGATTTCGCTAGTCGAATGGAACTGGAACCACCGCCCGGCACCGTGTCGCCGGATCAGCAGTTCACGCTTTATCCAAATCCGTTCGACAAGCTCAAGGAGAAGGCAATCCATCAATGGGGCATGTCGATCGATTTGAACGCGTGCGTGGGTTGTTCGGCGTGCATGGTGGCTTGCCAGAGCGAGAACAACATCCCGATTGTCGGCAAGGAGCAGGTCCGCAATAACCGCGAGATGCATTGGATTCGCATCGACCGCTACTACGCGGGAGAGGTGGCCGATCCGCAGGTGGTCAACCAGCCGATGCTCTGCCAGCACTGCGAGAAAGCGCCTTGCGAGAGCGTTTGCCCGGTCAACGCGACGGTCCACGACGAGGAGGGGTTGAACGTGATGGTGTACAACCGCTGCGTCGGCACGCGCTACTGCTCCAACAACTGCCCCTACAAGGTTCGCCGGTTCAATTACTTCGATTACAACAAGCGTCCGCTGGATCAGCTCTACAAGAGTCCGCTCTTCAATCGCATGGACGGAGAGTGGGGGCTGACCAAATGGCTGAAGGACGTGGACAAGGGATCCAAGGCGGAGGACGAATGGGAATTGATGAAGTTGGTCCGCAACCCGGACGTGACCGTGCGCATGCGCGGGGTCATGGAGAAGTGCACTTACTGCGTGCAACGGCTGGAACAAGCCAAGATTGCTAAAAAAGTCAAAGCGCGCGACTCCGGCGACATTCGCTTGACCGAGAAAGACGGGACGATCCCCAAAACCGCCTGCCAGCAGGCCTGCCCGGCCGAGGCGATTGTGTTCGGCGACGTCTCGGATCCGGATAGCCACGTCTCCAAGCTCAAGGCCCAGGACCGGAATTATAAAGTGCTGAATTTTCTGGCAACGAAACCGCGGACGACCTACCTGGCCCGCGTGCGCAATCCCAATCCAGTCATGCCCGACGCCCTGGAAATGCCGCAGAGCACGAAGGAATATTCCGCAAAAAATGGCGACCCGTTTGAAGGTCATGAAGCCGGGCACGAAGCGCCGGCCGATCCGGCGCCCGGCGCCGGCAAAGGAGCAAAATAATGTCTGAAACGACGATGCCCGTATCTCTGAAAGTTTACGCGCCGCCGCCGGAACTGGCCCGCGAGCCGCTGGTGCAGAACCAAAGGAACCCGGGCTGGATTTCGGACACGATCGCCGGCATCGTCGAAGGGAAGACACCCACCTGGTGGTGGTGCGCGTTCGTCCCCAGTTTCCTGGCCATGCTGATGCTCTTTTGCCTGATTGGGTATCTGATCGGGACGGGCGTGGGCATTTGGGGACCGGGGCATCCGGTGATGTGGGGCTGGGCGATTGTGAACTTCGTCTGGTGGATCGGCATCGGCCACGCCGGCACGCTTATTTCCGCCATCCTCTTTCTATTGCGCCAACGCTGGCGCACCTCCATCAATCGGGCCGCGGAAGCGATGACCATTTTCGCCGTCATGTGCGCCGGGACCTTTCCGGTGATTCACATCGGGCGCGTCTGGTTCGGCTGGTGGATGCTCCCGCTGCCCAACGCCAACAGTATCTGGCCGCAGTTCCGCTCGCCGTTGATGTGGGACGTCTTTGCGGTTTCCACCTACTTCACCGTGTCGGTGCTCTTCTGGTATGTGGGACTGATTCCCGACCTGGCGGTCATGCGCGACCGGGCGAAGACGAAAATTCGCCAGTTTCTCTACGGTCTGTTTGCGCTGGGCTGGACCGGGTCCAACCGCCACTGGAGCAATTACGAACGGGCCTATTTGATTCTGGCCGGTCTTTCCACCCCTCTGGTGCTGTCGGTGCACAGCATCGTGTCGCTGGATTTCTCGGTGTCGCAACTGCCGGGCTGGCACACCACGATTTTCCCGCCGTACTTCGTGGCCGGCGCGATCTATTCCGGATTTGGCATGGTGCTGACCTTGCTCGTTCCGCTGCGCAAGGTTTGCAAACTCGAAGAGATCATCACCCTGCGGCACGTGGATTTGATGTGCAAAGTGACGCTGGCGACCGGGTCGATCGTTTCCTATGCCTACGCGATGGAATACTTCATCGCCTGGTATAGCGGCAATCCGTACGAGCGTTTCGCCTTCTACAGCCGTCTGTTCGGTTCGTACTGGTACGGCGGCTGGCTGATGATTTTCTGCAACGCACTGATTCCGCAACTGTTCTGGTTCAAAAAGGTCCGCACGAACATGGTGGTGGTCTTCCTTATTTCGATCCTGGTGAACGTAGGGATGTGGTTCGAGCGTTTCGTGATCGTGGTCGGCTCGCTCTATCGAGACTTCATTCCGGCGAATTGGGCTTACTTTCGGCCGACGTGGGTGGATGTGTTCACCTATGTCGGCACGTTTGGTCTGTTCTGCACTTGTTTCCTGTTGTTCATGCGTTTCTTGCCCATGATCGCGATTGCCGAAGTCAAAGGGGTCACGCCGCAGGCCGATCCGCACCATCCGTTGGGCGGCGCGAGCGCCGGAGGAAAGCACTGATGGCCGAGACGCCGAAAACCTACGGTTTGATCGCCGAATTTGACACTGCGGCGGCCATCCTGCACGCGGCGGAAAAGGTCCGCGATGCCGGCTTTCGGCGGTGGGATGTCTTCACGCCGTTCCCGGTCCATGGCATGGATAAGGCCATGGGCGTGAAGAATTCGATGGTTGGCTGGTTCTCCTTTATCGGCGGGGTGACCGGCTACACCGGCGGGATGCTGATGATCTGGTACATGAACGCCTATGACTACGCGATCCCGGTCGGGGGCAAACCGATGTTCAGCCCTTTTTCCGCTTTTCCGCCATCGTATGAGCTGACCATTTTGCTCGGCTCCTTCGGGGCGCTGCTGGGGATGCTGTTTTTGAATCGGCTGCCGCGCTTGCATCATCCGCTCCTCAAACACCAGCGCTTTGCCCTG
>Ga0137395_10001071_pt1 | contig 12372 bp, 9 predicted proteins | sample czobulk216metaG_FD_108283 | JGI IMG/M metagenome (GOLD analysis project Ga0137395, IMG submission 108283) | Vadose zone soil microbial communities from Angelo Coast Range Reserve, California, USA - czobulk2.16 metaG | ecosystem: Environmental > Terrestrial > Soil > Vadose zone | place: USA...
CCGATGCTCGCAGCGGACCCGATCCCCGCGCTGGAGGTCCTGCCCGATCGAGCGACGATCAGGGTGCGATTGATCCGACAGGTAATCGCCAAAGCACCCCGCGCGGATGCCAACACCGCGATCGGCCCGCAAGCCGCTGCACCGGGATCGACAAGCACCGGGTCCGAAGTCCCATGCGCCTGGCTCGTTGACGGCGTAACCGACACGAGCCACATCGCAACGCCGAACATCCAAATCGACCACTGCACACAAAGCGTCAAGTCACGGCAGGTGAAGCCCCCGCAGCCGGGCTCGTGCCCTCCAGTCTTCCGACTGCTCATCACCCCGGACTCTCTGCCTGGAATCTCTGCTCGATGCTGTTGTGCCGGCTGTCACGCGCTGGCGGGAACATCCCTCGACGGGATTCCAATCGCGGCAATTTCTCGCAGGCATGTCCGGGCGCGGGCGACGTCGCCCGGACATTCCAGCTCGTCGATGAAGCTAACCTTGCGCCGACACACGACCAATCGATGCCGGCGTGGCAACCATAGCGAGCTATTCGACAACGAGGGTGCCCTTGGTCTCTTGATGCAGGTCGTCGAAGAACACGTAACGGCCGGGCTTTTGCGGCTTGACCTTGACCATAATTTCGGCGTTCGGCTTGACCACGGTCTCGAACTGCAACGGCTCGCTCTCGAACTCCACCGACTCGGCACCCATGTTCTTGACTTTGAACACGATCGCGGTCCCGGCGGCGGCCTTGAATTCGGCCGGCTGAAACTGGTGATCCTTCACCGAAACCTCGAACGTGGTGCCATCTTCGGCTCTCGCCAGTGGCGCGGCCATGGCGAACGAGGTTGCAATCGCCACGGCAACTGCCGCTTTCCTTGTGGTTATCATTGGGACTCCCTTTGCTTTCCTTTTGGTGGGTGAAATCAGCTGGCCTTGCTCATGACCTTGATCAGAACGGCGTCGGCCGGTTCGTCCGCCGGCACCAGCGTGACGGCAGTGGCACGTCGCGTCCGCGCTTCCGGCGCTATGGCGGCGACGCTTGCGCGGCCGACCATGATATGGGCGGCGACAACCGCGGGAACGGCGAGCCCGAAAGCGATGTGAATCGTGCTGATCCAGGGCCGAAGCGCTTCGGATCCGACATAGTACAGTCCGAACGCGGTGGAAATGAGCAGGCCGTAAATGGCAAGACTGGCAAAGCCGGTCGCCCGGTTTTTCTTGGCTCGCCATGCGCGCTGAACGTGCATGGGGCCCAAGGCGCCGAGCAGCATCAGGGTGACCATGGCGGCTCCGCCATGCAGGCTCAGCAGCAAGGCGGCGGCCTGTTGCCACTTCTCAGTGTCCATCTCCGCGTTGCTTTTCATCTGATCCGCATAGATCCACAGCGCACCGCTGGCGAACAGGAGCGAGAAGATTCCATAGAGCGCGAAACGAAACGCATTTTTAAGCCGCATGTTGAAGAACTCCCTGCCAGTCGGATGTCGTATGGATATCGCCGTCCGTCGAGACGAAAATCGCGCTGGCATGAAAGCGGGCCAGCGGCGCTGCGGCCCGCTTTCCTGCAACCATGACAACCTTGGTCAGCGCGTCAGCAACCATGCACGAGGGAGCGCATACCGTGGCGCCGTGTGCCGCCCGTGCCGGCATCTGGGTCTTGGGTTCGATCACGGCGGTATCCACCGTATCCGCGGATCGGTAGGGATCGAAGCGCCGCGCGGATGACGCCAGTGCCCGATTGCTCACCTCGATCTGGCACATCAGCCTGCCCGGGGAACGCGGATCGCGAATGTGGATCACGCGAGCCTCGGGTCCGAAAGCCGCAAGATCGCCACCGGCATTCACCATGGCGGAGCGCACGCCGCGCGCACGCAACGCCTCGATCGCGCGGTCGACGGCGAACCCCTTGGCGATTCCACCGAGGTCGATCAGGACCGAGGGGTGCAAGAAACGAACGCGGTTGTCCGCGAGCAATTCGATTGCTTCCACGGTCGGCATGCTGGCCGCCGATGGCCAAGCTTCCGAACCGCCAGGCAGTTGCCCGGTTCTCTGCAGCGCCGGAGCGATGCCGATGTCGAACGCGCCCGCCGAGTGACGATTCATCTCCACGGCCATCTCCAGCACCGCGCAGGTCCAGGGATGCACCACTACGGCGCCGTTCGATGCCGCACGGTTCAACCGCGACACGTCGCTGTTCGCCTCGTGAAAGCTCATCAGCCGATGCACCTCGGCCACGACGGAGAACGCCGCTTCGACGGCGCGCTCCGCGTCGCGCTGGTTCGCGTCGGTAACGTCGATTTCCACAAACGTGCCGAGCAGCGGCTGTGCGCGCCGGAGACTAGCGGAAGTGGCTGGCATGATACATCAAGACCTTCTTCACGCCTTCGGCCAAGTGAGTCGATGACAGCGTCGCGCCGGAAATATTGCGTATGTCGGCGTTGACCCGCACGTCGCTCTGGCTACTCTTGCCGACGAATTGCGCCAACCAGCTGGCGTCATGTACCTCGCCGCCATAGGATTCCCGATAGTTCAGGATGTCCACGCGACGGACGCGGCCGTCGGATCCGACGGCGACCGTGTAGTCGATCAAGAGATGCTTGCCGACGACATGATCGTAATAGAAGTAACCGGCCGCGCCGCCGCCTTGCGCCTTCCAGACGCGGCCGGCCTGAACCTCCGTAAAACTGGCGTTCGGAAAAGCGTGCTTCTGAGCTTCCTCGACGCTCATATACTGAGCGGCGTATGCCGGTGCGGCGATCGACGTGACAGCCGCAACAGATGCCGTCCACCTCAGCCAATCGGCCATGTCGCCCACCTTGAACCTTCCGTCATCTTGCGCCCTCCTTCATGTGTCGGATCTTGCTGTCGTATCATGGTTGATGCGGATCTCAGCTGCGCTCCGAGAGGCGAGACACTCCAAGCGCTGCAGCATCCACTGCTTATCTTCCGCATTCCAACTTCACAATCAGTTAGCGGTTCGATTGCGGCGAATTGCTGAGTCGATATTGGCGATTTCCCGATGCGGCTGAGGAATAACCATGTTGCGATTCTTGGCCGCATCGCAAAGAAGCCTTACTGTAAGCCGGCGTCGGCGTTGGAGTGTTGTGACGAGGTCCGCCGCAAGCGGGACGGCGGACCGGCATTTCGTTTCGAACGTCTACCACCAACCGCCGCCGACCGATGAGGCGACCACCTTGATTTTCGCCATCATGCCCCCGTCCTCGTGCTCGAGAATGTGGCAGTGGTAGACGAACTCACCGAGTTGGGAGAACGGAATATCGACCACCACCGGCTTCGAGGTGCATTGCCCGTTACGCCACTGGTCGATGCTGCAAACTCCGTTTTGCTTGTCCATCACGTCCGCAATATTCGGGGTCGATACGCCAAGCGCAATGTTGTCCTCGATCATGCCACCGCCGACCGACGTGTTCAGCGCGAGCGCAAGCGGCGAGTTTGCCGGCGCCGTTGCCTCCACCGTCCTGAATCGGGTCTGGTGTACGTGGAAATTGTGATTTTCCGTCGATAGCTGCACCAGCTCCCAGGTCTCATGGACCGGGCGTTGTCCCGGCGCGAGCGGGAGGCACACGATGTTCTGCGCCGGATCAAATTGGGTCACCGGGATCTGGGTGCCTGTTACCGGCTTGCCATTCTGATCGACCTCTTCATAGCCAAGACCAAAACTGGCACCGTCGTTGAGATCTGCCAGGCCGAAGAAGATCCGCCGCCGGTGCCCCTGCGGCAGCGGCTTGCATCCTGATGGCAACGACGCGGCACTGGCATAGGGGACCTTGGCATCCAGGATACCCGACGGCTGCATCGTCGCCAGCGCATCGCCGAGGATGTTCATGGCGTAGCTGATGTGGTGACGCGAACCGGACTGCGCGAACTGCACCTTGGCGAGATCGATCGCAGGCCAGGCATCACCGCTTCCCATCGTCAGTCCAACCATCTTGAAGGTCGCCGTCGCTGAACTCGGCGGCGTGGCTATGGCGCCCGTTGATGGAGACCGATAGGTGACAAATACCTCGGCGCGTGAGCTCGGCATCATCACCATTTCGCTGACGCAAACCGGCACGGAGCGGAAACCTGCGCTGGGCGACGGCGGACAGGCCACGACCCGAAAGCGTGCGCCGCCGAGATGAACCATGGTGTCCAGGGTGGTGTCTTGCGGCAAATGCACGCTGACGCCGTCGACCGAGAGAAGCTGCATGGTCATCGGCTTTTGTGACGCATCTTCGATCAGCCGCAGATCGTAGGACAGGCTGCCCGAGGCGTTGGTCAGCCGCCAGACCTCGCCGTCCGGGTCGGTCATCTTGACGGTGGGGAATTGCTGGCCATTGACCGTGAAGAACCATTCGCCGCCGACAAAATTCGAACCGCCGTCATTGGTGTTATCGACGCCCGGGCATGAGCCCTGACGCTGCTCCGAGCCGTCCGCCGGAAACTGGCTGCAGAATCCCGGATCTTCCTGGTTGAGGACCTCGCCCGGCTGGACTGTCGCCGGACCGCTGTTGAATTGCACCGTGCCGCCGGCCAGGACCTGCATGTCCTTCAGGATCATATGGCGCACGTTCGCGGCGGGAAATGGCCTGTCCATGGCGTCGCCATGGGCATAATCGGAAACCTCGCCGACCGAGATGATGCCTGCCATGCCGGCCGAGACCTGATTGAGCGAAAGTCCGTGGATATGCGGGTGAAACCAGAACTGGCCGGAGGGATGGTTCGCCGGAATATCGATCCGGTAGTCCGCGTAATCCATCTTGTTGGAGCCGTGCTGATGGGTCGCCTGCGGCACCGGCATGCCGTTGGCGCTGTTGTAGATCTGCACGAAGACGAAGTCGCCGAAGGTCTGGTCACCCAGCGTCGGCGCGCGCGGTTGGACGATCATGCCATGGGTGTGCAGATTGGTCGGATTGCGAAACAGGTTGCCCTGGCCGGGATCACCGTTATGGGTGAGCTTGGCGGGATCGAGCTGCGGCAACTGGTTCACCAGCCGAATTTTCAACACGTCGCCCTTCTGCAGCGCCAGCCGTACGCCGCCATAGTCCGCGACGGCGGAGCCCGCAGGGCAGACATTTTCATTGGCCGGCCGCCGGCAGATTTCGTAGACCCAGCCGGTCGGATGAATCACGTCGCCGTCCGGTGATGGCAAGGCAACGGTCGTCACCGGCTTGGCGCGGGCAATCATCAGCAGATCAAGGACGCCGCGCGAGCTCGCGAATATGGTGGGCTCGACGAAATTTCCGGCGACCGCGGCCGGCGCCGCGCAGATCAAGCCGACCAGCACCACGGCGGTCGACTTCAGTGATTGAACGAAACGCGCGTGCAATAGCCCGACAAACATGCCTGATCCCCACCTGGCTCGAGATTGACTCGGAACGATACGATGAAAGTGGACCAGCGCTCGGATCGGGATCGAAATGAATCCGGCAGGACTCATCGGCCCTTCAGTCGCGCACTCCCACGCTCGGCTATGTCGCTAAGTATGTTGCATGGCCGGTTTGTGACCCTTTTTTTCGTTTTCTGAGAATCGCTGTCCGGCTTCTAAGAATGCTTCTAAGACCGGCTTCTAAGAATGCTTCTAAGAAAACAATTTTCCCGAGAGCAGCTCGACATACGGATGCAACGCGACGATGGAATCGAGCCGACACGAAAACGACAACCATCTCTCATAAATAAAACGCCAACGAACTCTCATGAATGTTGCGGGACGACGCCGCGAGCGCTCGTCGGGACAACTCTTGATCGTGGTCGACGACGGACCATTCGGGGAGAGTAAGGATGTTGCTTGCTGCTTTTTTCGTGTGGGTCTGCGCCATGACCGGCGTGTCCTGCGAATCCACGCCGAATGCCGCAATCATTCAGACGGCCTACGAGCAGCAAGCGCCGACATCCGGCGTACGCCATGACAAGGGCCTGCGGATCGTCGATGCGTCATGCAACCACGGTGAGAACGGGCGTTTCCTGTGTCAGGTGTCGTTCGTGTCGGAGGACGATCCGGAGAAGCGCTTGTACTTCGACATCGTCTCCGCCGCCCATACTGATAAGGGCTGGACCCTGACCAGCGGACTATGCAAACGATAGGTGCCCTCGGCGCGGGGTGAGACGCTGCCGGTTTGATGGACGCGACGTTGAGCTAGTCTCGCCTCCGTTCGAACTCAACAAGGCCGGGATACCCGATCGTCGAATGGCGTCTGGGCGGCACTGGGTTTGTAGTCCCGCCTGTTAGTTCCAGGGAAGCCAGAAGTCAGGTTGCAAGACGTCAACTTGCAATATCTCCGCGAGCCAGCTCAACCAAAGGCCGATGGCAAGGTGGGGCCCGAACGAAATCGACTGCTGGCGATGCAGCCTGTGTCCCTCGATCCGGAGGATCACGAGGCTGGCCAGCGCCGAGAGCACCGCCATGATCAATAAGCGAGGTACCGCCTCGATGCCGATCCAGATCACGGCGGCGGTCGCGAACTTCACGTCACCAAAACCCAAGCCGTGATGGCCCCGCACGCGACGATATCCCGCCCGAAACAGCCAGCCGGCGGCAAAGAACAAGCCGGCTTCTGCGATGCGTTGCGAAAGCTCGGCTTGCCCGGTCACAACGACCTCGATCAGGCCGCCCACGGCCAGCGTGATCACGAGGCCATCGGGGATGATGCCGTAGCGGGCGTCGATGGCGCATACAGCCGCCAGCACACCAAATAGATAAAGCGCGGCCAGCACTATTTCAGGCCACTGCGGGTCGTTGCCTACAGCGGCCAGGAGCCAGATACAACCCGCGACCAAGCCCCAGGCGATCGGCGAATATTGGCGCCACGTCCCCCGCCAGCCCAGCGCATCAGCCAGAAACATCCTGGTGCGGCCAATGGTTTTGCCGAGGGCACGGAAGATCGAACCAACCTTGTTGAGCTGCCACCAGGGACCCATTTGCAACTGATAGCATTGGTCTGGAGTTGTGTGCGTCAATTTCAGCAAAATCGATCATGGGGTCCGGTCGCGTCATCCCCTCGGGGCCACGGTCGCTCGCGCACCCCGAGCGCCCGGCGGACCGCCATCACGCCCGCGCGCTATGCCTTGATGACGCAGCAATCGCGGTGGTTACTCCGCCGTTGGCTTTGCCGGTGTCGAAGCCGCTTGCTGGCAGCCTTTGAAGAAGTCCCACAGGCCGTGCGACGGACAGCCCTCCTGGCCGTCGTTCTTCGACGCCGATTCGGCCTGCTGCCGATCTCTTGTAAAATGTATCCGGTGTATCCGGTGCATCCTGTGCTCTGATCGATGTTTCGACCGCTTACTGACGCGGTCGTCGTCGCCGTCGCTGTCGTCGTCGCCTTTTACCGTGATGGTGATCCTCTTCGAGATCAGCGGCGGGTTGAACGGGAAATGATTGCCGTCGCTCAGGACCAGCTGCAGCGTGTGCTTTCCCTGCGGCAAGTCGAGGAGCGCCTCGGTCTCGCCCCCACCGAAGTGCAGATGCTTTTTGTCGTGCGGGATCGTCTCGTTGGGATTGATTGTTTCCTCCGTGTCGATCAGCAGGTGATGATGACCGACGTTGGGGAAATCACGGCCGGCGGGAGCAACTCCCATGTTGCGCAGACCGAAGCGACACCAGAATGCGCCTTTCACGGTGGCCCCATCCTCCGGATAGATGATGTAAAGCAGGGCGTCCTTCGGTGTCGTCTTTGCCTGAGCCAGTGCAGCGGCGGGCAGCAGCGCCAGCGCCGCGCAAAGCAGGGCCATTCGCAACAGCGGCATGATGTTCCCCTGGTTCTTCCTGAGCACGGTCCATGACGACACAAGAACCGAGAGCGAGGTCCGGCACAACCGTGACAGACGCTGCCCCGGGCATCTCCCAGTCCACGTTCCCAGGCGTCCGCACATTTTCTAAAGCGAGCGAGCGACCCGGAACCCATGCATGGGATACCGGATCCGACCATCGTAATAATCCCGGCTCGCCGGCCGGACATAGTTGGGAGCGTTCCGCCACGACCCGGAGCGGATCACGTGAAAGATGCAGTAGCCGGGGTCAACCCAGGCCGATCCATCGGCGACGGCGCCCTGATAGTTCTTGTGCCAACAATCGGACACCCACTGCGCTACATTTCCGCCCATGTCGTAAAGGCCGAACGGATTAGGCTTGAGATCTTCGACTTTCGCCGTCTGCCGCGCATTCTGGTCGCCATTGCATCCCTTGCAGTTGATCATCCCCGGCTGAATGTCGTCGCCCCACCAGTATTTGGTGCGCGTGCCGCCGCGCGCCGCATATTCCCATTCGGCCTCGGTCGGCAACCGAAAATTCGTTTTCGTTGCCTGGGTCAGCCACGCAATGAACTGCTGCGCATCGTTGAAGCTGACATTGGTGACCGGCGCGTCATCGTTCTCGTCGGTCGCCACATAGGGACAGGTCTTGGCGGCCACGCACTGACTCCATGCGCGAACCGTGATCACCGACTTGCTGATGGCAAACGGCTTGATCGAGACGTTGTGGATCGGCGCCTCGGAGCGATCGAGGTTGCTGCCCATCGCGAACGTGCCACCCGGAAGCGACACCATTTCGGGCTCCGCGAGAGGCTCGGGAGGCGGTGCGGCCGGAGACGTCGAAGCGGAGTCGATTGCTTCAGACGCCGCCGATGCAAGGGTCTCGGCGGTAGGATTCGATGGCGCCTGTGCCGCCGATGGCACAGCCTCGGGTGAAGGCTGAGCCGCGGCCTCGGGTACGGCAAGTTGCGGGCCGGGCGGCTCCGCGGCGAGCAGCCGGAGTGCCGGCGCAGGGGTCGGTGCGATCCCCGCCGCAGCTACCGACTGCCGCTCGGCCGCCGGCGCCAACATGGCAACTTCGGTCGGCTGCCGCGCGTGCCGCGTTGGCAAGAACGATGCCACGCCGACCGCGGCGACGACCACGCCGAGCGCGAGGATCGGGACGAGCCGACGCATGCGCCGCCGGCTGAGAGACGCCTGGTCTGCGTCTTTGGCGGCGTCGCGAAATCGCTTCGCCAGGCCGGTTCGGCCGCAACGGCTCCAGATCTTGGCCTGCCAGCGGGCTTGAACCGACGAATAGAACCTGTCCGGGTCACCCGGGATGCGGCAAGCTACCTGCCAGACGCCTTGGCGATCCACCACGTCGACCACGGCGCGTTCGAGGTTTTGTGCGAACGATCCGGCCAGAGCCCCACACATCATCGTCAGCAGGGTTTCATCGCCCGAGCCTCTGCGCTGCAGAATCTCCGGACAATCGGCTTGCTCCTCGATGTTGCGGAAGCACGGCGGGTGCAGATTACTCACCGCCACAACCCTCGTGCGATGACATTGCCCGCACTGCACGACATGTGACGCCGTTGTCATCGGCATGACGCCACCACCAGCACCGCGATCATGAACCCGCTCATTTTCGCCATTCCTCATGTCCGCCGTTCGCGGCGGTAAATCGATCACGCCGCAACGTCGTCACTGACCCCATGCGGCAAATGCTTCCTTGAACGCCTGCTCGCCGGACGCTCCCTTGTCGATGGCCAGGATCGCCTTGCTCCCATTGCTGTAGTCGATCACGACTTCGAACCACGAATTCTCCTTCAGGAGCTTGAGATTGCGCTGCAGTTGTGGCGCACCCGACGCCAGCGCGACCATGAAATGTCCAGACGTGACCTTCGCCGCCTCGCCTTCAAGCGGCGCACCGTGGACCGTTCCCTCCTGTTTCATCAGGAAGCCGTGCAGCTTGGATACCTCGCCGTAGGGAGCCTCCCGCGGCCTGTCGAACTTGATCTCGACGACATGGCTCGCCGGCATTGTACGGTCGGTATTGCGCCGGAAAGTCATAGACACGGCAGTCTTCGCGTCGACGACATTCAGATCGGCCTTGACCACGAGCTCCGGCGGCGCCCCTGACGTCGGTGAGATGTTCTCGGTGCGCCAAGTCACCCCGCCGGTATAGCGTTTGCCTTTCGAATCGGTGGGATCCTCTTCGTAAAGAACGGCGCGCTGCGCGACCGGAGTAATTAGCGGGGCAATTGGAGAGCTCTCACTACCCGCGGGCGGATTGATCCGGATGGTGGAAACGTTTTTGGGCCGCGCCGAGACCAGGTTTTGCTCGTCGCTCGGCGCGACCAGATCGGAGCTCTTTGCGAACGCCGGCAGCGAGAATTCGCGCGGGATCGCGTTCGAAATGCTCGCAGCCAGGCTGGAATTCATGCCCGGCCCCGAAAGCCAATATGTCCCCGCGAGCGCCAGCATGAGCAGGAAGGCTGCCGCAATCGCGACGCTGGGGCCCTTGACGAACCGCCGCGCGTCAGCTCGGCGCGGTTGCGCCACGACGTTCCGCTCCGGGCCGGTGGGTCGCATCTCCCCTTCCGAGCGCGTCTCGTCCACGGAGGCGGTACTCGGCCGCGCCGCGTTATCGACAAGCCGGGCGTGGACCAGCCAAGGCGGCATCTCCGCCTCGGCGGAGCCAAGCACCTCGCTCAACGGCGGCGGCGCTGCAGACTTGACCTCGGTTTCCGGCAACCGTTCGGATGCCGGCCAATCGATCCCGGCGATCTGGTGGTCGGCGATCAGCGGGGATTCGATCAGCGGCGCGTCCCAAGGTGGGGGCTTGCGATCGGCGGTCGTCGACACCGCGTCCGGTCGCTCCAGCCGATTGTTTCTGGGCAAGCGAGCGACGACCTTCGATATCTCATCGGCCATGACGTCGACCCCGTTGAGCATCCGCGGCGCCCCCCACGGCTCGTCGAGCACGGGGAACTCGTCGATCGCCTGGTCGGGCTGCGCATCTTCGGCAGAGCCCGCCGCCGCGATCGGCCACGATTCTCCGGAGTGGGGCGTCATGCCGATCGGATCCCGGTACGCGTGGGCATCCTCACGCAGATGGATGTGATTTCCCGGGAACATGACTTTGGCGAGGTCATAGAGCGATGAGCCCGGAAGCATGAATGGCCGGATCGTCCGCGGGAGCGCACGCAGGAAGATGTCTCCGAGGCTTTCGGCGTGGGGATTGTTGATTTGGAGCGGGAGCGGCCCAACCTGCTTGTCGTCGCCGATGACCAAAATCTTGCGGCCGCGCAGCAGTGTCGCAAGCTCACAGACGTCCGCCCCCGAGGCCTCGTCGATGATGACGAGATCGAATGCGCCCAGCTTGGCCGGAAGCCGTTCGGCGACACGCCAGCTCGGCATGATCCAGCAGGGAATGCCCTCGCAACAGCCGTCGAGCGCTTCGCGCGCGATGCGTCGATGATGATGCGCCGCGAGCCCGTCGGCCGCGGACGCCATCTTTCGAACTGCAATCATGAAGATGGTCAACGCCCGTCTGACCGTGCCGCTCAAGCTCTGGGCCGCGGCAAAATCCGTCCGCGCCGTCACCACGGCCTCAAACTGGTCGCGCAATGTCTTTTCAAGCTGCTCGCGTCGAACGGCGAGCTGCCGCAGCTGCTGTTCCTGTCCCACTTCCTTCAGTTGCCGCGTAAGCGCCGCCCAGTTCCAGGCCCCCGCCCAATCAGCGGCAAACACGTGGTCGCCGCTTGCCGGCTGCACCACCTCCGTCCTCACCCTGCGGGCAAAGATCGGGGCGCCCGCGTCGGCAAACGCCTTGCAGACGGCACCGACGCGATCGAAATCCTCGCGCCTGTCGTGCAGCAGCACGATTTGCCGTCGCAATCTGGTCCAGCGCTCGCTGACCCGATCGGCGTCGTCATGCCCGATCCGCGCCAGGACCTCGTCGCGAACGGCGGCCGGCAGCACGCCCTCGCCGGCGAACATCTCCTTGAGCCTCGCGAGTTCCAGACGCGGCGCCTCGCGTTCGGTCACGGTGGCCCTGACTGCAGCACCGAGCTTCTGGAGTTCGCCGCTATCCGCCAGAAGTGCATCGATGTCGCCGGGCGACATCAGGAGCTTCGAGCCGGCGACGGAAGTGACATTACGCACTGCGACCGCCGCCGTCACAATCGCGACATTGATGGACCTCACGATTCTTTCGAACCCGTGGATCGTTTGCGGGTATTCCGCCGTCAAGGACGGTGCGCCGAGCTCCACGGCAAGCGACTTCCAGCGCGCGCCGAGAGCATGGACGTCGCGCCGCCACGCCAGATAGTCGCGGACGTGTTGCCAGTCGTCACGGCCGGCCGGCGCCAACCCCGCGATGGTGATGGCAGCGATGACCGGCCTTTGGCGCTTCTCCCGTGAGGCGAAAGTGGTGAACACTTTCTTGCCGGCGGACAACCGAACGACCACGTCGAACACAGCTCGGTCGGTCAAGACGTCCGCGGGCACATCGACAGGACGCGCGAGGAACGCCGCGCGACGGGACAGTTGCGACGTCGCGTCCCTGGCAAACTCGACCAGCGCGGCGCTTTCGGCGCGTGGCCCGCCTTCATGCCTGCGCAGTGGAGAAGTCGGGCCGAGCCACGGCTC
>Ga0137395_10001072_pt1 | contig 12368 bp, 11 predicted proteins | sample czobulk216metaG_FD_108283 | JGI IMG/M metagenome (GOLD analysis project Ga0137395, IMG submission 108283) | Vadose zone soil microbial communities from Angelo Coast Range Reserve, California, USA - czobulk2.16 metaG | ecosystem: Environmental > Terrestrial > Soil > Vadose zone | place: USA...
GGCGCTCGCCTCCTGGTTCCTGGTCGAACGCCCGTGCCTAAAGAGGAAACATCATCCCAGCCATCCCGTGCTGACGAGCCGGCAGTCCCGCTCCGAGGGGCCCTCTTTGGAACAAAGATCGCTCCCGGACTCTTGAACATGAACGCGATTGCCGGCACATCGATCGTCATTCCCGCGTACAACGAAGGAAGCTTCCTGCCAGGCCTGCTGCGGAGCATTCGCCAGTACGGCCCCCCAGAGGCGCAAGTGATCGTGGTCGACAACGGCTCGACCGATGACACCGCTGCCGTGGCGGCGGCTCACGGCGCAGCCGTGATCCGTCTGGACAGCAAGGTGTTTCCATCTTGCGCCCGCAACTTCGGTGTCGAGCGCTCGAATCCGAATGCGCAGCTTCTAGTCTTCCTGGATGCGGACGTGGAGCTGACCGCTGAGTGGGGGCGCGAGTGGCGCGCAAAGGCGGCCTCACTGCGGTCCGAGCCGATGCAGATCACGGGTGATCTGTACCATGTCTCCAAACGCCCCAGCTGGATAGAGCGCACGTGGTTTGCCCGTCTGCGCGGCCGAAAACCAGCTTACATTAACGGCGGCAATCTGATCACGACCCGCACCGCCTTCGATCGGGTCCGTGGATTTGACCAGAGGCTCGAGACCGCGGAGGACGTCGATTTCTGCGCCCGCGCTGCGCGCTGTGGCATCACGATCGTGTTGAGCGACGGCTTCAAGGTGCATCACGAGGGGTATCCAAAGACCCTGGCGCTATTCGTCAAGCGCGAACGTTGGCACGGTACCGGCGACTTTCGCAGCCTGCAGAGCGTGTTGAAATCCAAGGTTGCGCTGACGACGCTGGCCTTCGTGCTGCTGCAGGTCTGCGCTCTGGTTGCTCTGACCAGTGGTCTGGTGACCGGCGTCGGCTACTCCGTCGCCGCCGCATGCGGCGCGGCGGTAGTGCTTTTGTGCCTTGCGGGCGCCGTCTTCAAACTACCGGGCAGCGGATCTGCGCTCCTCCTGCAGGCCGTGCCGGTGATGTACCTCTACTATCTCGGACGCTCGTTCTCGGCATGGGATGCTATGCGCCGGATCCTGCCCGGATCTCGTAAGAGCGCAAGACACCACCGCTAGATTGCGCTGTTTACCTGTGGAGTGACCCCACCCGATATGCCTGCCCGCCTGCTGCGGGGAGTGTTGTGGAACCTCCGGCGGCACGGTCTGCGGCTTCGATCTTCTTGCGGACCGCCACTTGCAGGCACACCGTCAGGGCAAAGTGAATCCAGTAGTTTGGCAGGAAGAATGCCGTTAGGAACGCGCTCCCCAGGACGAGTCCCGCACCCGCAGCGTTCATCGCCAGCGCCAAGGCGCGCAGGAACTCGAAACCATCCCGCTTCGCGAGGCGAGCCGACTTTGCGTTGATGACGAAACTGACGAGAACCATCGTCAGGAAGATACCCAGCCCGGGAAATCCGAGTTCTGCCCCCATCTGCAGGTAGGTGTTGTGCGCTTGCTCCACGCGCCAGTAGAGGCTCGGGTCGAAATAGTGATCACGATAGTATGGATACCAATTGTAGTATCCGACCCCGAAATAGGGATGCTGAGACAGCATCTCGTGCGCTTTCGCCCAGTAAGCGATGCGGCTGAGCGAGGTGGGATCCTCGCCTGCCGTGTGAAAACGTGCAAGGAACTGCGACGGCATGATCAGGTACCCAAGATACAGCGCCACTGCGCAAGCGATCCACGCACGCACCCTTTTCTTGCTGAAGAAGGACAGATACAACAGCACGCCGACTACCCCGATGATCGCGCCGCGCGAGCTGGATGCAATGACGCACCCGAACGCGGAGATAGGCAAAAAGTACATCAGCCACTTTATCCAGCCCGTCCAATAGCGGCGCAGGAACAAGGCGAAGCACAGGGTGTACGCGAAAAACACCGACATCTCCAGGCCCAGCTCGCCGGAATTCCTGAACCAGCCTGCCCCGGTAATCCCCCAGCTCGCAAATCCGAATCCACGGCGCGCCCAGCTGAAGATGCCGAACTGGGACATCTTGAAGTTGGCGAGAAAGTACACGAGCAGAAACAAAAACAGGCGCCGTTCCGAGTTGACGATGCCGCTGATCAGGAAAAAGACGATCACCCAGTTCGTGATGATGTTGAGTCTGCTGAAGGAGTACTCGGAGTCGTACGCATACCAAGACGACAGCGCGCACTGCAGCAGAAACAGGAGGATCAGCCAGTTAAGCGGCGAGCGCGCGAGCTTCGCTTGCTTGTCGAGAAAAAAGCCGGCGAGCGCTACCAGCACGGCGAGACGCAGGAACGGCAAGATGCCGAATATGGGATACGCCTGCTCCGGCTTCAGGTACTCGAGCAGCAGGTAGATCGACGTGCAGATGAAAGCGAAATGCTCCGAGCGGAACGCGTGCCACACAGCCTTCGGATGCAAGGCCAGCATCGCGGCAGTCACGGGCTGATCCGTTGGTGCAGCTCGACGGTGCCTTGCGCGTATTTGTGGAGAACTCACGCGGTCGAACTCACGGGCAGCGCGCCCAGCGCACCGGATGCGCCAGGGTCGCCAAACACCGACAGCTCAGGCTTGTAGTAGTAGGCGCTTAGAGACACTAGATTTGCCGAAGATTCCAGCACTATGATGCGCCGCGCAGTGCCAGCCGGGGGGCGGCGATGTTCAATTTCATGACTCAGTTCGTGGACATCGCCCAAGGCGATTGCCGATCATCTTGACTCGAAGCCGCAAGGATGCGCTGTCGATTTGTCGCACACGAGGTTACGAGGCATCCGATGCGAAAAAGTCTTACACATTACGCGATTCTCCTGCTGACGGCTCTCTGGCTCCTGCAACCCATGCGCGCAAACGCCTGGACGACCCACATCGACTGCGAAGGCGGCACGCTCGGGCTGAACGTGTTGCAGAATCTCCTGAACACGTTCACGGTGGTTTTCACGAAGACCATCTACACCAACGAGCAGGTCGGCACCGGCTCGCAGAGCTGCAAGATGGGCATCACGCAGGGCAGCGACGGCTGGAGTGAATGGGGCGCCATCTATAAATTCCCGTCGAACCTCAACGTAGGCTCCCAGCTGTGGGCACGAGTCAGCCTGTACGTGCCCGCCGGCTTCAATTATACGGCCTCGCCGTGGTTGAAGTTCATGCGCATACACACGGCCAGCCCGAGCAACACCAATCAAGGGTATCTCGATCTATACATCAATCCTCCCACCGGAACGGTCTGGGATGGAGCGCTCAACAAGGACGTCAGCGCACCCTATTCGTTCTATTACGAAGGCAAGCCTCTCGTAAGAACGCTCGGAACGAGACCCGCGAACGACATCGCGTTCGGCCAATGGGAAACCTACGAGATCTACTACAAGCTCGATACGGTCAGTAAGGCCGCGGGCGGCACCGGCGAAATTCGCATTTGGAAGAACAATCAGCTGCTCGCGGATCTCACCGATCAAACTACGCTGGTCGACGCGCAGACGTTCGCCGAGTCCCTCTTTCTGTTCACCTATTGGAATGCCAACGCCCCGGCGACCCAGTCGTTGTACGTGGATGACGTGATTGTCACCAGTGACACGCCGTCCAACCGCGACGCGGCCGGCAATCCTTTCATCGGCGCACCGGTCGTGAGCACGAAGGCGCCGCCGATGCCGCCGGGAAACGTCATAGCTCACTAGGCTTCACAGCTCGACAACCGTTCACGGTCCAATGGGCGTCGATGCGCGCTCGCGAGCGCGCACGGCGCCCGCCGGACGGGGCGCATCGCGAGCCCAACATTCCCTCACCACATCCAGTATCCAGCCGTACGGAGACCGATACGCCGTCGCATCGATTGGCCAGCGCTCGATGCATACGTCGCTGTTGGCGTGATCTGCAACGCCACCTCGGCAGAGGGAAACGCTACAAAAACCCTGCTCTCTGGCAATCTCCACCACCTGCTCGAGCGAAGGAAATGCCCGGCCGTAGGGCACCGCAAGGTGCTTCGGAACGATACCCGCTCGCATCGACAGGTCATCTCGCGAGCGACGCAACTCGCTCGCAATATCGGCTCCCTGCAATTCGGCCAGATTGGCGTGCGAGACGGTGTGCGAGCCTATCTCATGTCCCGCAGCGGTAAGCTGTGCTACCTGTGGCCACGACATCCAGCGACTGCGCACGTTCGCTTTCTGGTCCCAATGCGACTGAGTGTCCGACTCCACGAAGCCGGTCGAGATGAAAAATGTCGCCGGCAGATGCCAACGTCCGAGCACCCCGAGGGCAAGCTCGGCGTTGTCGGCGTAGCCGTCATCGAACGTGACGCTCAACTCGCCGTTCAGCGGTTCATGCCGCTGCAAACGCTCCACTACCCGCGTGAATGTCTCGACGCGCAAATGCCGCGCAAAGAAGGCGCAGTAGCGCTCAAAGTCCTCGAGGCTGCAGCGCAGAGTGCCGTCCGAGCTCTGTCGCGTAACTGAATGGAAGGTGACCACAATGACTTTGCCGCGCAGCAGCCAATGGTGCGCGCGGCAAGCCACGAGGATTCTCCCCAGAGCCTCCTTGAACAAACCAGCCGTGAACCTGCGCAGACGTCGTGTGCGATTGGGGGATTTCATTTGGTCCCGCTCCCGGCGAGGCGCCGCAATTGCGCCATGCGCAGCACTCCCGAATCGATTAGGTCGAATACTGTCCGGAACTGATCGGGCGGCTTGCCGTAGGGATCGCGGATCGGCGCGAACTTCGGCAGCAGCAGCGAGCTGAGCATGATGACCTGGCAAGCGTGCGCCGTCGCCCTGGGCAGCACCGTAAGAGCGTGCCGCAATTGCATCGCCACAATGATGTCGCCCGTTCCGATCTCCACATCCTGCCAGCGCGTCGTCCTGTGCGAAGTGAGGTCCAATCCACGCTGTGCCGCTTCCGTGATAGCGGTCCCGTCAGCCGGCAGGCCCTTCTCGGTAGCGATGCCGCAAGAGATTGCCGCTAGGCCGCACCGCCGGGCCGCCGCTTCGGCATACGGGCTGCGGCATATATTGCCTGAGCACACGAAAACCAGGCGGGCATACCGGCTCCACTGCCGTGGCTGGTCCGCTCGCAGCCACCCAGTCGCCAACACCCCACGCTCGATCCACGGATAGAGCTTCGCGCGAACGCCCAGCATGAATTTGAGTTATAAATAAACGATCGCCGGAAAATTATAGCCGAATCGGGCAGATATCGGGCAGATTGCGATTGCCGGGGGGGCGCAGATCCATGGCCTGATGTGTGCACTGGGTCTCAATCGTCATCAGTTCTGTAAAGAGGAATCGCCTTGCAGGCATCAGCGCCAGCCATTGTTCTCGACGGAAATCAGCGATCGGCGCTATCCACGGTGCGATCGCTCGGCCGGCACGGCATTGTGGTCTCCGTCGGGGAAACGCATCGGCGCTCGCTCGCTGCTTCCTCGAGGTATTGCCGAGCCGCCCTCGCGTACCCCGATCCGGCGCAATGCCCGGAGGAGTTCTGCCGCTGGCTCGAGCAGATCGATGGGGCATTCCCTGGAGCGGTATTGCTGCCCATGACGGATGTGACCGTTCCCCTCGTCCTGCGGTCGACCCCGCGGCTCCCAACCCTGCGAATAGCGCTGCCGAGCTTGGACTTGTACGAAGCCGTCAGCGACAAATATCGGCTGTTCCAGCTGGCGCGTGCGGCGGGAGTGAGGGTTCCAGAAACGGTCCCGGTCTCCCGGGCTGCTTTGGGCGGTCTCGAGGGCAGGGATTGGCGCTATCCCCTCGTCATCAAACCCCGCAAATCGACCATGCGACTGGATTCCGGGACGCGCAAGAGGTCGGTCCGATACGTCGCCGATCCAGGTGAGCTGGTCCGTACCGTCGAGAGCATGCTCATCGATGCGACGGACGAGCTGCTGATTCAGGAATATGTCAGCGGCGAAGGCGCCGGCGTGTTTGGCTTGTACGAGTACGGGCGGCCGCGACTCTTTTTCGCTCATCGCCGCATTCGCGAAAAGCCACCTAGTGGGGGTATCAGTGTTCTGTGCGAGAGCGTGCGGCCTCCCGCGGAGGGCCTGGCGGCGGCGCGCGGCCTGCTCGATTCGCTCGGGTGGCACGGCGTCGCCATGGTTGAATTCAAGATCGATGAGTCCGGCCACATGTGGCTCATCGAAATCAACGCGCGCTTCTGGGGCTCCCTGCAACTCGCAGTGGACTGTGGCGCAGACTTCCCCTGGTTCCTGTACCAGATCGCCGCAGGCGCAAGCCCTGAAGTTCCCGCCGATTATTCCATCGGCAACCGGCTGCGCTGGTGGTTGGGCGATCTCGACAATCTATATGCCCGCCTGCGCGACTCGCGCTGGACACCGACTGTGCTGGACAAGGCTAGGGCCGTTGGAGAATTCCTGATGCCGTGGCAGCCGCGCACACGTTACGAGCTGCTGCGGTGGAACGACCCCGCACCCTCAATCATGGCGTTGCGACAGTATCTAGCCGCCCTCGGGGGCAAACGACGGGCGACACAATGACCCCGAATCCCTCGGGCGCACGATATACAGTCATGCACCTCATCGACACCGGCGGACCCGGCGGCGCGGAGACCGTCTTCGCTCAGCTGGCACAGCGACTGGGTCAACACGCAACCCGAACCTTGACCATCGTCCCGCGCGAGGGGTGGCTTTCAGAGCATCTGCGCAGCCTGCAGATCGAGCCCCAGATCCTGGCCGCGCGCGGCTCGCTGAATGTCGGTTATCTGTGGAAGTTGATCAGGACGGCTCGCCGTCACCGGGTGCAGCTGATTCACACACACCTGCTGGGCTCCGCAGTCTATGGTGCGTTGGTCGGACTCGTCACGCGGACGGCGGTGATCGCTGTCCTGCACGGCCCTACCGATTTGCGCAGTCTAGGCAGACTAGCCAGTCTCAAGCGTTGGTTGTTGACACACGCCTGTTCCGCGGTCGTAGCCGTCTCCTCGAGCACGCGGGACGCGCTTGTGGCGTTCGGCTTGCGACCCGAGGCGATCACGCTGATCTGCAATGGCGTCGATACCGACAGGTACTCGCCCGGTCATGCACAAGATCTGCGCGTCGAGCTCGGACTGCAACCCGGTGAGCTATTGATCGGAGCGGTGGGCAATATTCGCGCACCGAAATCCTACGATGTGCTTCTCAAGGCTGCGGCGCTCGTCGTGAACCGCGTGCCACGTTGCCGGTTCGCCATCATCGGCGAGGGAGACCAGACAGCGATGCAGCCGCTCCTGCAATTGTGCGCTTCCTCGGGGCTTGAAGAGCATTGTCATTTCCTGGGCTTTCGCAAGAGTACGCCGGAGCTGTATCGCAATTTCGACGTGTTCGTTTCGAGCTCGCGCAGCGAGGGTCTGTCGTTGGCATTCCTGGAAGCGATGGCGAGCGGACTGCCAGTGGTCGCGACGCGCAGCGGCGGTCCCCAAGAGGTCGTCGAACCCGATGTTTCCGGCGTTCTGGTGCCCGTCGAGGATCCGGCTGCTCTTGCGAACGGATTGCAACGGACGCTGGAAGACTCGCAGCTGCGCGCCAGACTCGGTGTAGCCGCCCGAGAGCGCGTCGTCGCGTCCTTCAGTCTGGAATCCGTGCTGCAGCAATACCGCGGTCTATACGAGAAGCTGCTGCCGAACAGGAAATAGGAGGCGGCCCCGGTCAAACGCCCGTATCAGGCGAGCGCCAGCCGCGCCAGGAATGCCCGCGGCGTGCAAGACACATCTTCATGCACTCCGACTCTGCTCAGAAGGTGACGATTGGACGTCCTGGTGTTCCAGGCTCGCTGGGTCGTCACCGCCGCGCTATAGCAGCGGCGCACCAGGTCGACCGCGGCGGGGCAGTGATCGCCATTGGGATAGCAGAACGAGCGGACTGGCGTGCCGAGTTGACGCTCGATAGTCGTGCGGGACTCGCAAATTTCCTGTCGCAGCACCTCGGGCTTGGTGTGTGCATCGAGACGGATGTGCCTGCGCGTGTGGGATCCAAACCTGATAAGTCCGCTGGCCGCCATCTGCCGAACTTCGTCCCAATCCAGTAGGTCACGCTCGGTGTACGTGTGGCGCCCAGCGGCTCTCTCGATCGCATCCAGGATGCCGAGCATCGCCTCGTCGCTCTCGAGTTCCTTGCAGCGGGTTATCACCACATCAATCTGTGCAGCCGAAAGCGGCAAGGGCACAGCGCGTGCGACAGTGGCAGCGGCGATTTCTCGCCTTAACCAGTCAGGCCAGCTGACATAGACCTCGTTACTGAGGGCATCCGCCAGCAGCCGCGCGAGTCTGTTGGGCCACAAGCGGTACTGCGTGCCCATCAAATCCGATAGCAGATAGATCGTGGCCGGTACTGCTTCAGCTCGCAGAATCGGGAAAGCGTATTCGAAATTGTCACGCCAGCCGTCATCGAACGTTAGCGCACAACCGAGCCTCGGGAGTGGCTGCCCATTTGCGGCCCTCTGCACCCACTCATCCAGGTGAACGATCTCGAAGTACCGCCTCAGCAGGCGGATATGCGTCGCCAACGTCTCTGGAGACACGTACATACCCGGCTGCTCGCTAGCTCTGTCAGGGTGCTCCCGCGGCAAGACGCGGTGATACATGAGAATTAGGAGTCGGGGCGCTGGTCGTGCGCGCCACACGAAGGGAGCCAGCGGCGCCACCGTGCCTTCGACGAGGCTCCTCAGCGCGCGCTTCACATTCCTCACCACGGGAGGCTAGAACTCACGAGCGGCCCCAGCGCGTTCGCGACCGCCAGCGGCAGACGCCGCCAAACTGCGGTCGCGAAGCGCATCAGCTTGCCCTCGGACTCGGGACGCACCACCTGCGCGGCCGTCCGTTCCCACCGGTGCCAGTAGAGCTGTACGGGCCGTGCTCCCCATTGCAGCTTGAACCGATAAGGGCCGCTGTCGACCGTGGAGCGGCCGAAATCGAATTGCTGGCAACCTCGCTCGACCACGGCGCGCAGCACTTCCCAATAGAGCTTCATGTTAAAGCCGGCGGGTTTTGCGTCATCCCTGCAGGCCGCCCAGGGAATTTCCGCGCGCCCGTTCGCGACGACTACAAACGCACTCGCCGCAGACTGCCGACCCCGATCGATGACGACCAGCAGCGATTCGTCGCCAAAGCGCTCAAGAATCGCTGCGAAGAATCGGCGTGGATAGACCGGGGTTCCCAGATCGCGCATCGTGCGACAGAAAACGTCGTAAAAATCATCTAACAATTCAACCCCGCCGATACGCACGGAGGGGTTCTCGCGGTCGACGCGCTTCACCTGAGAACGCAGCTTCGAGCCCAGGCGCTTGGACAGCGCGTCGAAATCAGGCGGCAAGTCCAGAACCAGGCTGACCTTGTCTGTTCGGACACGCCAATTGCCTAACCGCAGGACGGTATCACGAAATTCCACATAGCGGCAGCGGTTCTCTTGGGCCAGTGACTGCGCACGCTCCATCAACTCCCGACAAAGCTCCTGTGTGTCGGCAAGCGCGCCGCCGTAGTTGAAAAACGGCACCGAGGTCAGGCTAGCGCCGAACAACAGGCTCTTTTGCCGTACCAAGGGCAGGATGCCGATCAGCTCTCCGGCGCCGTTGCGCGCTTCGATGAAATACGCTTGGTGGCCAAACACATCGCGCGCCAACAGCGTCCACCCGCTGAGCAGGTAAATACTGGCCGCCGGCCGCGCGCGCACGAAGTCGTCCCATTCCGGGCCTGGACGCGCATGCACGGCAAGCGTCACCCCGGAGCTGTGCATCTAGTAAGCCGAGTCGCTCGGCAATGCCGGAGCCGCGGCGAGCAGCAGCAAGCTGCATGCCAGCGAAAAGGTTACGTATTCCCGGCGCGGTGATATCGCGTTGCCAACAGTGCGAGTTGCGCTGACGACACCCAATACGACCGCCCCGGTGATATCAGCGAGCTGCTGTGCAGTGTGAAACACCGGCTTGATCATCGTAATCAAGTACGCCGCACCGGCGCCGCCGGCGAGTGCGGCCAACAATAACTCTGCACGACCTTCAAGCTGCGGTTCCGATCCAAGACCCTCGCCATGGCTTGTTGGTTGCTTACGCGCGCGCCGAGCCCCGTCTCGTTAACGATCTTCTGCAGATGAGCGCGGCTCAGAAGTGACTGCTTCACGAAATTGAGCTCGGAGTTCACGTCCTGTTCGATCGCGATCCCCTGGATCACGGGTTTCAAGGCCGTGCTAGGGTCTACGAAGACCCGCGCATGGGCCTCGCAATGCCCACAGCCTGCTGGAGGAGCTCTTCCATGGTGCCTTAGAAACGTGACTCCGGCACCACGAGCACGTCACCCGGCTGCAGCGCCAGGTTCTGACTCATGTCGCCCTTGTTGGTGAGGTCATCGAGCTTCACGCGGATCTCCTGCTTCTTGTGGTTCACTGAGCGTTCGATCTTGGCGCGATTACCCGCGGCAAATTGCCCAAGCCCTCCCACGGCCAGCAGGGCATCGAGAACCTTCATACCCTCGCGATACGGGATCGATTGCGGCTTGCCCACCTGGCCGATGATCTGGACCTGGCTCAGCGCGCTCACCGCCTGACTGACGATCACGTTCACCTTAGGCGAGCGGATGTACTCCGCCAGCACTTTTTCCATGTCGCGCGCCAGCTGCGAGGGGGTCTTGCCGACCGCCACCATATCTTCGACGAGCGGCGTCGAAATCTTTCCATCGGGGCGCACCGGTATGGTGATCGTGAGCTCCGGATTACGCCACACGAACACCTGCAGCGTATCGCCCGGCCCGATCACGTAGTGACTCCCGGCATCATCACCCGACGGCGCCGGCGGCTGGGTGGCGGCGGGCGCCGCCGGGGCCGCGGCATGCGCTCCCACGATCACTGCCAGAGCTGCGAAAGCCGCAAGCACGGCCCGCATCGATCCGCGCAGCGTGGATGTCATCGACGCACCCCTATCGGAAACCAAAGCCTACCAGATGCGGAGCCACCACCGGCCGAATTATGTGAACTGGGCCACACGGGGTACATAGCGTAGCGCAGTTATCCGGAGCCTTCGATCTTCACCGCCGTGAGCGCGTTGAGCGCGTGCACCCTGCCGCGCAAGGCGCGCTCAGGCTCGAGCGGAATCCGCTGCAGCCGCACGGTCGTATCGGTGCCGGGCGCAAGATGAAAGTAAGCATCCTCGGCGACAAAACCTTCGGCCTCGATCCACACCGACTGAGCGAAGCGGCGTGTGGAGATCTTCACATCAAAGTCGGAATCGGCGCGTGCACTCGCCACGGCAGTGAGGCCGACGTCCGGCTCTCTCGTGGCGCTCAGTCCGAGCACGAAATGAAAAGCCCGGCTCAGGACCGAGCCGTCCGTACCGCGCAATGTCGCGACGACCAGGTCTTGCGCCGGCGGGCCAAACCGGTAGGCGTAGGAGAGGTCACGGAAGTCGTCGAACATTTCGGCTGCGGGCAGCTCCACGGTCTTGCGGGCCGGGATCGTGAGCGGCCGGCTGGCGACGCCGACTGCAACCTCGCCCGCGTGATACAGGGCCACCTCGAGGCTGGCGCCGAGCGAGTCGGCACGCTCGTTGACGATGTGGACGAAGAGGCCATTACCGCCTTCGTCGCTCATGGCAACCGACACGGGTTGCAGCACGCGGCGCAGGTAGTAGAACGCGGCCTTCGGAGCGCCCAGCGCGTCAACAACTCCCCAGCCGGCGCCGCACCACAAATCGCGCCAGAACCATATCAGCCCGCCACGGCAGGTCGAGCGCTCGCGCCGCCATTCAGCGAACACTCTAGCCATGACCTCGCCGGAGACGACCCGGCTGAGTGTCAGATAGCGCTCGTGCTCGGCGTAACGTAAGTTGAGAGGATCGAGGCCGAACAGTCGTGCCAGGTAGTGGTCGCGCACGTCGTCGAAGTCCCAACCCGCGCCGAGGTCGCGAGGCGCGCGTGTTTTCCACACCGGCTGATGGGTGCGGACCGACAGCCCGCCCGGAAGCTTTGCGAGCGTGCGCTCCTCCGGGACGTTGGCGAACGCAAGACACTCGGTCGCGAAGCGGATCTCCGCGCGGCGGGCATCTTCGAGGGGGCGCAGATAGGCGCCGACTCCGTAGTAGGACGTCGTACCCTGATTGCCCTGATGCGGAAAAGAGCCGCCGTGCGCGCTCGAGGGCCAATAAGGGACCTCGGGACAACACTCGCGCGCGAGCTCGGCAAGCCGCGAATGAAACAGCTGCGGCGCCCAGCTGTCGCGCAGCGCTCCCCACATCGCGGCTTGCTGTTCGCCCTCACTATTGCCGCACAGCACGGCAAGACTCGGGCGGCCGTTCAGCCGAGCGAGCTGCTGGCGCGCTTCCTGCTCGACGGACGCTACAAAAGCGGAGTCCTCCTCCGGGTAGTTCATGTTGGCGAACATGAAGTCCTGCCA
>Ga0137395_10001075_pt1 | contig 12363 bp, 15 predicted proteins | sample czobulk216metaG_FD_108283 | JGI IMG/M metagenome (GOLD analysis project Ga0137395, IMG submission 108283) | Vadose zone soil microbial communities from Angelo Coast Range Reserve, California, USA - czobulk2.16 metaG | ecosystem: Environmental > Terrestrial > Soil > Vadose zone | place: USA...
GTGACGATCAGCTATCCCCACGTAACGGATAACTCGACGCTGTAATGAGGGTTGGGAGTGGGGGTTTTCTCCACTCCTCCTCTATAAAGGACAACTATCATGTCAGCACCAATCTACACGGGAGGTCGTCCCTTTATTAAGGGCGGTCTTCGCTTCAAGAACTTTGTGACGTACAATCGCACCGTCACCGCGATTCTTGATGATGTGGCGACCACAATCTTCACTATCAATTTGGTGAATCCTCCTTCAGGGTCATTTGTGTCAGCATCGATTGATGTGACGCTTCTGACCATTCTGGGCGCTGGTGGCGCGGTGGCCGCTGGCGAGACGGCAACGACAGCAGAGTTCAACATTACCGTGACGAGGACTCCTGGACTGGCGTCGGCCATTACTATCTCGTCTGGGGTTCTGACTAACTCGGCTGCGGTTGCGGGAGGCGCGGCTTCGGTTGCAGCGGTCTTAACGAACGTCGCGGTTGCGGGCGCGAATACGGCGACTCAGACGTTTGCCATTCAGACGACCATTGACGATGACACCAGCACTTCGACTAATCACATCTGCATCGCAAACATCTATTGTTTGAATGCCGGTCTGGGCGTCACGTTCACAGCATAAGAGGGGTTCATGGCTACTAGAACTGGCGATGCTCCCTTTCATGTGCAGACCTTAGTTGTAGCTGGGAATACACAAGCTACGGCGATGGCTGTGTCGTTCCTCACCTCGCCTGCTCTCATTCTGGCAGCGGGGAATTCGGTCAGCGGGATTCGGTTGCCCGCTGGTTCGAAGGGGAAGGTCTACTGCATCAAGAATCTGGGGACGCAAAGTCTTCAGGTCCTGCTTATCTATCCGGAATCGGGAGCACAGATCAACACCCTGGGCGCAAACCAACCGTACTCACTTGCTATTCAAGCCTCCGCTTGGTTCTTCTCCGATGGGGCTAAAACTTGGCATACGGAAGTCTAACTCGTAATTAACTCAAAGGATCACTATCATGTCTTTCGCTGCTTCGACAAACTCCGTTGTGAGCCCCCTGGCCGGAAGTCGGGATACAACGCTCGCAGATCAGGGTCAGTTCTTCGTTGGGTTGACGCCGACCGTCGGCACGGGCATCATCACGGGTGCGTCTGTTCAGGCGTTCACTGAGACGACCCCCTACCTCGTGTGGTTCAATTCGTCTGCAACCCTCAGCGTCTATCCGATGTTCGTTAAGACCCATCTCACGGTTGTGGGCGCGACCGCCTCGGTTGCGGAAAATTGGACCTGGACGCTCGATACGGGAAACCGTCTGACTTCGGGTGGTACGGCTCTGACGATTGCCAACACCAACATGAATAGCTCGACAGCTACTCAGTCGATCATCACGGTTGGCGCGATCACTGCTACTGCCGCTACGGGCGCGCGTCGAATTATCGCGAATTGCGTCGGCAAGGATACCGTCATTGAGGTTGTTCACGATACTATCTCGTTCAACTTCGGTGGTGGATACCAAGTATCCAAGTCTTCGACGGTTGCTAACACCACGACCCCGACCTATGCGACCTTCAACCTCGGACCTGTGGTTATTGGACCGCTCCAGTCTTTGGTTATGGTTCGTTGGGCCGCTTCTCAGACGACCGGCTCGACCAACGAGTTCGAGTGCGGTTGGGTTGAGAAATAAACTGAACTAGCTTCACCCCGTTTCACGCATTTATAGGAGTTAGTATCATGGCTTTCGCAGGAACCACTCAGCCCGTCGTGGCCGGCCTTGCCGCCTCACGAGATACCCAACTTGGGGATCAAGGGAATTTCTTCGTCGGGAACACTCCGACACCGGGTACGGGTATCATCAGCGGCGCCGTTGCGACGTTCGTTGAGACCACTCCGGTTCTCGTGATGTTCAATAGCTCGAACACGACCAGCATTTATCCGATGTATCTGGCGACTCATATGACGGTCATTGGGACTGGAGTGGCCACAGCGGTTAATTGGACGTTCACGATGGACGCAGGAAACCGACTTACCTCTGGTGGTACGGCCCTCAACATTCAGAACGTCAACATGAACAGCAACACCGCGACTGCTGCGATTGTGACTGTTGGGGCGATCACAGCTACCGCAGCAACAGGGGCTCGTCGGATCGTTGGCAACGCCGTCGTCAAGGATACTGTGTTGGAAGTCGTGCACGACACGACCGCCTTCAACTTCGGTGGTGGATCGCAGTATTCGAGTTCGTCTACTGCCAAGAACACGACCACTCCTACCTACGCTGCTCATAATATGGCTCCTCTGGTCATCGGACCTCAGCAGTCATTGGTGGTCTACAGTTGGGGTGTGACGAAGACTGGCGGAACGACGTACGAATTTCACATGGGCTGGGTCGAGAAGTAAACTCCAGAGGGGGCCGAAGCCCCCTCTTTCGTTTTTATAAAGGAGTACTCCATGCCGTGTGGCCGTCAACAGACAAACGCAAATATCAATGAGCCGGCGCCGAACTCCGTCGTGGTTCGGGCTAGAAGCGCTTTTCAGACAATTTATCTCCAGAAGATTACCTACAGTCCGTTGGGTATTGTGGCTGGGACGGTATTGGCATTCATCGATAGCTTGACTGGTCAATCAGTTGGATTGATTACAGTCATGCCGTCTTCGGTTGCTCAGCCGCCCTATGTGATTGATTATAGTTTGGGCGATAGTGCCTCAAGCGGGACGCCTATTTCTCAGGGTGCGAATCTGGTCATCAGTGTGCTGTCGGGAGGTATTACTGGCCGACTCCACATTAAGGCGTATCAGATTCCACTTTACGTCGTCGCTCCGTACGTTGCTCCGATGACTGCGGGATTTACCAAATAGCGCGACCTGCTATCAATTCCGATAGCAGTCCTTCGGGGGTGTGGAGTCCAAATAACCCAGACCCCCAACTCGCTCCTGCGAGAGATTGGTTCACATGACTTCAGAAAAAGAAACTCCGTCTACACACGTTACTGTTGATATGGCTCAGTTGGCATCGTTGATTGCGTCAACGGTTAAACAGGTCCTCGATAGTCAACATGGGAATGCTAGCCAAAAATCCCTTGGAGAGACGATTGGTAAGTCTGTCGCTGAGGGGATGGCGAAGCATAGCCGTCCAAAGGTGTCTTTCGGACAATATATTAAGAAGGTCCACTCCTCCACTCACCCGGATCCCAACTTCCCGGATGGTCCACCTCTCAAGAGGGAGGCTTGGATTAACGGCTTGCGAGCCGAACGTCATCAGTTATCAGATACGGAGATTAATCTTCTGAATCGACTGTCCCGAACAGGTCGGTACGTGGATAGGTTGGTCGAGGTTGTGGTTGGTCAGGATGGTGTGGAGATCCGATACAATGACTCTACTACCGATCATCGCAATACGAATAACAGTAAGTGGCGTACGACCGCTGAGATGCTAGAGTTGATCGTGACGGCGATGGATGTTGAGAATGCCGAAGAGGCTGCTGAATTTGAGGAGAAGCAAGAAAAGAAGCGGCGTCACTTTGGGGACAACAAAGCCTCTCGTGAGGCTCGTGCAATTGCAGAAGCTAAGTAATTATGGCGGATGAATCCCCGGAACAGCTTGCTATCCTCCAAGAGCTTCTGGCTCGTGGAAACCCCGCTGCTCGTCAGGTTGCCGTTCAGCCGATGAGTGGAGTGGGGAGAGTGATGTCTGGGGGAGCGAAGGGGACGACGAATCCCCTTACCGGAGGGGTGTCGGTCAATATGCAAGCTGTGGAGAGCCCCCAGGACCTTGAAGACACCCTCCGTCATGAGTTTGTGCATGCAGGACAGATAGACAAGATGTCCCCGATGGATAAGGTAGGAGCATTCGGTACAGGCTTTAAACAGGGCATTGGTATGGGCGTCCCTTATGGTCAACGTCCCGAAGAGATGGAAGCCTACCAAGTGCAGAATGATGCGAGGGCGGCGAAGGGGCTGTCACCTACCCCCACACCTACCTTCAACGACCCTCGGAGTTGGCTCCAGCGGACTCTCCCGGAAGGTCTGGGTGGTCAACCCATTCCCATGCTAGAGCATCAGGATATCCACCTTCCTTCTACGAAATTGGTCGAGGCTCAGAAACGTAAAATGTTAGAGGCCGAACTACTCAGACGAGAGGCGGCTAAACGCGGTAACTAATTCGTAACCCTTCAAAGGACCCAGCATGACCAGTAAGTCCTCTACACATATCACGACCTTCGGCCATAACAAGGGGCCTATCCCCCAAGCCGACGAATACTACGATGTTCGAGAAGTGCCTGATACTAAGGAAGCTGAGGAGAATGAAGCCTCTCATCTGGCAAACGAAATTACTCCTGGTCATTCTGTTGCTCTTGGGTGTGAGCATGGGGAGTTTACCTCTCCTCATATTGCTGAGCTGGTACGGAAGAAGATGGGTAACGTCAAGGTCACGCATCGGGATATGTATGTCGATACCGACCATAAGGGAGATGACGGTATGTTGAAGGGTGACGGTAGAGGGGTAATGTCGGAAAATGTTCGGTCTGCTAAGCATAGGGGCCTCTCCGAGGAACAGGCAGTCAAGCATGCCCTCCCTAAGAAGAAAAAGAAGGCTAAGAAGAACGACACCCTCGTCCAGTCGGGCAAAGGTCAGTAAGTGGCCGATCTTCTGCCGGGGACATCGGATAGCATCATTCGTGAGAATGTCAGGGCGCTCAAAAGCCAGGGCTACTCTGAAGTGGATGCCCTTGCACGCGCTGCCAAACATTCTAAAGGTTCTACCGACCCTGATGAGACGGACGACACTGAGCTGGCGGATGTCCAGTCGGACGAACCGGACTCTCAGGATCGGCAGTTTGTGGTGGTGACGAAGGATTTCAGCGGGTTGGGGTGGGCGAAGAAACTCCAAGAGGAGGGAGAGACTGTCACCCTCGCCCATAAGTGTCATGAGGAAGAGCCGAAGTTCAAGAAGCTTTATGTGCAGGTTGCTAAGGGTTGGATTCCCACCATGACCTTGGAAGAGGCCATGAAGAGTTTGAAGACGGATTCAACATATTGGATCTTCGCTGAGAACAACTTCCCCGAAGAAGCGGATAAACTCCGCGCCGACGGACAGAAGGTCTTTGGAACGTCGGCCCTCCAGGAGAAGATGGAACACGACCGGCACTATGCCGTGCAGATTGCCGAGGAGTCGGGGCTCTCCAGCCCCCCTACCCACGAATTCACCACTCGTGAAGAGGGGTTGGCCCATATGGACGAGAACCCCGATAAGGCCTATGTCTTCAAGCCGGATGACGGCAAATTCAACTACCTGACCTTCGTCCCTGTACGAAAGAAAGACGAAGACGCCAATAGGGAGACCTTTACATATTTGCAACATATGAAAGAGGACCCCGGCACCTATATTCTTCAGGAGCGTATCCCCCTTGAAGAGGGTACGGAAGTCTGTGTTGAGGCGTGGTTGTATGAGGGAGAGCCCTTTCTTGCTACGTTAGGACTTGAGGTGAAGCGAAAGAACACCTATGATATTGGCGAGATGGCGGGCTGTGGTGGCGACTTCTCCCAGCTCATCCCTCTTGATAGTGAGTTGGTAAAGCAAACCATCGCCCTCATGTTCCCCTTCTACAAGGAACAGAACTATACCGGCATCGCTGACGTAAACGTCATCTTCACCAAGGAGGGGCCTCAGTTCCTTGAGGTCTGTAACCGCTTTGGCTACAATTCACATCCTAATCTGTTTCTGGGCCTTGCTCTTGATGGGTTTGGCTCGATTATTGCAGACTTCATCGATGGGCATGTTGACGGTATGCAAGAACGGTTCCGAAAAGACTTCGGGTGCTCGCTGACCTTCTTTTTGGACCACCCCCGTGAGGGGCTTCCTCTCCACGTAGACCCCCGATGGGAGGAGCAATTTTACCCCTTCGACGGCTACATGGAAGAGGGCACCCTCCTCCTAACAGGCTACTCTGATGAGATTGGGATGTTTCTTGATCATGGTGCTTCTATCGAAGCGGCCTGGGACACTGTTTGGAATAAGATCGTATTTGAAGAGGCGGTCTCAGTTCCCGATATGTACTATCGTACCGACCTCGGCAAGGACGACTACTACAATAGTCCGTTATTGAGATATAAAAAGCTAAAATCAATGGGATTACTAAAATGATCCTAACTTCTTTTGCGTCTATTCTGGGCTTGCTGAAGTTTCGTGGCCCAATGACAGTTGTCGGGAGTATAATCTCCGTCGTTATTTTTTCGATCTATGGAGTGCAGAGTGCTTGGTCGTCTGCCCATATCCGAGAGAAAGTCAGTATAGGAGTCCAACCATCGATCACATACTCTAATTCCCCGACCACCGTAGTAGGCATAACCAGGAATATTGGAGTTGTAGCATCGGTCTCGAATGCCTCTCCAGATGGTATACTCAGCGGCGTATCGGTCGCCATGAGTAGTGTTTCGAAGGAGAAGAACGGTAGTTCGACGACACCCGCACGATTTAGTGTCACCGTGTCTAAGACTAGAGCCGTTAACTTTTGTAGACTTTCCGCAAATACAGTCACACAAGTATCGAGTGTGATCTCCCATAGAGGGCAGAAGTCGAACTACAGTGAGTTCTCCAAACACCGAACCGATAGGAATGAGGACGGGTTTTCTGCTCATGTTTTGAGTTTAGCACCCGAAAGTGCGCCTGTCAAGAGATATCGAGGGCTCCTATGAAGCGTATGCTCTTCCAGACCGTCATGCATTCACAGCAGAGATACGATACCGTAGGCGACTACCAAGAGGCCCACGGCTTCATCTCCTTCACTGTGTCCGATATGAACAACTGGAAGTACGAGGCGTTGGTCTCGGTGCATGAGTTGGTGGAGAAGATCCTCGTTAATGCACGGGGCATCGCTGATAAGTCTATTGACGATTTTGATATGGACTTCGAACAGAACCGTGATCCAGGTGATGAGTCCGAACCGGGCGATAGCCGACAAGCCCCATACTTTGCAGAGCACCAGTTTGCTACAATGGTTGAGAAGATGTTGGCCGTTGAGTTGGGTGTCGATTGGGATCACTAGAATCAGTCGGTATTTGGGTTGAGTAAATGAACTTCACCGAAATTAGGGACAAGGTAGCAGATAGGCTCAACCTTACCTCCACTCAAGCTCTCACCCGTATTGCCGATTCCATCAATGAGCGGTATCGAAGGTTGGCGGCCTCGGTAGGGATTAACACTATCCAACGTGGGGAAGTTACCGCTAATACCACCATTGGGAATCGTAGTCTAGTATTCCAGTGTGAAAAGGTCGTCTCCGTATTTAATAATGCGTTCATTCCCCCTTTTGTACTAGGAGAAGTTTCCTTCGATGAGTTGAGGAATGAGACCCTAAACGCTGACCCCCCGCAGCGATATGCGATTCAACTTATGGGTGCGAGTACAGTGACGATCTTTCTGGATGTGAAGCCGGCAACAGTCTACACCCTTAATGCAGACTGTTACGTAAACCTGAGTACTCTCAGTGGCACGATGGTTCCGGCCTTTACTCAAGATTATCATGACATTCTAGTCTATGGGGCAATGGCTACTGAACTCGATAAGATGGAGAAGTACGATCTCTCCGATAAGAAGGAGAAGCAGTACGAGACCCGGCTTTCAGAGTATCGGCTGTATATCGCCTCCTCAGCCTACATGGATATCATCCAAGGGAAGGACAGCCCTGATCGGATTCAACGTTCAGCGCCCCTCGTCTAATGCAAAATCAACTAACTGATATATCGATTACAAATCTTAGGGGCGGTCAAAATAACACAGACCCCGCTAACGCTCTTCCCGAAGACCAATGTGTCCTGGCTGAGAATGTGGAGTTTTTTGCTTCTATGCTAGGGGAGCGTCGAAATGGTTGCGGCCCCATTGACATCACCTCCTCTGACCTCGAAGATGAGTCGGTCATCGTTCATCTTTCCCAGTGGTTCCCGCTCAACGACATTAGGAATCCCGAGTTTATTGCCGTTAGTGCGACCCCAACCACATCCGTTACGATGGCGAAGCGTACGTTGGGTACGTGGTCAGAGGTCATTCCTTCCGATGCCATTGATTTCTCCAATACCGACATCTACGACATCCACACTCAGCCCCTGAATGCCCTTTTGTTCACTGCCTACCACAGCGCCGTAGATCGTATGCATGTGTGGAATGGAACGACGATGAATAGGGCGGGATTGGCACAGCCCTCTCCTCCAACGGCCGCTGATACGGCCGGTGCTGGAACGTACGCAGGAGTTCGATATTTCAGAGTTCGATACATCACAAAAGTAGGAGCTACGGTCGTTCGCCGTAGTGAACCTTCAACAGTTCTGACCTTCACCCCTAGTGGGGCCAACGTTGGGGCGACCATTACGCGGCCGGCGCTACTGAGTGAGAGTGAGACTCATTGGGAGTTGGAAGCATCCACGGATAACGTGCTGTTCTACCGCATACAAACGATCATTGATGCCACCACGACTGCCGCCGATACGACGGCATTTGCAACTGGGTATAGCGCATTCACACTATCAGAGGCAGTTGGGTCCTACCTTCTACTGCCCTCTGCAAAATTCCTTGCCGTAGATGGGGATAGATTGGTATTTGCGGGCCACTTTACCGACCTCTCAAAACAATCCCAGATTGGATGGACGCCGCCTACCAACGACCCTGGTACGGGTAATAGCGAACGCTTTCCCATCGTTGAGACGAGTGGAGTTCCGATTGTCAGCTTTACTAACCTTGACAACTATGATGGCGGACCCATCACGGGCATCTGTGCAAGTGTGTATGGGGTCTGGTATGCGTTTAAATGGGATCACATCTACATGATGGTTCGAACAGGCGCTCCGACCAACGCCTATTCGGTCATCACTCTTAGTTCTGTGCAAGGGGCCATTCCGGGTAGTATGTTTAAGGGGATTGATGAGGGTGGTTCTACCTATGTTTACTTTTTGGATCCAGTATTCGGACCTTCCCGAGTAGGACCGGGCGGAATCGAAGCCATCGTTGGGCTTCGAGGCACCTGGAGTAGGGTTAATCTCCAAGCAGCTAACGTGACGGCTCGTGGGTGTTTCTACCACTATAAGCAACAGGCCCATTGGTGGGTGGCAGTTGATGGGGCCGACAGTCCTAACCTCAAACTCATTAACCAAGTCTCGGAGATTCGAAAGGTCGCAGGGGGTGTAGGACGAGGATGGTCCACGGCTACGGGACGGATTACCCAAGCCTACGCGGTATCTATATTCACTGAAGTTGTTACGATCAATGGGGTGAACTCCCTCAGCGAAAGACCGGTTATTGGCCTGACCTCTCCTGACTACATTCAACGCTGTGATACCAATGCCGACGATGCGGGAGTCGCGTATGTGGCGACCATCCTTTCTCGCCCGTATATCCTACCCAATCTATTGAATCATTGGGGAGTGATGAATGGGTCAATTCTGGCTGCTGCCAACGCAAGTGCTTCCCTGACGGTTCAGTTAGTTAGAGACTTTGGGGTCGAGAATAGCGCTGCCCTCACGGCGAGTCTTGCCCCTGTCGGCAACGAAACATACGTCGTCAAAGATTTTGATAACCTTGTCATGTCTGAAGCGACTCTTATTCAAGTCAAATTTAGCGGGTGAGATATGGCCGCAGTTGTGATTCTTGTTCCCCCACAGTGGCAACTCACGCTATTCACCATGTATGCTCGTACAGAGGGTAAGAAGGGATAGAATGAACTTTCAGGTTACTCTTAAAACTCTCTATGATATCGAATGCTTACGAGATGGTCGAATTATCTGGACTGAACAGTTCTATAATCTCGTGACTGTTGTTGGACAGAACAAACTCCTGGATGCCTGCTTTCGTACAGGAGAAGCTGCTAACGCATGGTTCGTAGGGATAGTAAACAATGCCTCCTTCACGGCCTACTCCGCAGCGAACACAATGGCTAGTCATGCGGGGTGGTTGGAGGCTACGAACTATTCCCAAGGGACACGACCGGCTTATGTGGCCAGCGCCGCATCGGCTGGTAGTTTGGACAATGGAGCCAGTCGAGCAGTATTCTCCATCACATCTGCTCTCACTATACGTGGAGCCTTCCTGGTTGATGTTTCGACAAAGGGCGGAACTACCGGTGTGTTGTATGGGGTAGGTGATTTTGTGTCCCCCCGACTTGTCCTCCTCGGCGATACCGTCAACGTCAAAGCAACCCTCACAGACTAATGGCTATTGCAAAATTGACAGTCTGGCCGTTTGTTAACGTTCCTAATTTTGAGGGAGGGGCAGACTCTCTTACGACTGTTAACAACAATGCTGGATGGGCTTTAGTTGGAGCAGGAACGTATGATGCCTGTCTTAATGCCGATGACGACGGGAAATTTTGTAGGGCTACTCCAGCCAGTACGTATCCACTCACCTTTTTCTTTGATAACAACGGCCCTAATGGTCCAATCCCTGCAGGTTCAATTATCAACTCTATAAAGTTTCAAATTCGTATAAGAAATGACGGACAGATTCTGTTACATAGTAATAACGAGCCGTTATACGGATTGGGTGCGTACGGAACATTTATTAACGTGGATATCGATCTCACAACGGCTCCTTCGGACCCGATTTCCAGTAATCCCTTCTCCTTTACGACCTATGAAACATCGACTCTTTTTGTTAATCCAGTCACTACGCTTCATTGGCAACTGGAAGATCTGTTTCCTAATCTTCCTAATGGGGCAGATCTTAATACTTTAGGGGCGTTATTTACTTTTACTCTTGTAGTATCAGGTGTCAGTGCCGACATAGATTCTTGTTACCTCGTTGTAGATTGGTCTACAGGACTAGGACCACAAACATATCCTCTTGATATCACCCTTGCTGCTCATGCTGGTATGTTATCTGGGGGAAGTGGTGGAAGTTTTGCCGGTATTGCAGGTGCGGCCTCGATTTTAGTCCCGGGAGCAGGTCCCGGGGCGCAGCCAGGATTGGGTCTTCCTCCTGGTCAGCCCCTAGTTGGGGTTGGTACTTCTCCGGGTACTCCTGCTCAGAATCCAAATTTTGGAAACTTCAATTCTGGCAATCAAGAAGGTAATGCAAGCGACCTCAACCAATGGCGGCTTGAGCGAGTAGATCTTCGATATCGTCAAGAAGAACACAAGGGCTAAATGATTCAACTTCTCAAATTTCTCGATGGTCCTTGGGAGAAGGTACGGGGATATCTCAAGAACGATTTGGATACTATCCAAGCGGCCTTGAATCAACGGTGGGCAGTGACCTTCGGGGATAAAAATGTTCTCACTCCAGCGGCTGGAGGAACAGGTGGGGTCTCCTTAACTGCTCATGGATTGCTCGTTGGAGAGGGAACGAATCCCGTTGTAGCATTGTCTGCTGCCACCAATGGCCAGCTTCCTATCGGTAAAACCGGAGCCGACCCAGTTATCGCTACCCTGACTGCTGGCACCGGCATGACGGTCACCAATGCCGCAGGCTCCATTACACTTGCTCCAACTCCACATGCGCTCCTAGATGGGGTGATTGATAATGATACGTTGGCTGCAGCACCAGTACTGGGAGATGTAATTGTAGGTAACGCAACCCCGAAGTGGACAAGGCTTCCTGGACAGATTACCTCTGGTCAAAAATTTCTTTCCCAAACTGGAGATGGGGTCTTATCAGCCGTTCCTAGTTGGCAAGCAATCCCGGCTGCCGGTTCTCTTGTATTCTTTTTCTACAATACTGCTTCTAGTATTGGAGGTGGATATCTTGTAGAGAAGACTCCTGCTTCTACCGGGGGCAGTCAAGTACTGACTTCTGCTGGGTTAGCAATCGGGGATACAACTCTACAAAGTTTTGCCACACTCGTAGGGGTACCCAATATTACCTTTATGCCTGCGGGAGTATGTAGTTGTTACGTCACTGCACGGGCTAGTCATATTAGTCAGGCTCAACTTTTTGCAAATTTCTACCAACGAACATCAGGAGGGGTGGAGACGTTAATCGCAACCTCTGCCTTAACAATCTTTCTTGACGTGGTTGATGCGGCCTATCTTTTTCAAGGGTCTATTCCCAGTTCGCTCGTCTTTCTCTCGACAGACCGTTTGGTTACTAAAATTGTTGCTCGTACCAACCATGTGGTTGATGTCATTTTGACCATTGAAGGGTTGACGGCGGCCAGGGCAGAGATGCCTTCCTCTACGGTCGATGCGACGAATTTTGTCCCCTATACTGGCGCGACGGCGAATGTGGATTTGGGAACCAAGACCCTCACCACAACGGGTACTATCGGCATAGGAACTGCCCCTACCACAACATCAGTATTAGTATCTAAAACTGCATCAGATAGTGTCCCCCAATGTCGTTTTACGAATGGCACGGTGCAACTAGATACCTACATTGCCGTAGCTGCCAATGCACAGTTTGGAACCCTTTCA
>Ga0137395_10001076_pt1 | contig 12357 bp, 9 predicted proteins | sample czobulk216metaG_FD_108283 | JGI IMG/M metagenome (GOLD analysis project Ga0137395, IMG submission 108283) | Vadose zone soil microbial communities from Angelo Coast Range Reserve, California, USA - czobulk2.16 metaG | ecosystem: Environmental > Terrestrial > Soil > Vadose zone | place: USA...
CGGGACAAACTGAGGACCGAACGGGTCCCAGGTTCCAAGTTCCGGGTTCCAAGTTCAAGGTTCCGCTGAACCCTGAACCCTGAACCCGGAACTCTGGAACCCGGAACGCTGGAACCTGTCTAGTTCACCGCGAAGCAGTACAACAGACCCGCGCCGCCAGTCGCCACGAGGTTTTCCTGGCTGCAGCCGCGGCTGGCGTGCGTCGAGTTCCACGACCCGTTGCCGCCGCCCTGCTTGTCAGCATGGCCAAGCTGGGCTGTGCCCATGTTGTTGCTTGTCCAGTTGTTGCAGGTATGGTCCATGCCGTCCGTATACGCGCGGCCGTCTGTCTGCGACCCGGTCAGGATGTCATGCTGATTCGGCATATCGCCGACGCCGTTGACGATGCCCTGCTTCTCGGTCAACGAAATCTGCTTGCCGAGGGCATTACCCAGACGCGCCTGCTCGATCGTGTCGCCGTGCAGTTCCGCGACTGAGTTGCCGATGCGGCCGCCGCGTGAGTTGAACCATGGGCCGTTGCCGATGCGGTCCCGTGCGTTGACGGCACCTGCGCCTTGCGTGCTCATGTACGCGTGCCAGGTCACCGGCGTACCGCGGCCAGCGGCCGTTCCCAGTTGCTGGCAGTACGCGTCGGCGCCGGCGAGGCCGCCGTAGTTCGCGCCGTCGCCCTTCGGAACACTGGTAATGAAGAAGGACATCGGCTGTGGCGGGCCGCCCCGGCCCGGCTGCTGAGCGAACACGAGGTACGACCCGGCCGCCAGCGCAATCGCGAGCGCCGTAATGTGCGGAATCAGTTTCTTCATGAGCGTCACTCCCCTCGGCCGCGCATCTTATCAAATGTTTCCGCCTTCGTAGCCATACGGAGAGGCGGTCTGCTTCGGCGCGACAGGCTTCGCCCGGCCCGCCTGCGTAGCCGGCCTGGCCGAAGCTCTGGTGAGTTGCATGAGAGCGAAGGCTGGTGCGGAAGCGGGGATTTGAACCCCGACCCGATTGCTCGGACTAGCTCCTGAGGCTAGCGCGTCTGCCGTTCCGCCACTTCCGCATTGGTGGGGAATTCGTTCAGTGACCCGAACAACAAGTATAACGCACCGTGCGAGAATGAACGGGTCCCTGATTGGAGACCACCATGGCTCGCCGCAAGTTCACCGTCATCTTCACCGTGCTCGGCTTCGCGTTCGTCGTCTCCGTGGCCGGGATTGTTCTCCTCTATCTTCTCGTCGGCCGTGAGCCGGCTGTGCCGTCCAACGCGACGCTCGTGCTGAAAGTCGGCGGCGATCTTTCCGAACTCGCGCCGAACAACGTCGTCGGCTACTTCCGGGGCGTCAACGCACCGACCGTGCGCACGTTCGTCGACAATCTGAGGAAAGCGAAGGCCGACGCGCGCGTCTCAGCCGTGCTGCTGAAGCCGACGGGATTCGAGTCGCCGTACTGGGCCAAGGTGCAGGAAATCCGCGACGCGGTCATCGACTTCAGGAAATCGGGGAAGCCCGTGTATGCCTACCTCGAGTACGGCGGCGATCGCGAGTACTACCTCGCGACGGCGGCCGACCGGGTGTTTCTCATGCCGTCCAGCCCGCTCGACCTGAAGGGGCTTGCGACGTACGAAGTCTTTCTTCGCGGGACGCTCGACAAGATCGGCGCGTATCCGGACATGCACCATATCGGCGACTACAAGACCGCGCCGAACCAGCTGACCGAGAAGGGTTACACGCGCGCCCACAAGGAAATGGATGAAGCGCTCAATCGCGATCTGTACGAGCAACTGGTGCGCGGCATCGCGGACGGACGCAGGAAGAACGACGCGGAAGTCCGCCGGCTGATCGACGAAGGCCCGTTTCTGCCGGAAGACGCCCTCCACGCCGGTCTGGTGGACGATGTGGCGTACGAGGACCAGGTGGAGGAGCGGCTGCGATCGCAGCCGGCCGGCGCCGGACGCGGTCCGGCGTCGACGTCCTCCGAGCGTTTCAGGAAGATCGAGGGCGACGACTACGCGCGCGTGAGCGCTGCTTCGTTCGGCTTCAACAGGGGGCCGCGGATCGGCGTGATCTACGCGACGGGGACCATCAACGGAGGCCGCAGCGGCTACGACCCGATTTACGGAGCCGTGGTCGGCGCCGACTCGCTCATCGACTCGATCCGGCAGGCCAGGCGCGACAGCTCGCTGCGCGCGATCGTGCTCCGCATCGACAGTCCCGGCGGATCGGCGACGGCATCCGACGCGATCTGGCGCGAGCTCATGATCGCGAGAAAAGACCGGGAGGATCGGCCGATCGTCGCGTCGATGTCGGATCTGGCGGCTTCCGGCGGCTACTACATCGCGCTGCCCGCAGAAGTGATCGTCGCCCAGCCCTCAACCCTGACCGGATCGATCGGCATCTTCGGCGGCAAGATCGTCACGGGTGGCGTGTACGAGAAGCTGGGCGCGAACATCGGTTCGACGAGCATCGGCCGTCACGCGGAAATCGATTCACCCGCGCGGCCGTTCAACGCCGAGGAGCTGCGCAAGGTGCAGGAGCAGCTGCAGGCGTTTTACGACCAGTTCGTGGAGAAGGTGGCTGCGTCGCGGCATACGTCGCCCGAGAAGATCGATCAGGTCGCGCAGGGGCGTGTCTGGACCGGACGCCAGGCGAAGCAGAACGGCCTCGTGGACGTGCTCGGCGGGCTCGATGCGGCGATCGCCATCGCAAAGCAGCGCGCGAAGCTCGCGGCGGACAGCGAAGTGGAGCTCGTCGTGTATCCGCCGCGCAAGAGCTTCTACGAGCTCGTCGCCGACCAGTTCAACGGATCGGGCGACCAGCTCGCGATCAGCACGTGGCTGGCGGCGAACCTGTCGAAGGGCGAATTGCAGGCCTTGCGTGTGATGCGAGGGCCGATGGCGATGTTTCGCCGCGGAGAACCGCTGGCGCTCATGCCGATGAGTTTCCTGCGGTGATCGCTAGGAGACCGCCTTCTGAAGCTGCTCGCGGTTGACCTCGATCTTCATCCCCTTCTTCGCCTTCATCATGTAGGCACCGAAGAAGCGATTGCGGCGATCGGTGAGCAGTTCCTCGCGAAACTTGTCCCTGGCCAGGGCGTAGTCTGACGGCGTCACTTCCTGCTTTTCGACAACCTTGATGATGGCCGTCCCGTTGTCGACGGGAATAGGATCGCTTGTCGCGCCGACCGCCATCTTGAACGCGGCCTCCTCGACGGCGGGCGCGACACCGAGGTCGGGAATCGGTGCATCCCTCGCGATGAGCTCCGTGGTCTTGGCTTCGGCGCCTGCCGCCTTCGCCGCCTTCTCGAAGTCGGGCGCCGTTTTCAGTTTCGCCGCGACTTCCGCGGCCTTCTGACGGCTCAGCTCCCGCGCCTTGAGTTTGATCACCTCATCGCGGACGCGATCTTTTACTTCGTCGACCTTCGGCACGTACGAGTCCTGTCTGGCGGTCGTCGTGACAAAGGCGAAGCCGCGCGACGCACGCAGCGCCGGCGAGACCTCTCCGGTCTTCATTTCGAACGCCCGCGCGGCGGCTTCCGGCGATGGGCCCAGACCCAGAATCGGTTCGTCACGCGCGAAGAAACCCGATTCCTGCACCGTCAGGCCCTGCGCCTTTGCGACTTTGTCGAGATCGCTCGCCTTGGTGATTTGCTTCTCGAGGCTCGCCGACAGGTCTGCGGCTTGCGCCTGCGCCCGTTCGTACGACAGTTGATCGGTCAGCTGTTGCCGGAGCTCGGCCAGCGTCCGCGTCGTCCCGACCTTCTTATCCGTGAGCTTGATGACGTGGTAACCGAACTGCGTCTTGACGACATCGCTGATCTGACCCGGCTGCAGCGTGAATGCGATCGCATCGAATTCGGGCACCATCTTGCCGCGGCCGAAATAGTCCAGGTCGCCGCCGTTCTTGGCGTTCGAGTCGTCTTCCGAGTATTTCTTCGCGAGGTCTCCGAAGTCGGCGCCCGCCCTGGCCTGTTTCAGGATGTCTTCGATCTTCGCTTTCACCGCCGCATCGTCCTTGCCTTCGGTCTTGAGCAGGATGTGGCTGGCCCGGATCTGTTCGGGCGTCGAGTACTGCTCGATGTTGTCCTGATATGCGCGCTCGACGTCCGCCGGCGGCACGACGACCTTCGCGCGCAGCACGTCGACGTCAATCAGCAGAAAACGGATCTTCCGCTTCTCGGGGATCTTGAACTCGTTCTTGTGCGCCTCGAAGTGAGCGGCAACTTCCTGATCGGTCGCCGTCGCCTGCGAGCGGAACTTATCGGCCATGAAGCTGACCACCGCGAGCTTCACCTTGTCGTTGCGCCGGCGGTATTCCTGTTCGAGTTCCTTCTCGGGAACCGACAGCCAGTCGGTGAGTGACGCGCGCAGTTTCTCGACGGTGAGACTGCGGCGGATGCCGTCTTCGAAATCCGAAGGCGAAAGGGGCGGGCGCTGCAGCCGGAGCAGCTGCTGGTACCGCTGCTCGCCGATGAAGTGGCCGTTGTCCTGGAACGCGGGAATCGCGAAGATGCGCTGCCGGACTTCTTCGTCGCTGACGTTGATGCCGAGCTTCCGCGCTTCCGCGAGTGATGCCTGCTCGTCGACCATCTGCTGGAGGATCTGTTGTTCGATGCCGAGCTGCTTGAGGAGCTGCTCGCTCATGTTGCCGCCGTACGCCGAGCGGTACGCCTGCAGCTGAGCCTGGTACGTGCGGCGGAATTCACCGGAAGTGATGGCGCGCCCTTCGACACTGGCGATAGTGTCACCCGATGTCGCGTCAGCGCCCGATCCGCGCAGGAAGTCGGGGATGTAAAAGATGATGAACGCCAGCACCACCAGCACGAGGCTCCACTGGAGCCACGCCTTATGCCGGCGCATCCGATCAAGCATTGTCATCAGCGCACCTTCGGAAACCCTGATGGTACGCCAGAAACTTCAGAAGTGGCAAGCCAACAGACGCCGTTGGTGTGGTATATTTGCCGTGGATAGAACGACTTACCTTGAGCCGAGCCACCAGCGTGCCCAGTTCACGACGAGCCCTCTATCAGGCGGCTGGGTCGGTCAGAAAACGTGGATCAAAGCTGCGACGCGCGCGCGATCTGACGCTGACCGCGTCCGGGCTCGATTTGGCGGGCCGCCTGCGCGCCTTCCAGCGCATACTGCGCTCGCGAGTCGAGCGACGCGATGCGCTGGTTGATTTTGTGCGCGCCGTGAACGCGACACTCGAGCCTGCTGAAATCGCCAGCATCATCGTCGACCACGCGTCACAGTGGGTGCCCGCTCGAGACTGGGCACTTCTTTCATCCGACTTGTCCGGCCAGCTGTCGGTGCTCTCCGGCCGCGGCGTCACTGAGGAAAACGAACCAGCGGTGCGTGCCGTGGCAAACTGGGTGATGCAGCACGGCGGGGAGTTCTCGAGTGACGATCTGCGCAGCGATGCGCGGGCGCGCGCCGAGTCGGTCGGAGCGGTGCTGGCGTTCCCGCTCGTGGGACGAGGCCATCGCGTTGGCGCGCTGATCGGGTTCGATCACGCGTCGGCATCGCACAAGCCGAAGCTTCCACCGAGTATGCTGCGCGCCGTGCGGATGCTGCTCGAGCCGGTGTCGATGGCCCTCGACAACGCCCTGTTGCTCAAGCGGGCCGAGGCGCTCTCGGTGACCGACGATCTCACGCACTTGTACAACTCGCGGTACTTGAACCTGGTGCTGCGCCGGGAAACGAAGCGGGCGTCGCGCAGCGGCCGTCCGCTGTCGCTCCTGTTCATCGACCTCGACGGGTTCAAGGGCGTCAACGACACATATGGACATCTGTTCGGCAGCCGCGCCCTCGTCGAGGCGGCGGGGCTCATCCGCAGCAGCGCGCGTGAGACGGACGTCGCGGCCAGGTTCGGCGGTGATGAGTTCGCCGTCGTGCTGCCGGACACCGGAGGCGAAGGGGCCTTCGCCGTCGGCGAACGTATTCGCGATCGGGTGGCCGCCCATCATTTTCTGGCCGGCGACGGCCTGGACGTCCACCTGACGGCCTCGGTCGGCGTCGCAACACTGCCCGACGTCGCAGCATCGGCGGATGAGTTGGTGGCAGCCGCCGACAAAGCGATGTACCGGGTCAAAGATTCCGGGAAGAACGGTATTCAGGCCGCGCCACCTCCAACCGATAATTAGTCGTCAGTCCCCAGTCGCCGGTCGTCGGTCACTGCACGAACGTTCACTGTGATGCACGACGATTCACACGACTGGACAAGGAGCTCCACTTGAGCCTTCGTTCGATGATGTCGCTGTTCTCGAGTGACCTGGCCATTGACCTCGGCACCGCCAATACCTGCGTGTACGCGCGCGGGAAGGGCATCGTGGTCAACGAGCCGTCAATCGTCGCAATCAACAAAGTGAACGGCCGCGTCGAGGCCGTCGGCAAGGACGCGAAAGACATGCTCGGCCGGACGCCCGGCAACATCGTCGCGATCAAGCCGATGAAGGACGGCGTCATCGCCGACTTCGAAGTCACCGAGAAGATGCTGACCTATTTCATCAAGAAGGCGCACAACCGGAATGTGTGGGTGCGTCCCCGAATCGTGATCGGCGTGCCTTCCGAAATCACACAGGTCGAGAAGCGCGCCGTAAAGGACAGCGCCTACCGCGCGAAGGCCAGCGAAGTGCATCTGGTCGAAGAGGCCATGGCGGCCGCGATCGGCGCGGGGATGCCCATCACCGAGCCTTCCGGCAACATGATCGTCGACATCGGAGGCGGCACCACCGACATCGCCGTCATCTCATTGGCGGGCATCGTCTACAGCAAGGCGGTGCGGGTCGCCGGCAACGAGATGGATGAGGCGATCATCCAGTACATCAAGAAGACGTACAACCTGCTCATCGGCGAGCGCACGGCCGAGCAGATCAAGATCGAAATCGGCTCCGCGTATCCCCTCGAAGAGCGCATGACGATGGAGATCAAGGGACGGCACCTCATCGAAGGAGTGCCGAAGACCATCACCGTCAGCGACGAGGAGATCCGGGAAGCGCTCGCGGAGACCGTCAACGTGATCGTGGACGCTGTGCGAGTCGCGCTCGAGCGCACGCCGCCCGAGCTGTCGGCGGACATCGTCGATCGCGGCATCGTTCTCACGGGCGGGGGGTCGATGCTCAAGAACCTCGACAAGCGGTTGCGAGAAGAGACAGGGTTGCCGCTGGCGATGGCCGAAGACCCGTTGTCGTCGGTCGTGCTGGGCGCCGGCAAGATGCTGTCTGATTTCAATCTTTTGAGGAAGATTTCGATTGACTGAACTCGCCACCACAGAGGAACGGAGGACACGGAGCGGTCTTCTTGACGACTGATCCTCCGCGTCCTCGTTTCCTCCGTGGTGGAGAGCTCTAACTCGCATGGCTCTCCTCGATATCCGACAGCGTTCCGGCTACCTGTTCCTCGCCGTGATGCTCGGCCATGTCATCCTCATTTCGGCGCAGGTGAATTCCCGCAGCGGCGTGCCCGTCCTCGAATCCGTGACGTTTGGCATGTTCTCGGAAGTTCAGCGCGGCAGCTCCGCCGGCGTGACCAGCCTGCGCGGCTTGTGGAACCGCTACATCGGGCTGCGACACGTCGAGGCGGAAAACGCGGCGCTCAGACGCGAACTCGACGAGGTGAAAGTGCAGTTTCAGGAGCGGCGCGCGCTGGCGGATCGCGCGCGCGGCCTCGAGTCGCTGCTCGAACTGCGCGACCGCTCGAATCTCAAGACCCTCGCCGCCGAGATCATCGCGTCGAGCGCGTCGCCCGATTTCCGCACGCTGACGATCGACAAAGGGACACTCTACGGGCTGCAGGCCAATATGGCCGTGATTGCGCCCGGCGGCGTGGTGGGTCGCATCGTCGTTCCGACCATGCGGGCGTCGAAAGTGCAGCTGCTCATCGATCGCAACGCAGCAGTCGGAGCAATCATCGAGCGCTCCCGGGCGCAGGGCGTCGCCATGGGTGCCGGCGATCAACGGCTGCGCCTCGAATATGTGTCGGAAGCGGCAGACGTCGTCGCCGGCGACCTGGTGGTCACGTCGGGCATCGACGGCATCTTCCCAAAAGGGTTCACGATCGGATTAGTGGACGTGGTCGAGAAGACGGGCCCGGCGTACAAGCGCATCACCGTCAAGCCGGCTGTTGATTTTTCGTCGCTGGAGGATGTTCTGGTCGTCGTGACGCCGACGCCGATTCGACAGAGCGAGGAGCGCCGCGAGTGAAGGCGGCCGGGATTCTCCTGGCTATAGCGCTGGCGCTGGTCCTCCAAACCACGATTGCCCGCTTCGTCGCCGGTGGCACGGTGGTCGTTGATCTGGTGCTCGTCGTCGTGGTGTACGTGGCGTTGTCGTCGGGCTCGGTCGCCGGGCTTCTCACCGGGACGGTCGCCGGGTTGATTCAGGACTCGCTGTCGACCGGACTCATCGGCGTTGGGGGGCTGGCGAAAACGATCGTCGGATTCGTCGCCGGCATCGTCGGGACGCAGTTCATCGTCGCGCAGCCGCTGCCGAGGTTCGTCGTCTTCTTCGTGGCGACGGTGGCGCATCAGGCGATCACCATTGGCCTGGGCGTGGTCCTGGGCCAGCGGTCCTTCGGTATGCCGTACGCGGCCGTCGCAGGCGAAGCGCTCGGCAACGCGATCGTCGGGGTGGCCGCGTTCCAGCTGGTCGAACTGATGCCCGGTGCAGTTGAGCGGCGGCGCATGGGAAAAAGTCGGCTGCGCCGCTGAGTTTGGGATATAAGGAATCGTCAAGAGCGTGAGGATTACCTGTGGTTGAAGACCGCCGTAAGGCGACTATCCGGCTGAACGCGCTGCAGTCCGTCATCGCGGTCGTGTTCTCGCTGCTGGCGGTGAGCTTCTGGACACTGCAGGTGGTGCAACACGCGAAGTACGAAGAGCTCGCGGAAAACAATCATCAGCGCACGCTCGCGCTCCGGGCGCCGCGCGGCCTCGTCTTCGATCGCGGCGGCCGCGTGATGGTCGAGAACAGGCACTCGTACAGCATCTCGATCGTGCGCGAGCATACGAAGGATCTGAATCGAACGGTCAGCATGCTGGCCGACGTACTGAGAATTGATGAATCGTACGTGCGCGGGATCGTGGACCGCCATCGCCGCGAGCCCACGTACCGGCCGATCACCATCATTCAGGACGCGTCGCTGGCGCAGGTGGCCGCCGTCGTCGCGCGGCGCCTCGATTCGGAGCTGCCCGACGTGGCCGTCCTGCCGACACCAACGCGGCGGTATCCGGACACGCTGGCCGCGCACCTGTTTGGATATGTCGGCGAAGTGAGCGACGCACAGGTGGCCGCGGACGACAGCCTCAAGAGCGGCGATCTCACCGGCCAGTCGGGAATCGAACGTGTTTACAACTCGTACCTGATGGGGGTGGACGGCGCCCGGCGCGTCGTCGTCAACAGCGTGGGACGCGAAATCCGCACGCTTGATGAAGAGCCGCCGACCGAAGGCAAGCGCCTGCAGCTGACGATCGACTACGACGTGCAGAAGGCCATTGAAGACGCGTTCAAAGTCGCCAACGACGACGGCGTGGCAACCGCGGGCGCGGCCGTCGTGCTCGACCCGCGGAACGGCGAAGTGCTTGGTTTTACGAGCCGGCCCGCTTATGACCCAAACGCATTTGCCGGCGGCATCGATCGTTCAACATTGACGTCGCTCAACGGCGATGAGCTCAAGCCGTTCCAGAATCGCGCGATTCAGGGCCGCTACTCGCCCGGCTCGACGTTCAAAATGGCCGTGGCGCTCGCCGGACTCGAGGAGGGGATTATCACTCCCGAGTACAGGGCGTACTGCCCCGGCCACGCGAATTTCTACGGCCGCGAGTTCCACTGCTGGTCGGACCGCAAAGGCGGCCACGGCAGCATCGATCTGCGGCGCGCGATTGCCGAGTCGTGCGACGTGTACTTCTACACCGTCGCGAACATGGTTGGCATCGACAAGATCAACAAGTGGGCGACGGCGCTCGGCCTCGGGGTGATGAGCGGCATCGATTTGCCGAATGAGGTTCAGGGGCTCGTGCCCTCCACCGAGTGGAAGCGCGAGAAGATGCACGAGAAGTGGTACGCCGGCGAGACCATTTCAGTCGGCATCGGACAGGGCCAGGTCTCGGTGACGCCTGTCTCCATGGCGGTCTACATGTCGACGCTCGCCAACGGCGGCACGCGCGTTACGCCGCATCTCCTGAAGCAGATCGACGACGGGTCGGGATGGAAACCGGTGCCGTCGCCGGCGCCGAAGTCCGTTGTCGCGATCGATCATGACAAACTTGAAGCGATTCGCGACGGCATGTGGCAGGTTGTGAACGGCACCGGCTGGGCGACGGGCCAGTCCGCGCGGGTTGCAGGACACGACGTCGCCGGGAAGACGGGGTCGTCGCAGGTCATTTCGGCGCAGGGCCGCGCCATCGCGGCGAACAAGACCGCCAGAAACCTTCGCGATCACGGGTGGTTCGTGTTCTTCGCACCGAAGGAAGATCCCAGGATCGCCGGCGTGGTGTTCCTGGAACACGGGATTCACGGAGGTAACGCTGCGCGCGTGACGCACCATATCCTCGAGACGTTCTTCGCGAAGGAAGATCACCGGCCGCCGCCGCCGCCGCCGACCACCGCGACCATGAATTGGGACTTCAAGGACGCGGACAGATAATGTTCGAGCGCCGGCTCTACTACCACATCGACTGGGCACTCGTCGCCGCCATCTTCGCGCTGTGCGCGATCGGCGTCGTGATGATCTACAGCACGACGTCGGATCCGACGCGCGGCACGTCGCATCTGTGGGTGACGCAGCTCTACGCCATCGGCCTCGGCATCGTGGCGATGCTGGTCACGGTGTCGCTCGACTACCGGACCTTCACCGACAAATCCCATTTCATCTACATCGGCATCGTTGTCGTGCTGGTGTACGTGATGTTCTTTGGCATGGTGCAGATGGGCGCCCGGCGGTGGATTCCGCTCAGGGGCTTCAACCTTCAGCCGTCGGAGTTCGCCAAGATCGTCATCGCCCTCGTGCTGGCCAAGTTTTACGGCGAGAATCGCGGAGAGCCGCAGACGAGCGACCTGGCGATTGGTGCCGCGCTCACGCTGCTTCCGCTCGCGCTCATCTACAAGGAGCCGGACCTCGGCACCGCCGTCACACTGCTTCCCGTGTTCCTCGCGATCGCATATCTCGCCGGGATGCGCATGCGCATGTTCGGCATCGTGTTGCTCGCGATCGTCCTCGCGGCCCCGGTCGCCTGGACGTTCGTGCTCCGGCCGTATCAGAAATCCCGCATCTCCACGTTTCTCGATCCGTCGCAGGATGCGAAAGGCGCCGGCTATCAGCAGATCCAGGCGCGCATCACGGTCGGGTCGGGAGGGCTTTCAGGGAAGGGCTTCAGAAAGGGGACGCAAGGCCAGTTGCGGTTTCTCCCCGTCGCCCACAACGACTTCATTTTCTCGGTGCTGTCCGAGGAACAGGGATTTGCCGGCGTCCTGGTGGCGCTTGGCCTTTATTTATTCGTGATCCTGCGCGCGCTCGAGGCGGCCCGGCTGGCCAAGGATCGCCTCGGCTCGTACCTCGTCCTCGGCGTGCTCGCCAGCTTCAGCTTCCAGGTGATCTACAACATCACCATGTCGGCCGGACTCGCGCCCGTCAAAGGACTCACGCTGCCGCTCATGAGTTACGGCGGGTCGTCGATGATCGCGACGCTCGCGGGTTTCGGCCTCGTACTCAACGTGCGCATGCGCAGGTTCACGAACTAACGAGGGCGGGCCCGTCCTGCCCCAGGAGTTCGTGTGATGACCAAGGAGATGATCATCTCCTCGAACGGCCACGAAACCATGGTGGCCATTCTCGAAGAGGATCTCGCCGCAGAAATTTTCGTCGAGCGTGAACGCCAGCGCGGCGTGGTCGGCAACGTGTACAAGGGCCGGGTCTCGAAGGTGCTTCCCGGCATGCAGTGCTCGTTCATCGACCTCGGGCTCGAGCGCGACGGATTCCTCTATGTCGCCGACGTCGTCGACGCCATGGCGGAGTTCGACAAGCTGGATTCAGACGACGACGAGGGAGCAGGGAAGGCCGAGGGCGGCAAAGGGGAGCGGCGCCAGCCGAAAATCGAAGAACTGCTGAAGGAGGGCCAGGAGATCCTGGTCGAAGTCGTCAAGGAGCCGCTGGGCACCAAGGGCGCGCGCCTGACGTCGCACGTCACGATGGCCGGCCGGTTTCTCGTGTTCATGCCGACGGTCGACCACATCGGCGTTTCGCGAAAGATTGAGTCGCGCGAAGAACGCGGACGGCTCCGGGGCATCGTGCGCGAGTTCCGGGAGCAGCGCGGGTTCACTGCCGGCGTCATCATTCGCACCGCCGCCTCCGGACGCAGCAAGGAAGACATCCTCGCGGACCTGGAG
>Ga0137395_10001077_pt1 | contig 12353 bp, 10 predicted proteins | sample czobulk216metaG_FD_108283 | JGI IMG/M metagenome (GOLD analysis project Ga0137395, IMG submission 108283) | Vadose zone soil microbial communities from Angelo Coast Range Reserve, California, USA - czobulk2.16 metaG | ecosystem: Environmental > Terrestrial > Soil > Vadose zone | place: USA...
CACCTCGCCGGCGCCGTCAAGTTCCGAAATGCCACGCCGAATTTCGGGACCGCGCTGAACCCAGGCCAGGTCCTTCAGCAGGATGGGCGTGCCCTCGGGGCCCCGCCCCACCGGCACAGAGCGGAAATCATCCAGCGTCTTGAGATAGCCGGTCGCCCGCACCATGTACTCCGCTTCGCCCAGCTCCAGCACGGAACCGCCAGCCTCGTTGTTGGCCCTGCTCACGGCCTCGACGATCTGACTCTGCGGGATGCGGAAGGCGCGCATGCGGTCTGGGTTCAGCACGATTTGATAGGCCGGCACGAAACCACCGATCGTGGCGACTTCCGCGACGTTGGGTACGGTTTTGAGCTCATACTTCAGGAACCAGTCCTGCAGCGCAGTCAACTGCCCCAGGTCATGCTTGCCGGTGCGGTCCACCAACGCGTACTCATAAACCCAGCCGACCCCGGTAGCGTCCGGACCCAATGCCGACTTAGCGCTCGGCGGCAGCCGGCCCTGCACTTGAGAGAGATATTCGAGCACCCGCGAGCGGGCCCAATACAGATCGGTGCCATCCTCGAACAAGATGTAGACGAAGGAGTCGCCGAACATCGAATATCCGCGCACCACCTTGGCACCGGGCACTGAGAGCATCGTGGTCGCCAGCGGATAGGTGACCTGGTCCTCCACCACCTGGGGCGCCTGGCCCGGGTAGGTGGTCTTGATGATCACCTGCACGTCGGAAAGATCGGGAATCGCATCCAGTGGGGTTTGCAGCATGGAGTAGACGCCCCAGGCGCTGACCATCACGGTGGCCATCAGCACGAGGAAGCGGTTGTGGATAGACCAGCGGATGAGGGCGGCAATCATCAGTGTTTCTCTGGGGTTGTCTTGTCGTCGCCGGCGGATGGTTCCTTCTTCATCTGCATCCCTTCCATGCCTTTCATGGAGGGGGTGGGCTGCCCGTCCCCGCTGCCCTTCCCGCTCACCGCACCCGGGGGCGGCTCGTTTTCGGGAAGCGTCAGCCGCCCCAGTGCGCCGCGCAGATTCGCTTCCGAGTCGATGAGGAATTGCCCGGAGGCCACGACCTGCTGGTGCTCTTGCAGCCCGCTGCGGATCTCGACCTTGCCATCCGCCTCGTCTCCGACCGTTACGTCCGCGGGGCGGAAGTGGCCTTCGCCTTCAGCGACAATGACTGCGCTGCGCGTGCCGGTTCTGATCAAAGCTTCGCTGGGGATCAGTAGCGCGTCGTGCTTCGTGCCGCTGGTCACGGTCACGGTGGCGTACATTTCGGGCTTGAGTTCGAGTCGAGGATTGTCCAGCACAATGCGTGCCTTGAGCGTGCGCGTCTCCGCCATGAGCTCTGGATACACGTAGTCCACGGAGCCCTTGAAAACCCGGCCTGGCAGGGCCGGGAACCGCAGCTCGGCCGGTTGGCCGTTGGCGATCCAGGCCGCCTGGGCTTCAGTGATCTCCGCGGTCACCCAGACCGTGGAGAGGTCCACCAGGTCGAAGAGATTCATGCCGGGGCTCACTTGCGCGCCTTCACGCACCCCGAGTTGGGTCACGACGCCGTTGATGGGCGAATAGAAGGCCACTCGCCGTTGGGCGTGGCCGTTCTCTTGGATCTGCGCGATTTGCGTGTCGCTCATGCCGAGAAATGAGAGGCGATAACGCGAGGCGTCCACCAGACTGCCCGCACCCGGGTGCTCGCCTGCCGAGCGCAGCGCCAGCAGAAACTCCTGCTGCGCCGCCAGCAGATCGGGCGAATAGACTTCAGCCAACAGCTGGCCTTTCCTCACCGGATCGCCGGCCTTGCGCACTTGCAAGCGCTCCACCCATCCGGCGGCGCGCGACTGCACGACCTGGATGCGACTCTCGTTGGCCATGACGCTTCCGGTCGCGTGCGCCTGCTGTGCGAGTGTCCCTCGCTCAACCGGCGCCGTGCGGATGCCGAGGTTCTGCGCCATTCGCGGATCGATCGAGATCGTCCCTTCTTGATGCCCGCCTGTCTCGTCCGCCGTCATGGGCACCAACTGCATATCCATAAAAGGCGACTTGCCTGGCTTGTCGAAATGTTGCTCGGGACGCATCGGGTCGTACCAGTAAAGCACCCGACCTTTTCCCTCCGCGGTGGCATTCACCCCCGGGCTCACTGCGCGATGAGTCAGCAGCCAGCCGGCCAGGGCTGCACTCGCGGCGATCGCGAGGACAATCAGGGTGTCCCTTTTCACGGTTGCTCTCCGGCGAGATACCGCACATTCAGGCGATTCATGGCCGCATCTCGCTCCAGCTCGAGCCGCTTTAGCCGGTTCTCCAGATCCACGCGCCGCGCATCCAGCACCGCAACGAGAACGCCCTGACCGGACTGCCATGCCAGACGCGCGGCCTCGAGGCGCTGGGTGCTCTGCGGCAGGATCTCCTGTTCGTAGCGCATCAGGCGCTCGCGCAAGCGCACCCAATTCGCGAGGCTCTGCTGGGCCAGCGCCGCCTGCTGTCGCCAAACGTCCTGTTGAAGTTGCTCAGCGCGATCCTTTTCCTTCAGCTTGGCGGCAAGGCCGCGGTCCTGGCGGTTGGCGGTGAAAATCGGCAGGTCCATCGTGAACTTCACACCGATGAAATCGGAGCGCTGGAACCGGAAGGCATACTCGAGTCCCACGCTCCAGTCGGGTTTGTACGCGGTGCGCGCTAGTCCGACCTCCGCCTGCGCGAGTTCGACCTGCTTCTCCGCGCTGTTGAGCAGCGGGTGGATGCGCACACGGGTAAGCAGCGCATTCAGATCAGGCGGCGGAGCCCACGCGGGCAATTCGGGGTGTATGGGCCGCTCGGCGTCCGCGCCAATCCAGCGCGACAACGCGTTGCGCGCCTGTTGGGCCCGCTGCGCCCAGTCGGCAACGTCATCGCCCACGACCTGAAAGTCCACGCGCGCCGCCAACACGTCAGCCTGCGTCGCCCGGCCGGTGCGATAGGCGATCTCCACCGCCTGGGCCTGCAAGTCAGCATCGTGGGCGGTGGCGCGCGCCAACTCCATGGCGCGCTCCGGCCACCAGACGTCCACCCAGGCGAGCGCCGCATCGCGCGGGATGGACAGGCGTAGCGCTTCCAACTCCTGCTCGGTCATCTCCGCCTCGCGTTGCCCGCGCTCGCCGCGCAGGCGGCGTTTCTCGGCACGCGGGAAGTCCTGCATCAAGTCGACGGTCGTCATCGTAAAGTCGTCTTTGCGCAGGCTGTAGGCGGTCCGGGTGTCGATAGGAAAGTCCTGGACGCCGAGGGAAAGCTTGGGATCGGGCAGTTGAGCGTCAGCCACCGCCCGCTGGTGCGCGCTGGCGACGGCAGCCGACTGCGCCTCCAACAGAGGTTGTTTATCAACGGCGAGGCGCACGGCCTCATCCAGTCCCAGAGTGACCCCTTTCGTGGGCGCGCTCGAGGGCTCGGTGTCCTGAGCGTGCGCGACGACGGCGGCGGAAACCCATGCCGCGATAACCAGTATCCGTGTCCATCGACACATAACGTTCTCCCGAATCACAAGCAAACCAGGGGGCGGGGGGTTACCGAGCCGGCCCCCCTGCCCGTCGCGCAGCCATCAGTGGCTAGTGGCGCTCCATCAGGTAGGCATGCGCCATCCAGCACGCCCGCACGTTTCGAAGCGCCGGCTTGTCCATCAGGTGACCGTGCTGGCGGAAGCACTCTTCCATCTGCTTCGCGAGGGACACGTCAGCGGCGGCCGATGCCGCGTGAGCGGACGCGAGGCCCGCGGCGAACAGAAGGATTGATGCAAGGGATTTCATGGTCATTCTCCGTCCAGTGATGTTGGTGAAATGCACATCGGGCTCCGACTCATGGCTGTCAGACGCGGTCCGGTTGTCAATGGGGCCAGTGGCCTACGGGATCGCCGGGTCGAGAAACGCGTGACTCGGCGCCGCCGGTGCCGATGCACGGCAGTCGCGCGCGAATGCACGACGATTCGATCGTGGATCCTGGAGGCGGGCAACAACGCGGCCCGATCGCGGAGTCGGCCCCTACAAGCGGAGTCGGCCGGTGCTCAGGTAGAGCGAAGAGCCCGAGGGGTCGAAGGGACGTATGTCGGCGGCCACGGGGGCGGCGGACATGGTGTGGCGGTCGACGAGCGCCAAGGAGGTGGCAAGCGCCGGTGGATTCCCGCGAAGTTGGTATTTCTCGGCGGTTCGTGATGGAGCGGACGCGGTGAGGTCGGATGTCACCCGTTCCCCGGACACGCAACAAACGCCATGCGCTGGATTCGCGATCGCGATCGCAGGGCCCTGGCCGCGGCAAGGCTGCCCCGGTCCCAACGGGCAGCAGTCCTCGATCGGAGTATCGCGGGCACACGCCACCGCCGGGAGCCCTGCGAACAGCAGCCCTACACCGAGGATCGACAGACTGAGGACGCGGTGCAACATATCGTCAACGAGCGTGTCCGGAAGCTAACCTATCGACCCCGAAGGCGGGAAATCGTTCAAGACCCGACACGGCGAAGGGTAGCATCGCCCCGGGCGTAGCGCCAATGTTGGCCGTTCGATCCCCGCCTAGCTTCACCGCATGGCCCGCGCCGACAAACGCCCCAGAGTATTGATACCGTGACTGCACTTCGTGCGGCCGGACCTGATCATGGGCATCGCGGCGCCCCGTACCGCGTCATGCCCGGAGGCTTGTACACCGACAGCGCCGTGGCCACGAGCAGGACCAGCACGGCGGTACCCGCTGCGACCACGGAATGGATGCGCAGCCCGCTGAGATCGGCGCTGCCCAACGGTCCGTCCGCTGCGGCGTGCGCGAGACGGTCTATGGGTTGCATATGAGCCAGTAACAGGATGGCGGTGGATGGGACAGTTATCAGGAGCTTTATGAGCACCCAGTAGTGCCGCACCAGCCCTCGCGTCGTGGCCAGCGATTGGACAATCCCGGTCAAGGGAGACGCAATGCTCAATGGGACAATAACGAACCAGGCAGTCACGCTCATTGCGAGATACGCACCCCGCACCAGCTGCTCGTCCCGGCTGGCCAGTCCCGCGATCGCCAGAGCAAGAAAGCCACAGACCGCGCCGAGCCAAGCGACGGAGAAAGTGATGTGCGCGGTGAGGGCGAATCGCCGCAGACCCGCGTTCATGGGCCGTGCATGTCGGACATCGGCGAGAGCCCGGTCAAATGCAGGATGACGAACAGCACGAGCAGCGCGAGGGCAATGATCCCAAACACTTGCACCCAGCGCGGAGTGCCGGCGTTCAATGGGCGGTCGGGCTGCGCGCCCGCGTTCTTAGAGGTCGGATCAGCCATAAACGTCCTCAGCAGGCAGCAATTTCGGTCATTGAGTCGTCTTGAGTTTACAAGACAGTCTGTCTCTATACAATACGGCACGTCTCGCATGTCTCTTCACGTATACTGCTTTGGTGCCGAAACTGTGGAATAGAACAATCGCTGAGCACCGCCGCGAGGTGCGCGACGCGATTCTCGATAGGACTGCAGCGCTCGTGGCCAAGCATGGCCTTAAGGCGGTCACCATGTCGCAGATCGCGGAACAGAGCGGCATCGGGCGCGCGACCCTGTACAAATACTTCGCGGACGTCGAACTGATTCTGGTCGCCTGGCACGACCGTCACGTTAGCGAGCACCTCAAGCAGCTTGCCGCGGTCCGTGATGGGCCAGGTAATGCCTGGACGCGGCTGGAAGCCGTTCTGGAGACCTACGCGCTCATTGCGCACGAGCAGCACAGCACCGAACTTGCGGCGCTTCTACATCGTGGTGAACGCATCGTTCGCGCGCAGCAACAACTGCGCGACATCATCAAGAACCTTCTGACCGAGGGTGCACGGGCCGGCGAGGTCCGGGGCGACACGGCGCCCCTCGAGCTCGCGAGCTACTGCCTTCACGCCCTCACAGCCGCCGGAAGCCTCCCGACCAAAGCTGCAGTCCGTCGCCTCGTCAGGGTCACGCTGGCGGGGCTCCGTTCCCGTCCTTGATCCGACGTATTCGGCGGTCACTGTCGGCAGAGCGTTCCCGTGCAAGGCCGATCGGCGTAACATCAAGCGGTGAGTCGTCTCAATTTGAGTGTGACATTGCTACTTGCACTGTCGTGGCAGCTCGCCTTCGGCACGCAATGGGCCTACGCGCATGCTGCACCGATTGGCCCGCACCAACAGCAGTCGCTTGTGAGCAGCGGAAGCGCGGCGCACTGTCTCTTTCACCATGCTTCCGGCGGCACGCGCCTACCGCAGCACGATTCTTCGGGCAGTCACGATTGCTGTGGCTTGGGGGGGTGCGTATGTCAGTGCACGCTCAGCCCGCTTGCCTCTGATTCGCCACAGGTAAGCGTCGCTCAAGTCTTTGCTTGTCTTTTCCCCGCTGTTGAAGCCCGAGTCACCATCGCGGGATTCGACGAATTCTTTAGACCTCCCATCGCGTAGGCACTCCACGCCCCCGCTTCGGTGCGGAGCATCAGCACGCGCCTCCGGTAACGCGGAGACCCTCTGCGCCGTCCTGGCTCTTTGCTGGCGCGCCCATCGCTATCGCCACTTGCCGCTGGCCCAGCCGCGACGTGAACCACCTTCGAGGAACTGTGATGTATCGAACTATTAATAGTTCTGCGCCTTCGCCTTTTTTGCCTTCGAGACGGCGCTTCGTTCAGGGCCTTGCTGGAGGTGCTCTCGCACTGCTCGGCGGACGCCACTTGAGGTGGGCCATTGCCGGCGACGATCCGAACGCAGTGCTCTCCGGCACGGAATTCGATCTGGAGATTAGCGCGCTGGCTGTGAATTTTACCGGTCAGCCGGGAATCGCCACAGCCGTGAACGGGCGACTCCCTGCGCCATTGTTGCGGTGGCGCGAAGGCGATGCCATCACGCTGCGAGTGTCCAATCGGTCGTCGGCACCGAGCTCCATCCATTGGCATGGAATCATTCTCCCCGCCGATATGGACGGCGTGCCGGGGTTGAGCTTCAACGGCATCGACCCGGGCGCAACCTACGTCTACCGCTTCAAAGTCAACCAATCGGGCACCTATTGGTATCACAGTCATTCGCGGTTCCAGGAACAAACGGGGCTTTATGGCCCCATCGTGATCGAACCTCGGCGCGGCGAACGGCACCGTGCAGATCGCGAGCACGTGGTGTTGTTGTCGGAATGGACGGATCTCGACCCCGAACACATTTACCGAACCCTTAAACGCCAAAGTAACTATTTCAACTTTCATCAGCGCACGGTGGGCGATTTCTTCCACGATGCACGCAAGGAAGGTTGGAAGCCGACGTTGGCGGATCGGCGCATGTGGGGGGAAATGCGGATGGACCCTACGGATCTGGCGGATGTCTCCGGGTACGCCTACACGTACCTCATGAACGGGAGTACGCCGGCGGGCAATTGGACGGGACTCTTCCGACGCGGGGAGAAAATTCGGCTGCGTTTTATCAATGGCTCCTCAATGAGCTACTTCGATGTGCGGATTCCGGGACTCAAGCTGACCGTCGTGGCCGCCGACGGTCAGGACGTCGAGCCAGTTACCATCGATGAGTTCCGTATCGGAACCGCGGAAGTGTGTGACGTGATCGTGGAGCCCAAGGACGATCGCGCGTACACGATTTTCGCGCAGTCCCTCGACCGCTCGGGTTACGCCCGCGGCACGCTGGCGCCCCAACCCGGCATGCAGGCAGACGTGCCGCCGCTTGATCCCCGGCCGCTGATCACGATGGTTGATATGGGTATGGGTCACGACATGGCCGGCATGGACATGAGTGGAAAGGACATGAGCGGCATGCAAGGCATGGATCACAGATCAATGGAGGGCATGGGCCGCGACAAGGGCGACAGGAAGGGGATAGAGCATGGTGGGAGCTCCGCCGGGGACCATGGTTCGATGAAGGGCATGGATCACGACATGGGCAACATGCCGGGCATGGATGACGGTGCCATGCCCAAGGGTGATGCCATGGGCGCGCCGCCGCAGCACGCGCCCGCCGAGTACGGTCCCAATGTGGATTCGCTGGCTGTGCAACCGCAGAGTCGCCTGGACGATCCCGGCGTGGGTCTGCGCAGCAACGGGCGTCGCGTGCTGACGTACGCGGATTTGCATACTCTCGGCGGTCCGATCGATCATCGCAAGGCCGGCCGCGACGTCGAGCTGCATCTCACCGGCCACATGGAACGCTTCGTCTGGTCCTTCAGCGGCCAGAAGTTCTCAGAAAGCGAGCCCTTGCGCTTCGGCTATGGCGAGCGTCTGCGCCTGGTGCTGGTGAACGACAGCATGATGCATCACCCCATTCATTTGCACGGCATGTGGGGCGAGGTGGAATCGGAGAAAGGAGAATTCCTGGTCCGCAAGCACACCATCACCGTGCAGCCGGGGCAGCGCCTCGCCTATTGGGTCACCGCCGATGCGCTCGGCCGTTGGGCGTATCACTGTCATCTTCTGTATCACATGGAAGCAGGGATGTTTCGCGAGGTGCATGTCGAGCGCTCCTCCAAAGAAGGAGCACGATCGTGACGGCGCGCGCGCCGCTCATTCTGTTCTGCGGCGCCCTCGGGCTCATGGCTGCATCATTCGCGCTCAGTCAGGAGTCACAGGACCCAGCTTCTCACCACGATCAAAGCTCGTCTCACAGTCCGGAGCCGCAACCGCCCGTCTCGGCGCCGGACGCCGACACGGGGAGCGAAGCAGCGCACGTGCGACCCGATCCGCCGCAACATGCGATGCCCGCCATGCCCTACAAGGAGATGTCGGCGATGATGCAAATGGACGACGCGGCGAGTACGGCGAGAGTGCTCTTTGATCAGCTCGAGTGGCGCAACACCGCCGAGGGCAATGCCGCGGTGTGGGATACGGAAGCGTGGTACGGCGGCGACTACAACAAGGTCTGGCTGAGAACAGAAGGCGAGCGCGTCGGTGGCACGACGCAGAACGCCCGCGCCGATCTGCTCTGGGACCACACGTTCGCGCGTTGGTGGAGTGTGCAGGCGGGGGGACGCCAAGATTTCGGCGGGGGTCCTTCGCGCACTTGGGCGGCGATTGGCGTCCAAGGACTCGCGCCCTATTGGTTCGCCACCGAGGCGACGTTCTATGTCGGTGAGCAGGGGCGCACGGCCGTGAGGCTCAAGACGGAATACGAGCTGCTCTTCACACAGCGGTTGATTCTGCAGCCGGAAGGTGAGGCCAATTTCTACGGCAAGACCGATCGCGCACGGCAACTGGGCTCCGGCTTGTCCGATCTTGAGATCGGCCTGCGGCTTCGTTACGAAGTGCGGCGGGAGTTCGCGCCCTACGTCGGCCTCGTTTGGTCGCGCGCTTTCGGGGGCACCGCAGACCGCGTGCGGGAATCCGGCGGCAATGCCAGCGACGTGCAGTTCGTCGCGGGCCTCCGCGCGTGGTTTTAAAGCTGACGATTTCTTAGGAATCCCAAAGGAGATCTTCATGAACATGTCCCCTGGGCTGCTGACTATCGGCCTCGCGTTTGCCACGCTGTGTGACGCTCACACGCACCTGAAAGACTCACAGCCGGCCGATGGGAGCGTGGTGACGGTCGCCCCCGACAACATCGTCCTGAGGTTCTCCGAAGCCGCACGGGTCACCGCCCTCGCACTGCACAAAGTGGGAGAGGCCGAACGCAAGCTCGTGCCGGTGCCGAGCGCACCGGCGCAGGAGGTGACGGTGCCCTTGTCCAAACTTGGACCCGGCAAATACGTCGTGACCTACCGCGTTGTCAGCGGTGACGGCCACATCATGTCCGGAGAGTTGCATTTCACGATCGATCCGAATGCGACACCGACCGCCCCCAAGGCGTCGCAGGATCACACGCGCTGACGGCAGTCGCCCAGCATGATGGTTGATGCGCTGTCGGTCTCGCTTCGTGCGCTCAGTTTCGTCGCCCTGTTTCAGGCGGCGGGAATTTCTCTATTTCTAGCGCTTTTTGGCCGTCTCGTGGTCGCATCGGAATCCACATTGCGACGCGCTGCCACTCTCTCAGCGCTGGTCGCGATGGGCGTGCTCGTCACGCAGTACGTCCTGGAGGCGGCCCGCATGAGCGGCGAGTTCTCGGGGCTGATGGATCTGAATTTGCAGTCACAGCTCATGCATTCCTCGACCGCTGCGGCGCTCGCCTGGCGACTCGTTGCTCTCGTGCTCATTATCGTTGCCCTGCGTATAAAGGGTCCTTCGGTCTTCCCCCTGAGCGTGGCCGGCATACTGTTGCTGACCAGCGCTTTCACGCTGACGGGTCATACCGCGACGCATCCTGAACGCTGGCTGTTGAGCCTGCTGCTCCTCGCGCATCTGTTAGTCGTGACGTTCTGGTTCGGGGCACTCGTACCCCTTCACGTGGCGAGCTCGCGCGAATCAGCGGCGATCGCAGGCGCGGTGACCGATGCGTTCTCCGTGATTGCGATTTGGGTCGTGCCGGTGCTGTTGGTCACCGGGCTCATGCTGAGCGTCTTGCTCCTAAAGGGCTTGGCCGGCCTGCGAACAACCTACGGGCACCTCTTGCTCGTGAAACTGGCTGCTTTTGCGGCTCTCATGGGGCTCGGAGCGCTCAACAAATGGCGGTTGGGTCCGGCGGTCGGCCGGGGAGATCCGCGGGCGACCGCGGCGTTCCGCCGCTCCTTGAAGACTGAATACATCCTGATCGCCGGAGTGCTGAGCGTGACGGCGATATTGACCAGCTTCTATTCGCCCGACTGAGCTGCATCCGGGCGGGCTTTTGAACTGCGAACGTTTGGAACTGAGGACAACCAGTGAACCCACGGCACGATGATTCGCACACGCATTCCGGCCACAACGCGCCTCACCCGTCGGGGAACGATGCACAGGAGGCTCGGGTGTCCCTGGCCGCGGAGCGGGCTCCCAATGCGATCTACACCTGTCCCATGCACCCTGAAGTGCGGCAGATCGGCCCCGGGCATTGTCCGAAATGCGGCATGGCGCTTGAGCCGTTGTTACCGAGCGGGAGTGAGGACGACACCGAAGTCCGCAGTGTGCGGCGGCGGTTTTGGTTCGCGCTGACGCTGGCACTGCCGGTCACGCTGATCGCAATGGGGCCACACTTACTCGGAAGGCCCATCAATCCCGGCACCGCTTGGACGCTGCGGCTGTTGGAGGTGTTATTCAGTGCGCCCGTTTTCCTTTGGGTGGCTGTGCCGTACTACCGCCGCGGTTGGCTCGGGGTGGTGCACCGAACTCCCAACATGTACACGCTGATTGGACTGGGGGTGATCGTGGCATTTACCTACAGCCTGATCGCTACGTTCCTTCCCGGTCGGTTCCCGGCGAACATGCGCGATGCACACGGAATGGTCGGCGTGTATTTCGAGGTGGCGGCGGTGATCGTGGCGCTCGTGCTCCTGGGTGAATGGTTGGAGCTCGCCGCGCGCGGGCGCACCAGTGCCGCTATCCGGCAGCTGCTCGGGCTGTCTCCCAAGACGGCGCGTCGCATTGCTGCCAGCGGTGAGGAGGAGGACGTCCCGCTCGAGTCCCTCGCGGTCGGTGATCGGCTGCGCGTTCGGCCCGGGGAAAAGATTCCGGTCGATGGTCGCGTCGTGAGCGGTCAATCGAGCGTCGATGAGTCGATGCTCACCGGGGAGCCCTTGCCGGTGGAGAAGCGTGTCGGCGATCGCGTAGTGGGCGCAACGGTCAATCAGACGGGCGCGCTGGTGATCGAGGCCGAGCACGTGGGAGCGGATAGCCTGCTGTCGCAAATCGTGGCGCTGGTGAGTCAAGCACAACGCTCGCGCGCACCCTTACAAAAACTCGCCGATCGGGTTGCGGCTTGGTTCGTCCCCGCAGTCATCGCGATTTCGATCGCCACCTTCCTTGGGTGGTGGTTCATCGGCCCAGAGCCGCGTCTCGCGTACGCGCTGGTGAACGCGGTCGCCGTGCTTATCATTGCCTGTCCGTGCGCCCTGGGACTCGCGACGCCTATTTCCATCATGGTCGCCAGTGGTCGTGCCGCCCGGTTGGGCGTGCTCTTCCGCGATGCCGAAGCGATCGAGTTGCTCCGCGACATCGATACGCTCGTTCTTGATAAGACTGGAACGCTCACGCGCGGCCGGCCGGCCCTGAGTCAGGTGATCGCGCTCGGGGCGTTTGAGGAGACCGTCGTCCTCGCCTGCGCCGCCGGTCTTGAGCGCTCGAGCGAGCATCCCTTGGCTCGCGCGATTGTGGAAGGAGCTCTCGCGCGCGATGTCAAACCGGTCGAGGTTGCGCAGTTCAATTCCGTCACCGGTCAGGGCGTGACCGGCACGTGGGACGGGCGGCGCCTGGCCTTGGGCAACGCGGCGCTGATGTACGCCGTAGGTGTCGATGCCAGTGCTGCGCAGGAACGCAGTGAGACCCTGCGCCGGAGCGGGCAGTCCACGATCTTCCTGGCCATCGATGG
>Ga0137395_10001080_pt1 | contig 12345 bp, 6 predicted proteins | sample czobulk216metaG_FD_108283 | JGI IMG/M metagenome (GOLD analysis project Ga0137395, IMG submission 108283) | Vadose zone soil microbial communities from Angelo Coast Range Reserve, California, USA - czobulk2.16 metaG | ecosystem: Environmental > Terrestrial > Soil > Vadose zone | place: USA...
AGTCGCGGCAAGCCGCGTCTCTACAGACAATTAACCTCACCAGCAAATTCCTTCGTAATTCCTTGCGCCTTCTGGGCGCTTTGTCTTATCGAGGTGTATGAGATCAATCACAATCTGATCCGGACGAAGATGCTTCGCGAGTTGATCTTTACTCGCCGACTTGTTGCCCAGGATCACGACTTCGGCGGTGCGCAACACGGCTTCGATGTCGGCCGAGAGCACCGATCCAATATGCGGGATGACCTCTTCGATGTATTGGCGATTCGAACCGGCGAGGCGTCCGAGAGATACATCCTCATCCCACACTTTGACTTCCAGTCCTTCGCCCATCAGGCGCTTGATCAACTGCACTTGTGGGCTCTCACGCAGATCATCGGTGCCCGCTTTAAAGCTCAGCCCGAGGTGCGCAATTTTCTTTTTGCCCGTGCTCAGCACCATCTCAACGGCTCGATCGACGTGTTCGGCGTTGCTTGGCATCAGAGATTCCAGCAATGGCAGTCTCAAATCGAGCTCTTTGGCTTTGTAGGTGATGGCGCGAAGATCTTTCGGAAGGCACGAACCGCCGAAGGCAAAGCCCGGAGAAAGATACGCAGGAGAAATGTTGAGCTTGGAATCGGAGGTAAAAATTTTGGTGACCGCTTCCGCATCGACTCCAAGATGCTTGCACATGGTTCCCATCTCATTAGCGAAGCCGACTTTGACCGCGTGATAACAATTGGAGAAATACTTGACCATCTCGGCGACGGGAATCGTGGTCTCATACAGCGTGCCCGGAGTCTGCTTGTAGAGCTCGCGCAGCGGCGCGAGGTGGTTCGTGTCACTCGCTCCGAGAATCGTGTAGGGCGGGTTCAAGAAATCGGCGACTGCGCTGCCTTCGCGCATGAACTCCGGGTTATAACAAACGGTGAAATCCTGTCCACATTTCTTGCCGCTCTCTTTTTCGAGGATGGGAAGAACGATAGTTTCGGTGGTTCCGGCAAGAACCGTGCTGCGCAGAACAAATACATGCGGCGATTTTTTCTGGCGGATGGCAGCGCCGATTTCCCGCGCAACACTTTCGATGTGGCTGAGATCGAGCTTGCCATTCTTCAGGCTGGGCGTTCCCACGCAGACGAATGAGACTTCGGAATTCAGCACGGCATCGGTCGCATCGGTGGTAGCACGCAGCAATCCAGCGCGATGGGCGTCGGCAACAAGCTCGCTCATACGCGCTTCGATGATTGGAGTGCGGCCCGCTCCAAGCGTCTCCACTTTGGCGCGACTCACGTCGACCCCAATGACTTTGTGACCCATAGAGGCGAAGCAGGCAGCAGAGACCGAGCCAACATATCCCAATCCAAAAACGCTAACGGACAAACCCAAGCGAATTCTCCCGATAGTCGAGTTATAAAAACTGTTACAGCGCAGTTTGAACTATACCAAGCACCCTTCGAACTGGAGCAAATTGGCCGCCATTGGGACCGTCGATCGCGCAATCCTGGTACTACAAATGCTTTATTATCAAAGATGTGGGGAAAAGGGCGCGGGTCGTGATGGAGCTCAACGAAATCCTGGAGCAAATGTGGACAAGTATTTCCACACGAATGGAACTGTGATGGGCCAAATTGCCGAAATTTAAATTCAATGTTCTCGGGTGCGTCTCGGAAACAGACTGGAGCGCCAGAGGGATATCCATGGTAACCAGCGAGGCTAGAGCTGGGTCTTCCGCATGTAAGATTAGGATAAGGAAACTGTGACCGCCGGATTCCACAGCAAACTTGCTCGCGTATCCCGAATGGATTGGGAAGAGGTGCGGGTGCGCGCGGCTCAGGAAATTCACAAGCAAGGGGATGTTCTCCTGCACCGGCTGGGCATTCGGCAAGGATCGGTTCGTCTGAATGCAAACGCGGAGAGAAGAAGAGGGTTTTTCTTTTTTACCGCCGGTGAAGTTTCAACCCGAGCACAATTGTTACGTCAGCATCTCCCGGACGAAGCGACTGCCATTCTCCGCGAGGCCGACGATATCTGCGATCACCGCTTTCGCCTACTCGGCTATGAGAATCTTCGTTTCGCTTCTGAATTCGGCAAGGGAAATTCAAACAACATCGACTGGCATCTTGACCCCGTACATGGCAAGCGTGCGCCGCTTGCCCCGTGGTTCAAGATTCCGTTTTTAGATTTTGCTGCGGTTGGCGACCACAAAATCACCTGGGAATTGAACCGTCATCAGCATCTCGTGACGCTAGCCAAGGCTTGGCTGTTGAGCGGCGACGAGAAGTACGCTCGCGAACTGACGGCGCAGTGGCATAGTTGGATCGACGCGAATCCGTATCCGCTAGGCATTAACTGGGGAAGCGCGTTAGAAGTAGCCTTCCGAAGCTTGTCGTGGATCTGGATAGATCAATTACTGGCATCAGATGGGGAAAAAGGAAAAAGCGAGTCCTTATCGGCATTTCGTGCGCAGCTTGCTCCCGCACTCGCTTTCCACGGACGCTATATCGAGCGTTATCTATCGACGTATTTCTCTCCGAACACGCATCTGCTGGGCGAGGCGGTGGCGCTGTTCTTCCTGGGGACCTTATATCCGCAAATGCCGCGCGCGGCGCGCTGGAAGAACTCAGGATGGAAGATCGTACTGCATGAAGCGGAACGGCAGGTGCGTCCGGATGGCGTTTACTTCGAGCAATCGCTCTACTACCACGTTTATGCGCTCGACTTCTTTTTGTATGCACGGTTGTTAGCCGCCAGGAATGCTCTTGCCATTCCGCCAGCATTCGATGCGACATTACAGAAAATGCTGGACGTAGTTGAAGCTCTTGCACAGGCCGGAACGGCGGAGGGTTTTGGCGACGACGATGGCGGGCGGCTGTTTAATGCGCGGCGAAACCGGACCGAGCACATGACTGACCCGCTGGCGCTGGGCGCACTCCTGTACTCGAAAGACTTTCGCAGTGCGCATTTGACAGAGGAAGCCATCTGGCTGTTTGGTAATGAAGCAGTCGAGAGACTATCGAGCAAATATTCAGGTGCTCAACCGAGTGACGCCGCGAGTGCTACAACGCATTCGGTGGCATTTCCTGATGGCGGAATTTATGTATTGGCGGATTCGCAGCCATATCCACAGGCGATGGTGGTGGATGCCGGGCCGCAAGGGGTGGGCCGCGCCGGCCACGGTCATGCAGACGCGCTGAGCTTGCGGCTCACGATGAATGGACGGCGCTGGCTGGTTGATTCCGGCAGCGGCGTCTATATTTCAAAAGATCGGGCGGAACGCGACACCCTTCGCGGCACAGGCGCGCACAACACGATGCGCGTGGATGGAGCAGACCAGGCGATTGCAGGCGAGCCTTTCTCGTGGACGCAAATTCCCACCACTCTTGCAGAAAAATGGCTCGTGGGGAAAAGCTTCACCTATTTTGCCGGCAGTCATAACGGATATAAGAGGCTGGCGGATCCAGTTGTGCATCGGCGGTACGTGCTCAAGATCGCAGGCGATCTCTGGCTGGTGCGAGATGTTGCACTTGGCCGCGCCGCACAACTAGAGCATCAAATAGAGGTGCGGTGGCATTTCGCGCCCGATCTCGAAGTTCGCAGCGCGGGCGCGGGCCGGGTTGAGATTTCAAGCCGCAGCGCGCAACTCAGTGATGGGTCGAGCGACGCAGCGCTGACCTTGATGGTTCCCGAGGGAACCGTGTGGCAGTCCACAATGGACGTTACGAGAACTGTAATTTCGCCTGAATACGGCGCCCTACAATCTGCGCCGCTGGTAAGATGCAATGCGCGCGTTGCCCTGCCGGCGGATTTGGCGACTGTGCTCATACCTCAGCGAGCAGCAATCCAGCAACTTGATGAAGCTTCCGTCCCACCGCATTCGGTGCGGCAACTTGAACCACGCTTCGCTAGCATGGCGCAGGCCGCAGTTCAGGTTTATGAACTTGCCTATCATGATGCGAGTCACGGATTCTTTTTTTCTCGTGGCGACAAACCTTGGAGCTTCGGGCCCTGGTCGTCCGATGCGCAAGTGCTTTATTGCCGTATCGAAGAAGAGAAACTGGAACACCTCGTGGTCATTGGAGGCACTCAAGTTTTATGGCAGGGAGAGCCTCTGCTGAAGTCGGTGCGGCCATCCGAATTCTTCGAATGGCGGAGACATGATTCTCTATTGAAGGCGGTGCCAACAGAATTCTCCTGTACGCCCTTATTTACTGCGTTAACTGGCCAAGAGCCGAAGGAACAGGCGGGAAGAGACACGACGCATTCCGACTCACTGGCGGGCTCGAATCGCGATTCATCCAGCTACGCGGAGAAAAATTGAATGTGCGGCATCGCTGGAATTCTTGAATTCGGACATGATGCTCGTGCGAGCGCCGGAGCGTTGCGCGAAATGTGTCGCCTCATTACGCATCGCGGACCGGACGACGAGGGCTTTTATACCGATGGCGCTGTTGGCATCGGCATGCTGCGCCTCAGCATTGTCGATGTGGCGGGCGGGCACCAGCCGATTTCGAATGAAGATGGCACGCTTTGGATCGTCTTCAATGGCGAAATCTACAATCATCTCGAGTTGCGGCAGCAACTCATCGCGCGCGGACATCGCTACAACACACACAGCGACACAGAAACGATCATTCACCTTTTCGAAGAATTTGGCCAGGATTGTGTTCAGCATCTTCGTGGCATGTTTGCGTTCGCGATCTGGAATCGCAATACAAAAACCTTGTTCATCGCGCGCGACCGGCTTGGGATCAAGCCGTTGTATTACAAACTAACGCCAGACCGGCTGCTGTTCGGATCGGAAATCAAAGCCGTGCTGGCGCATGGCGGCATTCATCCAGAATTCAATCGAGCGGCTCTCCCGGAATATTTGGCCTTCGGATATTTATCAGGCGAAGAAAGCTTCTACGCCGGAATCCGCAAGCTCCTCCCCGGGCACACGATGACAATCGGCCCGAACGGCAAACCAGAAATTCGGGAGTACTGGGATCTCGACGCTTCCAAGACGCATGAATCTCGGGATCACAACTACTACGTGCGAAGCTACCGCGAACTCCTCGAAGGCGCCGTCCAGAGCCACTTGATGAGCGATGTTCCCCTCGGTGTGTTTCTAAGCGGAGGGGTGGATTCGAGCGCGGTCGCTGCCCTGATGACGAAACAGCGCGGCGAACCGGTGGAGACTTTCTCCGTCGGGTACACAGAGCAGACTTACAGCGAGCTGCCATTTGCGCGAATGGTCTCGGATCACATTAAGTCGAAGCATAATGAAGTACTGGTGAGCGAGCAGGAATTCTTCGGCGCGTTGCCCCACTTGATCTGGCATGAAGATGAGCCGATCGTGTGGCCTTCGAGCATTTCGCTTTATTTTGTGGCGAGACTAGCCAGAGAGAAAGTTACCGTCGTCCTGACCGGCGAGGGTGCGGATGAAACTTTGGCGGGCTACACACGTTATGCCTTCACTTTGAAAAACGCGGCGATGGACCGGGCCTATCGTAGTTTCATTCCGGACTTTGCGCGGCGAGCTTTGCGAAATCAGGTTGCTTCATCGTCATTGTTGGGCGCCACGCTGCGACGGAAACTTGAACATACCTTTGTCGGCAAAGACGGAAACTCCTGGGCTTCCTTCTACTTCGATAATTTCTTTTCCGCCTTCAGCGCAGTAGAACAAAGCCGACTGCTCACCGCAGAGTTCACCCGCGAAGCCGCGCCCAGCACGGCATATAAAAACGTGCTCGATTACTGGGAGCATTCGTCAGGTGCGATGCTGCAGCGACTGCTCTATACCGACATCAAGACGTACCTCGTGGAACTGCTGATGAAGCAGGACAACATGAGCATGGCCGCATCCATCGAAAGCCGGGTGCCGTTTCTCGATCATGTGCTGGTTGAATTCGCCACAAGAATTCCGCGCGAGGTGCAGATTCAGGGATTAGCGGGCAAACGGATTTTAAAAAAGGCGGTGGAAGATCTGTTGCCGCACTCGATTCTGTACCGGCCAAAGCTGGGATTTCCGACGCCGTGGAGCGGATGGCTTGCCGGGCCGCGATTGGAAAGCATTCGCGAGATGCTGCTTGAACCGCGCAGCCTTAATCGCGGATACTTCCGCCGCCAGGCGATCGAGACTTTGTTCAATGAGCATCGCGCCAAGCATCGTGACAACTATGACCGCATCTGGCGCTTGCTGAATCTTGAGATCTGGCATCGCGTGTGCCTCGAAGGAGAGGCTCACGATGAGGTTGGCGAACCAGTCATGAAGCTGGCGACGACGCGGTAAACAATTCCCCACAATAGATTGAGTTTCTTCACTTTCTGTCGATGCTGCTATCCTCGTTGTCTCAACCTTATGCGCATGCTCCGTTTTATTTGTTTTTTCACGGTTTTCGCTGCACTCGAATCGTTCGGCCAACAACCTTTTCTTGACGCCCACCAGTGGACGACTTTGCGAGACGAATCGAGCGGCGCCGCTGCATACGAGAACCTTCGCTATCTAACCACCCTTCATCGCGTCCCGGCAACACCAGAATTTGACCAGGCGGCGCAATTTATTTTGCAACGCACGCGCGAGTACGGATTGTCCGACGCTTATGGCGAGCAGTTCGATATTGACGGTATGAAACCGTACGGCCTGATGCGTTCCTACCTCGGATGGACAGTCGAAGAGGCACGTCTTTGGGAAGTCAGGCCGCAACATTTGTTGCTCGGCGATTGGAAGGCCGATCCCATTCACCTCGCGGACTACAGTCACAGTGCCGACGTGGAAACGGAATTGGTTGATGTTGGCAATGGCGGCAGCGAAGCGGATTACGCTGGTAAAGGAGTGCGCGGCAAAATTGTTTTAGCGGATGGAGTTCTGGCCCGCGTTCAAGAGCTGGCTATTTCGCAGCATGGCGCGGCTGGTATAGTCAGCGACATGCCGAACCAGACCACCGCCTGGTCCGGACTGGATAAAACCATCGTTCGCTGGGGGCATCTCGATGCGCGCCAACCATCCGGATTCGCCTTCATGGTCTCGCGCCAAACTGCCGAGGCCTTGCGAACCAGATTGCACAGCGGCGAGCACATAGTTCTGAATGCCCACGTGAAAGCGACCGTCGGCCCTGGTCACTGGACAGTCGTGACCGCCACAATTCCCGGCGCCGACTCCGCTGCCGGAGAAATTATTTATAGCTGTCATCTCGATCACGAACGTCCGGGAGCGAACGACAATGGCAGCGGATGCGTCACGATTCTCGAATCCGCGCGGGTGTTGGCGCAACTGATCAATTCCGGCCGATTGCCGCGACCGGCGCGCACTCTACGCTTCCTCTGGGGTCCTGAGGTCGAGGGTACCATGGCTTTTCTTGCAACTCATCCGGAGATCAAACAGCGATTACGGGCCAATATCCACATGGATATGGTGGGCGGCGATCCCTTCAAAAATAAATCCGTGTTTCACGTTACGGGCACCCCTTGGTCGTTGCCCAGTTTCGTAACCGATGTGGGCGCGCTATTTCTTGAAACCATTCGAACCGCCGCCACCGGTTATGCTGCGGGCGAATTGCAAGCGGATGCCGGAATTGTGGAGACTCGTGCTGGCGCAAACGGCACGCGCAATGAATTGATCGCCGATGTAACTCCTTACTCCAGCGGAAGTGACCACGATGACTTCGACTCTTCCACCATTGCGGTTCCTTCGCTTTACCTTCGCGACTGGCCCGATATTTATATTCATACCGACCATGACACTCTCGATCAGATCGATGCGACGAAACTCCGCCGCGTGGCTCTGCTAGGCGCGGCCTCGGGCTACATCTATGCGAGTGTCACTCCGCAACAACTTCCCGTGTTGTTACCGTTTCTTGCCGTTCAATCCCAGAAACGCATTGCTGAGGCGTTCTCTGAAGCACAGAATTTAGTGGGTAACCCGCAATTGGAAGCTGGTATTGCCTGGTATGAGGCCCGTAACTTGATCAATCAGGCGCTTCACCGTGAAATTGCAACATTACACTCGATTGTCGATTTGACTGGTGCGCCCGCGTCGTCAGGTGCGGAGCAAGCGAAGGCTCTTACGAATCAAGCGGCCGAGTTCCAAAGCTGGATCGATGCACAAGCAAAGACGCGAGGCGCAACGGGAAAGTTGCCCAGTCCTCCCTGGAATAACTCGCCCGAAGCGAAGCACGTACCGGCGCGTGTGGGCGAATTCGGTCCACTGACTTATCAGAACGATAATGTTCTGCTAGCGCGCCTCGGCAAAGAACGCTATGCGATGATCAAACTGATTAACAGCGAAGCTACCCAACTGCTCAACGTCCGCGATCAGTCTGAACTCTACGCCTACGAAATCGTTAACTTCGTAAACGGCAAACGCACCGTGGGCGAGATACGCGACGCGATCTCGGCTGAATACGGCCCTTTGCCCGTGAACCTCGTCGCCGGCTATCTCGACGCGTGCGTTGCAGCGGGAGTAATGCAATGGAAATAATGTCGTCAATCCACCTAAGAACGTGACAATGAGATGAGTTGCAAAGCAGCCGCACCCGCACTAGAGTACGACTTACCGGGGCTTTCTCCAGAGCTCGGTTGATGATGCAACACTCGTATTTATAGACAGCAACCGGAAAGGATGCAGGATTGAAGATCTCACAAAAAGGTCTTTACGCGTTGCAGGCCCTAATGACCCTTGGCCGCCGATACGGAGTCAATACCGTCAGAATTCGAGACATTGCCATCGACAGCGACCTGCCAGAAAAATTCCTTGAGCTGATTTTGCTGGAACTTAAGAATGCTCGCATCGTGGAAAGCGTTCGCGGCGCGAAGGGTGGTTACCGGTTGCGGCGCCCGCCGGCGGAAATAAAACTCAGTGAGATCATCCGCCTGGTTGATGGGCCGCTTGCGCCATTTGGCGATGCCGATCAACTCCGCAGCCTTATTACGAGCGATCCCGAGCATCGCGCGCTCTACAAGGTGTTTTTAGAGGTTCGCGATGCCGCAGCGAAGATCCTCGAAAGCACTAGCGTGGCTGACCTCGTGGATGGCCCTTCGCCTACTCGCAAGCGAGCGATTGCGAAGAAGACGGCCAAGGCTCGGCTAGCCGCTATCGTTCACAGCGATGACAAAAGTATGTTGTAATTTACCGTTCAGCTTCTGAACGCAGGCAGATCCATCTACGCGAGAACCGCCTGGTACTCGCCGTAAGCGCCTTTGAAATCCGTGATTTCGTGGGTGCCTTCGAAGTGCCAGATGCGGGTCGCGACTTCATCGATCAGATCTTCGTCGTGCGTTACCAGCAGCACGGTCCCGGGATAGCGCTGTAGCGAAATATTGAGCGCATTGATCGATTCGAGATCGAGATGGTTCGTTGGCTCATCTAGCACCAGCAAGTTAGGCTTCTGCAACATCAGCTTACAAAACAGCAATCGCGCCGCCTCTCCGCCTGAAAGTATGTCGGTGCGCTTTTCAGCATCGTCGCGTGGAAAGAGCATCTGACCCAGAATGCCGCGGATTTCTTCAGTTGATGCCGCGGGATCCCACTGATGAAGCCACTCCAGGACCTTGATGCCCGGCTCGATTAGCGCCTTGTGATCCTGGGCGAAGTATCCGAGCGCAGCTTCATGACCCCAGACAACCTTTCCGCCATCGACGAACGGACCATCGTAACCGCTGGTTTTGCGGAGTTCCGATTCCGACACGGTCGGCGAGTTCGCCAGCAGTGCGTTCACAAGAGTAGTTTTGCCGGAGCCGTTGCGGCCCATCAGCGCTATTTTTTCTCCGCGGAGCACGCTCGCCGTAAAGCCGGAAACTACTTTCGCATCGCCGTACGACTTACTAAGTCCTTCAATTTCGAGAATGTGTTTTCCCGATGGCCGCTTCTGCTCGAACTTCAAGTAGGGGCGTTGAATGTTGGATCTCGCGAGCTCCGTTATTTGCAGTCGCTCGACTTCCTTGCGTCGCGACTGCACCTGGCTGGAGCGGGTTCCGGCGGCAAAGCGGGCTATGAACTCGTTTAACTGATCGATCTTCTTTTCGCGTTGAGCATTCTGCGATTCGATCTGCGATCGAATCTGCGTCTTCGCGACCACCATGTCATCGTACGTGCCTGTGTAAGTAATGATGGTCTCGTAATCGATGTCGGCGATGTGGGTGCAAACTCCGTTGAGAAAGTGACGATCGTGCGAGATGACGATCAGCACGCCTTCATATTGGTTGAGAAAATTCTTCAGCCAGTGGATGGAGTCGAGATCGAGGTTGTTAGTCGGTTCGTCGAGCAAAAGCGCTTGCGGATGCCCGAATAATGCCTGCGCCAAGAGCACGCGAACTTTTTGTCCGCCAGGCAGCTCCGACATCATCCGCTCGTGTTGCTCGTCTGGAATGTCAAGGCCTTGCAGCAGAATCGCCGCGTCGCTTTCCGCGGTATAGCCATCTTCCTCGCCTACAATGCCTTCGAGCTCGCCAAGTTTCATGCCGTCCGCGTCGGTCATTTCTGGCTTGGCATAAATAATTTCGCGTTCCTCCAAAGCAGCCCAAAGGCGCTTGTTACCCATGATGACGGCGTCGATGACACGATATTTATCGAAGGCAAATTGATCCTGGCTCAGAACGCCGAGCTTTTTGGGACGGACAACAGTTCCCTTCTGCGGCTCTAGTTCGCCCGTCAGAAGCTTCATAAATGTAGATTTACCGGCTCCATTGGGGCCGGTCAGGCCGTAGCGTTTCCCCGGAACAAAACCGGTGGAAACCTCGTCAAATAGAACTTTAGCGCCGTAGCGCATGGACACATTGCTGACTGAAATCATGGTATTTAGGGAACTGCGGGAATCGATCCAATCGGAAGAGACGCAGCTGCTATAAGTAGGATATCACGCGCCTCACCGACGATTCATTTTTGCTCTCAATAGACTGGATTCGCGGCCAAAAGCAGCTTAACGCTCCTCCGTGTACTCCGTGCTACCCCTGTGCTCCCTGTGGTGAAGCCCTGGCACTCATATACGCGAAATGGAAACGCAAGCCATGTTAGCCTTCTCAGCGTCATGATTGATCCTAGAACTTCTTCTATTAATCTTGCGGCGATTGCGCGGCAGGTCATGCAAGCGCGTGGCTTCCAGCCGGACTTTCCGCCTGAAGCGCAACAGCAACTGGCGGCGATCAAAGCGCATCCGCCGCAACTTACGCCATCCGATAAAGTGCGCGATTTGCGGAGCTTGCTTTGGTCTTCCATCGACAACGACACGTCTAAGGATCTTGACCAGATTGAAGTCATCGAACGTTTGCCGAATGGCGACGTCAAGGTGATGATCGGGATCGCTGATGTCGATGCTTTTGTCGCGAAAGATTCTCCCATCGACCGGCACGCTGCCCGTGAGACGACTAGCGTTTACACCGGCGTCAGCATTTTTCCCATGTTGCCGAGCGAGCTATCTACGGGAGCATCTTCGCTTCTACCGGACGTTGACCGGCCGGTAGTGGTAACGGAATTTACAGTCAGTGCAGGCGGCGCTCTGAATTCGAGCAATGTGTATCGAGCAATCGTTCGGAATAAAGCGCAACTTACCTACAACGCGATTGGAGCCTGGCTGGAAGGAACGGCTGGCCCTCCAGCTAAAGTGGCTGCGTCTGCGGAACTGCAGGCTCAACTTAAAATGCAGGACGAAGTTGCCCAGGCTCTCAAGAAGCTGCGTTACGAACATGGCGCGCTCAACATCGACACCAGTGAAGTGGTTCCGCTGTTGCTGAACGAGCAGGTGATGGATGTCGTGAAAGTGCAGAAGAATCGGGCGACCGATTTGATCGAAGACTTCATGGTCGCTGCCAATGGCGTGGTGGCGCGGCTGCTCGAAAAGGTCTCTTCTTTGCGGCGCATCGTAAAAACGCCTGAGCATTGGGACGGCATCATACGTCTGGCGGCAGTGCAGCATGAAAAGCTGCCCGCAGAGCCTGATTCGAAGGCGCTCAACGATTTTCTTCTGAAGCGGAAAGCCGCCGATCCCGATCACTTTGCCGATTTGTCGCTTGCGATCATCAAGCTGATTGGGCCGGGTGAATATGTGCTGGAGCGTCCGGGCGATCCTGAGCAGGGACATTTCGGACTGGCCGTGCAGGATTACACGCACTCAACCGCCCCCAACAGGCGTTTCGCCGACATCGTCACGCAGCGGTTGATCAAGGCTTTGCTCGATGGAAAACCCGGTCCGTATTCTGACAATGAACTTGCCGGCATTGCAGCGAACTGTACCGAGAAAGGCGATGCGGCGCGAAAAGTGGAGCGGGAAATGGCGAAGCGGTTGTCCGCCGTGGCAATGAGCCATCGGGTAGGCGAAACCTTCGACGCCATCGTCACCGGAGTGACTCCGAAAGGAACGTTTGTCCGCGTTATGCAACCGCACATTGAAGGGTTGC
>Ga0137395_10001084_pt1 | contig 12335 bp, 8 predicted proteins | sample czobulk216metaG_FD_108283 | JGI IMG/M metagenome (GOLD analysis project Ga0137395, IMG submission 108283) | Vadose zone soil microbial communities from Angelo Coast Range Reserve, California, USA - czobulk2.16 metaG | ecosystem: Environmental > Terrestrial > Soil > Vadose zone | place: USA...
ACGTCAGGCTTGTAAGCCTCGAGTAGGTCCCGCAGGTAGGTCCACAGGGTCTTGTCGGAATTCCAACCAAGGAATGTGTCAAAGTTCGCGAACTCGTTGTGGCAGAAGTACTCGTCGGGATGCCGCTCGTCGAGCGCAAGCAGCGCGCCCTCGTGGTAGCGCTTCACCGTGGCCAGCGGCGGACCGGAATGGGCGAGAAACACGGACTCCCATCCCGGGGCTGCCCGCATCGCGCGATGCAACGCGAGCGCGTAGCCCTCGGCTCCTCCTGGTCTCACGTCCGGGTGGTTGTGGGAGACATAAAGGACGCGATTAGGCATGTTTCCTCCGGCGCCGTGGTTTCGGCTCCTTGCGCGTGACTCGCAGGTCGTAGATCGAGCACACGTTCTCCTGGCGAGTCACTAGCGAGAACCTCGTCTGCAGATAGGTTCGGAGAGCGCTGTGGCGTTCGAGCCACCATTGCGACGTTCGAGGAATGAGGATGTATTCGGCGCCTGTCGTGCGCCGCGCTTCGATTTGTGCGATGGCGCGCGCACCATCGTCGAGGCGGAAATGCCGTCCGACCGGACCGCCCAGATCGATGATGCGGTCATCGTCTTCCACGGCAACGAGTACCTCAGCCCCGGCCGGAAGCAACGCGGCCGCTACCGAGCGAACGTTGGCCAGGAGCATTTCGTGGTCCGGGTGCAGCGCAACATCAGGCTCGGCTACTCTGCCTTCGAGCGAAAACACGATCGCGACTTCCGCTTGCGCGGCCACCCGACGGTAGCGAGAATCGAGGTGGCGAGCCAACCCGGCGTAGTGCTCGAGCCACCAGCTCGACGTTGCCGGCAGGACCAAGAATCGCGCCCCATCGTGGCGAGTCCGCTCGAGGCGCGCGATCGCGTCCGCGTCGTCGGCGGGATGATGACCCGCGTACTGCCCGCCCTCGGTCCGAGGGAAGTGCCAGCCGATACGACCGACAAGCTTGAGCAGCTCGCCGTCGCCCCTGCTCACGACGGCGACCGTCGCGCCTTCGGGCGTGCTCGACTGCACGAGTCCGCGCACGCGCGCGATGAGCTCCGCGTAGGAGGCGCTTCGCCGATCGTGATCGATAACCGTCGACATGCTCATCCCGGCGACCTCAAGGCGTAGATGACGCAGGCGTCGTCCTGGTTAGCGACCTGCCGGCACGACCTGACCAGGTAATCGCGCAACTCGCCGTAGTGGTCGAGCCACCACAGCGATGTCCGCGGTATGACCAGGAACTCGGCGCCAGACGAGCGTTGAATCTCCAGGTCGAAGATCGCCTCGCGGCTGTCAGCGGGATGGTGTCCCGCGTACACGCCGCCTTCCACCTGGGGAAAATGGCCTCCCAGGCGGCCGTCGAGCTGGATCAGCTCGTCGTCGCCTTTGGACACCACCAGGACTCTTGCACCGGGCGGAATCGAAACCCGCACGGTTTCACGTATTCGCTCAATCGTGTGGCTGTATTCATCTGACCGCCGGCGACCGTGAGGCTCCCAGCGTGTCCCCCACTTCTCCTCGAAACGGCGGCGGTTCGTCTCGAAGAGGCTCGCGTGCTCTCCCGTCGGCACTAGCACACCGAGCGATGCCTCGCCGAAATGATGGACGAGCACGTCCTCAGCGCATGCAATGCGGTACCCGGCACGATGGATCCGCAGCGAGTAGTCATCGTCTTCGAACAGCGCGACCTCGAAGCGCTCGTCGAGCGGGCCGATCCGCTCCCAGACGTCGCGGCGGAAGGCGGCGCAGAACAGGGTGAGCATCGGGAGGTCGGAAAGGCGGCCCGGAAGGCGTCGTGAACGCTGCTCAGCCGCCTCGACCAGGCCGCCGTACGTCGTGTAGTTGACGTCAATCTCGGCCTCGGTCGCAGCCTCGTTGCTCACCGGCCCCACGAGCCCCAGCGACCGGTCACCAAGGTGGCGCAGCAGAATGCCGATCGAGCGCGGCGGTGCAATGGTGTCGTTGTTCAGCACGAGCAGCGTGCGTCCACATGCTGCAAGGAGTCCCTGGTTGACGGCGGCAGCGAAGCCGGCGTTTCGGCCGTTGCTGATTACACGCACGCGCGCGTCCCGCTCCATCAACCTCGTCAAGTAATCGAGGGTGCCGTCGGTCGAGCCATTGTCGACGACGATCAGTTCGAGGGCGGGAGCATCCTGGCTTCCGAGCACGCTTTCGAGGCAAAGCCGGGTGAATACGAGGCCGTTGCAAGTGACGACGACGACGCTCGCCTCCACCCGCTCCGACGGTGGAAGCACCCAGACGGGCAGCCCTGTATCGAGGACCGCCTTCTCAGTCGTCGGATCGAGGGTCGTCGGCCGGCGCGACAACGGAGCAACTACAAGGCCAGGCGCTGAGCGCGGCATCCCCACCTGCTCGAGGAGTCGCCTCAGGACCTTCTCCGCGTCGAAGTGCTCCTGGGCGATCTCAGCCGCGGCACGCGCGTGCCGTGGATAGTCCGAGTCGATCGCATCGACTGCTGCCGCTATGTCATCGAGAGTCGAGAAGGCGAAGAGCCCCTCGCCGGTGGGCAGCACGTCCCCAAATCCCGTGTCCTGGGTGATCACCGGCCGGCCCGCGGCCAGGTATGTCGCGCTGCGATCGCTGAACCACCCCGTCCGGAGTCGCACATTCTGGTCCTTGGCGACGGTGAACTCGCCCCGCGAGTCACAGATGTAATCCCGGTAAGTGTCGATGTCCTGAGATACGGGCAGTGCGTCGCGCAGCTGCCATCCGTGCTGCTCCAGCAGGAGCCGGTCATCCGCCTGGCACCCAGCCAGGGCGAGCTCGAATCGAGACCCTCGATGCGATGGCAGGTCGAGGAACTTCAAGAACTCGTGGTGCTTGCTCCACGTATAGGTCTCGCCTCCGAAGCGAATGTCGCGCCAGGGCTGCCGCCAGTTGCCGATCGTGGTGTACGACCCGCTCGGTGCATATCCATGGCCGCGCCAGAAGTCGAGCACGACGGGCTGGCGGGTCGGACGAAACCAAAACTGGCTCGAAACGGGCAGCCCGCAGTCGGGCTGGCCGTACTTCTCGCCGAACGTAAAGAACGCGCAGTGAGGCCTCAGGTAATCGACCGTTTCCTGGCGGCCGGCTGCGAGCTGGACCTCGACCTCGACCGGATCAGTCTCGAGGTACACGAGCCGGTCCGTGGCAACGTGCTCAGGGCGTGGTTCTGTGCCGCCGTGCAGGTTGATGATCAGCTCAGCCGAGCCGTAAAGGTCCGCCAACGCCGACTCGCTCAGGCCATAGCAGCGTCCGTTGTCGTGCAACGCGTGATACGCCCACCGTTGCTCGAGGCCAAACCGAGCCAGCACACTCACGATGAAGGCCGCTGCCCTGGCCGAGCTGTCATCGTCGGGGCGCTCCATCAGCATCGACGGCGTTCGCGCGTGCGCCTCGACGTAGTAGGTCTCGTAGCCAAGGCGTTCCAGCCCGACGAGGTAGTGCACCGTCTGCCAGACGACTCCGGCGACGGGGATCTTCGTCATCATCCCGAGCACAACGATTCGGGGCCTGCTCATTTGACGGCGGCCTTCGCATCGGTCTGGGCCGAGACGCCGAGATCGAACGCGAGATCTTGGAGCTCGAGCACGGCGTCTGCGAACGCCGCACCTATCTTTCGGTTGGCCAGCGGATCGCCAGAGCGAAGAGCCGCGAGGATGGCGTCAGCGTCCGGGCGGCCGGGATCGAGCATCGGCTCGACCGACTGGACCAATAGCGCGGCGGCGTGCGCCAGCGCGTCGTGTCCGACGGTGCCGTGCAGCCTGGCCGCGAGCGCACGCTGCACTTCCGCAACAAGGGCCGACGAAGCTTCATGAAGATCGCCGTCTGCGCGCGCGCTCGCGATGACTCGCCTGGCCCGGGTCCTGAGCAGATTTGCTCCCACCTGAACGTCGTGTAGCTGGCGGTATAGGCCCTTGCGATCGAGGAGCTCGTCATGGGTTCCCCGCTCGACCAGACGCCCCTCATCCAGGACGAGGATCAGGTCGACATGTCGAATCGTGGAGAGACGATGCGCGATCACGAACGTTGTCCGGCCGACCGACAGGCGGTCGAGTGCGTCGAGAATTACTGCCTCGGTCTTCGAGTCGATCGAGGAGGTCGGCTCGTCCAGGATCAGGATGGGTGCGTTCTTCAGAAACGCGCGCGCCACACAGATGCGTTGGCGCTCTCCAACCGACAGTTGCGAACCACCCTCGCCCAGCACGGTCTCGTAGCCCTTGGGAAGGCGCTCGATGAAGTCATGGGCGTTGGCGGCCCGCGATGCCTCGATGACCTCAGCCGCGGTCGCCTCCAGCCGCCCGTAGCGGATGTTGTCGATGATCGAGCCGGAGAAGAGTTCAGGGACTTGGAGGACAACGCTGACCTGCTCTCGGAGCGAGCTGACCTTCAGCTTCCTGACGTCGATCCCGTCCACCGTCACGCTGCCGGCCTGCGGGTCATGTAACCGGGTTATGAGGCTGATGAGCGTCGTCTTGCCCGCGCCGGTTGGACCGACTATGGCCACCCTCTGCCCGCACTGAGCCGCGAACGAGATGTCGCGTAGCGTGCCGGTCCTACCGACGTAGCTGAAGTCGACTCTGTCGAAGGCGACGTCACCTCTCGCGAGCCCGAGGTTGACAGCGCCTGGCGCATCAGATATGACCGGCTTGACGTCCAGGAGGTAGAACGCGCCCTGAACGCTAACAAGTTGAAACTGCATCGAACTGATCGTTGAGCTGATAGTTTCGAGCGGCCCGTACACGGCCGCGATGTAGGAGAGGAAGACCAGTAGCCCGCCAATGCTCAGGCGGCCTTGAAGCACGTGAAGAGCTCCGACACCTAGGACCAGCGCGGTTCCTGCGGCGGTCCAGGTGTTGACAACGAGCGAGAACAGTGTCTGCCGGACAGTGAGATTCACACGCGCACGGGCGGCGGTCTCTCCCTGTTTGCGGAAGCGCCCATACTCGTGGCGTTCACGAGCAAAGGCAGCGATGACCCGCAGCATCGCCATGGCCTCGAAGATGATCGAGAGGGTTTGCCATTCGAGTCCGCGCACCCGCTGCAGGCGCGGCACGATTCGCGATGCGTAAACGCCGATCGAGTAATACGTCACCGGCACCACTGTGAGCGCCAGCAATGCCAGGACCGGGTCGAGCCTGATCGCGATGATGAACATGCCGATCAGAGTCAGCAGGCTCTGGACGAGTGGGGGAAGTCCGATCATGAGGTTGCCGGCCTGATCGGGCAGGTAGTTGACCTGGCTCATGAGCTGACCGGTGGGTGTGGCGTCGTGGTAGCTGACGGAAAGGCGCTGGGCGTGATTGAAGAGATCGCTGCGGAGATCCAGGACCAGCCACTGATGCAGTTTCGTGTTCACGTACTCGTGAAGCACTGACATGACGTTGCGCAGGCCAACCAAGGCAAGCCCGGCGAGCGCGGCCAGGACCAGAAGCGTGTACCGGTCGTGTGACCCGATGGTCCGAGTCACCAGTCCCGGCGGACGGTGACCACCGAGGACGCTATCGACCATGAAGGCGAGTGGCCAGGGATCCGCGAGACCGATCACGACCGCCGCCGCGCTCAGCAGGATGGAACCGGCAACGAGGCGTTTGTAGGGCCGCAGATACGGAAACAGGCGCGGGATCTGCCGCCAGAGCGTCCAGGCTCCTCGTGTCATGTCGTCGTTCCCCGCGAGGTCAGGACCCGGTTCACGCCTGGACCTGTTCGCCACCAGCCAAGCGCAAGGTTCGCCACGGCTGCGGCAGCGAGCACGATCGCCAGGCGCGCGTCCGTCAAAGCGGCCACGCTGATGATCGCGGCCATGAGCATTGCGGGCTTCGGGCGAATGAACCGCCGCAATCGGAGCTGAAGCCAGCCCGGAGGGTGGGCGCTGGTCACCAGCTCGGCGCCCACGAGCGCGCTCGCGAGTACGAGGGCGTCATACGACTCCCATCCAGTCGGCGGAACGACGCGCAGGCCCGCTCGGCGAAGCAGTTGGACGACAGTCTCAGCCACTTCTGGTCGGGGACGTCGGTCGGAAACCAAGAACACTCCGCGCCCGAGGTTCTGCACGGGGCCGGCAATCGGCCGCACGGCGATTGCGTTGCGGCGCGCCAGCCCACGGTTCCGAGCTCTTCCCCACGCCCTCGCGACCGGCTGCAGAAGATTGAGCAGTGTCACGGTCAGCCGGAACCGCTGCGCTGCATCGCGCGCATGAACCGGAACCGTTATGCGCGCAAAGTCGGAGGCCGCGAGCGCGAGCAAGAAAGCCATCCCGAGCAGCGGGATGAGAGCGAGTGCGTGCACGAAGAAGGCCGTGGGCGCAATGAGGACGGCACAGGCCGCCAGGGGCACGCCTAGCTGATGCGCCAGATCGCGAAGCTCCCCACCGCCCCGATAGACCGATTGATATGGTGCCGCGCCATAGAGGCCCCGATAGATCCGTTCGCGCCACGCCCGCAGGGGGGCGGCCGAGTAGATGCGCCCTCGCCATCGCGCCGAGCCCACCATGGAGAAGCGATCGGGATGCCGCGCCTGAACAAGCGCCTCGCTCGCGCCATAGCCGAGTTGCTGTCGCAAGTACGCGCGGATCGCCGACCTCGGGTGATGCCATACCAGAGCGGCAGGGTGGAACGCGATCTCCCAATCGCGATCCAGCACGCGCCAGCAAAGGTCGACATCGTCGCCCGCGACCGTGTAGATCGGGTCGAAACCGCCCAGCTCCTGCAGTGCTTGTCGGGTGAAGGCCATGTTGCAGCCGGGCACATGTTCCGCCCGGTCATCGGACAGGAGGACGTGGATCGGCCCGCCAGGCGCGGCGACAATCTGACGCGCCCGCGCCGCGTCCGTTACGGGACATTCATTCGGACCGCCCACGCCCACGACTGACTCCCTGTCGAAACCCAGAGCCAGGTAGTACGGCCACTCAGATGCCGGATACGCATCACTGTCGAGAAACGCGACGATATCGCCCGAGGTTGCGCGCAGTCCTTCGTTGCGCGCGGTACTCAGACCTGAATGCTCGATCGAGATAACGCGCGCGCGGTCGTGCCGTCGCGCGATGTCGGCGCTGGTGTCCGTCGAGCCGTCGTCGACGACGAGAACCTCGAGGTCTGGATAGTCGAGCGCGCACGTATGGGCGAGGCATTCGTCAAGCGTTGAGGCTGCGTTGTGGGCGCAGATGATCACGCTCATCGAAGGCCAGTCGGACCTGATGTCGGCGATCGCGCGACGATTCCAGGACTCCGCCACGTGCAAAGAAGGTTTCGGTGATCGATCCGCACGTGTCAGGCCGAAGTGCCAGTCTGCGATGGGCCTACCTGCGACAGTCCAGGAGTCAGTCCACGAGAACACGCAGCAGCCGGCGACTCCTCGCTCCATTGCGACCTGCATCTGCCAGTCCAGGACCTCCGCCTGCCGCGCTTCACCTGGAGCGTCGACGCCGCTGTCGAGGCCGACCTCACCGAGCACCAGGGGCCGGCCGGCCGCCGCGTGCTGGAGCTTGGTGAGGTAGCGGTGAAATGCCTGCCGCGATTCCAGAAAGACGTTGAAAGTGATGAAGTCGGAGTCATCACCGTGGAGGTATTCGGCAGTTGGATAGTTCGCGTAGGTGACGAGCCGCTCGGGATCGACGTCGTGTATCAGAGCGCATAGCTCGGAGAGCAGCCGGCTAACGGGCTTTGTGCCGACCCAACGGATGACATCGGAGGGAACTTCGTTGCCCACCGAGACTGCGAGAATGACCGGATTGCCCTGCACCCGCTTGGCGAAGCTCACAGCCGCATTGCGCGCTTCGCGTCGCACTGACTTGATGTCCGTGGATCGCGTCCCGACCAGATAGCGCCAATCCTGATACTCGATGCCGGCCAGGATCCGAAGACCCAGCTCGCCGGCTACTTCGAGCATGTCCGGGGGCGGCGGCGTGTATGTCCGGACGACAGTGAATCCAGACTCCGCGATAGCTTCGAGGTCCGCGCGTAACTGAGTCGCGCCCGGAAATAACGCTCCATCTGAGCGGGCGGCGAATGTGCCGTATGTGACGCCGCGGAAATTGAAGCGCGCCCCTCCAGCCTTGAAGTGTTTGCCGTCGACCTCGACACGGCTCAGCGGCGGAGCCGCTAGCAGCCTCGGTTGAGGTCGCCACGTGTCGAGAGCGTCGGTTACTGTCGCCGTTTCGACTGCCAAGCTCCTGGCGGTACCCCCTGAGATTGCCGACCCCACCATCGCGTGGGTCGGATTGCGAAGTCAGTCCTGCGGGTTGGACCTACTCAAGTGCGGTTCCGATACTCGGTCGCACATTTTGAGCAACGAACATGGACGCGAAAATTTGCACGTCGTCGACTTCGCGAGCGGCGAACGCCGCGACGAGAGCATCCGTTTTCCCCGAGTAGCAAATGTGTCCCAGAACCAGATCATGGGAAAGTGTCCGGACGGTATCTCGGGCCGTCCCAAGCCTTGAGGGTTTGCAAGTCAAATTTCGGTGTTGGCGGCCGGCCTCATCATCTGCATGCCTCGGCCAGGATCAGAAGCGCCCGATCGACCAGGCGTGGATCGCGGTCAGCGCAGCCAAAAAGTGTCAGGCCGCTCGAACGGCTCACCCCAGCAGGGTGTACGCCTGCCGCTGGCGACGGAGCAGGGATTCAAATTCTGAGCCTTGCGGTTGACAGATCGGCGCAGCCCGTTCAGAAATCCCGATTCGAATTCGCAGCCTGCCGCTGAGTGCCGCCATGTGCCACCGTTTAGCATCGGCGTTGCTGTACGGCGAGACCTCCCGAGCATCGCTGGCACGGCTGACGCGAAGGCGCAGCTTGGACGAGGAAATCGACGACGCGGGTCTCAGGGATCCTATGACTTTGACCGATGCGGCGCCGCCGAAGACACTGTGGTGGAGGGCGGCAAAAGGTACCGCTCCCGGTTTTCCAACCTACGATTTGAGAGTGATTCGATTCATCAAGGGCCAGTTCGGTCGTTATGACAACAAAGCGGACGGGTATTCGCTTCGTGTTACATACGACAACTTTCCCGGCATGAACGTCCGATATGTCGAGGGCCCGCGGACCATGAACCTGTTCGGGGAACTGATGGCGAATCTAAAGGACTTGCACCTGGATCTCAATACCGTTGGTCATTGGGACGAACCCTATGGATCAGAAACCATCGATGAAGCGCACCTCACGTTGGTGCTCGAAAGGATCGTCTCGGGTCTCGGCCATATGCGCTACGCCGTAAAGCCAATTGGCCACGCAAGGCTCGGTGGACGCACACGGCCTGTAACGCGAGCTACCAAGCCATCCGCAATTCGGCGGCCCAGGCGCGACGCGCGGCAACCACGTGAGTCGGGCCAGTAAGCTGCCGAATGCAGGCCTGCCCCTAAGCCCGAGGCTCCTGGCTCTACACCACCTGCTCAGGTCTCCAGTCGCTGTCGATGCGTTCCCTCAGCAGCGTGTCGTTCACGACCTCGGCGATCGACAAACGGGCCTGGTCAGGCGCTAGTCGACCGACGCGCCATTGCCGGCTGCCGTCGAACAGCCACCAAATCCACTACCCCGCCGTCGGCCAAGACCTTGCCCCGTTGGCGAAGCAGCGGAAATTTCTTCGCTTGTGGCGGAATGGCGGCCGAGCCCGCGAGAGTCACGGCTCCTCTCTTCAGTGCGGCAGCAACCGGAAAGAAGGTCACGAACCTCTCGCGGCTCCTGGCGATTGCCTCAAGGTCATGAGGGCGCTCCGGAACGATCGGTTCCAGGACACGAATCAGCGTGCCAAACAAGGGCGCCTTGTGCGTGACCTGCGCGTAGGCCAGCCCGCGGGCTGACAGCATCTCAATCAGGTCGCCTGGCTTCGGAGCTCTCATGGCGACCGGAACCCCACCCAGCTGACCTAGTTGGTTGCTGCGGACGCCGGCCAGATACGTCGTTGCGCAGCTGCGGCTTGCATGTTGCCGTAGACCATTTGCTTCTTCTGGATCGTGTACGGGAGGAGAACGGCAATCGCCACGCCTACGCCTTCGCGGTGCTCGACTTCAACCCTGATTGCGTCGCCATCCGGATCCTTGATGCGTACATCGGCGACTACAGATGCTCCCCTCAGCTGCATGCTTTGGCCTACTGCACAGTTACATCGTTAGCCGGGCGGAGGACGGCCGGATCCTCCTTATACAGTCCCTCTGGGCGATTGCGTTGTCTGTCGCCGAAGCGATCATGCCTATGTCCCCACCTGAAGCTCTAATAGCACGGCGAGCTTTTCGGCCTGTTCTCTTGAGTCAAGCCGGCCACGGAGTCGCTCGACCAGATCTCGGCGGTGACGAGCGGTCGCTTGGAGGATTGCGTAGCGGAACGCATCTACGTCCGAGGTCGCAAGGAGCGCGTTTATCAAAATGTCCTCCAGCCAGCCGACTCGACGTTCGACACCGAGGTCGATGACTGGAAGGAGCAGATTCGTGTCGTCCTTCTCGAGGAATCGATCGATAACCATCCGGAGCCGGTCGTCGGGCAGTCCGTCAAGCCAAAGTAGTGACTCGGCCTGGGCTGCTGGGAGCAGGCCGTAGGGATTGTTCAGCGCGATCCCGTATAGGAGCGTCAACTCTCCGGCGGAGCCAAGAACGCGCAGCGCTGTCCGGGCCGGTTCGCCCGTCACTGGATTGTCCTGGCCGTCAGCGAGCATCTCGATGGCTCGCCAGCGCGCGAGGTCACGATCTAGCTCGAGCAGGCGATTAAGGCCCTCTGCGCGAATCCCGTGTGCGACCTCCTCATGCGACGGCGGCATGTACTCGAACCTTCGCGTCGCCTCCAACAGGAGTGGTACGTCGTCCGCGGTCGCGAGGTCACGAAGCGCGCGAAGCAGCAACCAGCGAAGGCGGCCATCCGCGTCGCGCCGCCGGTTAGCGGTCAGCGCTTGGAACCGCTCCAGTAAAACGGTTCTGGCCGCAGCCTTGCCGGGCAATTGCGAGAGCTGACCTAGGGCAGCCTCCAAGTCGTCAGGCAGCAGGGCCCGACGCACTCGCACAAGGGCTCGTTCTAGTTCGGCTTCGTCTTTCGCGTCCGCGCTCCGACCGTCCATCTACATTCTGATGACTACCTGATTACCGGCTTTCCAACCTGACTCCACGAATAGCCGCCGTCGCGGCTCATCAACATCGAGTTGCCGATCGGCGGGCAATCCCAATCACTCTTGTACTCGGCCGTGTGCTCGCACCCCTCCGTGACGCCCGCGACGGCCTCGCAGAAAGCAGAGGCGAGGCCGGTCTGCTCATCAACAAAGCGAACGAGCGCAAACGAGCAACGCGGATCCAGCACCTGCGCATTGGTCCTCCACGTTGACCCCGCATCGGCCGTAGACCACAGGTTGTCGCCGTTGGCGACGGCCCAGTGGCTTTCGTCCAGCGAAGCGATGCTGGCGACGTCACCCCAGTGCGAACTCGCCGCGACCGTCGACCAAGTCGCGCCGGCATCGATTGTGTGCAGGAGAAGACTTCCCGGATAAGGAGAGACAAGGTATGAGGGAGCCTCAACGCTCCACGGGCCGGAGCTGGGCGGCGGTAGCGATGCAACCGGACTGCGCTGAATCTGGCAACCCGAAAGCGCCCGTGGACTCATCTTGACGCTGATCAGTCCGGCCGACGGACTCAGCCAGGTGGGCGCGGACATGTAGGCAACGCCGGGCGACTGGTCGAACGGAAGTGCATGCCTTGTCCAGCTGTCGCCCCCATCCTCGGTCGAGTAGGCAACGTTGCCCTGCTCGAGCCAGCTCGTGGTCAAATACCCATGTGTAGGGCTCGCGAACGAGAGGCTGTTCTTGGCGCCATCGATAGAGATGCCGCCGGCATCCGGGTGCTGCGAGTCGACGCGAACGATCTCGGACCAGTTCGCTCCGCCATCCGTGGTCCTGAAAATGGCCACGCTTTCCTTGACGCGATCGCAACCGAAAGAGCCGTTCGGCCCCAGGCTCAACATCAGCCAACCATCGTTTGGATTCACGAAATAGATAGAGCGGATCGCCGAGTCGTCATTCGTGGGCAGGTCGCGCGCCTGCCAGTGTTGGCCCGCGTCACTGGTCGATAGCAATCGCGCGTGGAGTCGATAACCGGCCTCTTCGAACTCTGCCGCGATGAGCGCGTTCGCGGTGCTGAAGTGCTTCTGCCATCGGGGCCAGCCGTCCCAGCCCACGACTTGGGACCAGGTCTTGCCCCCATCACTGCTCCTTAAGAGACCGGTATGGCTGTGGCCGGTTGTGAACCAGCTCTCGGTGAGCCACGCATCGGCGCCGGCGACGTCGAAGCCCGATATGTATGTCGGCGTATCCGCCGAAACTGCCCGGCCGGTGAAGCTCTGCCACGATCGAGACGCTTC
>Ga0137395_10001085_pt1 | contig 12334 bp, 8 predicted proteins | sample czobulk216metaG_FD_108283 | JGI IMG/M metagenome (GOLD analysis project Ga0137395, IMG submission 108283) | Vadose zone soil microbial communities from Angelo Coast Range Reserve, California, USA - czobulk2.16 metaG | ecosystem: Environmental > Terrestrial > Soil > Vadose zone | place: USA...
ATGTTACTAAGGGAGCGGTGCAGTGCTCGGGGATTACCCCGAAGGTAATGTGAACTACTGGTGAGGAAATGGGCGAAAACCCTGATTTTTCCGAGTGTTTGAATGGATCGGAATTAAGTGACACTGCAAGCCGAGAATCCATGCGCAACACGCAAACCATTTCTAAAATTTTTATTCGATTCATCGCGAAATTCGCGGCTGGTTGTTTTTAATCTGCGCCCATCTGCGCAAATCTGCGGCAATTTTGCTTTTTGGCTAATTGCTAAGCGCGCTAAGCGCTAATTGCTATTTGCTGGCTTCATTCCATTCTCAGCGCCTGCGTTGGTTCAATGCGGCATGCACGCAAGGCCGGCACCGCGCTGGCGATGATTGCTGTAAGAAGAAGGCTGCCGATCATTCCTGCAAAAACAATCGGATCGAGTGGACGAGTCCCGTAAAGAATTGACTTGATGAGCGTCCCTGCAACAGCGCCTCCCAGCAATCCCAGAATCAGGCCAACGACAACTGGGCGCATTCCATCCAGCAGGACCAGGCGCAGGATTTCGCTGCGCTGTGCACCGAGCGCCATGCGTATGCCGATCTCGGCGACGCGCTGCTGCACCAGATAGGAGAGCACACCATACAGTCCGACCGCAGCCAGCATCAGCGAGAGCAGAGCAAAGGCCAGCACCAGTGACGCGCTGAAACTCTTGCTCGCGGTCGCTCTCCCGATAATCTGCGGCATCGTCAAAACGCGGTAAACGGCAATTTGCCGGTCAAGCGACGAAATCTGTTTTTGCACCGGCATCGCCACCGCCAGCGGGTCGTGCGCAGTCCGCACCACAACGGTTACCACGGTGGTCTGCATCGCTGCGCCGGAAAAGAGCGGGAAGTAAATCATCGGTTTGATCGGCTGCCCGACTTCATATACCGTGTCACCTACCACTCCGATAATCTCCCGGGGATCGTTCTTTCCGCCGAATTCGATCCTTACGTGCTTCCCCAGCGGGCTTTCGTTCGGAAAATACCGGTCCGCAAACATCTTGCTGATCACCACGTAGTTCGAGCGGTCCAGTCTGTCCTGGGGCGTGAACATGCGGCCCTCCAACAGCGGTATCTGGACGGCGCTGAAATATCCGGGATCCGCTTTGCGCGTCATCGCATCCATCTCCAGCGAATTCGCCGGCGCAGGATGTTCGGGAATAGTGAAGATGCTGTCGCCTTCGTAGCCCCCACCCGGGGCGGTGGAAACCAACCCGGCCGCAACTACGTCCGGCAGGCTGCGGACCTTCTCCAGCAGGGCTTCGTGAAAGCCGACGACCTTTGCCGGAGTGTTGTAGTCGCGATCGGGAAGCCCGTACCTCATTGTCAGCACGTTGTCCGTAGTGCAGCCCAGGTCCGACGAGCGCAGATGCATGAAGCTCTTGAACAAGAGACCGGCGGAGATCAGCAGTACGACCGTGAGCGTAACTTCAGCCGCCAGCAGCGACTTGCGCAATGCCGCCCGCCACACTCCTCCCCCAAGCGACCGTCCTGACTCCTGCAATGCCGAGAGCAGGTGCTTTCCCGTGGATGAGATGGCCGGGACCAGGCCCGCCAGGAGCGCGGAGACAAATACGATGAGGCTGGCGAAAATCAGCACTGTGCTGTCCATCTGGATGGCGTCAGCTCGCGGTAAGTCATTCCAGTGGGTAGCCAGCCAGTGAGTGGCGGAAAATGAAAATGCTATTCCCAGAGCTCCGCCAGCAACCGAGATCAGAAAACTTTCGGTGATCTGTTCGCGAATGAGCTTGAGACGGCTGCCCCCCAGCGCTCCGCGGATTGCCACTTCCCTGCGCCGTGACGCGCCGCGTGCCACCAGGAGGTTGGAGACGTTCAGGCACGCAATCAGCAACATGCAACCGACCGAAGCCATCAGGACCAGCAACGGAGTCTTCACATCGTCGACGACATCGTCAAGCATCGGCCTCATGACCGCATCTTCTGCCACCGGCCGGTTGCCGCTGGCCTGATGGATCTGATATTGAAGCGCACTGACTTCCTGAATGGCAATCGCGGGCGGCACGTCTTTTTTGAAACGCGCGACGACGTGGCTCTGATGCTGATCATGGGCCGCCAGCTGCTTCGGCATGAAGGTCGGCGAGTAAGGGATCCACACTTTTACTTCCGGATCGGGATATGTGAAAGAGGCCGGAAGCACACCCATGACTGTATAAGGCATGGAATCGATGCGGACGCGCTTGCCGACGATCGAGCGATCGCCGTTGAATCTGCTTCGAAAGAAATTCCATGTGAGCATCACCGCGTCCGGTGCGCCGATGCGGTCTTCGTCGGGCGTGAAGGTCCGCCCCAGAGCGGGTTCAACGCCCAAAACAGAAAATAAATTCCATGAAGCCGCCGCTCCGCCTATCACCTCCGGCATTTCGCCTGAATCAGTAGTGATCGCCCCCGCCCACCAGCGCCACGCGGCCATGTCTTGAAAGCCGTGCGTCTTCTCACGCCAATCATGGAAGTCCGCAGGCGATACCACGTTGTAGGGATACTCTTTTTGCTGGCGGAAATGCTCATACACCATCACCAGCTTGTCCGACTCGCGAAAAGGCAACGGTTTCAGCAGGACGGAACGAACAATGGTAAAGAGCGATGTCGACGCGCCGATGCCCAGCGCCATCACAAGGACTGCCGTAAGCGAGAAGCTGGGTGAGCGCAGCAGAGTGCGCAGCCCGTAACGCGTGTCGCGCCACAGGCCCTCCAGCCAGTTCCAACTCCAGGATGATCGCGCTTCCTCATGCAGGACTGCCGGATTACCAAAGAGCCGAAGGGCGGCCAGCCGGGCCTGCTCCGGCTCCATGCCATTGCCGACGTTCTCTGCAATTTGCCGCTCCAGATGAAATTCGAACTCCGCATTCAAGCGGGCTGTCTCCCTTTTGCGATGGAACAGCGTCAATACCGTCATCCGAAATTGTTCCCACCAGCGCATTCTTACCTCATCTTCACATGCTATCGACCACCATGTTGATGGCTGTCGAAAGCCGCTTCCAGCTTTCTTTTTCCTTTTCCAGCCTCGCGCGGCCGGCGGCCGTAAGCGAATAGAACTTGGCCTGCCTGCCCGTTTCGCTCTCGGCCCACTTGGCGCGAATCCAGCCCTGCTGCTCCAGCCGGTGCAACGCGGGATACAACGATCCCTGCTGCACCTGCAGCACCTCATTGGAAATCTGCTGGATGCGCTTGCCGATCGCCCAGCCGTGCTTGGGCTCGAGTGTGAGCGTCTTGAGTATCAAAAGGTCCAGTGTTCCCTGGACCAAGTCGTTTGGTTTTCCCATAGTATGATTATCTACAATACGATTGTAGATGGTCAAGGTATCACGCTTTTATGGACGCTTCGAAGAGAAAAAGGTTAGCCTGAACGGTCTGATCAAAAAATGAACCGCGAATCTCGCGAAGCCCTCGAATCGAATTGATTCGTGTCTTCGCGTGCATTCGCGGCCAACTTGCCTTATCTGCGTTTATCAGCGTTAATCTGCGGCTATGGCTTTACGCCAGATCAAACAGCAGCACTTCGCTCGAATCCGCGCTGCCGGTGATCTTCAACTTTTCTTCCTGCGCCACTGCCGCGCCATCGCCGGCCTTCAGTTCCTGGCCGTTGATGTTTACCGCTCCGCGCGCCACCTGGACCCATGCATAGCGCCCATCGCGAAGTTCGTGCTCCACTGAATCGGACTTTCCCAGGGCCACAGTGTAAAGTTCTGCGTCTTGATAAAGTTTCACGGCGTTGCTGCCATTGCCACCCGCCGGTGACGCCAGCAGCCGCAGTTTGCCTTGCTTCTCCTCCGCCGGAATGGCTTTCTGCTCGTACACCGGCTTGATGCCGTCTTTCTCCGGAAGAATCCATATCTGGTAGAGATGGACCGGCTCCGCCTTCGAATGGTTGAACTCGCTGTGGCGCACTCCGGTGCCGGCGCTCATCTTCTGCACTTCTCCCGGACGGATCACTGAGCCGGTGCCGATGCTGTCTTTGTGCTCCAGCGATCCTTCGAGCACATAGGTGATGATCTCCATGTCACGATGCGGGTGCGTGGGAAAACCATAGCCCGGCTGGACCCAGTCTTCATTGATCACACGCAGGCTGCGGAATCCCATGTGTCTCGGATCGTAGTAATCGCTGAATGAAAATGTGTGATACGTATTCAGCCAGCCGTGATCGGCGTGGCCGCGTTCTTTGGCCCGTCTTACCTGAATCATTTGTCCCCCCAACTTATGCTTTGGCCGATTTTGTCTCCGGACTCGCTGAAGCCAGCACCAGCAGTCCGCCCATGATGGCCACGTTCTTCAAGAAATTGATCATCTGTTCCGTGTGCTGCGGCTCGGGCAATCCCCAGAACTTGTGAAAGATCAGCGTCACCGGCACCAGCCAGATTGCTATCACCAAGGCCGCGTATTTGGCCTTGAATCCGGTGAGCACCATCAGGCCGCCGCCGATCTCGATGAACAGCGTGATTACCAGCGCCACAGTGGCCAGCGGAATGCCTTTTCCGGCCATCATGCCTGCTACGCCGCTGAATTGCGGTATCTTGCCCAGACCGCTCAAAATGAAAATCGCGCTCAGCAGCACGCGTCCCAGCACCAATTGCCATTTGGAATCCATCTTTTCTCTCCTTCATCAGGTGATTTTTGTGGGTCCCTTGGTTCGTTCTTATGCTCGTTCCTGCAGTTAGATGTTTCGATATCAAAATAGTTTCAAAAGAAACTCGGGCCTGGAATCCGGGCTATTCCTTCTTGTCGCCCCGCCATTTCACGACCGGCCATAAGCTGCTGTAATCGTCCGTCCACAACCGCAGGCCGGGTTTGGGTTCGATCTTCTCGGCGATACCCTGGATCTCCGGTAAAGAGAGGAAATCCTGGTTCGCTGTAACTAACACCCAGTCGGCTGCGTAGCCGCCGGTGGTTTCGTCGTCCGGCGTTGAGATCATAACCGCGCTGAGTCCTGCGTGCGCAGCCTCTTCCTCCACCACCGGCGCCAGATCCAGATACGAATTGGAAACATGGAAGGCGAGGATCGCACCGGCTTGCATGTGGCGCTGGTAAAGGCGCATGGCTTCTGCCGTCAACAAATGCACCGGGATAGCATCGCCGGAGAAGGCGTCGACGGCGATCACATCATAGCGCTCCGGCGGTTCCGCTTCCATCGACAGCCGGGCATCGCCCTGCACAATTTCTATTTTCGCCTTCGACTCCCTCAGATAAGTGAAAACGTTCCGAGCGATCGTTTCCACCCGGGGATCGATCTCATAAAAGCGAAACACATCGCCGGGGCGTCCGTATGCCGCCAGCGTTCCGGCGCCCAGGCCCACTACCCCCACGCGGCGAGGCCTGCCGTTGCAGCATAAGTCCAGCGCCAGCCCGATCCCGGAATTGTGGACGTAATACGCGGTCGGGTTGGTGCGGTCTTCATCACTGCCAAAGAACTGCGTGCCATGCTGTATGGTCCCATGGATCAGCGTGCGGAACATTCCCGCCTCGGCCGTGGACTCCTCTGTGACGCGCATGGCGCCGTAAAAACTGCGCACCTGGACGATGGTGTTTTTGCTGTAGCCATGCACCTGCAATGCCACTACAACCAGCAGCCCGAGAGTTGCCGCCGGCCAGAACAACCGCCAGCCCCAATGTTCCTTCCACAAAACGACCGCGGCCAGCGCCGCCGTGTACACCATGCTCCAGGCCAGTTCATAACTTCCGCGAAAGACGAACGGGGCCCAGACGCCTACAAACATCGAACCCAGCGCTCCGCCTGCTGCGATAAGCAGGTAATACTGCGTGGTATAGCGCGGCGATGGCCTCCGCCGGTAAAGCTCTCCATGGCAAAACAAGCAGCCGATAAACAGCATAACGCAGAAAAGCGGCACGGAAATCTTGATGGGCACGTCTTTGTCGGTGTCGACAATCAGGTAGGCCACCGATCCCAGCGCTACCGCCAGCAGGCGCGCCATCACCCACCGCGAATACAGTCTGCCACCGTTGAATGCGATCACAAAGGTCAACAGGTACACAGTGAGCGGAACAATCCACAAAAGCGGGATTGCCGCTATGTTTTGGCTCAAGTGGCTGGTCACGGCCGAAAGCAGCAAAGATCCACAGGCGGCCATCGGCAGCCACAGCGCTTGATCTCTTGGAGGCGACGGCTGGTCTGCCCCGGCAAGGCCTGGATCAGGAGTCGCACTGTCACGCGGAGACTCGGCAGAAAGCTTTCCGCTCAAACTGATGGCGCCGCAAACTACCGCGAAAACCAGGAATCCCATTGACCACGTCAATGTCTGCGCGCGCAGGCTGAAATATGGTTCCACCAACACGGGATAAATCACCAGCGCCAGCAGTGAACCGAAGTTCGAAAGCGCAAACAGCCGGTAAGGAGGCGCAGGCGCTGCAATTGTTCCCGTTGCGTCGCTACTCCGGCCGGCATCGCGCGCGTACCACGCCTGCAACAGAGAGTTGGTGGCTGAGAGCACCAGAAACGGTAGTCCTATGAGAGTGCTCAGCACCATAAGCACGCTGAAAATCGGCCGCAGCGTGGACGCATGCGGATGCGGGTTCAGGTTCAACGCGACCTGCGCCAGGCTCACGATGAGAAGCAAGCTGTACACTGCGGCTTGCGTTCGCGGCCGCAACCGCGTAGCGATTCCGTGCGCGCACAAATACCCGAGAAGCAACGCGGTCTGAAAGAAAACCAGGCAGGTGGTCCACACCGCTGCAGATCCTCCCAGAAGCGGCAGCAGGCGCTTCCCCGCGATGGGTTCAACCAGAAAAAGGAGGCTGCTGCTGAGAAAGATTGCGGCAGCATAAAGAAAGGCACGTGGGCGCATGAGCGAACTAAGATAGCAAATCGCCGTGATCGCCGCCATCGCCGTGATCGCGCGTGATCGGAAAACCAAATCTCACCACAGAGACACAGAGATTTCAAAATTTTCAGATCAGCCTGATCTTCCTATGTGTTCCTTCGTGTCCTTTGTGGTAAATGGTTCTGATTTTCCGATCAGGCGCGATCACGACGATTCTTCACTCTCCTTTGCCTAGTTTGCGGCACAGATCGCCCAACTGCTCCTGCTCCTCAGGCCCGAGTCGCGCCATGATTTCCGTGATTCGCCGGGCGTGGTCAGGGAAAATCCGGTCGATCAGTTTGGCGCCGGCCGGAGTGATGGTGGCCAGGATAAAGCGCTTGTCCTTGCCCTGCTGTTCGCGTTTTACCAATCCCCGCTTTTGCAGGTTATCGATGACCAATGTCAGATTGCCGCTGCTGGTCAGAATGCGCCGCGCCAAATCGCCCAGATACTGCGGCCCCACGTGATAGAGCGCTTCCAGGACGGCAAACTGGCTCAGCGTGAGCCCTTCTTCTTCCAGGCCGACCCGGGCATAGGCGAACGCCGCGCTGGCCGCGCGTTCCAGCTTTACGTACGCGCTCAGAGCGCGCTCCTGCGCGGGCGTGCCTTTGAATTTGTTGGACATTTGTTTCCTGAAAACCGGATGGGGGAAATTTACCGCAAAGGACGGGATGGGCGCAAAGGCAATTCACCGCAGAGAACGCAGAGCGCGCAGAGGAAGAACGGAAGGCTGGCTCCTCCGTACGCTTCTTGTACTGCCTCCTGCATCGCTTTTTGCGATAAAAAATGTTTTACGGTCTCAGAAATTTACCGGAGGAAGAACGCCACGGAAATTTTCTTTCCTCTGCGTTCTCTGCGGTGAATTTCTCTGCGTTCTCCGCGTCCTCTGCGGTGAATCATTCTTACTGAATATCGAACTGTTCCGGATGCAACAGTGGATCAGACTTCACCAGCACCGTGCGCTTCACCAGTTCTTCCATCTCCTGCAGCCAGCGCCCGTTGTTTCCCTTGAGCGCCTTGGCCACTTCAGGATTCACTCGGATCATCACGTCACGGTCAAAGTGCCGCGCCATCTTGCGCATCTCCACGTAGATTTCGTTGCACACCGTGGTCACAGACTTGATCATGCCCGTCGCCTGGCAGGTTGGGCATGGGTGTCCCAGCGTGCGCTCCAGCGATTGCTTGACGCGTTTGCGCGTGATCGCCACCAGACCAAAGTCATTGAACTGCAGTACCTTCGAAGGCGCGCGGTCGGCCTTCAATGCTTCCTCTAGCGCCTGCATCACCTTGGCACGGTTACGGCGTTCGTCCATGTCAATGAAGTCGATCACGATAATGCCGCCCAGGTCGCGCAGCCGGATCTGCCGCACAATTTCCTTGATAGCGTCAATATTGGTCTTGACGATGGTGTCCTCAAGCCGCGCGGTTTTGCCCACGTACTTACCGGTATTGATGTCGATCGCCACCAGCGCTTCCGTCTGGTTGATGACAATGTAGCCGCCGCTGCGCAGCCACACCTTTGACTTGAGCGCCTTGTTGATCTCGTCGGTGATGTTGAACTGCTCGAACAGCGGCGTGTCTTTGCTATAAAGCTTCACCCGCTTGACCAGCGAAGGCTGGAAGCGGCTGACGAAACGCAGAACGCGCTCGTATTCCTGCTCGGTATCGGCCCAGATGGCGGAAAAGCTTCCGCTGACCTGGTCGCGCAGAATGCGCTCCACCAGGTTCAGATCGTGGTAAATCAGCGCCGGCGCTTTGCTGGTTTCAGCGCGGCCCTTGATCTCATTCCACAAATTGATCAGGAAACGGATATCGTTGCGCAGGTCCTGCTCTTCGGCGCCTGCTGCGGCCGTTCGGACAATGAACCCGCCCTGTGCGTCGCCGCGCTCGCTCAGTGCAATCCTTTTCAGGCGGTGCCGCTCTTCTTCTGAAGCGATCTTGCGCGAAACTCCGGTGTGATGCACCGTTGGCATGTAGACCAGGTAGCGTCCGGGCAACGCGATGTGGCTGGTAATGCGCGCGCCTTTCTTGGCGATGGGCTCTTTGGCAATCTGCACCAGAATTTCCTGGCCTTCCTTGAGCAGATCACTGATGGCCGGCATTTGCCGTGATGACTGATGACGCGGGCGTCCGCGCATAGGGCGCCGTCCCGGAGGGCCGCGGCGTCCGCCACGACGGTCCTGCGGTCTGCGCTCGGTGCGCTGCTGGTATCCCGCCGTCGCCGGAGCGCGCTGCTCTGCGCTCGCGCCTTCCAACTCCTCGGCTTCTTCCTCGCCTTCTTCGCCCCCCTCAGGCCCTTCGTCCGCCAGCCCCAATGCTTCTTCGACCTCTTCCAGTTCTTCGGGTTCCAGCCCTTCGGCTTCATACTTGCCGGTGGCCCGTTCGTTGACGTGAGCGTCTCGCACCGCTTCCATCAGCTCATTGCCCATGGGGACCAACTGGTCGCCGGACTGGCCCAGCACTTCTTCTTCCATCTCTTCGAACTCGGCCATGTCCATATCTTCTTCAAAGCCTGGAATTTCGCTCTCTTCTTCTTCGATCTCTTCTTCTTCAATCACCCCGCGAGCTTGCGGGCCGCGATTCTCAGAAGCGTCACCTGTGGGAAACCATGATTGCTTTTCCCGCGCCGGTGACTCAAGCGACGAATCCAAATGCGTAGCTTCCTCAGCTTGTTCTTCCTCTTCCACTTCTGTTTCGCCGCCAAAGACGCTGGCCACGTTCATGCTTTCAAATCGCTGCTCGTCTTTCGAACTCGGCGTTGGCTCGGCTTCGCCGAAGACCGACCGCGATGCCTCGTGTTCGGCAGGCTCTCCCTGAGCCGAAGTTTCTGGCGCAGGCTCTCGCCGATGAAAGACGCTTGGCGCTTCAACCCGCGCCTCTTCGCGCTCTTCTGACTGGCGCGGAACAGGCCCCGCCGACTCTGGATCCTGATGGAAGCCGTGTTCCTGGGGCTCAGCCGTGGCAGCCTCAGGTTCTACCGTCTCAGTGGCCGCATGTGTTCGCGGGCTTTGTTTGCCGTACTTGGCCAGCGATTCTCCCGGCAGCACCATGGAGCCCGCGGAAAACTGCGCCGGGTTCAGCGAATATTCAGTAGATGGCCTCGGGCGCGGCGTAGCTTCAGTCCTTGCCGGGACCGGCGTAACTCCGGCTGCCGGTTGAGAGCCCGATGGCTGGTATTTGGAAATCGATTCGCCCGGCAGCAGCACCGGCTCAGGTCTCTGGTAATCGGATCTTGCTTCGGGGCGGCCCTCAAAGCGAGGTTCCGGACGGCTTTCTTGCCGCGGCTCGCCGCGATCTTCCGGTGCGGCTTCCGCAGGACGTTCACGCTCTGGACGGTCGCTGCCGCGGTCCGCCGGTCCACGGTCATTGGCGCCGCGATCACCAAAGCGATCACGGCCGCCTCTTCCGCGACGGCGACGTCCGCGCCACCGGCGCGCGCCTTCGCGCTCGGGTTCCTGCCGGCCATCGTTTTCGGCCGGCGCAGCTTCCGCCGGCTCTTCTTCGGCCTCGTCGTCTTCCGTTCCAGCCTCGACCGGCGGCAGGATCTGTTCGGCTTCAATTGGTCCCTGATGGGCTTCCGTGCTGCGTACCTCAATCACGGGCGATTCATTGCGCGATCGCGAGACCACCTCGCCGATCGCGTCAGCGTCTTCGTCCTCTTCCATCAGGAAGTCGGAAACATAGAGAAAAGCGTCGCGTTCCAGCCCGATGTTGACAAAGGCCGACTGCATTCCCGGAAGCACGCGCGTGACCCGGCCCTTATAAATGGAGCCGGCCAGCGTGTATTCGTTTTCTCGTTCGTAATAAATTTCTGCCAGTTGGTCGTCTTCCACCACCGCCACCTTGGTTTCGTGGGGTGTGGAAGAGACAAATAGTTCTTTCGCCATGGATATTTCTCCGCTGTCTACCGGCGGGAAGAAGAAGGAGGGTTCAGAAACGTCAGGATGCCGGCGTTTGCGACGCGGGCTGACTGGCTTTAAGTGCTCGGAGATTCAATCTGATCTTATGCAGGAAATACACTTCGGCTGCGGTGAGTAAACCTCTCCGGCCAACCTCTGCAATCTGCTTATGACTTTTTTGAAAAATCTGTGCACCTTTGCACTCCAGGGTTGTGGCCACCCAGCGTTTCGGCGGGGCCGTTACCTGCCCGGCAATGCTTTCTGATACTCTCCGGCCCTCTTCAAAGTGCCGGCGCCCTCTTTAACGTAAGGGCGTCACGTTCAATTCTTAAAAGATCTCGTTGCTTTTCGCCCCTCGGGGCGGTCCTCAATTCCTTTAGTTCACGAAACGGCGCATCCTGATATTCATCACAATTCCCAGCGCCAGAAACATGAACAACACTGACGAGCCACCGTAGCTCATCAGCGGCAAAGGAATTCCGGTGACGGGCATAAACCCAACCACCATTCCCGCGTTCACCAGGATATGGAAAAGTAAGACTGCCACCACACCCATTACCACAAAGCCGCCCGCGCTGTCAGGCGCGGTCTGAGCATTATGGATCAAACGCATTAACACCATGAAGTATAACAGTAGTAAGGCCACCGCGCCCACAAAGCCGTGCTCTTCTGACCAGGCGGCAAAAATAAAATCGGTGTGCGGCTCGGGAAGGAAAGACCCCTGTGTTTGCGAGCCTTTACGCACACCCTTGCCCCAAATTCCGCCCGAACCAACGGCAATCTTGGATTGCTCAAGTTGATACCCCGTCTTCTGGGAATCGGCTTCCGGATGCAAAAAGCTGGTCAGCCTGCTTTTTTGATAGGGCTTAAGGCCGTAATGCCAGACCGCCGGCATCAGCACCCCGGCAACCACCAGGATGATGGCCGCATGGCGGAACTGTATGCCTCCCAGGAACAGGCCCATCAGGGCAACCGGAACGTACGTCAGAGCGGTGCCGAGATCGGGCTGCTTGAGCACCAGAAGCATAGGCACGCCGGCGATCAGGGCGGCCTTCACCACGTCAGAAAGTGAGGCTTCACGTTCGCCTTCGCCGCTGAAATATTTGGCCAGCATCAGGATCAGCACCAGCTTGACCCACTCAGAAGGCTGGAAGTGCTGTCCGCCGGGAAGCTGGATCCATCGCCGCGCCCCCAGGTATTTTTTGCCAAAGATGGATACCGCCAGCAGAGAAACCACAGAAGCAATGTATAGCCAGTGGGCGTTTTCGAGCAGGACCTGGTAGTTGATCATGCTTACGGCCAGCATCACCGCCAAGCCAAACATGATCCAGTAGATCTGGCGGATGTGCGCTCCGGCAAACTTGGTTCCGTAGGTGGTGCTGTAAATCTCCAGAACTCCCAGAGAGCAGATGATCAGCACGAAGGTCAGCAGCAGCCAGTCAAAATCACGAAACGAGATCATCCGCCGCATCAGTCTGCTCCCGCCGACCCTATTGCCGTCTGCCGGAGCCTGGGTTTGCCGATGTGAACCAGCACCGTGCCCCCTTGCAGGTGATCGACTTCTGCCGTTTCCTCATGTACGTG
>Ga0137395_10001087_pt1 | contig 12326 bp, 9 predicted proteins | sample czobulk216metaG_FD_108283 | JGI IMG/M metagenome (GOLD analysis project Ga0137395, IMG submission 108283) | Vadose zone soil microbial communities from Angelo Coast Range Reserve, California, USA - czobulk2.16 metaG | ecosystem: Environmental > Terrestrial > Soil > Vadose zone | place: USA...
AGTTACCTACCAGGCGGGCAAGATTCCGCAGATTGGCGTGGAGCTCGAAATGTGTCCGAGCACGGCGGGCTTCAAGAGCTGGCGGGCCATGGCGTACAGCCCGCAGACCAGCGCGCTGTACGTGCCGATGAGTCTGAACTGCGAGCGCGCGACTTTTGGTCAGGTCGACAAGGTCGTCGGCCGCGGCGGCACGGGTCCTGTGAATCGCAAGGACTTCAAACACCCGCGATCGGGCGGATCGCTCGGCGAGTTCCAGGCCATCGACGTGAAAACCGGCAAGACGTTGTGGCGGCATCGGACCGCGTCGCCATCCAACACCGCGGCGCTCGCGACCGCGGGCGGTCTCGTGTTCGGCGGGGATTGGGATCGCCACGTGTATGCGTACGACGCGGCGACCGGTTCGATTCTCTGGCAGTCGCGGCTGCCGACGTCGGCGCAGGGCTTTCCGATCACCTACCTCGCAAACGGCAAGCAGTACGTCGCGATGCCGGCCGGCTACGGCGGCGGAAGCTGGTCGACGCTGCTCCCGCCGGAGCTCGCTCCGGAGATCCGGCGGCCGAACGGCGGCAACACGCTCATGGTCTTCGCGCTGCCGGACCGTTAAGACGTAGTGGCCGGCCCACTACTGTGAGGCCGTCTCAGCCTTTTCTTCCGCGCGCGAGCCCGCGAGGATTCCGGCGAGTCCCAGGTTCCCTTCGTGGCACGCGTACTCGTAGATCGGCGCGCGCGATCGCTGCAGCGGAATCATCGCGGTCCACGGCCGCACCCACGTCGTGTCGTCCGACACGGTGAACGTGTACTCGAGGCGATCAGGACCGACGCGCGTGAAGCGTTCGACGAGATGCAGGTTCTCGCGGGCGCCGCGGAAGTTGCTCTTCGGCGAGAAGTTCGTCGTGTCCACGACGAGCGTGTCGCCTTCCCAACGGCCGCGCGAGTCGCCGAGCAGGTTGCGAACGTTGCGGCCGGGATGCGAACGTCCATCGAGCGGAATGACCCGCGCATCGTGGATCGTCTCCATGCGGAAGACGACGGTGTCGCGCGACTGCACGATGTCGTAGTAGCTCATGTACGCCGGCTGCGTTCTCGGCACGCCGAACGTGATGCAGCGCTCACTCATCGATCGATCTTCGGGCCCGGCCGGCAGCACGGGTCTTGCCGCGGCATCGGCCGCAATCCGCCGCTGGGACGCTGGCGTCATCGCGGGAATTCGTCCGTCGGCGGGGTCAACTATCAGCGACGTGCGGTTGTCGAACACCCGATCCGGCAGCCAGAACTGGTTGTAGTCGCCGGTGCGCCCATCACTCGACACGAACTTGTCCGGGTTGGTCAGGAGCGCGACGAACAGCTGGTCGCCGAACGCCGCATCGCCGTCACCGTTGAAGAGCCGCGCCGATCGCGATTTCAGCGTCGCGACTTCCGCATCGGTCAAAGTCGTCTTCCCGGCGAGTTCGACAGGCCGCTCGAGCGGCGTCGCGTTGTTGTTCGCCCACGTGCCCTGCAAATCGGGCTGGCCGTCAACGGTCCTCGGCATGGTCCATCCGCCTCCGCCGCTTCGCGGCTTCGGCGAGACAGGCCTTTGCGCCGAGAGATTCGCCGCCGCCACTATCGCGATCGCCAGCGCAATCTTCTTCATGGCCCCTCGCTTTCGAGTCGTAATATACGCCTATGCGAATCATCCAGATCCTGCCGATTTTCTGCCTGTGCGCGCAGGCCGCATTTGCCCAGGCGCCCCCCGGAGCTGCTCAGGGCGGGCGCGGCGCCGCGCCGGCGCCACTGCAACCGAACCCGGCAGCGCCGCTCTATCAGGCCACCGGAGAGCAGTACCGCATCTACAACTTTCCCGGCACCGGTGAATCCATTCCATACCGGCTCTTCGTGCCGTCGCGCTGGTCGACGGCGACAAAGCTGCCGATGCTGGTCACCTTACGCGCCGGCAATACCGTGGACGGCCCATACCGCGCCGACAACAATCTGGTGAGAGTTGCCGCCCAGCACGGCTATATCGTCGTCACGCCGATGGGGTATCGCGGGGTGAGCCAGCCGTACTACGGCAGCCGCTATCAGATCGCTCGCCCGAACGCCGCGGCGCCGGCCGCGGGCTGGACCGCGCAGGAAGACGAACGCGCCGAGCAGGACGTGCTGAACGTAATGGATCTCGTCGGAAAGGAATACAGCGTCGATCCGTCGCGCGTCTATCTGCACGGACAGAACCCGTCAGGTTCAGGAGCGCTTTATCTCGCCCAGAAATATCCGGAGCGATTCGCCGCGGTCGTCGTCAGCTCCGCGCCGATCGTGTACGACGCGTATCCATTCGATCGGATCAAGGGCAAGCTGGCGCTGATGGTCATCCACGGCGATCAGGACAACGTCAATCCGATCGCGGCGTCACAGAAGATGGCGGAGGCCGCGAAAGCGGCCGGCGTCGACACGGTGTACGCGACGGTTCCTGGAGGGACTCACTTGGAGGCGTACCTGACGTACGCCTCTCAGATTTTCGACTTCCTCGACAAACACAAGAAGTAGGGCTACCGCTCCATCACGCCCTGAAACGGAATGACCTGACCGGCGACGATGTCGACTTCGGACGACATCGTGCGGTAACCCGACGCGCGAATGTCGACGTGGTGGCGTCCCGCGGAGAGACCAAGTGGCTGCGACGTCGGCGTGAACTGTCCCACCGTCCCGATGTCTCGGCCGTCGACCACAACTCGCGCATCAGACGGGGTGATCTCGAAGCTCAAACCGCCGGTGTTCGCCTGAGCCGGCTGCGTCGCGATGCCCGGCTGCACACCGATGGAACTCGGCGCCGGCGGCGGATACGCTGAGGAGTACTGAGGAGGTGCGGAGTAATACGGCGCAGGCGCTGGGTAGTACGGCGCCGGCGGCGGATATGCCGCTGCGTATGGGTACGAATAGGGATAGTCGTAATAAGGATCGTAGTACGCGTAGCTGTACGCGAAGGGATAGCCGATCGAGAGGCCGAACCCGAGGCTGAATCGCGGGCGGAAGTAATAGTACGGACGATAGAAGCGCGCCGGCGCCACGTAGTAACGCGATCCGTAGTAGCGAGCGCCGCCGTAGTAGCGCGACCCGCCGTAATACCCACCGTAATAACGCGAGCCGCTATACGCGCGCGCCGCGTAAACGCCGCGCGAATAGGATCCGCCGCCGCGGACGCTGAAACTTCCGCGTGGAGCAACCGAGGCGCGCGGGCCGAAGCTGCCCCGGACAGAGACGTTGCCGCGGGGCGCTGCCGCGCGTCCACCGTTGCGGCCTGAACCGCCGCGATGCTGAGCAAGCGCCGGCGCCGCCGTCAGGGCGAGGGCGCCCGCGAAACTCACCGCCGCCAGAACCGCTGAACATCTCATAACGCCTCCAAACCTGCAGGTATCAAGGACGCTGCCAGAATCGTGGGGACATTTTGCCCGAATTATTGCGAAACAACATGTAAGCTTACGGCTGAGCCGTCGCCTTTCCACGACAGAGGACGCCATGAAGACACATCACATCGCTATTGTCGTCGCGCTCGCGCTTTGCTGCCTGTCGGCGGTCCCCGCGTCGGCACAGCTCGCCGCGCCAAATGCCAGCGGCGTCTCAGCCGGCCACGTGCACATCAACGCAAGCGAGGTGGACGCGCAGGTCCGTTTCTGGACGGCGGTCGGCGGACAGATTATTCAGCGTGAGAAGCTGACGATGGTGCGGTTTCCGGGGATCTATGTGCTGCTTCGGAAACAGGATTCAAGCGGCGGCACGGTGGGCTCGACTCTCGACCACTTCGGTTTCTACGTCCGCGATTTCGATGCGACCGTCGCGAAATGGAAGGCGGCGGGCTTGATGTGGGAGCGCGCCACCAATCCGACGGTCGGACAAGGGTTTCTCACTGCGCCTGACGGCGTCCGGATCGAGATCTACGAAAACAAAGCCATCGCGACGCCGATGGCGATGCACCACATTCATCTGATGGTGGCGGATCCGCTCAAGGCGCAGCAGTGGTACGGGGAGCACTTCGGCGCCAGCGCCGGCAAGCGGGGGCGGTGGGACACGGCCAATGTCCCGGGCACGGAGATCACGCTGGGAAAGGCCGAGATGCCGCTGGCGCCCACGAAAGGCCGCTCGGTCGATCACATCGGCTTCGAAGTGAAGAGTATCGACGCGTTCGTGGCGAAGCTCCGCGCCGCCGGAATCAAGACCGACGCCGAGATCAGGAACAGCGCCAACGCGTCGGGGCTGCGGATCGTCTACGTCACCGATCCGTGGGGCACGGAGATCGAAATTACCGAGGGCCTCGCGACGACTTCGACCGCCGCGCACTGACGCGCGCCCATCCTATTTCGTGGCGCTCGCAGCGACGCGTTCCTGCGTGCGGGCGCCGCTCAGCACATTCCGAATCGAATAGTTCCCCTCGTGGCACGCGTACTCGAAGATCACGTAGTCCGGTACGCCCGTCAGCGGCAGCGCGGCCGTCCACGGCTTCGTATAGGTCGCGGGATCGTCGATCGTGAATCGATAATCGATCCTGTCCGGCGCGGCGCGCGTAAAACGCTCCGTGGCGCGCAGCGATTCGGTGTCGACGGGAAACCTGAACGTCGCACCGCGGCTGTAGTTCGTCGTCTCGACGACGAGCGTGTTGCCGTCCCAGTGTCCGATCGAGTTGCCATTCCACTGTCGCAGGTTCGACCCGAGATGCGGGCGCCCGTCGAGCGGAATCGTGCGGACGTCGTGGATGTTCTCGTCGAGAATCACGACGGATCCCGGCGTCTGGAAGATCTGATACGTGTTGTTGTAACCCGTCGGAAGCGGCGGCACGCCGTGGTAGGTGATGCAGCGTTCCTGGAGGGGACGGTTCTCCCACGAGTCGTACTCGTGGCCGGCCTGTTGCGCCGTTCTCGCCGCCTGGCGCGCGCGTCCTTCCGGCTGTAGGGGCGGCAGCCGCCCGTCCGGCGGGTCAATGATCAGCGACGTGCGCCCGATCGACTTCCCGCGGTCGTACCAGTGCGCGTTGTACGCGCGTTCGAGATCCGCTTCAGGCGTTCCGTCGCGGCGATCGGCGCTCGTGCGGGACGCTTCGTTGAGCTCGGCCACTTCGGCGTCGGTCAGCGTCTCTTTTCCCGCCAGATCGGAGGGCCGTTCGAGCGGCGTGATCGTCGCGTACGACCACTTGCCTTGAAGATCCGGCTCGCCCCAGGACGTTCGCGGCGGCGTCCATGCCCGTTTCGCCGCCGGCGCCGAGGGTTTCGGGGCCGGCGCCTGGCCCAGGACGGACGCGCCAGCCGATGCGATGACGACGAACACACCCACCAACACCCGAGAAGACACAGGAAATCGTCGGTTCATGGTGACCTCCATCCGCACGGGCCTCTCCGAGGGACCTCATTATAGATTCCCGTCGGGGCCTTGACTGCCCCGTTCGCGGGGAGCACACTCGCCTGTCTTTGGAGATCGATTCGGGCGAAGGAGGACATATGCGGTCGAGCTATCTGCGGCTTGGTTGGGGAACATTCATGCTGGTGTTGGCGGGCGTGCTCCTGACATCGCTTGCCATGATCACCGGCGTGACGGCCGGACAGCAGCCGGCCGGCGCACCGGCGATCGATGCAGACGACATCGGCGGCGTCGTCACGGGGGCGCAGGGACCTGAAGCCGGCGTCTGGGTAATTGCGGAAACCAGAAATCTGCCGACGCGCCTGATCAAAAGCGTCGTCACCGACGATCGGGGACGCTATCTCGTCCCGGATCTGCCGAAGGCGGAGTACGACGTGTGGGTCCGCGGCTACGGCCTCGTCGATTCGCCGAAGACAAAGGCGTCGCCCGGAAAAGTTCTCAACCTCAAAGCCGTGACGGCGCCCGACAAGAAGGCCGCCGCGCAGTACTACCCGGCGCAGTACTGGTACGCGCTGATGCAGATGCCGCCGAAGAGCGACTTCCCCGGCACGGGAGAAAGCGGCAACGGGATCTCGCCGAACGTCCGCGCACAGGGCGAGTGGATTCGCAACATCGTCAACACCGACGGCTGTACCGGCTGCCATCAGATGGGCAACCCCGCGACCCGTACGATTCCGACGAGCATCCTCGAACAGTTCCCGGATTCGAAGATGGCGTGGGACCGACGCATTCAGGCCGGTCAGGCAGGCGGCGGCATGAGCGCCCGCTTCACGCAGGTCGGCCGCCAGCGCGCGCTCGGGATGTACGCCGACTGGTCCGATCGCATCGCGAAAGGCGAGCTGCCGTCGGCGACGCCGCAGCGTCCGCAGGGCCGCGAGCGCAACGTCGTCATCACGATGTGGGACTGGGCCGATCCGAAGGTGTACATGCACGACGAGATCGCGAGCGACAAACGCAATCCCACGGTCAACGCCAACGGTCCGATCTACGGCGCGCTCGAAGAGAGCGGCGACTATCTGCCCGTCGTCGATCCGAAGACGAATACCGCCAGCCAGATCAAGCTGATCGTCCGCGACCCGGACACGCCGACCTCGCACGATCAGCCGCCGGCCGCAGCGTCGCCGTACTGGGGCGACGAGGCGATCTGGGACAGCAAGACCACGGTGCACAGCTTCGCGATGGACAAGCAGGGCCGCGTGTGGGCCGCCGCGCGCGTGCGGAAGCCGCAGACGCCCGACTGGTGCCGCGCCGGATCGGATCATCCATCGGCGAAGTTGTTCCCGATCAACCAGAGCCAGCGCGGGCTCGAGATGTACGACCCCAAGACCAAGCAGCTCACGACGATCGACACGTGCTACACATGGGGCCACGTGAACGTCGACGAGAACGACGTCATCTGGTCGTCGTTCGGCCCGCAGGGAGTCGAGGGCTGGTTCGACATCAAGATCTGGGACAAGACGCACGATGAGAAAGCCGCGCAGGGCTGGACCGCGTTCGTCCTCGACAACAACGGCAACGGCAGGCGCGACGCCTACACCGAACCGAATCAGCCCGCGGATCCAACGAAGGATCGACGCCTCAACATCACGTTCTACGGCGATTCGCCGGCGTTCGACGGATCGATCTGGGGCACGGTGCAGGGATTCCCCGGCGGGCTCGGGCGCGTCGTACCAGGATCGCATCCGCCCGAAACGGCGATCACGGAGCTCTACGAAGTGCCGTGGAACAACCCGAAGGCGGCCGTTCAGGGATTCGCACCGCGCGGCATGGACGTCGACAGCAACAACGTTGTGTGGACCGTGCTCTCGAGCGGACATCTCGCGAGCTTCGATCGCCGCAAGTGCAAAGGGCCGCTCAACGGTCCGACCGCGACCGGCCAGCACTGCCCCGAGGGCTGGACGCTGTATCCGTTGCCCGGCCCGAACTACAAAGGCGCGGTGGACAACGGCAGCGCCGACTCGGCGTACTACGACTTCGTCGATCGCTTCGACATGCTCGGCGTCGGCAAGGAAATCCCCGTGGCGACGGGCAATCTTTCCGAGGGACTGCTCGCACTCGTCGACGGCAAGATGTTGAACTTCCGCGTGCCGTATCCGATGGGCTTCTTCGCGAAGGGCCTGGACGGCCGCATCGACAACCAGAACGGCGGCTGGAAAGGAAAGGCGCTCTACACAACCTACGCCACGCGCGCGCCGTTCCACGCGGAAGGCGGCAAGGGGAACACAAGCAAGCTGGTGAAGTTCCAGGTCAGGCCCGACCCGCTATCGAAATAGACAGGACGGGCGGGACGGGCAGGAAAGGCGGGCCTGTCCTGCCTATCCTGCCTTTCCAGCCTGCGCTACTTCTTGATCGATCGGATGTAGTTGACGACGTTCCAGATGTCGTCGTCCTTCAACTTGTCCTTGAAGGGCACCATGTTGAAGTCTGGAGCGATTCCGTTCCTGATGTTCGAGAAGATCTCGCCGTCGGTCGACCCGTGGTCCCAGCTATCGCCGAGAAGGCCCGGCGCGGCCGGAATGAGATCGTTGCCCGGGCCCCCCTGCCCGTTCGCGCCGTGGCACGACGCGCAGTTCCTCCGGTAAGTCTCTTTGCCCGCGGCGACCGACTCGGCTGTGGCCGACACCGGATTCCTGAGCTTCGCCGCATCCGCGTTGACCTGCGCCGAGACGGCGATGGCGCCGGCGCACAAAAGCGCGAAGAATACGACGGTTATATGAAAGTGACGGAAGTCCATTCCGAATAGTATCGCTCACAACTAATATCGGAGGAGCGGGAGCAGCGTGGATCAGCCGGAACGCGACGTCACAGCGCTGCTACGGCAGTGGCAGGGCGGCAACGCGGGCGCGATGGAGCGCCTGCTGCCGCTCGTGTACGACGAACTGCGGAGGGTGGCCCGCGCGCGTCTCCGCGGCGAGGCGGCCGGCCACACGCTGCAGCCGACGGCCCTCGTGCACGAAGCCTACCTGCGACTCATCGGCCCCAGTCAACCGACGCCAAAAAACCGCGCACACTTCTTCGCGATGGCCGCGCGCCTGATGCGGGAGATTCTCGTCGACCACGCACGCCGCAAGAAAGCGCGCAAACGCGGCGGCGGCGACACCGCCATCACGTTCTCCGAGTCGACGCCGGCGCCGGGCATCGAAGTTGTCGATCTCCTCGCGCTCGACCGCGCCCTGGACGAGCTCACGGTGCTCGAACCGCGCCTCTGTCAGGTCGTCGAATTGAAATTCTTTGCCGGCCTGAACATCGCCGACACCGCCGAGGCCTTGAAAATGTCTTCCGCGACCGTGGAGCGCGACTGGGCCGTCGCGAAGGCATGGCTGTATCAGCGGCTCGCATCCACGCCGCCGCTCAGCGGCCGGTAACCGTGGCCGGCCAGTTGGAGAGGATCGACAGACCGACGGGCGCCGGATTGTCTTCGAGCACATTGAACAGAAACTTCGAGCCGTCGGGATTCGGCGCGAACTGCGAACGGGACGGATCCGGCTGGACGGCTGGGCCTTCAAACAGCACCACTGGGGACGACACCTTGAGCCCGTTCTCATCGACGTGGACCGCCACGGTCATCAGCTTCCGATCCCAGGCGAGGTAATAGAGTTCTTTACCGTCGCGCCGCCATTTCGGGCGGCCCCCGCCCGCACTCGAAACCAGAATCTTCCGGCCGGCCTTTGGAAAGGAATCGACGTATACCTCGTCATGGCCCGACTCATCCGACTGGTACGCCACCCAGCGGCTGTCAGGCGAGAACTGCAGCAGGGTGAACAGGAACGGTCCTTGGCGGTACGCCGCAGGCTTGCCGCTGCCGTCGGCTGGAGCCGTCACCAGCCGCCAGCCCTCCTCCGTCGTCTCGGCCCACGCGACGTAGCGGCCGTCAGGCGACCAGTCGCTCGGCCACTGCGGAACCAGGCTCCTCGTGATCTCCTGCTCGTTGTCGGTGGCGACGCCCTTGGTGACAATGCCATGCCCGCGTTGCATGAACAAAACACGCGAGCCGTCCGGTGAGAGAACAGGCGTCGACGGACGCCCATCGAACGTGAACCTCGAGGTGCGTCCGGAGTTCATCGTGTCGAGCAGCCATAGATCGACATCGTTCGCGACCGCATTCCGCCGTTCCAGGGCCACGCGCCGGCCATCCGCCGAGAGCGCCACGCCGATCTGATCTCCCGCCTCCCCGGCCGTGCCGAGTCTGACGCCGCTCCTGCTGAACCACGTCAACTGCGTGCGCGGGTGCGAGTTGCCGCTCCAGTAGGCGACGACGCCTCCGGTCGTCGAGGCGGAAAACGAAAAACTGAGCGGCGACCCGTATCCAAGACCGACCCCGTCGGCGATTCGCTGCGGATCGCCGGTGACGGCCAGGCGCGCCAGATCGAACGGCTGCGCGAAGATTGAGGCCTGGCGAACGAACACCAGATGGCCATCCGCATAAAACGCCGGCGACCAGGCATCCGATACGCGCTTGACCTCCGAGGAATCGAGCGCGCCCACATAAACGCCCTGGCCCTGTCCGTTCGCATTGCGGGAGGTGAAGAGGTAGTGCTTTCCGTCCGGCAGCGCGCGTGGAAACAATCGCGCGTTCGCGTTTCTGTCGTTCAGAATCAACGGCTGTCCGCCTCCTGTCGCAGGGATGCGGAACAGGTTGTGAGCATCGGCATTGAAGATGATGACGCCGGAGCTGGTCCAGGTGCCGCCGCGCGGCTCCGGCGCTCCCGCGAGCACCTGCGCGCTCCCTCCGGGAAGATCCACTCGCTTGAGCTTTCCCTGCGCGAAGAATCCGAGCGACCGGCTGTCGGGCGACCAGAACGGCCCGGTGGTGAAGTCGGTGCCGTCGGTGCCGGGAACGAGCGTGAGGCCCGGCGAATCCAGCGCTCTCAGCCAGATCGAGGCCCGGTGCGACGAGTCTTCGCCCTTGAACACGACGTAGCGGCCGTCAGGCGAGACAGCCGGATCCGGCGACAGATTGAATCCCCCGGGCGGCGGCAGAATCGACAGCGAGTTGATCGGGATGTTCGCGGCCGGCCGTCTGGCGATCAGCAAACCGAGACCGACGCCGGCGGCTATCGCCGCCACTGCAACGGACGTTACAGCCGGTGCGAGCCGGAGACGGGGTTTGGCGATCGTTGTGTGGGTGGAAACCGTTCTTGCGGGCGATTCGATTCGGCGAAGCTCCGCGACCAGATCTCGCGCCGTCTGCCATCGATCGTCCGGATCCTTGGCAAGGCAGCGGGCGATTACGTAGTCCGCGCCCGGCGGCGATAGAGGCTGCAGCTCCGCCACCGGCGTCGGCTCGAGCGACATGATCGCCGTCACCACGCTCGCGGAGCTCCGGCCGTCAAACGCCTTCCGCCCGGCCAGCATCTCGTAGAACACGCAGCCAAACGCAAACAGGTCGGTGCGCGCGTCGGCGTTCGCCCCTTCGAGCTGCTCGGGCGCCATGTAATGCAGCGTGCCGAGAATGGTGCCGGGTGTCGTCAACTCCGACGGCGATCGCGTCGGCACGCCGGCCGCTGACGTGGCGAACGCCGTCACTTTCGCCAGGCCGAAGTCGAGCAGCTTCGCTACGCCCGCCGTGATCATCACGTTGCTGGGCTTCAGATCGCGATGCACGATGCCGCTCCGATGCGCCGTATCGAGGGCCGACACGATCTGTATCGCGTACTGCATCGCCTGCGCGATGGGCAACGGGCCCTTCGTCAGCCATTCGGCCAGCGTCTCGCCCTCGATGTACTCCATGACGAGGAAATCGACGCCCGACTCGCTCCCGACGTCGTACAGCGTGCAGATGTTCGAGTGGTTGAGCGCTGCGACCGCTCTGGCCTCGCGCTCGAGCCGGGCGCGCGCGTCGGCATCGCCCGCGATGTGCGACGGCAGGACCTTGATCGCGACCTGACGATTCAGGCGGGTGTCGAGTGCGCGGTAGACGTCGCCCATCCCGCCGGCACCGATGCGCGATCGAACGTCGTACGGCCCGATGCGCCGCCCCTCGAGGCCGGCGTGCGCGAGGTCGGGTTCGAGCCCGGCGATCGCCGGGCTTTCGAGGAAGCTCGTCGCATCCTCGTGCGAGGCGAGCAGGCCATCGACCTGTTCACGCAGGCGGGTGTCGCTGCCGCATGCGGCGTTCACGAACGACCGCCGTCGCTCGCTCGGCAGGGCCAGAGCACCCTCGAAGATCTCCCGTACGCGCTGCCAGGCGTTGTGGCCCTGAATCATTGCGCAGACGCGCTGATTCTAAGCCCCGCGAGACCCCGCATGAGGGAATCCTCGCTCGTTTTGCGCTTCTGCAGACGTCAAGCGAAATTGCGGCGTCCTGATGGCGCCGCCGGAAGCAGGAAGTCTGCTCGAGGAATGACTATGGCCATGACCAGAAGGAATCGAATCGCATCGTGGACGGCGGCGCTGAGCGTGTTCGCCATGTTGGCGGCATCAGGCCTCGCCGCCGAGGAGTACACCGAACGCGCCGCGGGCAGCCGTTCCGAGTCGATCGGCGTGCATGGTGGCTGGGTGATCGACGTTCGCAACGCCGACGGCTCGCTCGCCGCTCACCGCGAGTTCGAGAACGCGCTGCAGCCGGACGGCGCGAGCGCGCTCGTCAGCGTCCTGTCGGGCGCGAACGCCTTCGGCCCGATGGCCATCTCCCTCGATGGCAGCGCTCACCCGTGCTCATTGGAGCGGTTCGGCATCGTCGCGGGGCTTCCGTGCATCTTCGCGCCGACCGCCGCGTCGCAGCTGCAGCCCACCGGCGCCCTGGTGCTCACCGGCACGGTCACCGCATCCGCCAACGGCGTCATCGACGTCGTGAGCACGCTGTCGCAGACCTCCTGTGGCGCCGGGCCGTCACCCTGCGGGCCGGTCAGCCCGCAGCTCACGTTCACGCAATTCTCCTTTGCGGGCAGCCCGATCGCGCCGATTCAGGTCGTGGTGGGACAGGTGATCCAGGTGACGGTGAC
>Ga0137395_10001088_pt1 | contig 12323 bp, 8 predicted proteins | sample czobulk216metaG_FD_108283 | JGI IMG/M metagenome (GOLD analysis project Ga0137395, IMG submission 108283) | Vadose zone soil microbial communities from Angelo Coast Range Reserve, California, USA - czobulk2.16 metaG | ecosystem: Environmental > Terrestrial > Soil > Vadose zone | place: USA...
ACAAGCGTTACAAAACAATGAAGTCGGGCGGTAAAGCGGATATCGGCGCCACCGTCTCCAAGCGTTTTGGATACGCGGACGTGGTCGCGATAATTCCGGGAGGACCTGCAGAAAAGGCGGGCATTGAGAACTCCGACATTATCGAGTCAATCGAAGGCAAGAGCACGCACGATATGTCGCTGGCCGAGATTCGCGGCCTTTTGACGGGGGAAGTAGGTTCTACGATCACAGTGGCGGTCGTCCGGCCACGCAAGGCTGAGCCGCAGAAGATTGTGATCACGCGCGACATGGTCACCATTCCCGCGGTCAACGAAAAGATGCTCGCCGACAACGTCGGTTACATCCATGTGGACTCGTTTCCGGAAGGCAAGTCGCGAGAGATTGTGGACAAGATTCGCGATCTGCAGAAGCAGGGAGCAAAGAAACTTCTGCTGGATCTCCGCAATTCTGCCGGTGGCGCGGAGTCTGAAGGAATCGCGACCGCGAATTTGTTTCTGGACCATGGCACGATTACTTATCTGCAAGGTCAGAAATATCCGCGTGAGGCTTTCAACGCCGATCCCCTTAAAGATATTACGAAGCTGCCGGTAGCGGTGCTGGTAAATCGCGGAACGGCTGGGCCAGCGGAAATCGTGGCCTCCGCTCTTCTGGAGAACGCCCGCGGTGACGTGGTTGGAGACAAAACCTTTGGCGATGGCTCGGTGCAGAAGTTGATCGAGATGCGCGATAACTCCGCGTTGATCCTTTCTACCGCGAAATATTACTCGCCAGGTGGAAAGGCCATTCAGGATGCAGCCGTTACTCCGAATGTGATGGTCGCGGACGTCGTGGAAGATGACGGTGGCCTGCCCGAAGAAGACCAGCCCGCTACCACGGACGAGAAAGACAAGAAAGAGAAACCGAAGAAAGATACCGACGATCAGCTGAACAAAGCGCTAGAAGTGTTGAAAAATCGGGAGTCGAAGGGATAAGGTTGCAAGGTTTCAAACTTTCAGAGTTTCAACGTTTTGAGATCGCTCGTCTCGGCGGGCGATTTTTATTGTTCAAAGAACCTAAAGACACGCTTCCCGACATTGCAACCTTGAAACTCTGAAGCCTTGAAACCTGCCCCTTGGTTTAACATTGAAACGTTTAACATTGAAACCTTGAAACTCTGAAACTTTGAAACACGGCCCTTGAAAGTCATCTATCAACATCCTCCAGCGATTGAAATCGGCGAACGGAAGTTGGTGGGCTACTTCCTATTCGGATTGCTCGCTCTGCTGTCCGCCACTGTGGGCGCAGCTGCCGGACTTCTCCTCGTTTACTCCACCGACCTGCCGCAGATCGACCAACTCGAACGCTACCGCCCCAGCGCGGTCACCGAACTCTTTGATGGACACGGAAGAGTCATCGGCACCTTTGCCCTCCAGCGCCGCGTAATCGCCAGTTACGATGACTATCCCGAGGTTCTGCGCAGCGCGCTGATCTCGATCGAGGACAAGGACTTCTACCGTCACTCCGGCATTAACGTTTGGCGCATTGCGGGCGCGGCGTATCGCGATATTGAGTCCGGCGGAAAAGTGCAAGGCGCATCCACGCTGACCATGCAGCTCGCCCGCAATCTATTTCTTTCTCCCGACCGCTCGTTCTATCGCAAGGTGCAAGAGTCGCTCCTTGCCATTCAAATTGAGCGCCGCTTCACCAAACCACAGATCTTCACTCTTTACGCCAATCAGATATTCCTTGGCCACGGCGCTTACGGCTATGAAGCAGCCTCGGAATACTATTTCAGCAAACCAGCAAAGAAGTTGACTCTGGAAGAAGCCGCCCTGCTTGCCGGACTTCCAAAAGCGCCGCAGTATTATTCGCCGATCACCCATCCTGAACGCGCGCTCAGGCGCCGCAATCTGGTGCTGAATGCCATGCTCGAGGATGGCAAGATCACGGCAGCCCAGGCAGCCGCCGCAAAAGCTTTGCCGATCGCGCTCAACCTGCAGAAAGACCCGAATTCCCTCGCTCCCAACTATGTGGAAGACATACGGCGGTATTTGGAGGCGAAATACGGCAGCGATCAGGTCCACGAGGGCGGGTTGCGAGTCTACACCTCGCTCGACATGGATCTGCAGAAGTCGGCTCGACAGGCGCTGCTCGACGGACTCGCCGCCTATGAACGGAGGCATGGTTGGCATGGCAAATTGCTCAACGTAATTGCCCAAGGCCAAACGCAAGGCCAAACGTTAGACAAATACGACGATCCGGATTGGGACGCCGAGCCAGAAGTAAACGGCTACATACACGCGCTCGTCACCCATGCTTCACCAAGCGCGGCGGAAATACTGTTCGGTCAGCACACCGCGACACTTTCGTCAGCGGATCTGACTTGGATAAAGGTCAAGCCTAAGCTCTCAGAGATTCTCCGCGCCGGCGATATCGTCTACGTCAAGGTGCTGTCGTTGGACGCGGGTGGGAAAGCACACGTTAGCCTGGAACAAGACACTGGGGCAGAAGGCGCGCTGGTAGCGATCGACAACGCCACCGGGGATATCAAAGCGATGGTCGGAGGCCGCGATTTCAATCTCTCCAAATTCAACCGCGCCACCCAGGCGCTGCGCCAGGTAGGCTCGTCTTTTAAGCCCTACGTTTACACTGCCGTCATCGACCAGGGTGGCAGTCCCGACGACACCATAGTGGACGCGCCAGTGACCTTTCAAACTGCCTCCGGCCCCTATTCGCCGCACAATTACGACAATAAATTCGAGGGCACGATCACGCTGCGCCGCGCGCTGGCGCAATCGAGAAATATTCCCGCACTCAAACTGGCCGACCACATCGGCATTAAAACCATCATCGACTACGCCCACCGCTTCGGCATTACTTCGAACATACCGGCATACCTCCCGGTGGCTCTAGGCTCAGCGGAAATCACGCCGCTGGAGCAGACCTCTGCCTTCAGTGTCTTTCCCAATGACGGCGTCCGCGTCGCTCCCCGCTACATCACCAAAGTGACTGACTACGAAGGCCGTATTCTCGAAGAAGATTTCTCCGATATAAAAGATGTCGTAAGTTCCCGGACGGCGCGAGTCATGACCTCAATGCTGCACGAGGTCGTTCTCCATGGCACCGCGGTCGCAGCCTCCAAAATGCCCTACCCGCTGGCAGGCAAGACCGGAACTACAAATGACTTCACCGATGCCTGGTTCGTAGGCTTTTCTCCCTCGCTGACCTGCGGCGTTTGGATCGGCTATGACGAAAAAAAATCGCTCGGCGCGAAAGAAACTGGAGGCCATGCCGCTTTGCCAATCTGGATGCAATTCATGAATGTCGTTCTGGCGGGCAAGGATCCCGGAGAATTTCAGCCGCCCGCAAGCCAGGGAACGGCAGTCGCCAAGAAAGTAGACACTCCAGACATCGCGCCGGGAGACGGCGAAACACACTAACTGACGGCTCGGCAAAACGCACGAGGCCCCCGTTGTTCCACCCTATTACTCGTCATCGGGATTAAATCAGTGGGCCGATAAATCAGCGAATTTGGTATCCCGTCGCGAGAGAATCTTCTGCATCAGCCTGCCTATTCGTACAACTCGATACAAAGGAAAAAGCGCTTCGGGCAATCGCAGCACCGCGATATCACCTTCTCCCGGCGTGCAGAGCAACCGCCAAAGGTAGCGCAAGCGGTCGCTGCGTCGCTCGCGCAGCCTCAGGATCAGCCGAAAATATTGCGTGGACGCGAAATCATAGGTCGCAGCACGTGCCATGCGCTCGGCAAATTCCTGGCCCAGGGCCGGAACGCTAGGATCAGCGGCAATCATTCTTTCAGCAGCCTCCGGAAGGTCCGCGAGCAATACGTTTTTTACCAGCCAGAACGTCACGCCGAGAATACGGCCCACTCCGATATCTCGCGCGAGCGAGAACACGGCTTCATAGTCGATGGTCTTAATCCGCAAGGTCTCGGCAATATCAACCAGCCAGATCAGGCGTCCCCAAAGATGTTTGGCAGCATGCAAGGAGAGCACGATGACAGAGTCTTCAGGAGAGAGAGAGCGCATCTGGGAGCCGCCCACATCCGAGTATCCGCACCGCGCCAGCAGGTCTTCGACGTTGAGATCTATGGCGTAGAAATGCGGTAATAATGCCCATTGCAATTCGACCAGGTTTCTTCCGGCGGCGCCATCGAATGATTGCTCATAGCCGTTTCGCAGCCAAAATCTCTCGACAGCCGGACGAAGTTCCTTCGCGGGGCGATAACCAATCTCGGCAAGAGTATGTTTCGCTCGTTCAAAATCGACGGAAGAGATCATCAGATCGAGATCGGAAAAACTTCGCAGGCCGGGATCTCCATAAACCGACTGCGCGAGCACCGGCCCTTTAAACGGCATCACCGGCACTCCCTGAAGATCAAAATTCCGCACAATGCGCGCCAATTCCGCGGCAAACCACAAGCCGCGCTTCAGGTTTAATTCGTACGAGGATCGAAGCGTGGCGTCGATACCCTTGGGCAAACCGCGCGCGTGTTCGATAAGGTTACGAGCGGCCAATGGAATTATTCCGTGATGCTCTGCCAAACGTATGAATTCCTGCCAATCGACGGCGGTGAAATCCCAATTCGCAATGCGTTCGATTTGCTCGCCAGATAACTCCGCGCTCGCCAGAGCGCAAAGGAGTACGAAGCCGTCTTCAACTTGCGAACCTGTTATTTGCGAACCTGGGATCGACATGAATTCGTATTCCGAAACTATCATTGGGGAGCGCTAAACTCGCCACTATAATACAGATTCTTCGGCCTGCATCTGGAGCCCGGTCAGCTCGCGGAGTTCGCGACTGGCTGATCCCTGATTTCTGTCTGCCATGCGCAAACATTTACTCGATCTTTCGTCATAGCTTTTTATGGACTCAGTTGTCTTCGAATCCGTCCGCAAGATATTTCTCCACCGACCTGCCTTGTTCAATTGGCTGGGACGGGAGCGCAGCGGCGAAACTGTTGCCTTAAAAGATGTCTCGTTCTCGACGGTGCGAGCCGAGGTCCTTGCGCTCCTCGGCCCGAATGGCAGTGGGAAAACCACGACTCTCAAGCTGATCTCAACCGTGCTTCTGCCCGACGGCGGCTCGGTGCGTGTAGGGGGCTACGATACGCGCCACAATGCTGGTGGGGTAAGGCGGCAAGTGGGCATCGCCATTGCCACCGAGCGTTCATTTTTTCCGCGCCTGTCTGCCCGCGAGAACCTCGATTTCTTTGCCACCCTGGATGACGTGCCGCGTCGTGAGCGACGCCAAAGAACCGCCGAAGTTCTTACCGACACCGGCCTGGATGAGCAAGCCGACACGCTGGTCGTGAAGTTTTCCAGCGGCATGTATCAGCGGTTGGGTATCGCGCGCGCGCTGGTCAAGCGCCCAAGCGTGCTTTTGCTTGATGAGCCGACGCGCAGTATGGACGCCGCGACCACAGCGCACTTCTGGGCCACGATCCGCGCTCTAGCAGGGCAGCAGACAACCATCCTGCTCGCTACCCACAACTTCGCGGAGGCGATCGCGGTGGCCGACCGGTTGCTCCTGTTGCATCGTGGCGAATTGCTTGCAGACCGCCCGATCAAAACAGGCGAAAGCGCGAGTGCTCTACGGTCTTTTTACTTCCGCATAACAGGAGAAATCGATGAAGCAGCACTTAAGGTCTAACGAATTGTGATTGCTGAGTTGTCATTGTTGGTTGTTCCGGATATGAAAACCTGCTTGCAATTACAAATTAGCAATTACAAATCACAAATCATATGACTTCCACCATCGACAAACTGCTCGCCATCTTGCGGCGTGATTTGCTCACCGCCGTTCGCCACCGCAGCGGGTTCGTGGTGACCCTCGTGGGAGTGTTTATGGAATTAGCGGCCTTCTATTTTCTCTCACGCGCTATCGGCCCCAGCTTCCATCCCGGTGGCATAGAATATTTCCCTTTTCTTCTGGTCGGAACCGGTCTCTACACTTTCTTCGTGATGAGCGCCCAGTCCTTCTTAAGCTCTGTGCAAGAGGCGCAGCAGACGGGAACGCTAGAAGTCCTCATGACCACCTCGACCGCACCGGCTGAACTCATCGTTCTCAGCTCGATCTCTGCGTTTGCGAGAAATCTAGCTAATCTGCTGATTTATATTTTCGCGGGCGTAGCAGTTTTTCGAGCGTCGATACAGGCCAATTTCCTCTCCTGCGCCTTGGTATTGCTTTTTTCTTTGGCGATTGCGCTGTCTCTGGGGATAGCTGCTGCAACGCTCCAAGTTGCGCTGCAGAAAGGTGCGGCCCTATTGTGGCTGCTCAGTTCCGGACTATGGTTGCTGAGCGGCACTATGTTTCCCATCCAGAGTTTGCCCCGCCCGCTCGAATTTCTAGCACGCCTGGTCCCCCTCAGCTACGCCATTGACGGGATGCGCCGTGCATTACTCGAAGGGCAATCCCCGGCTGCGATGTCAAAAACCTTAGCGATACTGGCCGCCTTTGCTCTGGTTCTTTTGCCACTGGCGCTTGTCGTCCTGTCGCTCAGTTTGCGTCGAGCCCGCCAGAATGGAACTCTTTCCTATTACTAGAAGACCCGTTAATGCCCCAGCTACGCCTAGCATTTCGCGATATTGGCAGTAACTAACTTGTGTAGTACACTTCCTTAACTCTTATCCAAATTGGGGGACACGCCAGCTTTCCACAGTTGGCTAAAACAACTATGACGGACACCCAGACCCCTAGCAAAAATCCCGATCAACCTGACAACGCGATTAAAGGAAAAAAGAAATATCAAAAGCCGGCATTCCGCTATGAACGGGTTTTCGAGACACAGGCTCTGTCGTGCGGCAAGATCGCGCCGGCTCAGGGTACGTGTCAAGGGACCTCAGGAAAAACTTCCTGATGGCCGGAAATACTTCGACTGTGACCCCTTCGGGTTGGACCGCCGTGCGCTCAGCTTTGGTGGCCGACGTTCTGCGTATGAACGTTCGTTTGCCTCAGATAGTGCGCCTGTGCGTTTACGGGGAGAGCATGCTACCCGCTCTTTGGCCGGGAGATTTTGTAGAAATAGAAAGCTGCTCACCGGAAGACGCCCGGCCGGGTGAAATCGTACTCGCAATGCGGGACGGCCAACTCTTCCTGCATCGTCTTCTGAGCCCGTGCACACTTGAAGGCTTCAGGCTACGAGGCGATTCCCTGCCTCACCCTGACCCTCAGTTTCCTCGCGAGGCGTTTCTCGGCAGACTATTACGACGCGCTGAGAGTGGGAACGGCGTTGCTGCTCCCGGTCTGCGCCCGGGCCCGGGAGCCGGATTATGTCGGGCAATCGGATTGCTCTTGTGCCATTGTGCTCCGGCGCGCCATGCCGCCCTGAAACTTCACAGCCTCCGACGTGCGTGGGCACGCGAACTTGGAGATCCGCAAGCTGGCGCTGAGCGCTCCTCCTCAGGTCTCACTCCCGCGGAGCCGCGAGCCACATGATTGCTGCGTCCCGAAAGACCGCTTGTGTCGAGATCGGCGGAATTCCTATCGCTCTTTCTACCCGGGACCAAAATTTTCTCGATCTTCTGCGGCATCGTTATGAAGGCTTTTTCTCTTCATCTCGTCCCGAGTTTGAGCTTGAGTTTGATCTCGTCAGCCCAAACCCATCGTCCGAAGATGACGACGTGCAAGTCCGTCGCGAAGGCCATGAATGGCTGCTGCAGCGTGGAGATTTCCAAGCGCGCTGGGATGCCAGCACCGGACGCGGCAACGTGCGGCAGAATTCCAATCCCTATTCTCTCGATGCCGTGCTGCGTATTGTCCACAGTCTGATTCTTGCCGAGCGCGGCGGATTCCTGTTGCACGCGGCCAGCGCTATATGTGATGGCCGGGCGTATTTGTTCTCCGGAGTATCGGGCGCGGGAAAAACCACCATGACGAGGCTTGCGCCCCCGGATATTACTCTGCTCACCGATGAAATTTCCTACATCCGGCCGAACGGGAATGGCTATTCTGCATTTGGCACGCCCTTCGCGGGAGAATTAGCCAAGGCCGGTGAGAACCGCACAGCGCCAGTCGCCTGCCTCTTTTTTCTAGCCCAAGGCCCGGAGAACCGTGTCGACGAGTTGCCCTCCGTAGAAGCCGTGCGCCGGCTGATGCGGAATATCCTTTTCTTCGCCGAAGACCCTGGACTGGTAGAAGGCCTTTTCGCCACGGCATGCGATTTTGTTTCCCGCGTCCCAACGCGCCGCCTCACCTTCTATCCTGATGCCAGGGTGTGGGACGAAATCCGGAACTTCCAAGGAGTGCCGCAGCATGCCTGAGGATTGCATCTACATTGCGCGCAGCTCCGCCATTGCTGCTCGCGCGCTGGCGGGTGAAATGATGGTGATGAATTCGGCTGATTCAACGTTCTTCACCTTAAACGAGGTCGCAACTATTATTTTTCAAGCTGCCGATGGTCAGACGCCGCTGCGGGAAATTGTCCGGCTCCGTATTTGCGAGGAGTTTGATATCGATCCGAACCAAGCCCAGGCGGATGCCGAACGGTTTGTGGCCGAGCTTTCCAGCCACGGCATTCTTATCGTTTCAAACCAACCGTTAGTAGCGGAGGCGGTGTAATGAGTTTGATGAGTGAGATCGGTCAGAAGGCGTTTAACCTGGGCGTGCCGTTGGCGGTACACATGGATGTCACTTATCGCTGCAACGAGCGTTGCGTGCATTGTTATCTCGATCACGACGATCACGGCGAAATGACCACCAGCGAAATTAAGGGCGTTCTCGACCAACTCGCCGAGGCTGGAGTATTCTTCCTAACTTTCAGCGGCGGTGAGGTCTTCATGCGCCGCGACTTCTTCGATCTCGTCGAGCATGCCCGGCGTCTCATGTTCAATGTCAAGATCAAGACCAATGCGGTCATGATCCACGAAAAGGAAGCGCAAAGAATTGGCCAACTCGGTATTGATACGATCCAGATCAGCGTCTACTCGCACCGTGCCGAAGTGCATGACGCCATCACCAAGCTGCCGCACTCGTTTGAGCGCACCATTCAAGCTATTCGTTTTTTGCACGATCAAGGCCTGCGGGTAACAATCGCTAACGTGCTGATGACGGCCAATTCTGCCGATCATGCCGGAGTGCAGCAATTAGCGGCCGATCTCGGCGTGCAATACACGCTCGATCCCACCATCACACCGATGATGGATGGCAATACATCGGTTCTAGCGCTGCGTATTCCAGGAGAAGCACTCCCGGAAATTTTTCATAATCCGGCTCTGGTTACTAATCAGGAAGAATTCTGCGCTCCTCCAAAGCCGCCGTCTGACGAGGATCTTGAAGGCTACTCGTGCAGCGCAGGCCATTCCTTCTGTTACATTTCGCCCTACGGCGATGTTTTTCCCTGCGTTCAATTTCCCCTTCCCACGGGAAATGTTCGACAGCAAAAGTTTTTGGACATCTGGAATTTCTCTCCCCAGTTAAAAGAGGTTCGCTCCATCCGGGCCAAAGATTTGAGCGTTTGCTCCTCCTGCTCGCACGTCGGCAGTTGCTCGCGTTGTCCGGGCTTGGCCTATATGGAGGGAAGCATGCGAGGCCCGTCCACCGCCGATTGCGAAAAGTAGTTCTACCGGACGGGCGTTCCGACCGCGAATATGCTGCGGCAGGGATTATCCAAGCCACGCACAACCGTACCGCTGGTGCAGATACGCCCCGCTGCCGTGGCAGCATACTCGGGCGACTAGAGTTTAGTTGCAGCAGCCGCCTTCTGACTGCGCTTAAGATCCACGACGGCTTCGAGGCTGGCTAATTGTTCCAGTATGCGCTGCAAGGCGGTACGCACTTCGTGGTTCGCTTCACTGAACTTTAGCGCGGCTCCAATTCCCATATCCATGCGCACGACTTGGCAATCGATCGCAACAATCGTATGCTCGTGAGAGAAGGTAAGCTTTAACTGCGATCCAGGCAAAAGCATTCCGCTGGTTTCCACGTAGCATCCGCCCAGGCTGAGATTGGTAACAATCCCCAACATGGCCAGGCTCTGTCCTGCCCCGGAAATTTCCGTGGTCAACCGGCCCCTCACTCGTGGGTAGAGGCGGCGGTTCTTCTGGCCCGCTTGGCTTTGCTTCTGCAGATACATGCGTTTGTCGGCTTCTGACAATATTTTTTCGGCATCCATCCCGTCCTCGGGATAAATCGCCTTGCCGACACTTAGCGACAGAATCGCCTCGTTGCACACGTCCATACCCGCCTGTTGGGCCAACTCGCGCATCTGTTCTGCCTTGCGCGCAGCCGCTTCAGGCGTAAGCCCGGGAGCAATCACCACGAATTCATCGCCGCCCATTCGCGCAACATAATCGTATTCACGGCTCGTCTCTTTGAGGGATTGGGCAAACATACGCAACACGCGGTTCCCTTCCAGGTGTCCGAAACGGTCGTTGATCTGCTTAAAACCGTCCATGTCGGCGACCATCACCGTCAGAGTTGTATTATCGCGTTTACAGCGCGCCAACTCCCGGTCCAGTTGCAGAAAGAGGGACCGCGCATTGGGCAGGCCGGTCAGGAAATCGGTTACCGCCGAACTTTCCGCCTGCTCGTACTTCATGGCGTTTTCAATGGCCAGCGCCATCTTCGAACTCACTGCCAGCAGAATTCGCAAATGGTCGGAGGTAAAGAAATCCTTCTCCGCATGATACAAAGCGACGACGCCAACTACGCCCTGCAATCCCTCCAGCGGAACTGCCAGCGCCGAGTTTAGCGTGCTGTACTTTGAGGTGTCATTCAGGTAGCCAGGCTCGACCGAAGGATTACCGTTGAGAATTGGTTTAAGATTTTGCGCGACCCAGCCCGAGAGCCCCTGGCCAATGGGAATTCGCAGCGAGGCGAACAAGCGGAAGTTATCGCCATTCACATATTCAGGCACAAGTTCATCGCCATGGCGCACGTAGATTGCAATCGCGTCGTAAGGCATCGCCCGGCGCAGTTTCACGGCAAACACGGAGAGCGTTTCACCGAGGCTTAGTGACGCTCCCAAATCCTGACTGAGTTCGAATAGTGTCTGTGCTTCCTGGCGCGCCGCGGCAATTGAACCTAGAAAACTACGCTCCGGCCCTTGCCGCTTTCCTTGCGTCTCAAAACCGGCTGCCGGCCTAATGGACGGCTCAACCGTGGAATCGTGCTCCTTAACCTCAGTGGACAATTTCTGTTTTCCCAAACTATCGGTCCGCTGGTGCACCAGATGCTCAAGCTCTACGTACTTGCGCTCCAACACCCTCACCACTTGCGGATCGAAAGACTTACCCGATTCATCGACTAGCCGCGCCATTGCTTCGGGGAGCGGCAACGCACGCCGGTATTGCCGGTCGGAAGCAAGGGCATCCAGAAAATCGACGGCGGCCAGTATGCGGGCTCCTATTGGAATTTGCGTTCCCCGCAAACCCAGGGGATAACCTGTTCCATCGAACTTCTCATGATGAGCACGCACGATCGGTACGACGGGGTAGGGAAATCGCACGCGTTCCAGAATTTCCGCTCCCACGAGCGGATGGATCTTCATCTTTTCAAATTCTTCCGGAGTCAGGCGGCCCGGCTTCGAGATGATGTGCTCGGGAATCGCCAGCTTGCCGATGTCGTGCAGCAGGGCGGCCGCTTGCAGAGCCTCCATCCCTTCGCGATCGACCTTCAGCTCCTTCGCGACCTCGACGGCGTAGACCCGAACCCTTTGCAAATGATCGTGAGTTGTCTGATCCTTGGCCTCGATGGCAAGAGCGAGGGCCTCAATCGTGCGCATGTGCAAATCGGCCATCTCTTCTACGTGCCGCTTCTCATCTTCCAGTTTGCCCAGGTAAAGGCGATAAGAGCGGTAAATGAGATAGACCACCGGCAATGTGAGCAATGAGGTTTGCCAGTCGGTGAAGCCATGCAGCCAGCTCATCATGCCCGCTACGCCCGCGCCGACCAGGTAATAAGGAAAGCTCCAGAAGTAACAGTTGGACCAGATTTTTCGCAGCGAGCTGCGCTCCGTCAACGAGATGACGATCGCAACTGGGAGCGTGTTGGCGACGAAATAGACGCAGGCCGCAAGAAATAGCAGCGTAGAAGGATTATTTATCGCGCTATGGGTAGTGCAGTAACGATACGTGGCGAAGGTGACTGCGATTGCGAGCGAAGTGGAACAGACGTTGAAGATGACTTGAACAGGAGCTGGACGCTCATGGTCCAGGCACTGCACAACCGCCGCCGCGCAGCCTATAGCCATCGCCTCTGATAAGCTGAGTTCCAGAACTCCCAGCAGCAGAAACAGAAAATTTACCGACATCGTCCCAGTAATACCGGGCAGATTCACCTTGAGCCGCGAGGCCGCGAGCGCAATCCCCAGATAGCACAAAAAT